>Ga0318549_10000191_pt1 | contig 11916 bp, 8 predicted proteins | sample GRESIP169b2f22_FD_203666 | JGI IMG/M metagenome (GOLD analysis project Ga0318549, IMG submission 203666) | Tropical soil microbial communities from Luquillo Experimental Forest, Puerto Rico - GRE.SIPMG.169b2f22 | ecosystem: Environmental > Terrestrial > Soil > Tropical forest > Bulk soil... | reverse complement strand
TGACGAGGTTGCGCTTGATGCGAGCCTGCTGCTCGCATTCGAAGAACGAGAACAGCGGGGCGCAATTGTGTGTCTGGGACATAGTTCGCCTCCTGCGCGGCCGAACGCGCAAATCCGCTCGCTCGGCCGTAAGTGGGTCAAGATCAAAGCTGCTCGACGCGACGGATCTCCGCCGCAGCGGGCAGCACATGGCGGGATGTCTAGCCGCGGCCGCAGTGAGAGGCTTGAAGGAACTTTGGGGATTTTCTGGAGATTTCCGAATTAATGGCACTCGCGGTCAGAAATCTCGGCATCGAGGAGGTCGAGGATGCCATCGCTTACCGACGACACCGTTTCGCTTATCCGCCGCGCGCTTCAGCGCTCGTGCAGGGTCTCCTGCCGGTAGCGGATGAGCGGCGACAAGAGATAGCTCAGGATCGTGCGCGATCCGGTCTTGATTTCCACCGTCACCGCCATGCCGGGGGATAGATTGACCATTCGGCCGTCGATTTGCATTTTGGTGCGGTCGAGCGAAATGCGCGCGCTGTAATTGAGCTCCTGGCCCGTCGGCTCGCTGCTCTCGCTCTGCGTCCCCAGCGCCCGGTCCTTGGAGCGGTCTTGTTGCCGGTCGCGGATGATGGCGTCCTGCGAGACGCTGAGCACCTGGCCGTGCAAGAGGCCGTAGCGGGTGAAATTGAAAGTGTCGATCTTGATCTCGGCGTCTTGTCCGGGTTGGACAAAGCCGATGTCGCGGTTGGACACCATGGCCTCGATTTCGAGCCGGCTGTCGCTGGGCACGACCATCAGCAAAGACTGCGCTGGGGTGACGACGCCGCCGACGGTGTGGATCGCGAGCTGCTGCACCACGCCGTCCACGGGAGCGGTGAGCTGCTGAAGCCTGGTCTTCTGCTCGGCCTTGATCAGATCCTGGGTGAGCCCGTTCGCCTTTTGCTCGGCCTTGGCGAGTTCGTCGGAGAGCGTGCGCCGATATTCGGCCACCGTCTGGCCGCGCGTCTCGCGAATCGCGGCGACGGCCGCCTCCGCTGCGTGCAGATGGCTCTTCTGAACGCTGAGTTCCTCCTGTTGCTCGACCAGCAGCTGGAGGGTTTCGAAATAGGTGAGCTTCGAGCCCAGCTCCTTTTCCATGAGCGTCTTGCGGATGTCGACGCGCGGCTGGATGACCGGGATCATGGTTTCGAGCTTATGGATGGTGGCCGCGGTCGTGGCTTGCTCGGCCTCCTTCTGCGCCTGCTGACGGTCGAGCGCGCCGAGCTTGGCGCGGTGCTCGGCCACTTGGTGGAGCAAGAGCTGACGCTGAGTGCGCAGCAGTGCCGGGTCTGCTTCGGCGGGCGGCGTGAAGTCGGCGAGAGGATCGTCCCCGGCGGCGAGCGCCGCGCGCAGCCGCGCGATGTTGAGCTGCTCGGCGAGGAGGTCGCTGCGCAGGTGATCGCGTTCCGCGGCGTTTACGGTCGGATCGAGCTCGATCAGCACGTCACCGGCCTTGACCGCTTGCCCGTCGTCTACCCGAATGGAGCGCACAACCCCGGTCTCGAACGGTTGGACGATCTTGGTGCGGCCGCTCGGCACGATTTTTCCGCTCGCCGACGCAACGATGTCGATCGTGCCCCACCAGGCCCATACCAGCGCCGCGCAGAACAGCAGGATGATGGTGGCGCCGATCGTACGGCCGATCGGCGACGGCGGCGTCTCCACGATTTCAAGCGCCGCCGGCAGGAACGCCAGCTCTTCGCCGCGCCTTTCGTGCGCGCGCCGAAACGGGATCACGCGCCGCATCGGCTTGACGGGCGTGGCGGGTTCAGGCGACTTCATGGATTCCTGCCTGCAACCGATGCAACGATGCATAGCGGCCGCCGGTCTTGATCAGCGCGTCATGGGTGCCGTCCTCGACCAGGCGACCGCGCTCGAGCGTGACGATGCGGTCCGTCGTCCGCACGGTTGAAAGCCGGTGTGCGATGACGAGAACCGTCCGCCCCTTGGCGATCTCCTTCATGTTTTGCTGAATGATGCGCTCGCTCTCATAATCGAGGGCGCTCGTCGCCTCGTCGAAGATCAGAATGCGTGGGTCGGTAATGAGCGCGCGGGCAATCGCGATGCGCTGGCGCTGGCCGCCCGAGAGGGTAGAGCCGCGTTCGCCGACGATCGTGTCGTAGCCTTCGGCCAGCTCGAGGATGAATTCGTGCGCTCCCGCCAGCTTTGCCGCCGCGATGACGCGCTCCATCGGCATGGCGGGGTCGGCGAGGGCGATATTCTCGCGCACCGAGCGGTTGAACAGCACGTTCTCCTGCAGGACGACGCCAATCTGGCGCCGCAGCCATGCCGGGTCGGCCATGGCGAGATCCATGCCGTCGACCAGCACGCGCCCGCTCTCCGGAACGTAGAGCCGCTGCACGAGCTTCGCGAACGTGCTCTTGCCCGACCCGGAAGGTCCGACGATGCCGACCATCTGCCCGGGCGGCACTTCGAAGCTGACGTCGTGCAGGACTTCCGGTCCGTCGATGCGATAGCGGAACGTGACATGGTCGAACTTGATGTTGCCGCGGATCGCAGGCAGCCGCGCGCGCCCCGGCGTGTAGGTGGGCTCGGCCGTGGTGTTGAGAATGTCGCCCAGCCGCAGGACCGACAGGCGTGCCTGGTGAAAATCCTGCCATATCTGCGCGAGGCGCAGCACCGGCGTGCTGACCCGGCCGGCGAGGATGTTGAAGGCCACGAGCTCGCCGACCGACAAGCTGCCGTCGATGACCAGCTTGGCACCGAAATAGAGCAGGCCGGCGGTGACGACCTTGCTGACGAGCTGCACCACCTGGCTCGCGGTGTTGCCGAGGCTCACGACCCGGAAGCTCGCGGCCACGTAACCGGCCAGCTGTTCTTCCCAGCGGCGCTGCATCTGCGGCTCGACCGCCATGGCTTTGAGCGTCTCGATGCCGGTCACGCTCTCGACCAAAAAGGCCTGGTTCTCGGCGCCGCGCTGGAATTTCTCGTTCAGCCGCCGCCGGAACAGCGGCGTCGCCGCTGCCGAGATCGTGATATAGAACGGGAACGAGCCGAATACGATCGCAGTCAGCAGCGGCGAGTAGAAGAACATGACCGCCAGGAACACAAAGGTGAAGAAAAGGTCGATGACGAGGGTCAGGGCCGAGCTGGTGAGAAAATTGCGGATGTTCTCCAATTCGCGCACCCGCGCGACCGAATCGCCGACGCGGCGCGCCTGAAAGTAGGCCATCGGCAAAGCCAGCAGGTGGTGGAACAGGCGCGCGCCGAGTTCGACGTCGATGCGGTTGGTGGTGTGCGCGAACAGATAGGTCCGCAGGATGCCCAGAATGGTCTCGAAAGCCGAGATCGCCAGCAGGCCGATGACCAGCACGTCGAGGGTGCTCAAGGCCCGGTGCACCAGCACCTTGTCGATGAGCACCTGGAAGAACAGCGGCGAGACGAGCGCGAACAGCTGCAGGAAGAACGACGCGAGGAGCACCTCGCTCAGGAGATGGCGATATTTGTGGATCGCGCCCAGGAACCAGGTGATGTCGAACCGGCGGGTGACGTCCGACAGTCCCGCCCGGCGGGTCATGAGGATCAACTCGCCGTCCCAGACCGCGAGCAGCTCCGCCCGCGTCATCAAGGCGGGCCGGGGCGCCAGCGGCGACTGCACCAAGACCTTATCCTCGGCCGCCTTGGCGACCACCATGAACCCGCCGTCGCGCAGCGCCGCGATGGCGGGCAAGGGCGTTTTGGCAAGCCGCGACCAATCGGTGCGGTAGGCTCGGGCCTTGAGCCCGAGATCTTTGGCGCACCGGAGCATCTCCGGTGCGCCGATCTTGGCCGTTCCAAGCCGATGCCTGATCTGTTCGCGATCAGCGGCAACGCCTTGGAACTGCAGCAACGTCACGAGGGCTTCGAGCCCCGGATCGGCTGGTCTCGCGCTGTCGGCGTTAGTGCTCACCTGCGCTCTCCGGGGCTACGCGGGGTTCAGGCGTGCGGCTGCGTCAACAGCGGCTGCTGGTTCGACGGCTGATCGGTGATCGGCGTCGTACCGGGCGCATCGCCGGCAGTGACGAAGCTCGAGGCCATGAACTGCCCCAGCACAGCGAGATTCGCCGAGCTCGAGCCGTCGGTCGGTGTCACGCTGTCGGTGGTGTTGCTGCTCATCGGGGCGACGGTGGCGGATGCAATGACGGTGTTGCTGCCCGGTCCACCGTCGAGGACGTCCTGCCCGCCGTTGCCGATCAGCACGTCGTCTCCTGCGCCGCCAGCCAAGGTGTCGTTGCCGGGGCTGCCGATCAGGATGTCGTCCCCGTCGCCGCCATTGGCGGTGAGCTGGATGGCGCCCGCCGCCAGCCCGGACGCCGTGATGACGTCGTCGCCGGCGAGCCCATTGATGACGAGCTGGTCCGTGGCGGCGGCGAACCCGGTGATGTGTACCGTGGCGGCAAGGCCGAAGATGGTGACCCCGCTGGCGTCACCGACGATCTGGATCACGTCGTTGCCGGCAGTCCCGTCAATGGTGATCTTGTCCGGTGCGCTGTCGCCGACGCCCGAGCCGGGGGCGCTCTCGAGGTCGATATTGACCACCGTCACGTCCGTTCCGCTCAGGTCGTGGACGTTAATGGTGTCAGCGCCACCCAGGGCGTTGACGTCAATGTGCTCGACGCCGTTGAGATCCATGGTGACGGTGCCGATATCGCGGGTGAGCCGGGCGTGCCCGCCGTTGGCCGAGACATCGATCTTCTCGGCGATGGCGGCGCCGTTGAACTGGAGCGTGTCGTTGCCGGCCTGACCGTCGACCGTGTCGCTGCCGTCGCCCGGGTTCCAGATGAACGTGTCATTGCCGGCGCCGAGCAGGGCCGTATCGCTGCCTTGCCCGCCGATGACCTGGTCATCGCCCTGGCTGCCGGTAATGACGTCGTCGCCGGCGTCGCCGTTGATGGTCAGGTTGATCTGGCCGGCCGTGAGCGCAGAGGCGTTGATGGTGTCGTTGCCGGCAGCGCCGTTGACGACGAGCGAGTCCTTGTCGGGCTCGGCGCCGGCGATCGTCACCTGCGCCGCCAACCCGTTGACGACCACCGATGCGCCGCTGCTGGCGACGGTGATGTGATCGTTGCCGCCGGTCCCATTGACGGTCACGCTGTCGGCCGCTCCGTCGCCCTGGCCGCTTCCCGGCGTTCCCGCCAGATCGATGGCGACCTGCTTGACGTCGGTTCCGGTGAGATCGTTGACCGTGACGGTGTCGGCGCCACCTCGGGCGTTGACCTCGATGTGCTCGACGCCGTTGAGGTCCATGGTGATGTTGCCGATGTCGCGGGTAAGCCGCGCGCGCTCGCCGTTGGCCGAGATGTCCATGCGCTCATTGATGTTGGCGCCGTTGAACACAAGCGTATCGGTGCCGGCCTCGCCTTCGACCGTGTCGCTGCCGTCGCCTGGATCCCATTGGAACACGTCGTCGCCGGCGCCGAGGAGGGCGATGTCGTTGCCCTGGTTGCCGTCGACGAAATCTTTGCCATCGCCACCAAGGAGACGGTCGTCGCCGCGGCTGCCGAGCAGGACGTCGTTGCCCGCCCCGCCATCGAGGGTGAGCATCGTGTTTAGCGCCGGCAGCGTCATGGCCGAGAGGGTATCGTTGCCGGCGCCACCAGCGACGACGAGCGCATCGGTCGCCTCCGAGGCGCTGATGGTGACGAGCTCCGGCAGGCCGGCGACCGTCAGCGAGCCGTCCTGGCCCAGCACCTCGATGACGTCGTCGCCCTTGGTGGCGTTGACAGTCACGCTGTCCGCCGCGAGGTCGCCGGCGCCGCTGCCGGGCGGCGATGCCAGGTCAATGGCGACCTGCGTCACGCCGGTGCCGGAAAGATCGTTGACCGTGATGTTGTCGGCGCCGCCCAAGGCGTTGAGCTGGATGTGCTCGATGCCGTTGAGATCCATAGTGACGGTGCCGATGTCGCGGGTGAGCCGCACGCGGCTGCCGTTGGCCGAGATGTCGATTTTCTCGTTAATGTTGGCGCCGTTGAACACGAGCGTATCGATGCCGTCTTGGCCCTCGACGACGTCGCTGCCGTCGCCCGGGTTCCAGACAAACGTGTCGTCGCCGGCGCCGAGCTGCGCCGTGTCGTTGCCGCGGCCGCCGATGATGAGGTCATTGCCATCGCCGCCGATGAGCGTGTCGTTGCCGTCGCCGCCGGTGATGGTGTCGTTGCCCGAGCCGCCGTCGATTGTGAGCTTGATGAGGCCGGCGAGGCCGTTCCCGGCGGTGATGGTATCGTCGCCGCCGTTGGCGTTGAGGACGAGATTTTCGGTTGTGCCGATATCAAGGAAGAACGGCGCCGGGTCGAGCCGGTCGAAACGCACGCGCGTGCCGTTGGCCGTGATCGTGAAGGTTTCGGAGCCGTTGCCGCCATTGATCTCGGCGGTGTCGACGCCGTCGCCGCCCTCGAAGAGGTCGCTGTCGTCGCCGGGATTCCAGATCATGCGGTCGTTGCCGCCTTCGCCGAACACCTGGTCGTCGCCGTCGCCGCCGGTCAGCACGTCGTTGCCGGCGCCGCCGAACAGCAGATCGTTGCCGCCTTTGCCCAGGAGGGTGTCGTTGCCCGCGCCGCCGAAGAGCAGATCCGCGCCCGAGCCGCCGGTCAGCACGTCATTGCCGGCGCCGCCGAACAGCTGGGCGGCGGGCAAGGCGCCGTTTGATTCGTCGAGCGTGATCGTGTCGTTGCCGCCCTGGCCGAACACTTGGATTAACGCGGTGTTGGCGACCGTCGGCGTGCCGCCCGTGATGGAGACGTTGCCGCCGTTGACGAGAATTTGACCCGCCGCGTCGCGGCTCATCACGATGGTGTCATCGAGGCTGTCGCCGAACACCGACAACAAGCCGGCGGTCGGGGAAAAACTGGCCTTAATCGCCATGGTCGTAAGTCCTTTCGAAGATTTGGCCTCAGCACAGAGGCGCGTGAGCTGTGAATCGGGGTTCAATGGGTGCCGCAGGCACGGGCGGTGTCCTTAGGAGCGGACGAGATGACACACTTGAAGTCGAACTACAGCCCGTCTGGAATCTCTGTGGAGATTCCCTGAAGATTTTCTGCATATGGTAGAGTGCAACCGCTCCAGTCGCCGCCGATGACTATTTGACAAGGCACCGTCGGGCGGCGACGAGAACCGTCTCAGCAACGGGGGCTGCTTTGCACTTCCGCTTCGCCGATTTCGAGATCGATATCTTGCGCCACGAGTTGCGCCGCGCCGGCGCGATCGTTCATATCGAGCCGCAGGTTTTCGATTTGCTCGTGCATCTCGTTCGCAACCGGGATCGCATCGTCAGCAAGGACGAATTGGTCGACGCGATTTGGCAGGGCCGCGCCATTTCGGACGCGGCGTTGAGCTCCCGCATCAGCGCGGCGCGGCGCGCGGTGGGAGACAGCGGCAACGACCAGAGCTTCATCCGCACGCTGCACAAGCGCGGGTTTCGCTTCGTCGGGGACGTCGACGAGGCTGGTTCTGCGCCGGCTGCCGGCGCGGGCGATCAACCGCCCTCAACGCCGGCGGCGGCGCACGAGGCAGCCAAACTCGTGCCGGATGCCGAGCCGCTGCCGCTCCCGGACAAGCCTTCGATTGCGGTGCTCCCTTTCCAAAACATGAGCCGCGATCCGGACCAGGAATATTTCGCCGACGGTCTCACCGAAGACATCATCACGGGCCTCTCCCGACAGCGATGGTTCTTCGTCATTGCCCGCAACTCCACGTTTACCTACAAGAGCCAAGCCATCGATATCCGCGACGTGGCTTCGCAGCTTGGCGTGAGATACGTCCTGGAGGGCAGTGTTCGGAAGGCCGATAATCGCGTTCGTGTCACGAGCCAATTGATCGACGCCGCCAACGGCAGTCATCTATGGGCGGACAAATACGATCGCGAACTGGCCGATATCTTTGCGCTTCAGGATGACATCACCAACCGCGTCATCGGCTCGGTCGGTCCGCAGATTCTCGTGGCCGAGGCGGCGCGCGTGCGAAGAAAGCCGCCGCAGAGCATCGACGCATGGGATTTGGTCATGCAGGCGGTGCCGCACATGTGGCGCATGAGCACGCAAGACCACGGACGTGCGCAGGAGCTGCTGCAGCGGGCCATTGCGCTCGATGCCGGCTACGCCCATGCGCATGCGTTGTTGGGCTGGACCTATGTGACCATGTTCAACTTGGATACCCGCCGGCCGATCGGTGAATTCACCGACCGCGCGCTCGCTGCGGGCACGACGGCCGTGATGCTCGACGATGAAGACCCCTGGGGTCACCTCGTGGTCGGACTCGGTCACGCGCGCCGGCGGCGTCCCGAGCTCGCGCTCCAGCATCTGTCGCAATCGATCGAACTCAACCCCAGCTTTGCGCTCGGCCACGCCGGGCTCGGATATGCCATGGCGGTTGGCGGCCAGCCGGAACGCGGGCTGCAGGCGTTGGAGCAAGCACACCGCTTGAGCCCGCGCGATCCGTTTCTGGCGATCTATGCGCCCATCGTGCAGTACATGGCGCTGTTCGCACTCAAAAGATACGAAGAGACCATCGCGGTGTGCCGCGCGACGGCGGCACTGCATCCGCACCACGCCGGCGCTTGGCGGCTGATGACGGTGTCCTTAGGATTGCTCGGCAGGATCGACGAAGCGCGGGAGGCCCTCGCGCATACGCTCACGATGCAGCCCGACCTATCGAGTGCCCATGTCGCGGACAACACGGTCTACGCGGACCCGGCCGATCGGTCCCGCTTTCTCGAGGGACTCCGCAAGGCTGGTCTGAAAGACTAGCGGTTGATGAACAGGTCCCAATTCGGCGTAGGCGAGGGCGCGAGCGGCGCCGCGGGCGTCCGTGGCGGCGGTTTAGGTTGACATGAACATCGAGCTCAAGCTCAAGGTCGAAGACCTCAACGCCCGCTATGTCCAGGCGATCGACGACGACAAGCTCGAAGCGTGGCCGGATTTCTTCACCGAGCAGGGCCGCTACCGCGTCACCACGGCGGAGAATTTCGAGCGTGGCTTGCCGCTCGGCATGATCTATGCGACCTCGCGCGCCATGCTGCGCGACCGCGTGCGCTCGCTGCGCGATGCCAACGTCTACGAAGCCCAGCGCTACCGCCATGTGATCGGGGTACCGCTGATCGCGTCCGCCGAGGGCAGCACCGCGCGGGCGCAGACGAGCTTCATCGTTGCCCGGATCATGCAGAACGGCGAAACCACGCTGTTCGCCACCGGCCGCTACCACGACCACGTCGTGCTCGACGACGGCGAGGCTCGCTTCGCCGAGAAGATTGTGATCCTCGACAGCCGGTTGATCGACACGCTGCTTGCCATTCCGCTCTAGCCCGCACGCCATGCACGAGCCCGCCGCCGCCTCGTTGACGCGCCACCGCTCGTTCGTGCTGTTCTGGTGCGCGCGCACCTTCACCAACGGCGCCTATATGATGCAGGGGGTGGCGGTCGGCTGGCAGATTTACGAGCTCACCAACGATCCGTTCGACCTCGGCCTGGTCGGGCTGGTGCAATTCGTGCCGCTGGTGGCCTTGTCGGTGGTGATCGGGCAGGTCGCCGACCGCTTCGACCGGCGCGTCGTCGTCGCTACCTGTCAGGTGGGCAAGGCGCTGGCGGCGCTCGCGCTCGCAGTCGGCACCGCGCGCGGCTCGCTCACCCGCGACGCCATGCTGGCCATCCTGTTCGTGTCGGGCACGGCGCGCGCGTTCGAAATGCCGAGCATCCACGCGCTGCTGCCCGGCATCGTGCCGGTGACGCTGTTGCCGCGCGCGATCGCCGCCTCGGTGAGCGCGCAGCAGACCGCCGTCATCTGCGGGCCCTCGCTGGGCGGACTGTTGTATATGCTCAGCCCGACCGGGGTCTACGCGACCTGCACCCTGGTCTTCATCGCGGCGAGCGTGCTGATCAGCCTCATCCACGTCGCGCGCCGCAGCGACGAGCGCAAGCCGATCAATCTCGAGACGCTGTTCGCCGGCTTTCGCTATATCCGCAGCCATCCGATCCTGTTGGGTGCGATCTCGCTCGACCTGTTCGCTGTTCTGCTCGGGGGAGTGACCGCGCTGTTGCCGATCTACGCCCGCGACATCCTGCAGGCCGGACCGTGGGCGCTCGGCCTGTTGCGCTCGGCGCCGGCGGTCGGGGCACTCGCCATCTCGGTCGTGCTGGCGCGCCGCGCCATCGGCGGCAGCGCTGGACGCATTATGTACGCCGCGGTCGGAACCTTCGGGCTGGCGAGCCTCGCTTTCGGACTGTCGACCTCGGTCGCGCTGTCGTTCCTCGCGCTCGTGATCTACGGCGCCTCCGACGCGATCAGCGTGGTCATCCGGCAGTCGCTGGTGCAGATGCGCACCCCCTACGACATGCTGGGCCGGGTGCTGGCGGTCAACTCCATGTTCACGGGCTCATCGGGTTCGCTCGGCGAATTTCGCGCCGGCGCCGTCGCGGCCGCGCTGGGCGCGGTGCCGTCCGCGCTGATCGGCGGCTTGGGCACGATCGTAGTGATGCTGATCTGGATGTGGGCCTTCCCGCAACTGCGCCGCGTCGACAAATTGACGCCGGAGGCAGGAGCGGCGCCGTGACCGCGACATTGGGACCGATTAAGGTGCGCTCGTTTCGCGTCTGCCCACGGCCGCGGCGGCATCTTAAGCCTCGCGACGCCGATCGCTTGGGCGCGCATCATTGACATTGGGATATCGCGTATGGCCGAACCTTCCCGTCCCGCCCGGCTCTGGTATCAGAGCTTCGTCCATCCGGTCCAGCAGGCGCCCTACATCGAGCGGCTACAAGCGCTGCTCGACGCAGCCGCCGGTCCCGGCATCCGGTTCGAGGTCCATGGTCTTGATCCGCCCGACCACCTCTTCCATCCGCTGACGGAATTCCGCTGCGCGGCGCAGACCATCCGCAACGCTCTGGACGCGGAGCGCGAGGGATACGACGCCTTCGTCATCGGTCACTTCCAGGAGCCCGGCCTTTTGGAAATCCGCGGTGCGCTCGACATCCCCGTGATTGGTCTCGGTGAAGCGACACTGCTCGCGGCATTGAGCATGGGGCGCCAACTTGGTCTGGTGACCATCGATCCGGTGTTCATCGACTGGCATGAGCGGCAGGTGAGGGCGCACGGCCTCGAGCAGCGCGTCACCGGCGTGCGGGCCATTCATGTGGACCTGCCCGGTTTCATGCGCGCCTTCACCGACGATGCAAGCTATGCCCAGGTCCGCGCCGATTTCGTGGAACAGGTTGGTCCGCTGGTCGCGGCGGGGGCGGAGATCATCATCCCGGCCGGCGGCCTGCCGATGCTGCTGTTTGCGCGCGAGCGCCCGTTCATCATCGATGGCGCGCTCGTGCTCAACGGTATCGCGGTGGTGGCAAAGGCCGCAGAGATGGCGCTTGCGCTACGCCGCCTCACTGGCTCGGTGGTCAGCCGCCGCGGTACTTACGCCAAGGCATCGGCGGCATGCGTGGAGGAGTACCTGGCAAGGCGCTGGTGAATCTACCCGCCATCACGACATCGGCGAAAGGGGGGACGCTAGTCGTGACATGGGCACGACGCGATGCGGGCAATCCGATAATCCTCCACCCACTCGTCCCACCATACGTCGATCGACACCACGGACCGCCCCGAAGTCCACGTGAATCGCTCCGTGAAACGCAAATCGGGCGCGGTCTCCTTGAGGCGGGTGAACTCGATCTCGAATGGGCCGGACGTGGTCGAACAAGGCGATGCATCGGCAACGAGGACGCCGGTCCATGTCCTTTGCATGCTCCGCGCCTCGGACATGCGAACGTCCCGTAACGACAACACCGGTTTGCAGAGCTGATCGGCGACGGCTTGCATCGCACTGAACATGACGAGGCTACCCGCCAGCAAAATAGATGGGTGAGAGCGACGCATGTGATGGGTCTCCCGCGATCACCGACCAGCGCGCCG
>Ga0318549_10000186_pt1 | contig 11987 bp, 6 predicted proteins | sample GRESIP169b2f22_FD_203666 | JGI IMG/M metagenome (GOLD analysis project Ga0318549, IMG submission 203666) | Tropical soil microbial communities from Luquillo Experimental Forest, Puerto Rico - GRE.SIPMG.169b2f22 | ecosystem: Environmental > Terrestrial > Soil > Tropical forest > Bulk soil... | reverse complement strand
GGGAGACGTCGGGATAGGCCGGATCGGAGCCGACGCTCGGCAGGATCTTCCACGAGCGCGCGCATTTCTTTCCTTCGGCGAGCCGCACCTCGACCGCCACGCCCTTGACGTCGTCGAGGCGGAACGCATCGGGCGGGCCGTCGCCTTGCACCAGCGTGGCCGCCGACGTGATCGCGACCTCGGCCCAATCGACGTCGACCAGCGCGGCGAACAGCTCCGGGTCGGACACGTAGACGACGGGCGCGGCCTCGAGCGAGGAGCCGATGCGCTTTTGCGCCCGCTCGATTTCGAGCGCGCCGGTGACCACGCGGCGCACGGTGCGCACCTTCCGCCATTTCTCCGCCAGCGCGTCGTCGCGCCAGGCGGGCGGCAGTTCGGGAAACAGTTCGAGATGCACCGAGCCTTCGGCCAACGGATAGCGCGCCAGCCATGCCTCCTCGGCGGTGAACGGCAGCATGGGCGCGAGCCATGTCACGGTGGCGCGAAACAGATGCTCGAGCACGGTCAGGCAGGCCTTGCGCGTCACCGAGGAGATCGGATCGCAGTAGAGCGCATCCTTGCGGATGTCGAAGTAGAAGGCGGAGAGGTCGGCGGTCATGAAGGCGTTGAGCGCGGCGAAGATGCGCTTGTAGTCGAAATCGGCATAGGAGCGGCGCACCAGCGCATCGATCTCGCTCAGCCGATGCAGCATGAGCCGTTCGAGCTCGGGCATGTTGGCGACCGCGACTCGGTCCTCGTCGCGGAAATGAGCGAGCGAGCCCAGCATCCAGCGGATGGTGTTGCGCAGCTTGCGGTAGGTCTCAACCGTGGTCTTGAGGATCTCCGGCCCGATGCGCAGATCGTCGGCATAGTCGGACGCGCACACCCACATGCGCAGGATATCCGCGCCGGATTGCCTGATCACGTCCTGCGGCGCCGTCACGTTGCCGAGCGACTTCGACATCTTGCGCCCGTCCTCGTCGAGCACGAAGCCGTGGGTGAGCACCACGTCGAAGGGCGCGCGCCCGCGCGTGCCGCAGGATTCGAGCAGCGAGGACTGGAACCAGCCGCGGTGCTGGTCCGAGCCTTCGAGATACATGACGGTGTCGGGCCCGCCGTCGCGTTTGCGTTTGATTCCAGCGAGCGAAGGAAAGTGCACGGGATCTTCGAGAACGAAGGCGTGCGTGGAACCGGACTCGAACCAGACGTCGAGGATGTCGTCGACTTTCTGCCATTCGTTCGAATCGTAATCGGGCTTAAGGAAACGCGCGGCGGCGCCGGTCGCATACCAGGCGTCGGCGCCCTCCTGCTCGAACGCGTCGGTGATGCGCTTGTTGACCCGTTCATCGTTGAGGATCTCGACCGCGCCGTCGCCCGTCTCACGCACGAACACCGTGATCGGCACGCCCCAGGCGCGCTGGCGCGAGATCACCCAGTCGGGCCGGCTCTCGATCATGCCGGTGATGCGGTTCTCGCCGGCTGCCGGCACCCAGCGCGTCGCCGCGATGGCGGCGAGCGCGCGATTGCGCAGCGAATCGCCCTCCTTCGCTTGGCCGTCGGCGCCGGCGATCGGCTTGTCCATCGCGATGAACCATTGCGGCGTGTTGCGGAAGATCACCGGCTTTTTCGAGCGCCAGGAATGGGGATATTGGTGCTTGAGCCGGCCGCGCGCGATCAGCATGCCGGCGTCGGTCAGCGCCTTGATGACGGCGTCGTTGGCGTCGCCCTTTTCGCCGGTGTCGGTGAGCACGCGCTTGCCGGTGAAACCCGGCGCGTGGTCGGTGAACGCACCGTGCTCGTCGACGGTGTAGGGGATGGTGGTGTTGATGCCGCGCGATTCCAATTCGCGCTGATATTGCATCCAAATGTCGAAGTCCTCGCGGCCGTGACCGGGCGCGGTGTGAACGAAGCCGGTGCCGGCGTCATCGCTCACGTGATCGCCGGCAAGAATGGGAACGAGAAAATCGTAGCCCATCGCCTTCAAGGGATGGACGCTCGAGCCGCAGCCAATCGGATTTACATCACGGAGTCGCTTGAATTTGGCGACGCGGGCATGTTGGAAGACATCGGCGGCGAGCTTGTCGGCCAACACGAACTTGTCGCCTACTTTCGCGCAATTGCCCTCAGGCGCAGCGACGACCTCGTAAAGCCCGTAATTGACCTTCGGTGAAAAGCTGATGGCTCGGTTGCCGGGAATCGTCCACGGCGTCGTCGTCCAAATCAGAATCGACGCCCCGTTTAGATCATCTTGCCGGGCGTCAACGAGCGGAAACTTCACCCACACCTGGTCCGAGACATAATCCTCGTACTCGATCTCGGCCTCCGCCAGCGCGGTCTGCTCCACCACCGACCACATCACCGGCTTGGAGCCGCGATAGAGCGTGCCGTTCTGCGCGAACTTCATGATCTCGCGCGCGATCTGCGCCTCGGCGGGAAAAGTCATGGTGGTGTAGGGGTGGGCCCAATCGCCCTCGACGCCGAGCCGCTCGAATTCCTCGCCCTGCACCTCGACCCAATGCGCGGCGAAGGCGCGGCACTCGCGGCGGAATTCGATGACCGGCACCGCGTCCTTGTTTTTGCCCTGCGCGCGGTACTCCTCCTCGACCTTCCACTCGATCGGCAAGCCGTGGCAGTCCCAGCCCGGGACGTAATTGGAATCGTAGCCGAGCATCTGCTGGCTGCGCGTCACCACGTCCTTGAGGATCTTGTTGAGCGCGTGGCCGATATGGATGTTGCCGTTGGCGTAGGGCGGGCCGTCGTGAAGGATGAATTTCGCGCGGCCGCGCGCGGCCGCCCGCAGCCGTTGGTAGAGATCGAGCTTCTGCCAGCGGGCGAGGATTTCGGGCTCCTTCTTCGGCAGCCCGGCACGCATGGGAAAGTCGGTCTTGGGCAGAAATAGAGTCTCGCTGTAATCGCGGGCGGCGTCGGTCATGATCGTGGCGGTCTGCTTGGAATTGGATGGCAACAATGGCTCGGCAACGCAATCCCGGTCCCGCCGTCGGACACGTCAGGCGGAGGCCGGGCCCATAATTCGCCGAGCAGCCGGCCCGAACAAAGCAGCGAATGCAACGCGCGCCATCATGGCCGCTTCCTAGCAGATCGCCCGCGAGCGGAAAAGGCCCGCGGCCGTGGCGCAATCGGGCGTGACGCTGTCCTTGACGGCCGGCCGCGACGCCGCGGCGGGGAACTCGGCGCGACGATGGGGCGTTGAAGTGCGCGAGACGGAGCGGTCCCGGCGGCTTTGTGGAGGTCAAAGTGGAGTTTCCCCGCGCCCGTCGCGAACAGGGCGACGCGCTCTCCGCCAAGGATGCAGAGCCGGTCGAGTCGGTCGAGGACATCTGGACGCCGGCCGCGCAGATGGCGACCGTCGGAATTTTCGTGCTGCTGCTGGGCGTCTGTCTTTTCTTCTGCCGCCCGCTTCTGCTGCCGGTGACGGCGGCGCTGGTGATCGGCACCACGCTGGCACCCCTCGTCAAAGGCGTCGCGCGCCGCCGCATCTCGCCCTGGGTGACCGCCGTCGTTCTCGGTGCCGCCCTCCTTGCCGCCGCGGGGGCCGCGGTGACGCTGCTCGCCCAGCCGGTCAGCGAGTGGATCGCCAAGGCGCCGGAGATCGGCGCGACCATCAAGCAGAAGCTCTACGTGCTCGATCGCCCGTTGGCCGCGTTGCGCGAGCTGCAGGAGGTCCTGCTGCCGTCGGCGGGAAACGCCGTCGCGGTCGAGCCATCGCAATTGGGCATCGTCACCCCGGTGGTTTCCTTCGTCACGCCGGCGGTGATTCAGATCACCCTGTTCTTCGTCACGTTGATCTTCTTTCTCGCCACGCAAATGGATTTTCGCCGATACATGGTCTCGTTCTTCACCACCCGCGATGCCAAGCTCCGCTTCCTGCGCATCAGCAACGACATCGAGGATCACCTTGCGTCCTACGTCGCCATCGTGACGATGATCAATTTCGGCCTGGGCGTGGTGGTCGCGATCGGCGCCTGGCTTTTCGGCTTCCCGAGCCCGATCATCCTCGGACTGGGGGCCATGGTGCTCAATTACATCCCCTATATCGGCGCGGCCTGCACGACGGTGATCCTGCTGGGCGTTGGACTCGTGACCTTCCCCTCGCTCGGCTACGCGCTGGTGCCGCCGGCGGCATTCGTCGCCCTGGCGACGATCGAAGGTCAGTTCATCACGCCGACCGTGCTGGGACACCGGCTCACGCTCAACCCGCTCGCGGTGCTGCTGGCCATCGCCTTCTGGGCGTGGCTATGGGGTCCGATGGGGGCTTTTCTCGCCGTGCCGCTCACCATCGTCATCCTGGTCACGATGACCCACCTATTTCCGCCGGACGAGAGTAAACTGCCGGACTGACACGCGCGTGGGCGGCGCCGCAGCGGAACTTTTTCCCTTGCGCCCCGTTGGCGGCACGGCGAATATTTCTTGGGTGAGAGTGGAGCAAGTCCATGTCCAACACATCCGGCACGATCAGGGATACGGTTCGGGAGACGGCGCGAGACGTCAAGGATGCGGCGCGGGAGAGCGGCAAAGCCGCCTCCGCCGCGAGCGGCGATATCCAGGCGGATCTGCAAGCGCTGCGAGACGACGTGACGCGGCTCGCGACGCAGATCACCGACATTTTCGCGGCCAAGGGCAACGTGGCGTGGAACCGCGCGAAGTCGAACGTCGAGGGTGTGGTGTCCGATGTCGGCGCCAAAGGGCAAGAGGCCATGGATGCCGTGCAAGAGGTCGGCGACAAGGTGATCGATACCATCGACGAGTCGCTCAAGACGCGGCCCTATACGACGCTCGCCGTTGCGCTCGGCATCGGATTCCTGTTCGGCGCCATGTGGCGCCGATAGCTTTGGCCCAACCGTCGACGGAGCCTCGCCGCTTCGGGGTTGATGAGTTGAACGAATGCGCGGCTGGCTCCGTTACTTCGCCCTGAACGCCCAAGTTCGCACCGGCGTCAGCGGGTGGGTCCTGGTCTTGGCGATCATCGCCGCCGCGGCAGCCGTCGCGGCGGTGATCTTTCTCCTGGTCGCCGCCTTCGTCTGGCTCGCGGATCTTTACGACGCTTTGACCGCCGGGGTGGTGCTGGGTTGCGCCTTTGCGCTGATCGCGCTGATCGCGCTGGTCGCGTGCCTCATGACCCGTCGCCGCAATATGGAGCGCGCGCGGCTCGAACTCGCGGCGCGCAACCGCACCAGCTGGTTCGACCCCAAGCTCGTGGCCATCGGGCTCCAGATCGGGCAGGCGATCGGCTGGCGTAGGCTCGCTTCGGTCGCCGCGCTCGCCGTGCTCGCCGGTGCCGTGGCAAAAGAGTGGCCCGGCCGCGACAAGGCGGCGGAGGATGACGCGGCGGAGGATGACGACGAAGCAGCGTCCGAAGACTAGGGCGTGTACTCATAAAATCGCAATTGTCCGGCAATTGCTGGCTGATGTCCGCTTTGCCCCCGAAAGCGGACAAATAGAAGACATCTCGCCATGTCCGCTTTGTGCCATGTGTGGACGGCTCCGAGTTGGCAAGGGTTTTCTTCACGTTTGCAGGCTGGTCGGTGCAGCCATGTGTTCGGCCTGTTAGCGCGGCACACAAGGCCGGACATTCGCACTGCAGCAAAAAAGCGCCGGCCTCACATCGGCGGCGTGATGCCCTCGCGGCCCGGTCCTGCTCCATGCTTAGCCTGGCACTGACCGATTAGCTGGTCCTTGGGTCAGACCCGAATCCTTTTGAATCGAGGTGCGGCGCCCACGATCCCGGCGTTTTGTGGCGGTAGAGCCGGCTTCGATGTCTGGAAGTGTGCCGCCATCAAGTTTGGCTGCCCGCTGCTGATATTGCCCGGCCATACGCCTCAGTTCGGCAGCAACGGACTTGTTTTCGGGCCGCCGTGCCTGCATCAGACAGATGCAGGCCAACTCGACCAAATCGTCATAGGTACTTCCTCTGCATCAACGCCTCCCAAAGGGGCTTATGCAGACCAGCACGGGGCGGGAGGGGCGTTATTGATCCGGATCAATATTAAGCCATTGCTGAATCGGCGGTCTGGGAGCCCGCGCGCGGATCGAGTACCGTTTCCAGACACTCGCTGCTGAATGAATTGAAGAACCTGGCGCCGTGTAGGAATGGCTGCAACTCGGGCGGACGATGTCCGATCTGGATTTATCGAGGACGGCCAAGGCCGTATATCTGGATCAGCCCACAAGCGGACGCAAATTCAAACGGCGTTCGTTCCAACGCTGGGCTAGGTTTTAATTTTTGATGTGGATCAAGACCTAGACGGAATGTTGGATCATTATGCAAACCTCGATCGAAACGCCAACGCAAGGCGTTTTCCAATGTTACCTTAATTGGGACCCGTTTGAGCGTCTCACGCCATTCGTTCCGGCTTCGGCCGGACGAAGAGCACTTGCGTGAGAAGATATCATGGTCACTGCAATCCAATATCGCGCGATGGCTCTGGAGCACCATCGGTGGGCCGGCATATGCCGATCACCTGAATCTCGTGAGGAGCACTTTCGCCTGGAAAAAGAACTCCTCGCGCTTGCGGATAGTGAAGAACGCTTGCACGGGGTGCGTACCCCGGAGCGGGCAAGCAATCCGCAGCAGTCAAAAATAGCGTCCGTCAAACAGGTCGCGCCGCCGAAATAAATCCGCTCGCGACTACCGCTGAGGCGGCGTCGCTTGCCTGCGCGGCGTTGCTCGTGCGGGCCGACAAAGCCGACCCAGCAGCCGCCAGCCTCAGACTTTCGGCAGCCAGTGCGATGGTGTTATCTTACGTTCGCTTGGGGTCGTGGCTTCTTTTCAGCCACGCAATGACGTGGGAGGCAGCGTATGTCGCAGCAGAGAACCGCAGAAGTGACCGAAGCTGAGATCGCGGTCCACTGGCAGGAAGAGGCCCACATCCATCCGCCAAAGGAATTCGTTGCCCAGGCGAACCTGACCGACAAAACGGTTTTCGACCGGTTCAGCCTCGACAATTTCCCGGACTGCTTCAAGGAATATGCCAATCTTCTCGACTGGTACCGGACCTGGGACGTCACGCTCGACACGAGCACGCCGCCATTCTGGAAGTGGTTTGTCGGCGGCCGTATCAATGCCAGCTATAACTGCGTCGACCGCCATCTCGCCAGGTACAAGAACAAGACCGCGATCCACTTCGTCCCTGAACCGGAGCGCGAAGCCATCCAGCACATCACGTATCAAGAACTCTACGTGCGCGTAAACGAGGTCGCGGCGCTGTTGCGAGACTTCTGTGGACTTAAGAAGGGTGACCGCGTGACCCTGCACTTGCCCATGGTGCCAGAGCTTCCAATAACGATGCTCGCTTGCGCGAGGCTCGGGGTCATTCATTCGCAAGTCTTCAGCGGCTTCAGTGGCAAGGCCACGGCTGACCGGATCGCCGACTCCGAGAGCCGCGTGCTGATCACGATGGATGCCTATTATCGCGGCGGCGAACTGCTAAATCACAAGGAGAAAGCAGACATCGCCTTCGAAGAGGCTGCAAAGGAAGGCGTGAGGCTCGAGAAGGTGCTTGTGTGGCAGAGATACCCGGGCCGGTATTCGAGCAAGACACCACTGGTCGAGGGCCGCGATTTCATCATGAACGAGGTGTTGCTGATGTTTCGGCATCGGCGGATCGACCCAGTGGAGATGCCGGCCGAAGACCCGTTGTTCCTGATGTATACGAGTGGCACCACCGGGAAGCCAAAGGGCTGTCAGCACAGCACCGGCGGATACCTGTCCTACGTCGCAGGGACGTCGAAATACATTCAGGACATCCATCCGGAGGATGTCTACTGGTGCATGGCCGATATCGGCTGGATCACCGGTCATTCCTATATTGTTTATGGACCGTTGGCGCTCGGCGCCTCGTCGGTCGTGTACGAGGGGCTCCCCACCTATCCCGACGCGGGGCGTCCATGGCGCATCGCCGAAGAGCTCGACGTCAATATCTTTCACACGTCGCCGACAGCGATACGAGCGCTTCGCCGTGCCGGGCCCGACGAGCCGGCGAAATACCATCACCGCTTCAAACATATGACCACGGTGGGCGAACCCATCGAGCCGGCGGTATGGCGATGGTACTATGATGTCGTTGGCAAGGGTCGAGCGGCCATCGTCGACACCTGGTGGCAGACGGAAAATGGCGGGTTCCTGTGCAGCACGGTGCCGGCTCTTCACCCGATGAAACCTGGCAGTGCGGGGCCCGGCGTTCCCGGCATTCATCCGATCATCTATGACGAGGAAGGTAAGGAGATCCCGCCGCGCTCCGGCCGCGCGGGAAACATCTGCATTCAGAACCCGTGGCCGGGCTCGTTTCAGACGATCTGGAAGGACCCAGATCGCTATGTGCGACAGTATTACGAGCGCTACTGCAAGAACCGTAACAGTCGGGACTGGCGCGATTGGCCGTACATGGCGGGCGACGGCGCTTTACAGGCGGCCGATGGCTACTACCGCATCCTCGGTCGAATTGACGATGTCATCAATGTCGCCGGGCATAGACTCGGGACCAAGGAGATCGAATCCGCCAGCCTGTTGGTTGAGGAGGTCGCCGAGGCAGCCGTGATCCCCGCCCGAGACGAGATCAAAGGCAAGGTCCCGGACCTTTACGTATCGCTCAAGCCTGGGCGCAAACCGAGCGAGGAAGTGCGCAAGCGCGTGGAGAGCTCCGTGATTCGTGAGATTGGGCCTATTGCCCGCCCGCGCCGTGTCGTGATCGTGCCCGACATGCCGAAGACCCGCTCCGGCAAGATCATGCGCCGCGTGCTTGCGGCCATCTCGAACAACGAGGATGCCGGAGACATCTCGACGCTGGCCAATCCTGAAATCGTCGATGAGATTAGAAAGATGAAATTCTAGTCCGAGTCTCATCGAATCTTGGCCTTGAGAGAAGCGCCCTAAACGAGGAAGCGATCAGACATTCTATTCATACCTTGAAGATGGAGCCCAACGGAGTGGTCGAACGCATCCGATCATTGTTGGCAAGGTTCTCGGAGAATGAAGAGACTGTGCGCCGGTTAGTGGCGACAGATGTGAGGTTCGATGCGCTTTGTCAGGAGTACCGCGAGGTCGTCGAACTCCTCGATACTCTCAAGGCGGAGGTTGAGCGGCTCTCAGTTCTCGAGGCGGAGGTTGGGCGGCTTGGGGGACGCAAGGCTTGGCTGGAAGAAGAACTGCTGACGCGCATTGAGGGACACGAGCCACACTAGCGCAAACCCTGCGAAGCGGGGAGAAAGCAGCGCAGCGGAGGGAACGCAGCGAGAATCTCTCCGGCACCGGCCTTGGCGCCTCCGATCGATTTCGGCGATAGAATTCAACATGCCAGCCGGCCGCGAGACTGCGACATTCGACTACGGCGTACCTGCCGAGTTATTCATGGCTAAGCGCAGGGATGGGCCGCGACAACCGCTGAGCTATCGTCGCTTTGCGATGCAGCAGAGGCGATCCGGTTCGCCATTGAGCAACTTTCGTTCGCGCGCGCGCAAGGCGCCTTGATGCAGGCCGGTGACGAACGCTTCGATGGCGACGGCATTCGACGCCTTTACCAGAGCGACGATTATCCACTGCAACGGCGTCTGTCGGAGTGATTGGAGCGATTTTACAATCCATCGGCCCTTGGTGAGGCCAGAAGTCTGCTGCGCTGCGGGATTTCGTTCCGGCGCATGTCCGCTTTGGGTCAATAGCCACCGAATGCAGCGCAGCAAAAAACTATTCGATCACCTCGTCGGCGAGCGCAAGCAGCTTCGCTGGAATTTCGAGTCCGAGCGTCTTGGCGGTCTTGAGGTTGGTGACGAGTTCGAATTTGGCCGGCTGCATCACAGGCAGATCGGCGGGCTTGGCGCCCTTGAGGAGGCGGCTGGCATACTCGCCGATCAGACGGTAGGCTTCGGTAATGCTTGAGCCATAGCTCATGAGACCGCCTGCCAACACGTATTCGCGCCATGGATAGGCCGCCGGCAGCCGATGGCGCGCCGCGAGCTCGATGATTTGATTACGCTGGGCTGTGAAGAACGCGTCAGCGCTAACGAAGAGCCCATCAGATCGCTGTTGCTCAGCTAACGCAAACGCCGCCTCGAAGCCGCTCTTGGCGGTGACCTCAAGGATTAGCAGTTGCAGTCCGGCGGCATCGGCCGCTTGCTGTAGGTCTTTCGTCTCGAGCTCATAGATAACACCTGTCGGATTTCCGAGCGCAGCAATCTTAGCGGCCCTTGGCAGGAGTTCGCGCATGAGCTGAAGGCGCTTTCCTACCAATTCGCTGGTGTACACGCTCACTCCCGTGACGTTGCCGTCAGGCCGTCCAAAGCTAGTCACAAGTCCTTGGTCGACCGGATTGGCGCCGCTAATGAAAAGAATCGGAATCGTCTTAGTCGCATTCCTCGCCACGAACGCCGTCGTTGTACCTCCGGTCGCAACGATCAGGGCGACCTGACGTTTGACCAGATCTGCTGCCTGTTCCCGTAAGCGATCATAGTCGCCTTCCGCCCAACGGTATTCGATTGTGACGTTGCGACCGTCGACATAACCGCCGGCATTGAGACCTCTGTGGAACGCAGCCACAAACTTCTCGAACGCGCGCGGCGATGCGATATTGAGGAAGCCGATCACCGGTAGCGCCGGCTGCTGCGCGCGCGCCGCGAGCGGCCACGCCGCCGCTGCGCCGCCGAGCAGCGTGATGAACTCGCGGCGTTTTAGTTGATCGAATTGCATTCGGTTCCCCGCCAACCAGGGCCGGATCGCAGGATATCGGAGTGGCAGCGGTCAGTCAGCGGGTAGTTGGGAGGCACGGCGCGAAGCAATAGCCCCGGCCGAGGTTTGGGCGGCCGGGGCTACAGGGATCGAATGCGTCGGACGGGTAGGCCGACGCGAGCTAAGCATTACAGAGAAATGGTTGTCGATGCGTAAAGCCGGGCCTGGGCCGATGATCTCGTCGGCAAGCGATGTGAGAATGTAGTAGCGATTGAAGGCGGCTTCCTCGCTGGGGCTAACTCCGGCTGGTGAGCGCAGGCATCGGCCTTCAGAAAGAGACCCTCCGGACCCCCTCGGGTTAGCAATCACCCGCCGCCATTGCTCGGATTGGATGGATTTCCCATACGGAGCTTGGCTTAGCATAGTTTGGCCCCACTTCATGGGGCGAGTGGTCAGCATCAAAGTACAGGTCCAGTGACGCAGACTTTCGCTGGTTGGTTGAATGGCGCAAAGTGATGGTGGAAATCAGTGCCTGCTGGGCAGGCCGCGCCGATGCTCAATAAGTTGCGGAATCGTCACAGGCCGGAGGAATCATCAGACCGTGACACAATCGCCCATTGACCGCCTCAGTCTCTAGAAAAATTGCAGTGCTCGTTGTGGGTGGGGGCGTGGCATGGGTGGCCTGCGCGGGTCAGCGCCGTCGAACGGTCAAGTCTTGCGCGGCATCTGTGTCGCAGCTCTGCTCGCGTCTATGGCCGTCGCCCTGCCGTCACCGGCACAGGCAAACTGCACGACCAGCGGCACGACCGTCACCTGCGATAGCAGCGCGCCGAATCCCTACACGACCACCATCGGCACCGGGACGCCCACCGCGCCGGGAACCACGGTGAATGTCGGCACCAACGCGCAGGTCGTGGTCGGCGATGCCAACGCGATCTCCCTTGGCAACAATGCCACCATCACGATCGCGGGTGGCGGGCTGGTCCAGAATACAGGGGTGTCTTCGGGCGGCCTGTCCGGAGCAGGTCCCAATACCATCGAGCTCAGGAATAACGGCACGCTCACTGTGCAGGCTGGTGCCACCGTCTATTCCGCCGGCTCGAGCAGCCGCGCCGAGGCGGTCAACCCGCTGGGGAGGGGTAACGTAATCGATAATTTCGGCACCATCCGCGCCGATCAGGCGGCGGCGATCTTTTTCGAAGCGGGATCCAGCAGTAACACCGTCATCAATGAAGTGGGCGGCGTGCTTCAGGCCGGTAGCCAGACCACCAACGCGATCGCGTCGAACGGGAGTGCCATGAACATTACCAACATGGGCACGATCATCGGCTCG
>Ga0318549_10000177_pt1 | contig 12102 bp, 10 predicted proteins | sample GRESIP169b2f22_FD_203666 | JGI IMG/M metagenome (GOLD analysis project Ga0318549, IMG submission 203666) | Tropical soil microbial communities from Luquillo Experimental Forest, Puerto Rico - GRE.SIPMG.169b2f22 | ecosystem: Environmental > Terrestrial > Soil > Tropical forest > Bulk soil... | reverse complement strand
CCTGTGAAGTCTGGTTCGAACGTGCCGGCGAGGTCATTGGCGCCGGGCGGGCGACCCGGCTGATCAGCCGGCGGCTTCGCCGCGCGCTGGAGTACCGCGACCGCACGTGCGCGGTTCCGGGCTGTGGTGTGACCCGTGGTCTGCACGCCCATCACCTGCGGCACTGGGAAGACGGCGGCCCCACGGAGTTGGCCAACCTGGTGCTGCTGTGCCCTTATCATCACCGGTGCCACCATCGTGGCGTGCTCACCGTCACCGGACCCGCCGCCGCTGTCATCGTCACCGACCAGGCCGGCCGAGTACTGAGCCCGGGATCGCTGGCGCGCCCACCAACTGGGCCCCCGCCCGCGGTGGCGCCCTGCCGCGGACCTACCGGCGAGCGCGCCGACTGGTGGTGGTATCAACCCTTCCAACCCCAACCACCACCGACCAACAACTGATATGTAGCGAAGTTTGTCAAGTGGCACGGGGAGGCGCCGTCGGGGAGCTACCCCGACGGCGCCCCGTTGCTTCCTCGCGAGTCCGTGTGCTGAGCGTGTCGGTTGGCGACGCCCGGTCAGACTGATATACGCGGGTTGGCCACCGCAGGACGGGGTTTCGGCTGGATCGCATCCGCGTGTCTAGGGTCGAGCGTCAACCTGATCGGGTCTGCTCATAGTTGTGTCGCGGGTCGATCCACGCGCTGCCACCACCGCGCTTGCGAGGAAGCAGTCAGGTGGCGGTCAGTCGTCCATGACCGCCAGTGACCAGCACCAGCCGGCCAGTTCACGGGCGATCGCGACGTTGGCCACGGTGGACCGCTTACGTCGCGCCAGGAATCCCAACCATCGGTTATGGAGACGACGGTTGCCCTCGTGACCACGAGCGCGGGCCGCCGCCGGGGCCAGCTCCCACCGCGAACGCATCACCGCCCTGACCTGATACTTGGGTCGGTGATGCCAGGCCGCCTCGACCAGCAGCCGCCGCACGTGGGTGTTTCCGGTCTTGGTGATCGGCCCCTGCGCCCGCGTGGAACCCGACGAGGACTCCGAGGGCACCAATCCGACGAACGAACCAATCGTGTTGCCGGTGAACCGATCCCAGTCGCCAATCTCAACCGCCAACGCGAACGCGGTCAACGTGCCCACCCCGCGAAGGCACGACAGCCTGCGCACCACCGCAGTGAACTCACTGTCGGCGGCGATGTCCTCGATCGCCGAGTCCAGACATTGGCGTCTGGCCTGCAGCATCAACACGTGCTCATAGTCGGAATCGAAGGCCATCCGCGTGGCCGGCGTCAGCAACTGCGGTACCGCGCGGGCGCGCAGCCAGCGATCGTGCGCATCGGTCCAGGCCGCACCCCCGTGATAAACGATGCCGTGGCGCAACAACAGTTTCGACAGTCGATGACGCGCCCTCATCAGATCACCGCGGCAATCTTCGCGCGCACGCACCAGGTCGCGGCAGGCCTCCCGGTTCACACTCGGGATCGAGACCGAGGTGACCTCGTCCAGGCGCAACAACCGCGCCAGATGAAGTGCATCGCGGGCATCGGTCTTTACCCGGTCCCCGGCGGGCTTCTGCAGTTTCGACGGCGCGAGGACCTCGCATCGAATGCCGGCGCCGGTCAATGCCCGATACAACCCGAAACCGGTCGGACCAGCCTCATCCGCCACTGCCACCGGTCCCGGCAGCTGCTTGATCCACTCCTGGATGTGCTCGTAGGACGGCGTCAACCGGGTCTGTGACACCTGCCCGGTGACGCCGTCGATCGCCGCTGCCACAACCGAACGTGCGTGCACGTCCAGCCCAATACTCGTACGCTCAGTGAACACCGGGGCCTCCCACCACTGTCGGATAGACCGGGCGGGCCCACTACCCACCCGGTAACCCACGAACATGGGTGAGCGAGGCCCCGGCCCGCAACCCCGACACAACGCCGGCGGTCACTCCATACCGTCTAGCCCGGTTACCGGGGGCGGTCACTACCGGCACTGCATCGAAGCTCAAACACGTAGGGGCATCAAACAATTCGTTCACACTACCCGGCTGCCTACCGCGTCGTGGACATCCGGGCCGACAACCAAACCCGCACCGCCACCGACCCGCCGACCCCAAGACCTCCACAACCCCTCACCAACACCCGCGGTGACAGCGCGCACCAATTCGAGCCAAGTCTGGGCCGGTTCGAATTGGTGCACACCGCGGGGCCGTCACGTCGCATTGAACCCAACCGTCACAGGTGCCCTTGCGCCAGTCGCCACCGGATCTACCCGACTCGTAGCGACAGCTTTGTTAGCGCCGGGTGGTGATCGAAGTTGTCGCTGTGAAGTGAGCGCGGCAGACATCGCCTCCAGCAGAGGCGGGTGTTGCGGATGTGGCGGGCACGACCCCACCGCAATGGCCCGGGCGCATCCGGCCCAGGGTGGCACTGATGAACTATTGAGTTACATTGGGCGCCAACGGAGTTCCGGCGAATTCGGACCTGGAATGCGCTGGGCGGGCTAACTAGTGATTCCAGCCAGTTCGTGTGCCACCGCATCGAATGCGCGCAACGTGTCCAAAAGACTGCGCGGGTCCTGAGAGTCCGGCTGGGTGGATAACTTGGCGGCGACCACTCCCGCTGCGCGGTTGACGTAGATCATCTGACCACACATGCCCTGGCACAACACGACGTTGCTGCCCGGGTAGGGAAACCACACCTGGTTGCGGTACATGCCGCCGGGCATTGGGTTGTCGTCGAGGCTGGCGGCGAACGCCTGACGCGAGTCGGGGCCGCCGTCGAGAGTGTCGGCGATCCACGCCGCCGGCACCACTTGCTGGCCGGTCAACGAGACACCGTCGTGCAAGAACAGCGACCCGAACCGGATCATGTCCTTAAGAGAGGCGTTGATGCCGCCGTCGAATAGTCCGGTTCCCTCCGCGTCCACGCCGATGGTGGCGTCGCATTGGGCGCCGATGCGGCTCCACAGCAGTTCCGACATCAGTTCGGGCATCCGCTGGCCGCCGGCGACCTCACAGATCCAGCCGAGTACATCGGTTTCACACGAGCGATATTCGAACGGGCCCCCGTGAGCCGATTTCTGCCGCAAGCTCAGCAGGAAGTCATGCAGCGTGGAGGGGACGTCCGGACTGCTGCGGGGTGCCCACCCCATCGCCTCGTCGAGGAGGTGTATCTCCGCGGTCGGGTGGAGGTAATTATCTGAGAAGGCGATACCCGACCTCATGTCCAGCAGGTGGCGCACCGTCGCACCGGCGTAGCCGCAGTTCGCCAGTGCGGGAACGTATGCCGTGACCGGTGCGTCAAGCTCGATCGCACCGGCCCCGTGCAACGCACCTACCACGGCCGCCACCAGCGACTTGCTCACCGAGAACAGCAGATGCCGGGTCTGGGCCCCCAAGCCGTCGAGGTACTCCTCGGCCACGATCGAACCGCGGTGGGCGATAGCCCACCCGTCGGTAGCAGTAGTGGCCATCACCGCGCCAACGGTGGTGGCCACCCCGTCAGTGCTGATCACCCCGATATCGGCCATCGGAGCGCTGGCTGCGGGCAACGCCGCAACCGGCCCGTTCCCGCGCGAGATCACCGCGGTCGGCACGAAGTCTTCGACGTGCTGGAATGACCAATGCGCATACGGCGCCGACAGCCAGTTGTCCAGGGAGATACCGGCCGGGCCGCTGCTCACGCTCGTGCGACGAGCCGCGAGACGATCGGCGCAGCCGGCGTCAGGGGTGTCGAGACGAACTGCGCCCTGAGGCCCGCGACCCAGCGCCGGCAGCGCTCGGTGAGCTGGTAGTCGTCGGTCTGCAGGTGCCCACGGGTGACGAGCACGCCGAGTTGAGCACCCTCGCAACGTAAGTCGCCAGGCGCCGCGACACGCATGTAGAAGGCCTCGGACTCGTCGAGCAGCGTGGCCCAGTCGTTGCCCGGGCGCGCAAAGGAGACGCGTCCGTCTTCGTTGAGGCGCCACACACCTGTGCGTGGGGTCGAGGTGAAGAGCTCGACATCCTGCGACGTCTCATTGATTATCAGCTGGCCCCAGACCTCGTCTTCGCCATAGCCCCGTTCCCAGCGCGAGTTGATCTCCTCGATGTCGAGCTCGTAGTCCACGTCCATGTACTCGAGCAGGTGGAAGAGGAACAGCGGCATGTCGGCGTAGGCCTCGGTGGTCAGGTTCGTCATCGGGCTTGCGCCGCTCAGCCGCGGGTTCACCTCGCCGAGGTAGAGCTCGTCGGAGTCCAGGTCGTGCAACAGGTCCACCTCGAAGTAGCCGCGGTACCCCTCGCGGTGCAGGATGTCGCCCATCTTTCGCACGATCTCTCGCGCGGCGTGCGTCTGTGCGGGCGGCAGTACTCCGCGCCAGATGTCATTGCCGCACCACGCGCCCTTGTACGGAGTCAGCTCCGGGTAACCGACAAGACTCGTCATCGCGGGGCCGATCACGGTGCCGTGACGGGTCACGGTGCCCTCGAGGCACACCTCGACATTGCGGATGCGCCTCATGACTTTGACTTCCTGCTGCCCCACCACGTCAGGGGCGCAATGGTCCCAGTCGCGCGGGCCGCGCACAAAGAACACCGTGCTGCCGGCGTCGCCATAGGCGGCCACGACGACCAGGTCATCGCCCAGCCCGGCGCTGTGCGCGAGCGCCGACAGCTCGTCGTAGGAGCCGACGCGCCCCATCACGTGAGGCACGCTCTGCACGCCCGCCTCGTCGGCCAGGCGCGTCATGACGAGCTTGGAGCCCAGGCGATGGCGCAGCTCCGCGGGCGGGTGCATGACCTCGAGCCCCGCTTCGGCCGCGAGGGCCTCGGTCTTGCCGTCAAGCATCACGAAGCAGGCCTTCCCGCGGGGCCCTTGGCGCGCGACGAAATCGAGTGTCTCGGGATCGCGCAGGAGGTGATTGCACACATCCCCCATGGACCCGAAATCCCTGCGGTCACGCCGCCGGGGCACGAACACGCGCGAATGTACGCCCTCGAAAGAGTCAAAGTACGTCAGGTAGAAGAAGTTTCGTACCCAGCGGTCGATGCCTAGCAGGTTGAACGGGGTGGGCGAGATGAAGTACAGCGGCACTTTGTTGGTGTGGAAGAACGCGCGTACGTCCGATATCCCGTTCAGCACGCGGGCGGGCGCGTTCATGAGAGCGCGACGGCGGTGAGCTCAGATATTCCCATGCGACAAGTGTGCACCTGCCCATAGCCGTGTGCAGTGTGAATGGCCCCAACTTCGATGACGACGGCCCCTGACCCGCGCCCTACTTCCTGAACCGCCCCGCGAACCCGCGCAGCGGCAGGTCGGCGCTGGTGATGAGTCCCGGCCGCGCGGCCACCACCGACTTGATCGCATTGAGGGCGGGCATGCCGGTCACGGTCATCCCGATGGAGGCGAAGTTGTCCGGATTGGACAGGTCCACGCCGGGCTTGGGGAAGATCATGTGCTTGTTGTAGACGCACGGGTCGCCCTTGATCCGAGTGATGTAGCAGCCCTTGATGTTCCAGCTCGGATCGGTGTGCGGGGTCATCTGCCACTCCAGGTGCGTCTCGACGCGAGGAATCCCGTCAACCATGCCCTGGTACTTGATGTAGTTGCCGCCCAGCGAGCCCTTGGGCAGCGTGTACCAGCCCAGGTCGACGTCCTTGGTGCAGGCGCCCAGTTCGTAGCTGAACTTGACCTCGTCGAGCGGCAGGTCGAAGCAGTCGGCCATCAAGAGCACGCTGTCGGCGAAAACGCGCGTGTACTTCTCCAGCTTGGACGGAATTTCCGGATCGTCGACCGGCTGGCCGTAGCCCACCTCGATCCAGGTGTCGCGCGAGTGGTGACACGACACGTCGACGGACTCGATGGTGGTGATGTTCTCGATGTCGGCGACGTCGGCCGAGCACACCACGCCGAGGATCTGGTTCAGCCCCGGGTTCATCCCGGTGCCATAGAAGGTCGCGCCGCCCTTTTCGCAGGCCTCGGCCAGCAGCCGGGTCACCGGCTCGCCCGACGGGTGCGGGTGGTTCTTGTCGCGGTGCCACCCCGTGATCCAGTCGGCGGTGGTGACGATATTGATCCCCGCCTCAAGCACTTTGACGTAAAGGTCCTCGTCGGGGAACACGCCGTGAAACGTCAGCACGTCCGGTTTGGCCGCGATGATCTCCTCGATCGTGCCGGTGGCCTTCACTCCATTGGGCTCGATACCCGCGATCTCACCAGCATCGCGCCCGACCTTTTCCGGCGAATAGCAGTGCACGCCAATCAGTTCCAGGTCGGGCTGGGTGGCGATCCGCTTGATCATCTCCGACCCGACGTTTCCGGTGGCTACCTGGAAGACGCGGATCGGTCGAGCGGGTGCGTTCATTCGGTTCAGCCTTTCTGCGATGCTGCGTGCACTTCGGCGGCGCTGCCGCCGAAGCCGTCGGGATAAAACTGCTTGGCCCACTTACGAATTGCGGTGAACCCCGCGTATTCGTCGGTGGCCAGCGCGGGCGGGTCGGAGTAGCGCTGGTGCTGCCAGATTTCGACGTCCTGCTGGAACTGCCGGATCACTTCCTGCCCGAATTCGGCCGCCTTGCGCTCCGCCCGGGCCGGGTCCTTGGCCGCGGTCCGGCCGATGTAGACCATGAACCGGACGTCGGAGGTGGACTCGTCGACCGGGGTGATCGCGGAGATGGTGCGGTTGTCGACCATCCCCCAGCTCTTGGTCACCGCGATTCCCAGACCGCCGTTGATGGCCTGCACGCCGCTGTTGACGTCCTCGATCCTCTGGCCGTCGTCGCCTTCGAAGGTGATGGTGAAGTCGACGAAGGACACCGCCTCGTCGAAGTCATGGCGGGTGAACACCGGCACGATCGGGGTGTTGTGCACGTACTTGAAATGCGCGAAGTCCACGCCGTTTTCGAGCACGTACTGCGGGTGCAGTTCCAGACCCTGGCGGTACAACCTCTGCTGCGGGTAGTAGCCGTCCGCGCCGCTGCCGTCTTCGAACGCGGCGAACACGTCCGGCGCATCGAAGTACGGCTCGCGGCGCTCGACGTCGTGCCAGATGTAGACCGAGTCATTGCGCTCCACCACGGGGTAGGTGCGGATCCGCCTGCCGCGGTTGGGCCGGTCCTGGTAGGGGATGCAGACGTTGCGTCCCTGCCCGCTCCACTGCCACCCGTGGAAGGGGCACTGCAGCACCTCGCCGACGACCTTGCCACCGTAACCCAGGTGCGCCCCAAGGTGTTCGCAGTAGGCGTTCATCGCGGTGAGCTGGCCGGACTCGGCCCGCCAGGCGACCATCTCCTGGTCGAAGTACTTCATCTTGATGACGTCGCCGACGCCGATCTCGTCCGACCAGGCGACCTGGAACCATCCGGTCGGCTTCATCGACAACGGCGGCTTAGCCATCGAGCCCTCCTCCTCGCGTACGAATGATAGGCCGCATCGAGACAGAATCATAGTGCCCTCTACGAAAATGCTAGGCTCGGCAGGTGACCGAAACCAAGGTCGCCGGGCGACGGCCCAACCGGCGGGGCCACGCGACGCGCGAGAACATGCTCGAGGCCGCGCTGAAGTCGCTGGCCTCCGGCGAGCCGGGCTCGGTGTCGGCCAACCGCATCGCCAAGGAGATCGGCGCCACCTGGGGCGCCGTGCAGTACCAGTTCGGCGACACCGATGGCTTTTGGGCCGCGGTGCTGCACCGCACCGCCGAGCGGCGCGCCGGGACTTTCTCGACGCTGTCGACGCCGCCGGACGCACCGCTGCGGGACCGCGTCGGCGCAATTGTCGACACCCTCTACCGTGGCCTGGCATCGCCGGATTCACGCGCGATCGAAAACCTGCGGGCGGCGTTGCCCCGCGACCCCCACGAGCTCGAACGCCTGTACCCCCGCACGGCCGCCGAGCTGTTCTCCTGGGGCAAGAGCTGGCTTCAGACCTGCCAAACCGCCTTCGCCGGTCTAGGCGTCGACCCGGACCGGGTGCGTGAGGTGGCCGCCCTCATCCCCGGCGCGATGCGCGGCCTGGTCTCCGAGCGCCAGCTGGGCTCTTACGCTGACCTCGACATGGCGCGGCGCGGTCTTACCAACGCCCTGACCGCCTATCTGGAGCAGTCCCGGGCCGAGTGACTTTAGCCTTATCCGTGTGGAGGCCAGCGACATCACGATCCGGGAAGCCAAGCCGGACGACTACGCCCGCGTCGCGGAGATGCACTATCCCGTTTGGCGACGCTCCTGGACCGGAATTCTGGCGCCGCCACTGCTCGACATACTTGGCCCGCCGGCACGCTGGGTCGCCGAGACCTACCCCCAAAGCCTGAGCCGCCCTGGCTGGAGCATGTGGATCGCCGAGTCCGGCGGCCGGACAATCGGGGTGACCATCTTCGGGCCGGACTCCGCGGATCCCGATCGCCTGCTCATCGACGCGCTGTACATAGCCGAGGAAAACCAACGGCACGGCGTCGGTGGCCGGCTGCTCGATGAGGTTGTGGGCTGGCATCCGTCGGGCGACGTGGTCTTGTGGTGCGCCGAAAAGAATGGCAGGGCGCGCCGCTTCTACGAGAAGAAGAACTTCCGAATCGACGGCCGCACGCTCGATTGGGAGCCGCTGCCCGGGGTGATCGTGCCCCACGTGGGCTACCGACTCACGCGTCGATGACCAAGCGATCGCCTTTCGCCCGCGACACGCAGACCACCATTTCGTCATCGCCCACGGCGGTGCGACCACGGTGATCGACCTGCCCCGCAAGGACTTTGACCTTGCACGTCCCGCAGAAGCCCTGCTGGCAGGAGTAGGGGGTCGTCGGATCCCGATCGAGCATGACATCAAGTGCCGAGCGATTCGCCGGGACGCTGAGCACCCGCTGCGACCGCGCCAGTTCCAACTCGAAAGGAACTCCGCCGACGACCGGCGGTGGGCTGAATCGCTCGTAATGCAGTGGCGCATCGGCGTGTTCATCGCGGGCCGAGCGCACCGCTTCCAGCATGGCGGTCGGCCCGCACACGTACACGGCCGTCGTCGGCCCGGCGGCGGCCAGCAGGTCGTCCACGGCCGCCAACCGGCCGTGCTCGTCGTCGGCCCACACAGAAACCCGGCCCGGGGCCACCGACACCACCTCGTCCAGAAACGGCATGTATCCCCGGCTGCTGCCGGCATAGATTGCGCGCCAATCGATTCCGCGTTGCTCCGCCGCGTGCAGCATTGGCAGAATGGGCGTCACCCCGATGCCGCCGATCACGAACAACACCTCACGCTCGGTCGCGCCCAGATAGAACGCGTTGCGCGGGCCCTCGAAGACCAGGGGGTCGCCGGGGCGGTAAGCCTCGTGCATCTCGATGGAACCGCCACCGCCGTCGGCGATCCGGCGGACGGCGATGCGATAGTCCGTGCGGCGTCCGGGCGGACCGCACAGCGAGTACTGCCGGCGTCGGCCCGACGGCAACTGAACGTCGATGTGCCCGCCGGGCGTCCAGGACGGAAGCAAACCACCGTCCGGGTCGGCCACCGTCAACGCGACCACGTCGGGGGCGACGAGTTCGCGCTCGGTGACCACCGCGGTTTGTGTCCGCCGCACCGGCTTTACCCGCGACGGCTGCCAGCGCGAGGTCGAGGCGAATCCGCCCAACAAGACGCGGATGCCCCACACCGCGGTGCCCAGGCGATCGCGGTTGCGCCGACCGTACAGATCCGCGGGCCTGCTGGCCCAGATGTTTTCGGTCACAGTGCGTGCCTCATGTTTGCCGAATGTCGAAGCGCGCGAACAATCGAAGCATCGACGGGCTGATGCGCCGCATCGCGTAGCCGACCCTGGACTCGGCGGCGATCGGCAGCACGGCAGGGCCGGTCCTGACGGCCTTGACCATCGCCTTGGCCACCGCCTCCGGCGTGTAGTTGCGCCGCCGATACGCCGCATCGGCCTTCTCCCGGGATCGTTCCTGCTGTTCGGCCGTCATCCCGGCGTAGACAGTGCTTTTGGCGATGTTGGTGTTGACGAATCCCGGGCACACGGCCGTGACGGTGATGCCCTCGTCGGCGAGGTCGGCCCGCAGCGATTCGCTGAATCCCAGCACCGCGGCCTTCGTGGTGCTGTAGGCGACCATCGATTTCGACGGTATGTACGCCGCCGCCGATGCCACGTTGATGATCGTTCCACCCTCGCCGCGCTCGACCATTTGCGACCCGAACGCCCTGCTGCCCGCGATGACGCCACGGACGTTGACGCCGATGATGTTCTCCCAATTCGCCGAACTCGTCTCCAGGAACCGGCCCGCCATTCCGATGCCGGCGTTGTTCACCAGGACGTCGACCACGCCGTGCTCGTTAAGGACTTGTGCGGCAAGGTCGTTCATCGAGGACTCGTCGCTGACGTCGACCCGGTACACCGCAGCCTCGGCGCCCGCCGCGCGAACGGCGTCGGCGCTGTCGTTGGCCGCGGCGAGGTCGCGATCGACGATCACCACCTTGCGGGCGCCGTGCCGGGCCAGCTCCATCGCGGTGGCCCGGCCGATGCCGGCGCCCGCCCCGGTGACCAGCGCGAGTTTGCCGCGCACCTCGCGCGGTCCGCCGCGCACCACCGACGCGCTCGCGCCGGCCGCGCCGCCGACGTTCTGGTCGACCCAGTCGCCGGTCAGCCGGGCGATGACGTCGGGGCGCGACGTCACCACCCAGTGCCCGCCTTCGATCGGGATCACCCGGCCGCGGGCGGGAATCGCGCCGGTGAACCGTTGCAGCGCGGGCGTCACGAACATATCCCTGCGCGGCACCAGAACCTGGACGGCGACGCGTGTCTGCGGCAGCGGCCGCGACGGCGACACTATCGGCGCGGGCATGTTCGCCCGATACAGGTTGAGCCCGTTGACGTAGTCGGTGATCGACCGCGGCGTCGCGTCGCGTCGACTGCGGGTGCTCAACCGGCCGATGCGTTCAACAGCTTCAACGACTTTCACGCCGAGCCGGGAGCGAAACGCCAGCTCCGGCACGCCCGGACACAGAAAGAAACCGATGTACCCCGAGCCCACCAACTGCCGGGCGACCTGGGCCACGGCCCGGGGAGTGCGCGCCGACCGCAGGAAGCTCCCCGCATACTCCAGGTGCGGACCCGAGATCGACGTGAACGACGCGACTTTGTCCATCACCGACTCGTCGGTGACCGCCGCCCAGGTTTGAATCGAGCCCCAGTCGTGGGCCAGCAAGTGGACCCGCTCGACGCCCAGGCTGTCGATCACCGCGGCGATGTCGGACACCAATTGGACAAAGGCGTACCCGGATCGTTTTGCCGGACGGGATGATTCGCCGGCTCCGCGAACGTCGTAGGCCACGACGTTGTAGCGGCCCGGGTGGCGCTTGTCGAGCTCTTGGGCGACGCCGTCCCAGATGCGGTGGTTGTCCGGCCAGCCGTGAATGGCGAGGATGGTCGGGCGGCTGGGATCGACCTCGGTGTACCGGTGGACGGCCAGGGTGACGCCGTCGGACGCGGTGACGCTCGACGTGCTGGTCATAGGTCAGTGCGACGCACGGGCGGCGGGTGAGAGCGCCAGGTAGTCCACCGCCAGCTCCAGCCCACCCAGCTGGGACGGGTGGAAACCCGGCCGGTAGTAGTCACCGACCACTCGCACGAATCGCAGCGGCCCGGGCACCAATCCCCGGCGCGCCGCGCTGAAGTAGTCGCGCCAGCGCGGCTTGCTCCCCGGCGGAAGGTGGGGATCCACCGAATACATGAATCGCACGCCACGCACCCACAACAGCAGCATGGCCGGCGTGACGACCAGCTGGGACCGAACCCGTCGCCAATACCCCACCCGCAGGTGCTTCATGGTGTCGAAGGCGACGGCCTTGTGCTCGACTTCCTCGGCGCCGTGCCACCGCAGCATGTCCAGCATCACCGGATCGGTGCCGATGGCATCGTGTGCCGGCGAGTCCAGAATCCACTCGCCCAGAATGGCGGTGTAGTGCTCGACCGCCGACACGATCGAAACCTGCTCCAGCAGCCAGCTGTGCTGCCGTCGCAGACTCCACCCGGGCTTGGGGCCCAGCAGCTTCTCGAACAGCCACCTGATCTGGTCGGTGTACGGGGTCAGGTCGACGCCCTCAGCGGCGAAGTGGGCGAGCACCTTGGAGTGCGCCTGCGAATGCATGGCTTCCTGACCGATGAATCC
>Ga0318549_10000169_pt1 | contig 12192 bp, 8 predicted proteins | sample GRESIP169b2f22_FD_203666 | JGI IMG/M metagenome (GOLD analysis project Ga0318549, IMG submission 203666) | Tropical soil microbial communities from Luquillo Experimental Forest, Puerto Rico - GRE.SIPMG.169b2f22 | ecosystem: Environmental > Terrestrial > Soil > Tropical forest > Bulk soil... | reverse complement strand
GCCGATCTTCGTCCGGCTGACACGCGGTCAGGTGATGGCGGTGAAGGTCGAGGACTATGTCGAGGCCGCGCGCACGGTCGGCAATCCGCATTGGCGCATCGCGCTTGTGCACATCCTGCCGAACATCCTGCCGGCTTTGCTGGTGCAGGCGACGCTGTCGATCGCGGCGGCCATCATTGCGGAAGCCGCATTGTCGTTTCTCGGCTTGGGCCAGCAACCGCCGGCGCCGTCATGGGGCAGCATGCTCAATGCCGCGCAGCGGTTTCTCGTCAACGCGCCATGGATGGCGATCTGGCCAGGGCTCGCCATCTTCTTGACCGTGCTTTCGTTCAATCTAGTCGGCGATGGGCTTCGCGACGCGCTCGATCCGCGGTCGCGGTGATCGGGTCGAACGTTTTTCTCAAGCGCTCATTTTTCGACTTCGCCACCACTGTCGGCCCAGTCCTTGAAGCCGCCCAGGTTGTAGACACGCTTACCTGCAATAGCGGCTGACGTGATTTGCTGCAGTGCATGAGTCTGCTTTTGGCACATAGCGGACATTCGCTGCGGTGCAATGCAATGTCCGCTTTTGGTGGTAAAGCGGACATTGATTTGAGGTGCCGGATGCTTATGACCCGAAGCGGACATTCGCTGCCGAAGTTTGCTGTAATGAGGCACGCTCAAAGAGCACCGCTTATAATTCCTTAAAGCGATAACCGACACCATACAGCGTTTCGATCATGTCGAATTCGTTGTCGCTGGCCTTGAATTTTTTGCGCAGCCGTTTGACGTGACTGTCGATGGTGCGTTCGTCCACATAGACCTGATCGTCATAGGCCGCGTCCATCAGGGCGTTGCGGCTTTTCACCACGCCAGGGCGGCTGGCCAGGGCTTGCAGGATCAGAAACTCGGTTACGGTGAGCGTCACCTGCGCGTTTTTCCAGGTGCAGGTGTGGCGCTCCGGATCCATGCGCAATTGCCCGCGCTCGAGCACCTTGCTGTCGGCCTCCTTGGGCAGGCTGCCGTCTTTGGGCGAGGAGCGGCGCAGCACCACTTTGACGCGCTCGGTTAGAAGCCGCTGCGAAAACGGTTTGCGGATGAAATCGTCGGCGCCCATTTTGAGGCCGAACAGTTCATCGATGTCCTCTTCCTTCGAGGTCAGGAAGATCACCGGCAAATCGGATTTCTGCCGAAGCCGGCGCAATGTTTCCATGCCGTCCATCCGCGGCATCTTGATATCAAGGATGGCGAGATCCGGCGGCGCGGTTTTAAAGCCGTCGAGCGCTGAAGCGCCGTCGGTGTAAGTGGTGATTCGATAGCCTTCGGCTTCGAGCGCGATCGATACCGAGGTCAGGATATTGCGGTCGTCGTCGACGAGAGCGATTGTCGGCATGGCGGCCTCCTTACATGATCTGGCATGAGTCGGCCGCAGCAGCATCACCAGCCCGGCCCCATAGGAGATTGAATGTCTAGGTGGGGGCGAAAATGTGACGCCTCTTGCAGTTTATTCAGGTAACTTCCAAGGATGATCACGGCGGTACTGAGCAAACGATTGCATGGCAGATAGCGATCAGACCATAACGGCGACGCGATGGAACAACGACATTCTTCACTGCAGCGCAGAATGCCCGCTTTTGGCACTTAGCGGACATTTATAATTTGCGCTGACGAATGTCCGCTTTTGGGGTAAAGCGGACATCGATCGGACATTGCGAAATGTCCGCTTTTGACCCAAAGCGGACAAATCGCACGCATTCGCGGAACTCCGGTGATTTGCCCCGGTGCTGTCATCTTTTGATCGTACTTCAGGTTGCCCTGAACTTTAGCGTCATCAGTCAAGAAGCAAAATAAATTCGATCAGAAGCCGCGGCGTAAGAGGGTGTGATCATGAGTACTCCGAGTGACGACGACACGGATCCAGAACTTAGGAAGTATGCGCCTAAATGGGCTCGCGAGCGGCCGACAGCGACTGATGTTGAACGACGACAATACGTCAACTTGCCCAAGGAGTACTATCAGGACCGGCGCATAAGGACCTTATCGCCGGGACCTGTCCCCGAGCCAGTACAGCAGAAAGATGGCTTACTGGCGCTGGTGGACCGCTTTGTGAAGCTGGCTGTATTTGCGGCTCTCGTCGCATTGTTGGCCATCTTTGGGAAATCGCTATTGCAACGTGTCGGGGTGGTCGAGGCAGATTCACCTCCCATACAAGTCTCCAAACCAGCTGGCCCTCGACTTACCGCAAACGACGCGCCCGCGAACGTTCCGGCCGCGGGGATTGCGGCAGCCCCCGGTGCGGCGCCGTCCGCAACTGCGCAGACACAGCAAGTGCCGCTCTCACCGGCGCAGGGGCAGCAAGCCGCGCTCTCTCCGATCTCGAAACCGCCCGGACAAGAGAACAGCGTCAGCAGTGCCGTTCGCGGGGTAACCGGCAGTGAAATTCGATTTGGGATTTCTGCACCCTTTACTGGGCCCGCCAAGGAACTCGGCCAGCATATGAAGCAGGGTATCGAGGCGGCATTCAACGTAGCCAACGCTACAGGTGGGGTGTACGGCCGCCAGCTTCGGCTGGTCGCGGCTGACGACGGCTATGAGCCTGCGCGAGCTGCGGTAACGATGAAGCAACTCTATGAAAGAGATCAAGTTTTTGGGTTAGTCGGCAATGTGGGGACGCCCACCGCGGTGGTCGCATTACCTTACGCGCTGGACCGCAAGATGCTGTTCTTCGGGGCATTCACTGGCGCTGGCTTACTACGGAGCGATCCACCCGATCGCTATGTCTTCAACTACCGGGCCAGCTACGCCGAAGAGACCGCCGCCGTGGTGAACTATCTGGTGAAGGTGCGGCGGCTGTTGCCGGAACAGATTGCCGTCTTTGCTCAGCAGGACGCCTACGGCGACTCGGGCTTCGCCGGCGTGGAGAAGGCCATCCGTTCATTGCGGGGGGGCAATGCGAGCCCAATTCTGCGGCTCAATTACCAGCGTAACACGGTGGATGTAGAGGATGCCGTCGCGCAACTCCAACAATATAATGCGCAATTGCAACAGAAGAGGCACTTCCCGATCAAAGCAGTGGTCATGGTCCCGACCTACCGGGCGGCGGCTAAATTTATTGAGAAGACGCGCGATCTCTACCCGGACATGATTTACACCAGTGTTTCCTTTGTCGGCAGCACCGCGTTGGCGGACGAGTTGATGCTGCTGGGCAAAAAGTATGCAGCTGGAGTTATCGTCACGCAGGTCGTGCCGGCGGTTGATGGGCGCTCGTCATTGGTTCTTGATTACAAATCTGCACTTGCCAAATACTTTCCCGGCGAGGCGCCGGACTACGTGTCCCTCGAAGGTTATGTGGATGCCAGCGTGTTGATCGCAGCGCTGCAACGCAATGGCGCGCAGCTCGACACCGAAAGCCTAGTCGGTACCCTGGAAAATCTCCGCGATCTCGATGTTGGGCTCGGCACGCCCGTGATCTTCAGCCGGTCCGACCATCAGGGTGTACACAAGGTATGGGGCACACAACTCGACGAGACCGGGCATTACCAGCCTATTGACCTGCAGTAGCAGGGACAGAGCTGGTGTAAGTCGTTCGATCCGCTCCACCCGCGCTTCTGGATTCCGGCTGTGCTCAGCATGCTCGAGGCTTTGTGCGCGCGCTGGCCTAAACTCCAGTTGGCGGTCGAGCCGAGCGCAAATCCGATGGCGCTGAAGACCCGGCGTTGGGTCGACCGATGGCGTGAGGCTGTTATCGGGGTCATCAGAAAATTGAAGACGATTGCATGGTCTGGTTATTGGCGCCGTGCTACTAGTGGTCCGGGAAAATCCTCCTCTCCATCTCCCTGAATGTCGATCCGCTGAATGGCAAAGGGGCGCGATGGCCTTACGGACTGCTCAGTTTGCGCACAACTGGGCTGACGCTATGCTTGCTCGGTCGGACTGGGACGTCCCTCTGCCTGCGGAACGGACGGTGGGGACGAAGGTGAAGAATTCCATCACTTCACTGCCCGTTCGACACCCGCACGATGCTGCCCAAGAAAGCGGTACGTATGGGGGACAAGGCAAAGCCGTCAGGCGTCAGGAAGCGCCGACGGCTTTGCTGTTTGAGCAGGCAGGGTGCGCAATACAAGCTCATCAAGATCAAATTCGTGGCCAGCATGATTGCTGTCACGCGTGATGACTAGCAAACCGAATCGGTTCTCAGGGCCAATGTGACCGTCGAAGCCCCCTACTCAATCGATGCGATTTGTATCGGCTCACTCTGGGGCTCAGACAGGACGCCACCGATGACCATGCCAACTAAAAACATCGCCGCAAGCAACACAGCAATTACGCCGTCATTTCGTGGCGGAGTAAGCCTTCGCTTTTGCTTGTCCAAGGGTTCCCGGTCGTGTCGGTCCGTTAAATTTAGCTGAGGGGCGTCAGCACTGGGCGACTTGTGGCCCAATATACGCTAGCTCTTGTATTTTCGGTGCACCTTTTTGGCTTTTAGATCACGCTTTGTGCCAGACTGTTATCTAGTGCACAAAGCGCTCATGGCTTGCCGCGATTGTTATGGACAACGCAGGTAGGTCTTTAAATTGTCGAACACGCTTCCGGCGAACCGCAGATAAATTCGTCCCATCGCCACGCGATCTGGGCCAAGCGTTCGCACGATGATATTGACGGTTTGGGTCTTTGCCGGAAGCGACGCGCTGGTGCAAAGGGCACGCACTGCGTAATTGATGCCGCGCGATCCCTCCGACTCAACGATCCAGCTTACCGCGCGGCTGCCGTCGCCGTCGCCATATTTGGCTGGCTCGATCACGACGTTAGATTTGTCTTTGGCGGCGCATTATTGGGCTGTTTCGGCCCAGGTGCCCAGCATGATGTTTGGAAAAGCAGAGAGACGGATTTCATCAGCGGCATGGGCTATTTGTACGAATAACCCCCACAGCACGATCAGGATTGCAGTTCGCATGCGCTTTCACCCTCAGTCTGGCGTGGTCAAAAGATCAGTTTATCAGAGAGGCCGAGCAATGGGGGACAATGGGAACTCCGGCTTCGTGCTTGCGTCCGCTATGCGGTGGCTAAATCCTGATGTCCGCTTTACCCCCAAAAAGCGGACATCAGCCACGCATGCTGGGATGTCCGCGTTATGCCAAACCCCCTTCAAGACGATATCAACGTGCCAATGTCCGACTCGCGAAATAACAGTGGCGACGATGGAAAAGCGCGTTGGAAGGACCCCGTCCTTGCGAACTAAGTACGTTGTGGCCCACACAAAGCGAGATCACGCTCGGCGCAGAACACATTGCTGTAAAGGCCTGCGATCCACTGCCGCCCCCTCGAGGTCACATTCAGGTACCGAATGGCGGTCCGGATATGTGGCGAAATGCTGCTCCAAAAAAACTGCGGGTATGAATCCGTGAGATCGGCAGGCGAGGTGTAGCCAAGCTGTCTGTTCATGCCAACTTCTTCGAATTCCTGGTAAAGCGCATTGGCCTTGCGCAGGTGATGCGGATCTCCGAGTTGTCCGATCAGATCGGCGGCCCGCAACAGCAAACCGTCTTCCTTGTCCCCTTCATCCAATTCGAGCGGTGGAAAGCGGGTGAATTCAATGGCGCGGGCGATCCTGGCGGCGTCAACGACATTACTGTTTGCAAGGCGATCCATCACAAATAACTTTGAGCGGTCGACGTGGTAGGGCATAAGCGCCGCGTCCGAAGCGCCGCGCGGAAGTCTCGTTTTGCGACCCTTTCTGTCGACAACATAGCCATCTGGGCTGTCGCCTTTGAGAATACCGCGGACATAGCCAATATCGTGAAACAGGCAGGCAATGATTACATGCGCAAAATCATTTGCATCCGTGCGCATTAGGAGTGCTCGTCCTGTCATGATGTCGTAGCCGGCGAGCGTGACCAGCATCGTGTGTTCAACGTTGTGATAGAGCGCATCGCTGTTGCCGATGCAGTCAAGAGCAAGCCTAGCGGCTAAGGGGATCACTTCCGTCAAGCTGGCGTTCGTCGACCCAAAACGCCGAGTCATATCCTCGGCGAGAAAGGACCCCAATGCTTCTGCGGCTAGTTCTGGAACGGTTATCAGGGCCGACCCCCGCTTAGGACAAGGAACCGTTCCGGGCTCCAAATTAGGTCAAAGCCCCAGGAAGCGACGCTACCGAGTAGTTCGATGAAATTGCCTCGCCTCATTTGACAACTTCATCAGCGATGGAGAGCAAGGTGGGCGGAATGGCGAGGCCAAGCGTGGTCGCCGTTTTGATGTTAATGACAAAATCGAATTTGGTCGGCTGCTCGACTGGAATATCGCCGGGTTTTGTCCCGTTCAGAATCTTATCGACCATGTCGGCGGCTCGTCGGAACAGATCGGTGAAATCCGGTCCATAAGACATGAGGCCACCGGCTTCAACATAATCGCCGTAGCTCAGAATGGTCGGCAAACGTGCGCCGAGAGCCAATTTAACGATCTGCATACGATTGGCGGCGATGAGGCCATCCGACACGACATAAAGCGCGTCCGCTTTGTTTCTAAGTACCTCGAAGACGGGTGCAATGTCTTGCGGTCGGGAGATTCCCAGCAGTGCCGCTTCAAGCCCGAGTCCTTGAGCCGTGGATTTAACCCGTTCCGCCTCGAGCATAGGTTCGGCATATCCAGCATTAGCCAGCACCGCCAATCGGCGGAGGTGGGGAATAGCTTCGCGCAAGAGTTCAAGCCGTTTGGCAACGAGATCGGGCTGCTGGATCGAGACTCCCGTGACGTTGCCACCTGGCTTGGTCAAGCTTTGAACGAGCCCGCCGCGGACGGGATCAAAGGCAACGGCAAAGACGATAGGAATGGTCGTTGTCGCCTGTTTTAGAGTGGTAACCGCGCTTCCATAGGTACCAATGACATCAACGTCTTGCCGCAGGAATTCAGCGGCGACTTCGCTAACGCGTTCGGAGCTTCCCTGCGCCCAGCGGTACTGGATCGCGACAGTCTCACCTTCAATCCAACCCAGTTCCCGCAGTCGAGTGGCAAAAGCGGCTATCCATGGACGCCAGACGGTCGCATCCGCGCCAAGAACTCCGATACGCCGTGGCTTCCCTATTTGCTGCGCGTACGCACCAAGCGGCCAGGCGGCAACACCGCTACAAAGACCTCTAATGAAGTGTCGCCGCTCCATGAGCTTTCCCCCTGCCGAGGGCCCACAACAGGCGTGCAACCGTAATGAAATTCTCGGGGTTAAGGCTGTTACCTAGGTCACACGCCAAGGTAAGCACCGATGTCCGCTTTGTGCCAAAAGCGAACGTGAGCAACCGCAGCAAAGCCAGGCAGCTATTCGATCACCTCGTCGACGGTGGCAAGCAGCAACGATATTGATAACCAGCTCAAATTTGGTTGCAACAACGGCAGGTCGGCCGGTTTCAGATTCATGTATAGCCCCCTGACTGCACCGGAAACACTCCGGTCCGTGGTAGCACAATTCGGATTTCGGTAAACTCGCCCGGTTCGCTGTCGACCTCAATCGTCCTGGCATGTTGCTTCACAATAATGTCGTGGCTGATTTAGAGCCCGAGTCCAGTGCCTTCTCCAGCCGGTTTCGTTGTAAAGAACGAATTGAACATTTCCTCTCTCACCTCAGCTGGAATGCCTGTACCGTTGTCGCGGATTCTGATCTCCACCCGATCGCCAAGGTTTTTAGTGCTGGCTGCAAGGATCGGTTCATATTTACCACGAGCGCTCCAAGGTGATTGTAAAGCCCTGCTTTTCGGCTCGGGCACCGTGATAGGCAAGATTGAGGCTTTCCTCGACGAGCGCATTGATAGTGACAGACCGACTCTCACCTGAGCCTTCGCGTGAGTGCAGCAACATATTCTTCACGATAGGATCGGCCCGCTTGCCGTGCTGCGCGATCTTTTCGAGGTTCTAACACAGCGTTGCGGTCAGTTCAGTGATTTCATTATGAGCCTTAGGATCTAAGCTGACTCCGTCCAAAGCGGTCTGCAACACGTTAGACTTTACTCGCACGTCACTGACACGATTCAAGGCGAGGCTGGGGCGAAGCTTGACTCAGCGATGCAGGTTGCGAAAAGTCGCCTGGTCAGCGAGAAATAGGGAGCTGCGGTAGCAAATTCGGTAGCATTCAGCGTTTCGGTACTTGGTTGTGCTACCAGCTTCTCTTAAATATCAATGAGATACGGCCACGTGGCGGAGTGGTTACGCAGCGGTCTGCAAAACCGTTTACCCCGGTTCAATTCCGGGCGTGGCCTCCACGACTTAGCAAAATAGGTCCAGGAAGAGTCAGTGAAATGTCAGCAAATGGCCAGAAGTGGCCGTCCGCTCAATTTTCCGTGTCGTGCTGACTGGAAAAACCCGCCATAGCGGACATTTCGCGGCGATCGATCAATGTCCGCTATTCCCCCGAAAGCAGACATTGGTTGAGCGTGTTGGGATGTCCGCTTTGTGCCAAAAGCGGACATCGATCGCGCTATCAGGACGTCAGCTTCGGGCCAATTCCTCCCATTCAGGCAAGGGACGACTTCGCCGTTCGGTCTCTCCACGCTAGGATAGCTGACGAGCACCACCGCGGGGGGATTTGGCGGTATGAGGACCAGGGTGCTGGCCGTAGGCGGTGGCCCGGTGGGACTGACACTGGCGATGGATCTGGCCTGGCGAGGCATTGATGTCATCGTCGCCGAGCGCCGCCCTCCGAACGACCCGCCGAACGTGAAGTGCGGGCAGATCGGCGCCCGCTCCATGGAGATCTTCCGGCGGCTTGGCGTGGCCGACAAGCTGCGTGGCATCGGTCTCCCTGCGGCCTATCCCAACGACATCGTCTCGGCGACGAGCGTCACGGGCATCGAGCTCTCCCGCGTACTTATTCCCGGGCGTGGCGCGCGTGGCACCCCTGCCGCAGCTGGGCCGGACACTACCTGGCCGACGCCCGAGCATACGCATCGCTGCAATCAGAAGTTTTTCGAGCCGGTGCTGTTCGCGCACGCTACGGAGCAGCCGCGCATCCGCATCCTGCATCGCACCGAGATCACAGACCTGGCCCAGAGCGAAGAGGGTGTGACCGCGAGCGCCGTCGACCTAGATGGCGGCACACGTTCAAGGATTGAATGCGACTACCTCGTCGGCTGCGACGGAGCGAGTTCGTTTGTGCGCAAGTCGATCGGGTCAGAATTCGTCGGCGCTCCGGTGCTGCAATACGCGCAATCGTTCCACGTCCGGGCACCGCAACTCATTAGACTGCTGCCTGGTAAGCCGGCCTGGCTCTATTTCTCGCTCAATCCGCGCCGCTGCGGCGTGACAATGGCCATTGATGGGCGGGAGACCTGGAACATGCAGAATTACTCCTCTCCCGGAGAAACCGGGCTGAGTCACCTCGATCGCGACTGGGTGATCCGCTCGATTCTTGGTGTCAGGCCTGACTTCGAGTACGAGGTCCTATCCCACGAGGATTGGATCGCCCGCCGGCTCGTCGCGAGCAAGTTTCGCGACCGGCGCGTCTTCATCTGCGGCGACGCCGCGCACGTTTGGATGCCGCTCGGGGGCTTCGGCATGAGTGCCGGAATTGCGGACGCGGCCAACCTCGCCTGGAAGCTCGCCGGTGTCCTCCACGGCTGGGCCGCGCCCGAGATTCTGGATGCCTACGAAGCAGAGCGCCAGCCGATCACGGACCAAGCCTCGCGCATCATCTCTGACATCGGATACCAGGTGATGATGCAGCGCAACGAGTTGTCGCCGGAAATCGAACGGCTAGATACAATCGGCGAAGCCGCGCGCACCGCCGCCGGACAACTCGCCTACGCGCTCGACGTGGAGCAGCAATGCTGCGGCGGCCTGAACTTCGGCTACTTCTACGATCGATCGCCGATCATCGCCTACGACGGGGAGCAGGCGCCCCCCTATACGATGGGCACATTTACCTCGACCACCGTGCCCGGCTGCCGCGTGCCCCACGTCTGGTTCGAAGGGCGGCGCTCGCTCTACGACGCGATGGGGCCCGATTATACGCTATTGCGGCTCGACCCCACAGTGCGTGTCGACGGCATCGTGGCGGCGGCAGCGCAGCGCGGTCTTCCACTTGCGGTGCTCGACTTGAGATCGCGTGAGGCATTGGAGCTCTATCGCCACAGGCTCGTGCTTGTGCGCCCGGACCAGCACGTCGCCTGGCGCGGTGACGCGGAGCTGCCCGACCCAATCAGTCTCGTCGATCTCGTCCGGGGCGTGGCGCAGAGGACGATGGCGAGATTGGCGTGAGCGCAAGAGCATACTCTCGGACGAGGCTACTCGCAGGGGATCACGGTGCATAGACCCAGGTTTCAATCATCACCGTCGCGCCCGGTACTGGGAGAGGCCCTGGCACTTCCGCCGCCGAGAATGGGAGCGGACGCCCACCGAGATGGCGCTCCCATACCTTGTAGACTGGGTAGAACTCGCCAATGTCTGTGTGGAACAGCATCACGCGCACCACATTGTCGAGTGAAGTCCCGGCGGCCTCGCAGAGCCCCGCGACGTTACCGATAATCGTTTCGGCCTGTGCCTCTGGCGATGACGAGAAATACGGTTGTCGCGGATCTAGGACGGCCGAAGGCATTAGCCCATCGCGGCCGGCCGCCATCAACGCAGGGATGAACAAAAGATCGCCCGCCTTCACGGCTTGAGGCTGATAGCGAAATGCAGTCGCAACTCCGGCGTTAACGTGTCGCTTGGTGGCTTCGCTATTGGGCTTGGCCGCAATCACGTTGATTTCGATCTTGCCATCATAGGGCGCAAGTCCATGCTCGATACACGGAATAATGGACACGCTCGGGCCCGTCTCGCCGAAATGTCGCGTCCAAGCTTCGTTAAAGGCCGAATAGTCCTCGCGATCCGTGAGATAGACTTGCGCGTGGACTACATTCTCGAGTCGCGCGCCAGCGAGTGCGAGCGATGCCACCATCCGCTTGGTTATGATGAATTCTGTTTCGAGCTTGATCGGTTGGCCACCCCATTGTGTGCCTTCGGCCATCAACGCGGCCGTGGCGACTCCATTGCGCCGCGGCTCTTCGCCGATCGCGAGCGACGTGATGCCTGGAATGAAGATAAAGTCGCCAACCGTGAGCGCCGGAGAGTAGCCTGAGGTCGGGCGGCCTTTGAGTTGCGCGTGGCTGAGGTGCTCGACCTCGAATCCCTTTTTGGGGATGGCAGCCACGGCTTGGACGTTCATATCAGCGCCCGGTAGCAGCAGGGCCTTCTGGGCTATCGAGGTCGAAGGTGGAATGCGCCCGCGGAGAAATTCGCGCCGAACTTGCTGATACGGCGGCACTGCCTTGACGGTCGTGTAATACTGGTCAGTGCGGACAAGGCGGGTACAATCGGTGCCGGCGGCGTGCAGTATGGCCTCGAGATTTGCAAAGATGAGAAGAGCTTCTTTCTCTCGCTTCGGCAGTCCTGAGTGCGGCGCGTGCTCTGAAAGCACATGCGGGGAAATGCCGTTGATGAAGTCTTGTGCCATCAAGCCGGTTGCGAAGACCCAGCGATCGGCCTTCACGCCCTGCGCAAATTTGATCTTGCCTTGACCGAGCTCGACCGGAAGCAGCGGCTCTACGGCGCAATTTGCTTTCCTGGTCATCGGATCTCTTTGGTGATGCTATGGTGCGATTGTTCGACGAAGCCTGAACTGTGGCACTGCGGCGCCACGCTGGGAAGATGGCACACAGGAACAACACATGGCTATTTCGTTGCGGCATGGTCTTATTGTGGTTTGGGCGCTGGTGAGCGGCGCGGTCTTGCCAGCCGATTCCCCGGCTCAGGACTACCCGAAGCGTCCAATCACCGTGATCGTGCCGTTCGCTGTGGGTGGCTTGACCGATGTCCCGGTGCGCGTGCTTACCGGGATGTTACAGGAGCGCATCGGCCAGACCATCGTGGTTGAGAACAAGCCGGGGGGGTCCGGCACGCTGGGCGGAGCGTATGCGGCTCGGGCCGCGCCAGATGGCTACACACTGTTCGCGAATTCGATCGCCGACGCGCAAAATCTATATTTTCTTCCGGTGCCATATAGCGCAATCGACGATTTCGCGATGATTGGGATGGTCGTCGAAGGTCCACCGCTGGTCCTTATCATTGATGCAGAGCTTCCATACAGATTGCTCCGCGAATTGCTTGCCGATGCCAAAACCTATCCGAACAAGATCAGCTTCGGCACGTCCGGACCGGCGACGTCACCAGCGATGGCGCTCGCGCAACTTAATG
>Ga0318549_10000165_pt1 | contig 12270 bp, 9 predicted proteins | sample GRESIP169b2f22_FD_203666 | JGI IMG/M metagenome (GOLD analysis project Ga0318549, IMG submission 203666) | Tropical soil microbial communities from Luquillo Experimental Forest, Puerto Rico - GRE.SIPMG.169b2f22 | ecosystem: Environmental > Terrestrial > Soil > Tropical forest > Bulk soil... | reverse complement strand
GGCAACGACTCCGGCGGCGTGGCGTAGTCGGGATCGGTCTTCCATTCCGGCTTGCCGATGAGGTCGCAGATCGCGCCCCATACCGGCGCCTGGGTGATGAAATAGATGTAGGAGTCGGGATCGTTCTCCCAGCCCTTGCATTTGAGGATCCAGCCGGGCTGGCCGCCGCCGGAGTCGTTGCCGGCGCGCGGCACCGCCTGTCCGAACGGGATGCCTTCGCCGTGCTGGCTGTATTCGGTCAGCGGTCCATGCGCCAAACGCTGTTGATCGCGCAGCTTGACGCGCGCGAGATTGAGCACGCCGTCTTGCATGGCGCAGAGCACGCGCTGCCCCCGCCCGGTGCGGATGCGCTGATAGAGCGCGCTGACGATGCCGAAGGCGAGGTGCAGACCGGTGCCGCTGTCGCCGATCTGCGCGCCGGTGACGAGCGGTGGACCTTCGCGGAAGCCGGTGGTGGAGGCGGCGCCGCCCGCGCATTGGGCGACGTTCTCGTAGACCTTGCAGTCCTCGTAGGGGCCGGGGCCGAAGCCCTTGACCGAGGCCACGATCATGCGCGGATTGGTCTTGTGGATGTGCTCCCAGGTCAGCCCCATGCGATCGAGCGTGCCGGGGGCAAAATTCTCCACCAACACGTCGCAGTGCTTGATCAGCCGGTCGAGGATTTCCTTGCCCTTGGGATGCTTGGAGTCGATCGTGATCGAGCGCTTGCTGCCGTTGAGCATGGTGAAATAGAGGCTGTCGGCGCCTTTGACGTCGCGCAGCTGGCCGCGCGTGATGTCGCCGACGCCGGGGCGCTCGACCTTGATCACGTCGGCGCCCATATAGGCGAGCAGCTGCGTGCAGGTCGGGCCCGCCTGCACATGCGAGAAATCGAGAATGCGCACGCCCTCGAGCGCCTTGCCGGCCTGACCGTAGGGCTTGGTCGAGGGCTTCGGCAGACCGTTCGCGACGGCCTTCTTCGCCGCCGACTTTTTCGCTTTCAGCTTCGCGACCTTCTTCGCCGCGGCCTTGGATTTGGACTTAACTTTCATTTTGGCTGTCACCTTCTTGCTCGTTGCCATTGTCGTTTCCTCTGGGAGTTCAATCGAGGTGGCCGATTATTTCTTGCGAACCGCGCTTTGCGGGTTGAGCTTGCCGATGCGGCCGCTCTCGGTGCCGGCGGCCGGGTCGATCACCGCGTTGATGAGGGTCGGCTTGCCGGAGTCCATGGCCGCGTCGACGGCGCGCTTGAGCTCATCGGGCGTTGTCGCCTGAGCGCCGACGCCGCCGAACGCTTCCGCGATCTTGTCGTAGCGCGAGCCTTTGACGAAGACGGTCGTGGCAGGATCCGAACCGCCGGCGGCATTGGTGTCAGTGCCGCGATAAATGCCGTCGTTGTTGAACACGACGATGCAGACCGGCAGGCTGTACCGGCAGATCGTTTCCACCTCCATGCCGGAGAAACCGAAGGCGCTGTCGCCTTCGACCGCGAGCACGGGTTTGCCGGTCTCGATCGCGGCCGCGATGGCAAAGCCCATGCCGATGCCCATGACGCCCCAGGTGCCGACGTCGAGCCGCTTGCGCGGCTTGTACATGTCGATGACGCCGCGGGCGAGATCGAGCGTGTTGGCGCCTTCGTTGACGAGAATGGCATCCGGCCGCTCTTTGATGACGGTGCGCAGCGCGCCGAGCGCGCCGTGGAAGTCCATCGGCGCTGTATTCTTCATCAGCCGCGGCGCCATCTTGGCGATGTTTTCGTCCTTTTTCGCCTTGACGGCGCCGATCCAGTCCGCCGGCGGGGCCGGCCACTTGCCATCCATGCCCGCGAGAAGCGCCGACACGCAGGAGCCGATATCGCCGACCAGCGGCGCGACGATCTCGACGTTGCTGTCCATCTCCTTGGGCTCGATGTCGATCTGGATGAACGTCTTCGATCCAGGCTCACCCCAGGTCTTGCCCTTGCCGTGCGAGAGAAGCCAGTTGAGGCGGGCGCCGATCAGCATCACGACGTCGGAGTCCTTCAGCACGGTCGAGCGCGCAGCGCCCGCGCACTGGGGATGGGTGTCGGGCAGAAGGCCCTTGGCCATGCTCATCGGCAGGAACGGAATGCCGCTCTTTTCGATGAGCGCGCGGATTGCGTCATCGGCCTGCGCGTAGGCCGCGCCTTTGCCGAGGATGATCAGCGGGCGCTTCGCGCTCTTGAGCACATCGAGCGCGCGCTTGACGGCGGCCGGCGCAGGAAGCTGCGCCGGGGCCGGGTCGATGACCGTCACCAGCGACTTGGCGCCAGCCTCCGCGTCCATGACCTGCGAGAAGAGTTTTGCCGGCAGATCGAGATAGACGCCGCCCGGACGGCCGGAGAGCGCCGCGCGGATCGCGCGCGCCACCCCGATACCGATGTCGGCGGCATGCAGCACGCGGAAGGCGGCCTTGCACAGCGGCCTGGCGATCGCGAGTTGGTCCATCTCTTCGTAGTCGCCCTGCTGCAGGTCGACGATCTCGCGCTCGGACGAGCCGCTGATCAGGATCATCGGGAAGCAGTTGGTCGTCGCGTTGGCCAGCGCGGTGAGGCCGTTGAGAAAACCGGGCGCCGACACCGTGAGGCAGATGCCGGGCCTTTTCGTCAGAAAGCCGGCGATGGCCGCCGCATTGCCGGCGTTCTGCTCGTGCCGGAACGAGATGACGCGCATGCCCGCGGCCTGGGCCATGCGGCCCAAATCCGTGATCGGGATGCCGGGCACGCCGTAGATCGTGTTGATGCCATTGAGCTTGAGCGCATCGATGACGAGATGAAAGCCATCCGTCAGCTCCCGCTCGGTGTCTTGTGCGGTTGTGTCCGCGGGCTTGGGCTTCACTGCCGCGTCAGCCATGGCACTCCTCCCTCGAAACCTTTTTTCGTGTCAGTCCAAATAATCGGCGTACTTCTCGACGTGCTCGGCCAACCCGAGCGCGTGGTTGCGCACGAGGTCTTCGGCCCGCTTGGTGTCGCGCGCCTCGAGCGCCTCGATGATGGTCAGATGATCGCGGATCGAACGATCGGCGCGATCCTGCTCGCCGATGGTCTTGCGCCGGATCATCCGCATATGGGTGAACAGGTTCTCCGCGAGCGAGATGAGCACGCCGTTGCGGCTCATGCGGATGATGGTCTGGTGGAACTCGATGTTCACCTCGGAATATTCGTCGAGCCTCGCATGCAGCTTCCCGTTCTCGAACTTCGCGAACATAGTGCGCAGCGAAGCGATCTCGTCGGCGCTCGCGTTCTCGGTGATGAGCCGCGCCGCCATGCTTTCGAGCGCGGCCCAGGCGGTGATCATCTCGATCACCTCGCGCTTGGTTTTGCGGACGACGTAAATCCCGCGCCGAGGAACCGCGCGCACGAAACCTTCGCGCTCGAGCTGGGCCATGGCTTCGCGCACCGGCGTGCGGCTGATGCCGAAATCCGAAGCGAGCCGCCGCTCGTCGAGCCGGATGTCGGTGCGGCTGCGATAGATGTCCATGGAGGCGATCGCGTCTTTGAGCGCGGCATAGGCGCGGCTCTTGAAGCTGTCGGGGCTGCCGATCGGCTCGACGCGCGGCGATACCGCGGCTCCCGCGGAATGGGACGCGGATGGGCCCCGGACGCTGGCAGGACGGGGGTTACGATCACCGCTACTCATGGCTGGTATACAATATTCCACGGCCCGCCACCCGATGCAACAGGCGCATCCCCCTTCCCCATCGAGCATTCCCGCAAAGCCGCCCGCGAGAAAAACCGCCGGTAGGTGAACCGGTTCACACGGCTTACGCGCACGAAGCGCTACGACAGCGGTGCGATGCCGAGGAGGAACCGATGTCCGATCTTGCCGCTCGCTTTGTCTACTCGCCGCTCCTTTCGACCCCGTTCAAGGTCGTGTGCCTGTTCTGCGTGTTGGGTTTGGTGCTCTCGGCAGCAATCGTTCCAATGATCGCGCCGGAGTATATGGCTTGGGTGCTGTCTCACATCGAATGACGTTTCATTGCCATGGCGTCATTCGCCGCGCCGACCACATGAGTTCGCCGGACCGTCCGCGCCGCCAACGCCGCGGACGGTCCGCGTTTCCCGGCACCGTCAACCCATTTCCATTGCGCGGCGTCGCATCGGCCGCAACACGGCGAGCGCCATGACCGCCGCAATGATGTTGAGGATCGCCGCGACATAAAACACGGCGTGCCAGCTGCCGGTTGCGCTGGTCAACACGTTGGCCAAGGGGACCAGCAGCGATGCCGTGCCCTTCGCCGTATAAAGCATGCCGTAATTCGTCGTCGCGAACTTCCTGCCGTAGATGTCGGTGCAGGTCGCGGGGAAGAGCGAGTAGATCTCGCCCCAGGCGAAGAACACCAGCCCCGACAGGATCACGAACAGGAACGGGTTGCTCGCGAAGTAGAGCAACGCGTAAATGCCGAGACCCTCGAGGAAGAACGCGATGAACATCGTGTTCTCGCGACCGATATGATCGGAGACCCAGCCGAAGAATGGCCGACAGATGCCGTTGAGCACCCGGTCGATCGTCAAGGCGAAGGTAAGCGCCGGGAGCGTAAGTCCCAGGATCGAGACCGGCACACCAGCGATTTTGTAGTCGTTGGCGATGGGCGCAAGCTGGGCGATTGCCATCAGACCGCCGGCGCCGACCATCACGAACATGAGATACATGATGAAGAAGGGAGATTTGTAGAACTGCCAAGTCGCCAAGGGCGCCAGCACTTCGGCGGGCGTGTAGTCGCGCCGCGTTTGCTGCACGGCAGGCGCCGCAGGCACCACGACTTCGCCGGGTTCTGGGGCCCGCAGGAGCAGCGCGACAAGGATCACCACGACGCCTTGGCCGATGCCGAACCACCAGAACGCGGCCTCGTAACCGCTCGACTGAATCATATTGGCGATCGGGATTACGGTGAGAGCGGAACCGGCGCCGAAACCGGCGGCCGTCAACCCAGCCGCGAGGCCGCGCCGATCCGGGAACCACTTCAGCGCGTTGCCGACCGAGCCGCCATAGATCACGCCGGCGCCGATCCCGCCGATTGCCGCAGCCAGATAGAGCAGCGCGAGCGAGTCGGCATAGGCATTGATCATCCACGCGATCGCGACCAAAAAGCCGCTGCCGCAGATCATCACCCGCGGGCCAAACTTGTCGATCAGATAGCCCTCGAACGGCACCAGCCATGTTTCAGTGAGAACGAAGATGGTGAACGCGACTTGGATCGCCGCGCGTCCCCAATGATACTTCTGATCGATCGGAGTGACGAAGAGCGTCCAGCCGTATTGCAGGTTGGCGATCATCACCATGCAGATGATGCCGAAGATCAGTTGGCCCCAACGCGTCGCCTCGGACGCCGTCGCCCGCGACGAAATGGCTTCTGTTGTGCTTGTGGTCACCGTTTCCTCCATCCCAGCCGTATTGCTTGAGCGCTACGACAAGACGTCGCGTCTCATCGCCGACTCTTATTTATGAGTGTTTATGAGTGCCGCGGCGCTTGATACGTTTTCCGCGTTCGATTTCACCTCGCATGTCCGGTGAATGAAATCTCTTTGCGCACGCGCTGCGTCGTTCCCTGACACTTCCTCATTCGTCCCGCTGACAACCGTTGATCCCCTGTGAAGCAACAAACCCGGCAACCCACAATGAAGTTCCGTTTCGTCACCTCCATCCTTGGTAAATTACACGCGGGTTTGAACAAAACCAGCCTACCGCAGCGGACAATGCCCGCAATTGCGCTCCGAGGGCCGGGACGTGGTGCCGCACCCCCCTGTGTGCAGCGCAATATTGAGTTGTGCAAACGCGCTCGACGGCGATGGCGTTGGCTCAGCCCCGAGCGGCGGGCCGCCCATGCGTCGCGCCCGCCCAAAACCCTATTTCAACTGTTCCGGCAAAGTGATGCGGTAGACCAGGATCATGGTGTCGACCTCGAGCCCGCTCGCATCCTTGTAGGGCGCGCCAGCCTGATAGCCGTTCTGAGTGATGAAGTCGTTGTCGTTGGTGACGAACAGAAAGTAATCGTTCGGATTGGCAGGATCGAGCGCCGGCACCAGCGTCATGCCTTCCCACTTTTCCGAGAGATTGTTGCGGTCGTTCGGCTCGCCGTTGTGCAATCCGAACTTCTGCAATTCCGTCGTCTCGTTGATGTCGATGTAGCGCGTGAGCGTCGCTGGCACGACTCCGTCCGCGAGCTTGCCGTTGGGCGCGACCGGCACCGTGCCGTCGTAGCGCGAGCCTGCGATGTTGGTCGCCCGCGAGGTGTCGAGGAGGTCGATGCTGCGGTAGCGTGAGGTCGCGCTAGCGGTGCCGTAACCGTTGCCGGCATCGCGGCAGAGTAGGAGGAAGAACGTCTCGTCGAGCGCGAGCAGCTCGCTCTGGGCGGCCACCCGCCGTTCTCCTCCCGCGGTCTCGTACAGCGGCAGCGGCACGACGTACTCGCGCGCGAGCTTCGGCCGTTCGCGATCGGTGATATCGTAGTAGAGAAGCCGGGTATATCGCCGCGTTTCCGGCGAGGTGCCGCCATCCTGGCGAGTCGCGCTCTGCAACGCAACGACCAGGAATTTTCCGCCCGGCGGCGTCACCGTGAGCCCCTCGAAACCTTGGTTGTTCGCCCGGCCGGTTTCCGGGTCCGGCGGCTCCGGTGCCTTCGCGCCCGGGCCGGGATTGTTGGAGGCGAAGTGATCCTTGCCCTTGCGTTTGGGCAGGAAGGCCTCGGGCGGCCTGATCGCCGCCAGCAGACCGCCGGTTGGCGAGAAGCGGTAAACGTAAGGGCCGTATTCATCACCGATGAAAAAACTGCCGTCCGCCAACAGCGCCAGCGATTCGCTATCGATGCTCACGCGGCCGTTCGACGCCTGCGGCAGATCCGGCAAACCGTTCGCCGCGCGGCGAATGCCATCGGGATCGAGCCCGGTGAGCGATTGTCCGGCCGCGTCCGTGAGCAGGATAGTGTCGGTCAGCATCGCCGCGACACTGCTTTGGCGCTGCGCAACCGGCACGGCCATGGGGTCGTCGAGCGGCGTGAAGGTGATGAAGAGCTTGTTGATCCGCGCGCGATAATCGCTCGTGCCGGTGACGTTGTAGCCGCGGTCGGGCAACATATAGAACGTGCCCTGATAGCCGGCGGGCGTTCGCACCCACGACTTCGGATCGACCGCAATGGCGGAGCCGGAGCCGAACGTCTCCCCGAACTTGTCGCGCAGATCGGACGGCAACCGTCCAACCCCGACGAGCGCCTTGTTGACGAAGGTGAGATCACCGACGATGACGGTTTCGGCGCCGCGCGTCGCCGGCGCTGGCGCGAGCCAGCCGATCAGGGCAAGAGCGATAATTGGTAATGCGCGCAAGCGAGCACGATCACGAGCAGACATGTTCATTCCTTAGAATAGGTCCAACGAGACAATAAATTGTCGCGGGATTTTTGCGGCGTGACAATCCGCGACGTTGAGGGGCGGCGCGCATGGACAAGCCCGAGGTGGGCCGTTAGCCTTCGACCTTCTCAGACACGTCTCTGGCGTTTTGTGTCGGACGTCGACAATGACCTCACCCGCGGTGGCGCGTGCGAACATCTACGGGCATCGGGCGCGCATCGGTTACACCTCGCCGCCGCTTACCACCGAGATCTTTCCCTATGAGTTCTACAAGATCGTTCCCACCGGTGTGACGCTCGTCATCACCACGCTCGCGATCGTGGTGCGCAGCAAGGGCGAGGTCGAGCAGTCCTACGACATCAGCATGAAGGCCGCGCGCGAGATGGCAGCGGCCGGCGTGGACATCGTCGTGCTCGGCGGCGTCCCCATCAACCTCTCGAAGGGTTATGCCAACGCGCAGCAGATGATCATCGACCTCGAGGCCGAGCTGAAGGTCAAGGTCTCGACCAGCGCGGCGGCGCAGGCGAGAGCCGCCAAGGCGCTCGGCTGCAAGAAAGTGGTGGTGGCGCAACCCTACGAGTTGAGCGAGACCGATCGGATCGCGAGCTATGGCGCTCATTTCGGCTGCGAGGTGCTGGGCGCGACCGGTTGGGGCAGCGCCTTCAACCAGATCGGACGCATTCCGCGCCACGCCGCGCTCGACATGGGGCGCAAGCTCATGCGCGAGCACCCGGACGCCGACTCGATCCTGTTGCCGTCGCCGCATTGGCCGACGGCTGACGCAATCGACGCGCTCGAGCGCGAGTTCGGCGTCAACGTCATGGCGGCGCACCAGGCGATCGTGTGGGATGCGCTACGGCGCTGCGGCGTCAACGACCGCATCGCGGGATTCGGCCGGCTGTTCCGGGAGTTTTGAGTTCTCCGCGGTTGGCGGAGCGTGAAAAAGAATCGCAAAGGGGAGTCGCGATGCCAACGAAAACCCATGCGCGCGGCGTGCGCGTTTGCGCCGTTGCAGCTCTCGTTCTCGTCTGCTGGCGGCCGGTGGCGGCGCAGGAGGCGATCGAGGTCAAGGCCGGCATCTCCGATCCCGTCAACACCGTGCTGGCGTGGTACATGGCCCGCGATGCCGGTTTCTACGCCGCCCAAGGGCTCAAGGTCGACATCATCAACATGAGCGGCGGCAGCCGCGGCGCGGCCGAGCTGCAGGCCGGCCGGCTCGACGTCATGCACGTGGGATTGTCCTCGGTGATCCGGATCAACCGCAGTGGCGGCGATATCCGCACCATCGGCTCCTTGAGCAACGTCATTCGCTTCACCTTCTTCTCCGCGCCCGGGGTGAAGACCGCGGCCGAGCTCAAGGGCGGCGTGATCGGCGTGAGCACGTTCGGCTCGGAGAGCGATTCCACCGTCACGCTCGCGCTGGCGCGGCTCGGCCTCACCCGCAACGACGTGACGTTGAAGGAATCTGGCGGCGGCATGCGCCGCCTCGACGCGGTAAAGTCGGGCGAGATCAAAGCGACGCCGCTTAACGAGCCGCTCGCGAGCCTGGCGCGCGAGCAAGGCGTCAACGTTCTCGTCGATCTCGTGCCCGAGCAAATTCCGTGGGTGTTCAGCTCGATCGTGGTGCGGCGAGGCGACATCGCCGGCCGGCGCGATGTGCTCATCCGATTCTTGAAGGGAACGATCGAAGGCAATTATCTCGCGCTCAGCGACGAGAGGCGCGCGAAAGCCGTGCTGGCCAAGGAACTCAAGATCACCGATCTGAAAATCCTCGACATCACCTACAACGACTTCAAGGCGCAATCGCCGGCCGACATCGAAATTTCCCAGCCGGGCGTCGGGAACATCCTGGCGCAGTTCCCCGGCGGCAGCCAGAAGGTGGAGGATTACGTGGACGCGAGCCTGCTCGCGGCGCTGGCTAGCGAGGGCTACTTCACGGCCATGCAGCAGAAGTACCAACGCTAGCCGCGGGCCGCCGATGAACGCCGGCACGCGAGCGGCCATGGCGCTGTTGTTCGCGGCGGCCGCTTGGCCGGCGAGCGCCTTGGCGCAGACGGTCGAAGAATTCTACCGGAGCAAGTCGATCACCATGCTGGTCGGCGGCGGCGCCGGCGGCGGCTACGATACCTATGCCCGCATCTTTGCCCGCCATCTGTCGCGTCACATTCCCGGCAATCCCAACATCATCGCCAAGAACATGCCGGCCGCGGCCGGGCTTGCGGCCGCCAGCACGCTCTACAGCGCAGCCGACAAGGACGGCGCGACCATCGCCGCCTTCACCAACGGCGCAGCCATGGACCCGTTGTTCGGCAACGCGAGCGCGCGCTACGACGCGCAGAAGTTTGGCTGGCTGGGCAGCATCGGCAAATTGCAGAACGTCTGCGCCACCTGGCACCGGTCGGAGATCAAGACCATCGCGGCTGCCCGCGCGCGCGAGGTCATCGTGGCCGCCGCCGGCGCCACCTCGAATACCGCGATCGTTCCCAAGACGTTGAACGCGCTCGTCGGCACCAAGTTCAAGGTGATCGCCGGATACGACACCGGCGCGGGTTTGACGCTCGCGGTCGAGCGCGGCGAGGCCGAGGGTATCTGCGGTTTGTCCTGGTCCACCATCAAGGCGTCGCGCCCGCACTGGATCAGCGACAAGCTCCTCAACGTCATCGTCCAGATGGGCCTTACCAAGCTTCCCGACCTGCCGCATGTGCCGAGCGCGCTCGACCTCGTCGCCGATGTGGAGAACAAGCAGGTGCTGGAGCTGATCTTGATCCGGCAGGAGGCGGGGCGCCCGTTCGCCGCGCCGCCCGGCGTGCCCGCCGATCGTCTCGACGCGTTGCGGCGCGCCTTCGACGCCACGATAACCGATGATGAATTTCGCGCCGATGCAGACAAGGCGCAGTTGGAGATCGAGCCGCTGACGGCGGCCGAGATCGACACGCTTCTGGCAAAGGCTTACGCCGCGCCCAAGACGATCGTCCAAAAGGCCGCCGCATTGATCGAGCCGTCGGGACGCGTACCGTGACGGCTGTCGTCTTCCGTCATCGTATCGGGGAACGAGCGCAGGCCTTATGCTAGATAGAAGATCTCCGCCCGGGGCCTCGTCCGTGCGTTTGAACCGCCGTTGCGCAGCCAAGCTTCTCGTCGCGCCCGCGTTCCTCGCAGGGCTGCGAACTCTCGCTTGGAGCGCGGAGCCATATCCGGGAAAGCCGATTCGCATCATCGTGCCCTACCCGGCGGGCGGACCGTATGACGGCATCCCGCGGATCATCGCCCAGTGGATCAGCGCGCAGCGCGGCTGGTCGATCGTGATCGACAACCGCAGCGGCGCGACCGGCATCATCGGCGTCATGGCCGCCAAGCAGGCGCCTCCCGACGGCCACACGCTGGTTGTGCTCACCACCAGCACCCATGGCTCGATGCCGGCCCTCAAACGCAACCTGGCCTATGACCCGGTCAAGGACTTCGCGCCGATCGTGCTGATGGCCGACGCCGCGCTGGTGTTGCTGGTCCGCGACGACCTGCCCGTGCGCAGCGTCGCGCAGTTGGTTCAGACGATGCGCGAGAAGCCCGGTCAGCTCAATTATTCGACCGGCGGCTACGGCTCGCCACACCATCTGGCGACCATGACCTTGTTTCACCGCGCGGGACTGCCGCAGAACATTGCCGTGCATGTGCCGTTTGCCGGGCTCGCGCCGGCGCTGATGGCACTCTTGGCCGGCAACGCACAATTCATGATCACCAGCACCGGAGCGGCGACGCCGCACATCGCTAGCGGCAAGCTGCGGCCGCTGGCAACCACCGGCCTCAAGCGCTCGCCGCGGCTGCCCGATGTGCCGACCATGGCGGAGCTCGGCTATCCCGGCTTCGAGGTCCTCGCTTGGTGCGGCTTGGCGGCGCCGGCGGGAACGCCCGACGCCGTCGTCGCGCGCTGGAACGACCTCGCCAACGCGGCGCTGCGCGATCCCAAGGTGCGCGACCAGATATCGGCGCTCGACTACGATATTCGCGGCGGCACGGCGAGCGAGTTCGCGGCGTTCGTCTCCCTCGATATCAGCCGCTACAAGAAGCTCGCCGAGGACATGGGCTTGGCCGAGGAGTGAGCGGTTGACGGCGCGGAGCATGACATTGCAGCCACGCTGCGTCGCGCGGGCGGCCTTCGTGGGCCTGATCTGCCTTTGGACGGCGGCGGCGCGCGCGCAAGATACGTCGGCCGCGACCGCTGCCGCCCAAAGTCCGTCCTGGGTCATTCCCGATCTCGCCGCCGCGGCCCGCACCGAGGGTACGCTGACCGTTTATTCCTCGATGAACGAGCAAGAGGGCCTGCCGCTGTGGAAGATGTTCGAGGATGCCGCCGGCGTAAAAGTGAACTATGTGCGCTCGTCCGATTCGATCATTCTGTCGCGCATCGCGATCGAGAGCAGAGGCCGACAGCGCAGCTGGGATCTCGCGGTCACCACCACGGTGAACCGGCTGCCCAACGAGGCGCTGCTGCAATTCGACCCGCCGCAGGCGCGCGGCCTCATCCCGCAGGCGCGCGATCCGAACCGCCGCTGGTACGGCGTCTACGCCAATTACAACACGCCCGCCTACAACACCAACCTGGTCACGCCGCCCCAACTGCCAAAGAGTTACGAGGAATTCCTCGACCGCAAAGAATGGGCCGGCAAGATCGCCCTCGACGACACCGACGACGAATGGCTGAGCGCCATGATCACCCACTACGGCGAGGAACGCGGCAAGACGCTGCTCAAGGACATGGCGGCGGTGCTCAAGCCGGTGATGGTCGACGGCCACCTCGCGCTCGCGCGTTCGGTCGGCGCGGGCGAATATTGGCTCGCGCTCAACAATTATGCGTCGCTGACCGTCAACGTGCGGTTGTCCGGCGCGGCCATCGATTTCTGGGCGCTCGATCCAGTCGCGCTATTCTTCGGCTC
>Ga0318549_10000161_pt1 | contig 12340 bp, 9 predicted proteins | sample GRESIP169b2f22_FD_203666 | JGI IMG/M metagenome (GOLD analysis project Ga0318549, IMG submission 203666) | Tropical soil microbial communities from Luquillo Experimental Forest, Puerto Rico - GRE.SIPMG.169b2f22 | ecosystem: Environmental > Terrestrial > Soil > Tropical forest > Bulk soil... | reverse complement strand
GTCGAAGTGTGGCGACAAGACCTGGCGGGCGCCGGCGAGGAGACCGGTAACGCGGTCAATGTGCAGAAGGGGGGGTGAAACGGCGGCGCTCATCTCAACCATCGTAATGCAATCGTTCGGGCACGAATACAGCTGGCGGCCCAGGCTCGCCGCATATAAACATGTTGATATACCGAGCTTGTATCAACATGTTGATGTATCCACCGCACCCGAGGAACTCGATCGGCTCGTTCGGGCGGTGCACCACGCCTGTCGCCGGGGGATTGACGAGCGCCTGGGGCGCCACGGCATCACCGTGGTGCAATGGCATGCGCTGCAGGCGATCAACGACAACCCTGGACTTCCGCTGCGCCGCCTGGCGAGGCTGACCGGGCACTCGGACCAGGCGTTCGGTACCTTGGTGGCAAGGCTGCTCGCGGGAGGCTATGTTTTGCGCCGGCGAGGGCACGGCCGGGCGACGACCCACGAAGTGACGGTCCTGGGTGCGGTCATGCTCGGCGGGGCGAACGAAATCGCCCACAGGGTCTTGACGCTCCTGTTCCTGCCCCTCGGCGAAGGCGACCGCCAATCTCTGCAGGTATTGCTCCGCCGGGTGCTGGAGGGGCAGTGGCGGCTGCAGCTCGAGCCACTGCCGGAGTCTGCGTGGTAAAACGGCGTCCATGACGCGCGCGAACAAGAATGCGGCGTATGTCGTACGTGACCTCGCCCACGTCTGGCATCCCTGCACGCAGATGAAGGACCACGAGCAGCAGCTGCCGCTGATCCCGATCCGGCGCGGTGAGGGTGTGTGGCTCGAGGACTACGACGGCAAGCGCTATCTCGATGCGGTCAGCTCCTGGTGGGTGAATCTCTTCGGTCACGCCAACCCGCGGATCAATGCCGCAGTGCGTGCCCAGCTCGAGCGCCTCGAGCACGTCATCCTCGCCGGTTTCAGTCACGAGCCGGTGATCGCGCTGTCGGAGGCGCTCACCACCCTCGGGCCCGCGGGTCTCACCCGCTGCTTCTATGCCGACAACGGCTCGTCCGCCGTCGAGGTGGCGGTGAAGATGAGCTTCCACTACTGGCGCAACGTGGGCCGCAGCGGCAAGCGCCGCTTCATCACCCTGACCAACAGCTATCACGGTGAAACTCTCGGTGCCCTCGCGGTCGGTAACGTCGAGCTCTACAAGGAGATCTACCGGCCGCTGCTCATGGACGTGATCAGCGCGCCCTCGCCCGACTGTTTCGAGCGCGACCCCGGGGAGAGCTGGGCGCAGCACTCGCGCCGCCGCTTCGCCGACATGGAGGCGTTGCTCGCAAAGCATGCGGATGAAACCTGTGCGGTGATCGTCGAGCCACTGGTGCAGTGTGCCGGCGGCATGCGCATGTACGACCCGGTGTACCTCACGCTGCTGCGCGCGGCCTGCGATGCCCACCGCGTGCATCTGATCGCCGACGAGATTGCGGTCGGCTTCGGGCGCACCGGCACGCTGTTCGCGTGCGAGCAGGCCGGGATCCGCCCGGACTTCATGTGCCTGTCGAAGGGACTCACCGGCGGCTACCTGCCGCTCTCGGCCGTGATGACCACCGAGCCGGTCTACACAGCTTTTTACGACGAGTACACGAAGCTCACGGCGTTTCTGCACTCCCACAGCTTCACGGGCAACCCGCTCGCCTGCGCCGCCGCCCTCGCCACGCTCGCGATCTTCCGCGAGGACGGCACGCTCGAGCGCAACCGCGCGCTCGCCGCACACATGGGTGCGCGTGCGCGCGAGCTCGAGGATCATCCGCATGTCGCCGAGGTGCGCCAACGCGGCATGATCGTGGCCGTCGAGCTCACCGCCGACAAGGAGGCGCGCACACCCTACCCCTGGCAGCAGCGCCGCGGGCTCGCGGTGTACCGCCATGCGCTCACGCGCGGTGTGCTGCTGCGGCCGATCGGGAACGTGGTGTACTTCATGCCGCCATACGTCATCACGCCCGGGCAGATCGATCTGATGGTGGAGGTCGCCCGCGAAGGGATCGAACGCGCCACATGCGACTGACGCGCGTGTACGTCGACGCCGCGCTCGAGCCGGGAGCGCTGCTCACCCTGACCGGCGGCGCGGCGGGTCACCTCACACGTGTGCTGCGCCTGCGCCCCAGGGCAGCGTTGACCCTCTTCAACGGCCGTGGGGGCGAGTACGCCGCCAGCATCGAGCGCGTGCACGGGAGCGAGGTCACGGTGGCGGTGGGGCAGCACGAGCCTATCGAGCGCGAATCACCCTTCCCGCTGACGCTCGCGCAGGGGGTGTCACGCGGGGAGCGCATGGATCTCGTGGTGCAGAAAGCGACCGAGCTCGGGGTAGTGCGCCTCGTGCCGCTCCTCACCGAGCGCAGCATCGTGCGACTCGATGAGGAGCAGTCGGATCGCAAGTCGAGTCACTGGCGCGCCATCGCGATCGCCGCCTGTGAGCAGTGCGGACGCAACCGCCTGCCCGAGGTGGCGCTTCCGATGCAGCTGCGCGAGTTCCTGGGCCAGCCCGCGGGAGACGGTGTGCGGCTGCTGCTCTCGCCCTCTGCCACGCGGCGCGTCGAGGACGTGCCACGCCCCGGGGGCGGCGCGACGGTGCTGATCGGCCCCGAAGGCGGGCTCGCGGATGAGGAGCAGCAGCTCGCCGAGGGCGCGGGGTACACCGCCGTGAACCTCGGCCCCCGTGTGCTTCGCACCGAGACCGCCGCCATCGCAGCGCTGACGCTGCTGCAGCGCCAGTTCGGCGACCTCTAAAGCATCCTGCAAAATTTCGCGGGGCCTCGCCAGGCGCAGCCGCCGCTCACGCGCTGACCTTCGATCCGAGCACCTCGACCTGCTCGATCGTGGGCGGCCTGGCGAGCAACTCCGGCGCCTTCGCCATCAGCGCCTGTGCGATCGGGCCGCTGAGATGCGCCTGTCGGCCCGCCTCATCGGCAAACGCGTCGAACACTCCGAAGGTCGTCGGCCCGAGTTTCAGCGCGAACCACACCGGCGTGCGCGTCTCCTGCATCGCGAGCTGCAGACCGCTGTTGAGAAAATCGGCGACCGCCTTTTCCTTGCCGGGCTTGGCTTCGAGGCGTACCCACAGCGCGTACTTGAGCATATCTCCTCCTACTGCGCGGGTATGAGCGTCAGCGGAGCTTAAACCCCCTTACGGCGTTTCCGACACCGACGGGCAGCTGATCCCGTTCCGCCGGCTAACTCTCGCTGCCGCCCAGGAACTGCTGCGGCGCTCTGTCGAAAATGACCTTGTGTTCCGGCGTGCAGAAATACCAGGTCTTGTCGTGATAGACCGAGCGTGGCGCGCTGGCGGGATCGACCTCCATGTCGCATACGGGACAAAGTGGATGCGCGCTGCTCGACGTGCGCCGCACGCGATAGGTTTCATTCGAGTTCGGATCGAGCCAGCCCTGTCCCTGATATTCCATGTAGTAGGCAGTTTGCGTCGCGACGTCACGGCCAAAATAGCGCTCTACCACCCGTAGCGACAGATCGATGCCGCTCGAGAGGCCGCCGGCTGTGGCGAGGTTGCCCGTCTCGACGAAGCGCGCGCCGCGGACCATGCGCACATCCGGGAATTGCGTGGCGAAGTCGGAGTAAGAGCCGTGGTGAGTCGTGGCGGACCGGCCGCTCAGCAACCCGGTGCGCGCCAGCACGTACGCGCCGGTGCACACCGACATCGTGACGTCGGTATGGTGCGTGACCTGACGGATCCATTCGAGTGCGGCGTCCCCGGCACCATGCTGCGCCGGGATGACCACTACCTTCGGCACCGGGGCGCTCTGCAAGGCGAAGTCGGGCACGATCTTCATGCCGCTGCCCGCCGTGATCGGCGCGGTCGTCTCCGCAACCGTGTAGAGCTGGAATGGGGGATCACGCCGGCCGACGACCCGCACCGATTCGAACACTTCCCACGGCCCGCAGAAGTCGATAACCACGGCACCGTCGGAGAGAAGGAATGCGACCGGTATCGAGCCCGTGGGCGGCACCGGTAACGCCACACCGGGCGAGCTGCGGGATTCGAGTGCCGGGGCAAACGGTGCGAGGCCGAAGGCCGCTGAGCTGAGGATGAGTTGGCGTCTGTTCATGGATGATGCCTCACGCGGACTGCCATGCCCTGGAAGAATTCTCGCGCTGCGCGCGCGTGGCTGTCCATGAGCTTCCGGTTCGATGTCCGAAAACATCCTTCTGATGTCTTGATGGACATGGGATACCCGAACTAGATTCAGCAGGTACACCGGAGGTGCCAGCCGTGCCCAAGCGTATCGGAGTGTTGCTCTTTCGGAACGTGCAGGCGCTCGATGTGGTCGGGCCGACCGACGCCTTCGCGGCGGCCGCCAGCGCCGCCGGCAGTGGCAGCCGCGTGCCCCCATACGAAGTCTTTACCGTGGCGGCCTCTGGCAAGGTAGTCGTATCGGAATCCGGTGTCGCCTTGAAGCCGCATCACACCTTCGATTCCTGCCCCGCAATGGACACGTTGCTGATTCCGGGCGGATGCGGGATACGCGATCCACGCGTGTCCCGCAAGCTCGCGCCCTGGATCGCGCGCCAGGCCGTACGCACGCGGCGTGTTGCCGCGATCTGCACCGGGACGTTCGGCCTTGCGGCCACCGGGCTGCTGCGCAATCGGCGCGTGACCACGCACTGGCGCTTCGCCCGGGATCTGGCGGCGCGCTATCCCGAACTGAGGGTGGACGCCGACGCGCTCTACATCAAGGACGGACGCTTCTATACCTCGGCCGGAATTACCGCCGGCATCGACCTCGCCCTGGCGCTGATCGAAGAGGATTGCGGGCGAGTCGTGTCGCTTCAGGTGGCGCGCGAGCTGGTGGTGTACCTGCGTCGTGCGGGCGGCCAGACGCAGTATTCGGAGCCGCTGGAGTTCGAAGCCAGAGCGATCGACCGCTTTGCGGACCTCAGCCGATGGGTCGCGACCAACCTTCACCGGAGAATCACCATGGATGCGCTCGCGCGCCGCGCGAGCCTCGGTCCGAGACAGGTGTCGCGGCGCTTCAAGGCGACGTTCGGGGTGACGCCCGGGGACTTCGTGCAGAGCCTGCGGATGAAGGAGGCACAGCGCCGTCTGGCCGTGTCCGAAGCCAGCATCAAACGGGTCGCGATTTCTCTCGGCTATCGCAGCAGCCACGTCTTCCGGCGGGCATTCGAGCGCCACTTCGGCGTTTCACCGGGCGCCTGGCGCGAGCGGTTCGGCGGCAGGGCGGGAGCCAGTGGTCTTTTTGGTGAGGGTTAGGCGTTGAACAGCGCGGCTATTTGCCGATGGGATCCTGAGGCTTGGAATCCTGGCTTGCGCCCGGAGTCACTCGCTGGCTGCGGCTCTGCGCCTGCCGTATGCGGAAGATGGTGAGCGCGATGCCCACGAACAGAAAAACCCCGGCGAGGAGCATATCGCCGCGTTGATACTGGCGATACGCGATCACCACCCAGAACACCAGCAAGGCAAGCGTGACAGCTATCGGCATGGACACTCTCCCGGAGCGGCGCTAAAGCACTAGGCCGCCGTACCAATGCTGGTTTCGTCCGCGATCATCTCCTCGAGCCGCTCGAGGTCAGGAACCAGTGGCGTCTCGTTCACCATCCGGATCTGGCAGATGATGGGCGTACGCTCGGGGAAGACGCGCGAGTTGTCGGGGCGCACCACGTCCGAGCTGACACGCACCAGCTGCGGAAAGCCCTGCGAGATGAGCGCGAAGTTGCCGCTCTCCACGCGGGTGCCGAGCGCATGCAGGACGACGATGCGCGTTCGGCCGCTCGCCGGCGGGATCGACTGGCCGCAGGCCCCCTCGAATGACACGAGCGGCACGGCCTTGCCGTTCCACGGCACCGTGCCGACGTACCACGGCGGCGCGCCGGTCATCTCCGAAGGCGCCTGGAAGCCGATCACCTCGGCGACACAGGAGCGCGGAATGATGAGCCGCCCCTCGGCGAGCGGTACGAGCAGGCTGTAGATCTCGGCGACGCGTTCGGACACGGCTCAGCTCCCGTACGCCTGGTTGAGCACAGCCGCGCGGCGCCGCTCGACGAGCGGCGTAATTGCATCGAGCAGCTGCGCTTCCTGGTAGGGCTTGCCGAGGTAGTCATCGACGCCGAGCTCGATGGCGCGTGCGCGGTGCTTCTCACCGACCCTCGAGGTGACCATGATGATCGGCACCTCCTTCAGGCGCGGGTCGTTGCGCACGTGTGCGGCGACTTCGTAACCGTCCATGCGCGGCATCTCGATGTCCAGCAGGATCACATCCGGCACGTTGTCCTGCAGCAGCGCCACCGCGTCCATGCCGTCGCGTGCCGTCAGCACGCGCATGCCGTTGCGCTCGAGCAGCCGCTGCGTCACGCGGCGCACGGTGATGGAATCGTCCACCACCATGGCGAAGATGCGGCGGTCGCCGCGTTCCTTCGGCACCGGTGCCGGCGCCTGCGCGCGGGTACGCCACTCGGCACGCACCAGGGCGCCGATGTCGAGAATGATGACGATGCGGCCATCACCGAGGATGGTGGCGCCGGAGATGCCGCGGATGCCGGAGATCTGCGGACCGACGGACTTCACCACGATCTCGCGGCTGCCGACCAGCTCATCCGCCACGATCCCGGTGGAATGCTCACCCGCGCGCACCAGCACCACCGGGATGGTGACGTCCTGTCCGGGAAGCTCGGACGGGGTCAGCCCGACGAAGGTCGCGAGGTGCTGGAAGCGGTACTTCTGACCGGCGTAGTCGAAGGCGCCGGCGTCGCGCCCGAGATGTGCGGCGACCTCCGCCTTGGACAGCCGCAGCACGCCCTCCACCGTCGGCAGCGGCAGCGCGTAGTACTCCTCGCCCGTGCGCACCACCAGCGCGTGGCTGATCGCGAGCGTCAGCGGCAGACGAATGGTGAATACCGTCCCCTCGCCCGCCTTGGTCTCCATGTGGAGCGCACCACCGAGCCGCTTGATCTCGGTCGCCACCACGTCCATGCCCACGCCGCGCCCGGCCTGCTGCGTGATCGCGCCCGCGGTGGAGAAGCCCGGCTCGAGAATGAGCTGCATCGCTTCCTCATCGCTGAGGGTCTGCCCCGTACCGATGAGTCCGAGTGCCTGGGCCTTATCGCGGATCGCCCTGAGGTTCATGCCGCCGCCGTCGTCGGTGAGGCGGACCATGACCTCCGCGCCCTCGCGGTGGAGCTCGAGCACGATGTGGCCGGTGTCCGGCTTGCCGCGCTTGATGCGCTCGTCAGGCTTTTCGATGCCGTGCACCACGGCGTTGCGCAGCATGTGCTCGAACGGCGGCAACATGCGCTCGAGCACCTGACGGTCGAGCTCGCCGGAGGCGCCCTCGACGGTGAGCTCGGCGCGCTTGCCGGTGTCGGCGGCGGCCTGACGCACGATGCGCGCGAGCCGCTGAACGTGGCGCTGGAAGGGCACCATGCGCGTGCGCATCAGCCCGTTCTGCAGCTCGGTGATGGTGCGCGCCTGCTGCTGCAGCAGGTTCTGCGTGTCCTTGGCGAGATTCTCGAGCAGCTGCTGGATGCTCGCGACGTCGTTGGCGGTCTCGGCGAGCGCGCGCGAGTACTGTTGGATGGATGAGTAGCGGTCGAGCTCGAGCGGGTCGAATTCGCTGCGGTGTGCGCCCTCGTCCTCGTGCTTGTGCAGGATCTGCGCCTCGGTCTCGATCTCGAGGCTGCGCAGCTGTTCCTTGAGCCGCGTCACCGTGCGCGACAGCTCACCGAGGTTGAAATCGAAGGACCCGAGCTGCTGCTCGAGGCGTGCGCGCGCAATGCTCGCCTCGCCCGAGATGTTCAGCAGCTGGTCGAGGAGCTCGGCGTCGACGCGCGCCATTTCCTGGCGCTCCCCCCCGGTTACGGGCTCGCGTCCGGGGGGTACGGGTTGTGGGGCGGCTAGTCCCTCCTCGGTCTGCGACTGCGCACTTCGCAGGCGTCCGAGCGGGGAGGCGGTCGCGAGCGCCGCGGCCGACGTCCACGCCGATTCCGGCGGCGCCGCGGCAACGCGCGCAGCGGCCGCTGGTGCCGCTGACGGTGCCGCCGCAGGCTGCGGAGGCGCCGCGAGCGCCACGGCGCCGGCGGCCGGGTCCTGTGCCGCCGCCTCATCGCCTGCCTCATTCGCGAGCGCCAGCTCCGCGTTCAACCTGGCGAGCACTGGATCGGTGCCGGTGCCAAACGGGTCGGACAGTTCGATCTCGGCGGCCGTCCGCAGCGCGGCAGGCGGCGCATCGGACACCGCGCCCGCGTCCGCGGGCTCGTCGGTCTCCGGGGCCACCGGTGATGGCGCGCCGCCGCGGTGCGCGAGGCTCTGCAGGCGCGTGACCATCGCGCGCGCTGGCGCCACGCGCTGCCCCGTCGCCACCTGCTCACGCATGCGCGCGAGCTCATCGAGGCTCGCCTGGATCGCATCGAACAACGCGCCGTCGGCGTCGAGCTTGCCGGTGTCGACCAGCATCACGAGCGACTCGAGCTCGTGACTCAGGTCACCCATCGGAGTGATACCCGCCATGCGCGCACCGCCCTTCAGGGTGTGCAGCGGGCGCTTCAGTGCCAGTCGATACTCAGAGCTCTGGGGCTCCGAGCGCCAGTCCGAGAGGGCGTGTTCGGAGGTGTCGATGAGCTCGGTCGCCTCGTCGGTGAAGATGGCGGCGACCTCGGGGTCGAAATCCACGGCGTCGTCCGCAGCCTCGGGCACGTCCGCCACCTCGCCCGCAGCTGCCGCCTCCGGCGTGCCGGCGTGTGCGGCCGCGGCCGCGATGCGCTGCTCGAGGCTCTTGTCGGCGCGCTCGATGCGCTCGAGCAGCTGCCAGTGATTGACGAAGAAGCCGGTCGACTCATCGAGGTGTGTCGCCACCGACTCCATGGCCGCCATGCAGTCCTTCAGCAGCGCCAGCTCCTCGCCGTTAACGCCCGAGCCGCTGCTGAAATTGCGGCGCAGCCAGCGATCGAGCGGCTCGGCGAGCCGGATACCGTGTCGGGCCTGGGCCATTTTCGAGCTGCCCGAAAGCGTGTGGCAGGCGCGATACACCTCTTCGTTCAAGAGGTGGGGCTCGGGCTGATTCGCCTCGCGCGCGAGGAAAGCCCGCACCGTGGCGATATGCGCCGTCGTCTCGCGGGCGTAGATGTCACGCAGCGTCTCATCGGCCAGCGAGCGTGCGGCAGCATCGCCGGAGGCGGCGCCGGCGTCGGCGGGCACGGCGGCAGAATCCGCCGGTGCGCTCGCGGGCTGGCGTGAGCCGGCGGCGGAAGCGGCGGGAGCCGGCGGCGGCGCGGCGGACCGCGGCGGGTTCGCCGCGGGCTTGACCGCGCGGCCGACCGTGCTGTCCGGGAGCGTGTAGGCCGCGGGTGCCGCCTCACCGGCCGCTTCCTCATCCCCGTCCGCGGCCCGCGCAGCTCCGCGGCCCGCCGCGAGAGCGTGGGCGCGCGAGGAAATCGCAGCGATCTGGGGCCGGACCGGCGTGGCGCTCTCGAGCTGCGCGATGAGCTCCGGCAGCGCCGCCACCGCAGTGCGCAGTGTCTCGAGAATCGCCGGAGAGCGCGTCAGCGTGTTGTCGAGCAGGCGGTTCAGGAGGTTCTCGATCGACCAGGCGAACTCGCCGAGATCGCGCGCCCCGACCATGCGGCCGCTGCCCTTGAGGGTATGGAAGCAGCGGCGCACCGTGACCAGCGAGTCGCGCTCGAGCGGATTCTGGTCCCACACCGGGAAGCCGTGCTGGATCTTGCCGAGCTCTTCGTGGGCTTCCTCGATGAAGAGCTTCATCAGCTCGGGGTCGGCGTACTCGACCTTGGGCGCCTTGGGCGCTGAGGCGGCGAGCGTGGGCGCCGCGGCGGAGGCCGCACGCGCATCGGGCCGGCCGCTCGCGTCTACCCCCGCGACGCTCGGGATCTGCACCGTCTTGCCGAAGGCGCCATCCTCGAGCGCCGGCACCGTCGGCGGCGAGGGCGTCGGCTGCTGCTCGAGCGCCTGCACACAGGCCTGCGCGTTGTCGAGCATGTACCAGGGATCGGCGCGGCCCGACTGCAGCGTCTCCATGTAGTACTCGACGCTCACGATGGCATCCGCGAGGCGATCGACGAAGCCCGGCGGCAACACGTGCACGCCCGGCTGCATGACACGTCGCAGCTGGCCGGTGATCGCTTCGATGACCTCTACCGCGCGCGCCTTGCCGAGCAGCAGCAGCCCGGCCTTCATACCGCGCATCAGGTCCTGCCAGGAATCGAGGCCGCCGGCGTCGAGCGTGCCGCCGACGCTCTGCACGACCGCTTCCTTGATGCGCTGGAGATTGACGATGCACTCGCGCAGCACCGCGGCCTGCACCTGCTGGAACTCAGTGTCGGTATCCGCCTGCGGAAGATCGGCGTCCTTCGGCGGCAGGATCATGCCGACCAGGCCGTCGTCGAGCTTGTCCTCCACGGCGATGAGCGTCGCGGCGATATCCACCAGCGTCGCCTCATCCGCGCGTAGCGTACCGGCGACGATCTTGCCCAGCCGGTCGGTCTCGGATTGCACGCGGGCACGCAAGTCGCCGAGGCCCAGCACCCCGAGGGTGTCGCCGATCTTGCGCAGCAGTTCGACTTGGGAGGCGAGCTCCTGCGGCTGACCGGCACCACGGCGCACGAAGATATCGAGCACGTCCTTGACCTTGCCGAGGTCCTCGCGGATCGCGGCAGCGACCGTCTGCATGAGCTTCACGGAGGGCGCGGAGAGACTCTCGCGCTCCTGCTCGATGCTCTCATCGACCGGCAGCAGCTCGGCCAGTCGGAACGAGGTGCGGACCGCGCTCACCCGACCGCCCGAGGACTCGGCGCGGCCGACGTAGTAGAGGAGATTGTTGAGCAGCTCCACGGGCGGGGACTGGGCGTAGCGCGCCTCGCCCTGCTCGTAGAGGCGGCGGATCTCGCGATCGGCGAGGCCGAGCAGGCGCTTCACCGACTGTCCGCTCTCGAGCCCGTTCTGCTGCAGCGCCTCGATGACCGCGCCGACCACCCACCACAGCTGGAACACCGGCTGGCGGGTGGCGATCTGCTCGAGCTTGCGCGAAACGGCGCCGAGGACCTCGAGGTTCTGCTCGGTGCGCTCCCCGCGGATCCAGCCGATGAGGCCGGTCTGGTAGCGAGCGCGCAGCCGCCGTGCCCATTGCTCGACCGTGAGCGGGGGCTCCCCCGGAGTGGCGGCGATGGGCTGTGCCTGCTTGTCCGATTTGAGATTCAGCAGCAGCAGCGTGCCTTCGCTGAGCAGCGCGTGGCCGCGCACGGCGCGCAGGTCGTTCAGAAGCGGCAGCAGCACGAGCGCGAGATCACGCCCACCGGCGAGCACGCGCTCGAGGTAGGAGGGCAGCTGCACCATGGCGCGCATCAGCGCGTCGAGACTCTCCGCCTGGCTCTTGCGCTCCGAGTGCGTGACGAGCAGGTACTGAGCGACGTGCTCCATCTCCTCGGCGAGCAGCGCGGCGCCGTAGATCTCCAGCATCCGCAGCACGCCCTGCACCTGGTGCAGATCCTGCGCGCATTGCTCGAGGAGGGCTGCGTTGTCGGGCTGCTCGACGTAGCTCTCGAGCGCGCCGCGCGCGGCCGCGAGCGTCGTGTTGACCTCGCGACCAACGAGCTCGAATGTCTGGGAAGCGACTTCAGGCATGTCGTGCTTTCGCGAGCGGCTGGGCTAGGAGCCGCCGAGGGACGCGATCTGCCGCACCTTGGCGGTGTTCAGCGTGGCGTCCTCGAGGCGCCGCACCATGCCGCTCGAGCCGGCGCGGTCGGCCGCGGCGCCACTGGGCAGGCGGAAGCCGGCGGCGGACTTGCGCAGCCCGGCCGAGAGCTCCGCGAGCTTGGCGATGGCGATAGAGGTCGCCTGGGTGGATTCGGCGGTCTGGGCACTGATCTCCTTGAGCACCTTCATGTTGCGGGCGATGTTCTGCGCGGCGCCGGTCTGCTGACGGGCACTGCCGGAGATGTTCTGCACCAGGCTCGCGATCTGATTGGAGACCTGCTCGATCTCCCCGAGCGCAGCGCCGGCGTTCTCGGCGAGCAGCGCGCCGCCGACCACATCCGTAGTGCTGCGCTCCATCGATACCACCGCCTCGTTGGTATCGGTCTGGATGGTGCGTACCAGCACCTCGATCTGCTTGGTGGCGTTGGCGGCGCGCTCGGCGAGGCGCTGCACCTCGTCCGCCACCACCGCGAAGCCGCGGCCGGCATCGCCGGCCATCGAGGACTGGATCGAGGCGTTCAGAGCCAGGATGTTGGTCTGCTCGGCGATGTCGTTGATCAGCTCGACGATGTTGCCGATCTCCTGTGAGCTCTCGCCCAGGCGCTTGATGCGCTTGCTGGTCTCCTGGATGGTCTCGCGGATGGTGTTCA
>Ga0318549_10000150_pt1 | contig 12715 bp, 7 predicted proteins | sample GRESIP169b2f22_FD_203666 | JGI IMG/M metagenome (GOLD analysis project Ga0318549, IMG submission 203666) | Tropical soil microbial communities from Luquillo Experimental Forest, Puerto Rico - GRE.SIPMG.169b2f22 | ecosystem: Environmental > Terrestrial > Soil > Tropical forest > Bulk soil... | reverse complement strand
CGCCGGATCGCTTTCCAGCGCCTGATCTGGCGGGCGTCCTCCTGCGGCATTCGGCGGCCCATGTAGTAGCGGCAATACCACTGGAACCAGCCGCGCGGATCATCGGGATGAATCCAGCCTTTATCACGCCAGACGGAGAGCGGCTGGCTAGCGTCAACACCGAAGTAGTTTAGAGAGCAGTCGCGACCTGAGGGCGAGAGCCGTGCGTGCGCGAACCAACTGGCGGGAAATTCATTGCGGCAGTCCGTCATATACTTCCCGCAGAATACTCCAAGCGCGAGCATTTTCTTCGGCGTAAGCTCAGGACAAAATTCAGGATCGAAACTGCGCCCAATCGGCGCGGTGATGGTGTAACGGTAACCACGCTGCATCTTGTCGTTGACGCGCACGATCCTTCGCTGTCTGGCCATCGCGGCCAAAATAGTTGAACTTAGCGCCTGGCGAAAGCGCCGCGAGCGGATATACCGCCGCACCGCCGAGCAGCGTGATGAACTCGCGCCGCTTGGTCCGGCCAACGGCGCTATGATCGCAATTTGTACACGATGTTGCTATGGCCGAAGCCTCTCGATCTCCGCCTTGAGCGCGGCTTCGATCGTCCGGTACGACGCCTCAAGAGCGATCACGCGGGACCCGGCATCGGCGATACAGCCGGTCTGGCCGACGCGCTCAATCTCCGCACATTGCTCCGAGAGTTCGCGAGCGCCCAGGATTGAGCTTGTACCCTTGATCATATGCGCGGCCCGCCGGATGCTCGGGACATCGGCTCGTGCCGCTGCGTCGCGCAGTGCCGAGAGAGCGGATGGGGTCTGATCGAGGAAGCTCCTAATCACCTCCCGCAGTGCCGCCGTCCCTCCGAGATCTTCGCGAAGCTGATCGAGCACGTCGCGGTCGACTGCGGTGCCGGCCGCGATTCCCCGATTCTCAACCCGCGGCGCGGCCGCAGCTTCGGGTGCGGTCGCGGCCCCCAAAGGTCGGCATTTGGCGAGCGCCGCTGCGAGTTGGTCCAGCGTCACCGGCTTCACAATATAGTCGTCCATGCCTGCCGCCAGGCACTTGTCGCGGTCCCCTTGCATCGCCTCGGCGGTCATCGCGATGATGCGCGGGTGCTCGCTTGCAGCCCAGCGCGCGCAGATGGCGCGGCTCGCCTCAAGCCCATCCATCTCCGGCATCTGGACGTCCATGAGTATGACGTCGTAGGCGGCATGGTCCAGCCGCGCGAGCGCCTGGCGTCCATCGCCAACGACGTCGGCCCCGTATCCGAGCCTCTCGAGCAGGCGAAGCGCGACCTTTTGGTTGATCGCGTTGTCCTCGGCGAGAAGGATGCGCAGCGGCGCCGGCGAGCCCACATCGCACGCCACAAGAGGAACCCCGCCGGCCGACGTGTCGCGTTGGTCGCCGATTGTCTCGAGCAGCCGATCGCGCAGATGCGAGAGCCGCAAGGGCTTCGACAGCCCCACGGCAAAGCCGGCGTCGGCGTGGACAGACGCCAGCGACTGGCCGGTGGACGACAGAAGAATGAGCACCGGCGCGTGTGCGCCCCGCACGGCGCGAATTTCTCGGGCCAGCGTGATCCCGTCCATTTCGGGCATCTGGTAATCGAGAAGTGCCACATCGAAGGGATCGCCCTGCACGATCCATTCGAGCGCCACGGCGGGAGAGTTGGTATCCCGGGCATGCATGCCCCATCGCTCCGTCTGGAGCTTCAGCAAAAGACGATTACTGGCATTGTCATCGACGATCAGAACACGCTTGCCTGCCAGCTCCGGTTCCTCACGGTCGGCGGCCGCACGCTCTAAAGCCTCCACTTCATCTGCGACGATCGTAAAGTGGAATGTCGAGCCTTTTCCCGGCTCGCTCTCCGCCCAGATCCGCCCGCCCATGAGTTCGCTCAGTCGCTTGCTGATGGCCAGCCCCAAGCCTGTCCCGCCATATCGGCGCGTCGTCGAGACATCCACCTGGCTGAAAACCTTGAATAGACGGTCGAACCGATCCTTTGGGATGCCGATCCCGGTGTCGCGCACCGCGAAGTGAACCTCCCGCCGCGAGCCCTCGAGCCGCCGAGCCGAGACGCTCACGCCGACCTCGCCTGCCGGTGTGAACTTGATGGCGTTGGCCAAAAGGTTGACGAGCACCTGCCGTAACCGTGCGGCATCGCCGACGACCAGCCTCGGCATCGCGTCGTCGAGCCCATAGGTCAATTCGATGTCGGTACCCGCCACTTTTGGCGCCACAAGCTGCAGCGCCTCCTCGATGCAGTCGGCGAGATCGAATGGCGACTGCTCGAGTTCGAGCTTCCCGGATTCGATTTTGGAGAAGTCGAGGATTTGATTGATGATCGTCAGCAGATGCTGGCCGCTCATGCGGATCGTCTCGGCCATCTCGCGCTGCTGGCACTCGAGCCGGCTGGTCGTCAGGAGATCGGACATACCGATGATCGCGTTCATCGGCGTTCGGATTTCGTGGCTCATATTGGCCAAGAAGTCTGACTTCGCCTGCGTCGCAGCTTCGGCGGCAACCTTGGCGCGCTCGAGCTCAGCCTCCGCACGCTTGCGCTCGATGAACTGGCCGACCTGCCCGCCAATACCTTCAAACAGAGCGAGCACCGCGGCGTTTGGCTCGCGGATCTCAGTGCTGAAGAACTCCATCACGCCCAAAAACCCGCCGGGACCGATGATCGGAAAGCCAAACGCGCCATGCAGGCCGTCCTTCGCCGCCGCCGCCGCCCGTGGGAAGTTCGGGTCGTCGACCACGTCGGCAATCCACGCGGCTCGCCCGGTGCTCCAAACCCGACCCGGAAGCCCAACGCCGTGCGGGAATGTGGCGCGACGATTGACCTCGATCATTTCTTGCAACAGCCGCGGCGGGGTCACGTGTATCTCCGCGCAGCGGAGCACGTGCGCCTGGGAATCCACGCTCCAGCGCACTCCCATGACCCAGTCGAGGCTTTTGCAAACAGCCGCAAGAACGCGTGGCATGGCCTCCGCCAGCGTGGCCGATTCCACGAGCACGCATGTCGTCACGTTCTGCGCGGCGAGATGACGTTCGCTCGCCTTCCGGACACGGTCGGCTCGCGAGAGTGAGCGGGCTGTGATTGCGATGAACGCCGCGAACGCGAAGATTGTCACCGCCGCGGCAATGGCGACGCCGAGTGCTTCGCTGAAAAGCGCGGCTCGCTGCCCCGACAACGTGAGCCAGCCCAGGCCGGCGGGGACGAGGATCGCGACGGGTAGCATTCGACGCGCGAGGACTCCGCCCGCATGATCGCTGACAATCACGGAAACGAATCCGCTGTCGGGACGAGCGCAGAGGATGCCTATCCCCAACACGAAGAGAGAGACCGCCGTCGGCAACGCCATGCGTTGCAATTCGCCGAGTCCGTACATTCCCTCCGCGCTATAGGCATAGCCGAGGAGCGAAATGAGGGCGACCCCGATCGGAAACAGCGCCACCAGTTGCTCAAGCGCGGGCCGCAAGTGGCGCGGCGAGTTGAGCAGCCATAACGCGACGCCAACCAGCAACAGTGCAAAGCCGGTATTGGGCGCAACGCGATTGCCGACGAGCTGCGCTCCAAACAGGACCTGGTCAACGCGAAGGTTGTGACCGATGAAATAGCCAGTGAGCGTGATCACGCCTAGTGCGATGACGAGTGAAGCGGCGGTCACCGCCAGCCAGCGAACCGGTGCAGAATCGGGTCTGGCCCTCGCTTGGTGATGCATCCAAAGCGCGGAGGCGGCTAAAAGCAACGCGAGCGCTGTTGCAGGATTGACTGGCGTGCGGCCAGGTAATCCGGCGCGGAGCAGCTCGATGTCGAAGTGCCATCCGAGAAGTACCGCCAGACCAACGACCGCGGTCGAGCAGCTTGACGCCCGGCTCAACGCCTCGAGCGATGACACAAGCCGTTGGTTGAGGCCAGCCGCTCCTGACGGCGGGATCCGAGCATCGCTGCTGTCATTCATGTGTCGCGCGGAGCCTCAGCCGGGCGGCGCAGCAACCACGCTTGAACGCGTGATCGAACATGCGCGGGGCGAAAGGGCTTGGTCAGATAGTCGGTCACGCCGGCGGCAAATCCCGCCGCTGTGTTCTCGGGTCCGGACTGTGCCGTGATCAGCACGACGGGCACGTCTCGCAGTGCAAGATCGGGCTCGTTGCGAAGTCGGCGTGTGACCTCCATTCCGTCGGCACTCGGCATCTGCCAATCGAGCAGGACCAAATCCGGCTGCTCGAGCCGGGCAAGGCGCAGTGCGGCCTCGCCGTCACTTGCGGTCACGATGCGGAATCCGTCCTGCTCAAGTGCGAGCGTGAGCAGACGCAGGATCGTAGGGTCATCATCGGCGACGAGAATGGTATGCGGACCTACCTTCCTCGCCGGCTCTGGCGCGCGAGCCGCTGCCGGCGTTTTGGCATCGCGTTCGATAAATCGCAATTCTTGCCCTTCGGCCGCGGCGAAAACCTCGAGTCCGCTCCCGGCCGCGCTGGCGCGCCGGCGACACATCTCCACGACGCTATCGACCGCTTCGTCGTCGCGGAGCGGATCATGGTGGGTGAGAGCCAGTCGCTTGGCGCGCGCGGCGACCGCGTAGTCGACCGCCCACTCCGCTGGCGTGTGGCCCCAGCCCGTCTTCTGCGGATACTCCGCAATCGTGTACTGAGAATCGTGAATGACGAGATCGGCCTCCGCAAGGAAATCGATGTGACGCTGGTCCTCCTTGTGCCTCGGTGGATCACCCTCGGCTCTTGCCGCCGGGTTCGGGGAATGTGGCTCGTGATCCACCGAGTACACAACCGTATTGCCTCCGGACTGCAGGCGATAGCCCAGCGTGAGAGCTGGGTGGTTGAGATATTGCGTGGTGACGCGCATTTCACCAATCGCGAATTCTCCCTCGGCGATATCGTGAAAGTGAATCGTCGCTGCCAGCTGCGCCAGCGTGACGGGGAAATAATTGTACTCCATCTGACCCGCCAACGTCCGTTCGAGCTGGCGTCCGAGCGCCCCTGGAGCATAGATGTGCCACGTGTTGCCGGGCACGAACAGTGGTGCGAAAAAGGGGAACCCCTGGATATGATCCCAGTGCGTGTGGGTGATCATGAGGTGTCCGTCGCAGCGCGGCCCGGCGGACAACAGCGCTTGGCCTAATCCGTGGGCGCCAGTGCCGCAATCGAGGACGATCAGCGTGCCGTCGTCGCCCCGCACCTCAACACACGACGTGTTGCCGCCGTGGCGCAGCGTGATTCGACCAGGCTTGGCTAAGGATCCGCGGGTCCCCCAAAACCGGATGTCCATCCTTGTACCCTCGCGCGCCTCAAGGGTGCTGCACCCAGAACGGCAGGGACGACGCCGGTCCCCGCCCTCCTTCAGCAACTCGTATCGGGGAATGAACGAACGACCACACGGCCGCCGTTAATCGTAGTGTGGCTGGTTCGGAGCGTCAAACGACTGGTCAAGGCTTTAAGAAATAGGTTTCCATCATTCCCTTGCCCCTGATGTCCACCATGCCGCGCGGTTCGAGCTCAAATCGATTCCCAAGCGCCGCGCGCGTTGCGGCTGAAATCTGAATCCGACCGGCAAGCGAATGCGACTCCATGCGGCTCGCGGTATTCACCGTATCGCCCCACACGTCGTAGACGAATTTGTGCGTCCCGATCACGCCCGCAACGATCGGGCCAGTGTGAATTCCTATGCGCGCCTGCAGCTTAAGGCCTGTCTCCTTGGCAACGACATCGACCATCTCCAGCATGCGCGGGGCAAGCGTCACGATGCGAAGGACGTGGTCGGCTTGCGGCTCGGGAACGCCGGCCGCCACCATGTAAGCGTCGCCGATGGTCTTTATCTTTTCCACCCCGTGTTCGAGGGCAAGGCGATCGAAAGCGGAGAATATCCTGCTCAGGAGCTCGATGGTGCGGTCGGCCGACAGTTCCTGACTGAGCGCGGTAAACCCGACGAGGTCGCAAAACAGGATTGTTGCGTCGATGATTCGATCGGCAATGACCTTTTCGCCATCCCGCATGCGATCGACCACGATCTGCGGCAGGATGTTGAGCAGCAACGACTCGGACCGTTGGCGTTCCTGTTCCAAGTCCTGGATGAATTTCCTCTCGCGGTCACGTAGGCGCTTTTTCTCCAGCGAGGCGCTAATGCGCGCCCGCAGCAGCACGGGATTGAACGGCTTTGTAAGGTAATCCTCGGCGCCCGATTCGATGCAACGCACGACGCTGTCCAACTCATCGAGCGCGGAAATCACGATGACCGGAACGTGGCTGGTGTGCTCGGTTGCCTTGAGCCGACGCAACACCTCAAAACCATTCATCTCCGGCATAATGAGATCGAGCAGAACTAGGTCGAATTCCTCGGTCGCGACAAGCTCCAGCGCCGAAGCACCATTGGCGGCGGTCACAACCTGATGCCCCTCGCGCGTGAGCCGGCGCGCAAGCACGTCGCGATTGGCGGCATTGTCGTCCACGACCAAAACTCGACTTGACAGCGCCGCTTCCGGCGCCGCACTACCCACATGCAGCGGCTGTACGGTGCGCAGCACATCCTCGACAAAACCGACTTGTTGCGCACGGCTCTCTTGGGGTGTCTGCTCTGATCGCGTCAAGGTGACGATGGCATCGATCTGAGCAAGGAGCTGATCGGCCGAGTCTCGCAGCTTGGTAAGATCCTCCCGAAGCGGATGATTATTGTCCGCATCCATGTCCTCAATCAGCAGCTCGCTATAGCCCTTGATGACATTGAGCGGCGATCGCAAGTCGTGGCGAAGTCGGCGCTGAAACGCTTCGAAATTTTCGGCTTGCCCTTGGGCCGAAGAGCCATCCGTGGTTACGCTCTTCACGAACGTGGTCAACTGGATGCTTGCGCTGCGCATGCGCTCGAGGTCCGCAAGCACATGATCAAGCTTTAGCCTGCGCGCATCCTCGATGATGATGTCGAGAAAATCGGAAACGGCAGCGGCTGGAGCCTGCACCTCTTGCCTTAAGTATGCCGTCACGGCGCGATTGAAGCGCTCTTCTGATGCATTGGCCGACAAGGGGCTTTCTCCCTGGGCCGCGAGACAGCTGCTAGCCTTCTCCGAGAACCGCCACCATCGCTCCGGCTCAACCCGCGGTCGCCTTGAGCAAAGCCGCAATCTTGCCAAGCAGACGCGAGATTTCGACCGGCTTGGTATCGTAATCTTCGCAACCCACTTCCATGGCCTTCTCGCGATCGCCGGCCATCGCGTGCGCGGTGAGCGCGATCACCGGGATCCGCCGAGTGGCATCGTTGGCCTTGATCCGGCGCGTTGCCTCCCAACCGTCGATCACTGGCAGGCTCATGTCCATCAGGATGAGGTCGGGCCGCTCCGAGAGCGCCATATCGGCGCCTTGTTGCCCGTCCACCGCGATAGAGACCTCGTAGCCGTTGCGGGTGAGCCGGCGCGAAAGCATGTCGCGGTTCATCTCATTGTCTTCGACCAACAGAATTTTTGGCATCGTCTTTCTCGTTGTCTCCTCGTTCAGTTGGCGATGCGCTCAGCCTCCTGGACAGGTTGCTTCGCCAGGCGCCCGCGGACGGCGGCGGCCAGCTCGATCAGATACGATGGGTTCTTGGCAATGATCCGTTCCGCCTGTCCGCTCAGGACGCCGAAATCCTCCGCGGTCAGCTCCTTTGCCGTCACCACGATGACCGGGATGCCCGCGAAGACAGGCCGCGTGCGCAGTTCCTGCAGAAACTCGAAGCCGTCCATCTCCGGCATCATAAGGTCGAGCAAGATTAGGCTCGGGGCCGGATGGCTGTCGAGCCAGTCCAAGGCGGTACGCCCATTCACCGCGGCGGGGGCCGCATATCCCATACCCGTCAGCATCCGGCAGAGCGCCTCGCGGGTCGGCAGGTCGTCTTCGACCACCAAGATCGAGGCGTCGCTCGAAACTGGGCAATGCTCGCGCAGGAGCGCCGTCAGGCGCTGCCGGTCCACCGGCTTGGTCATGAAATCGGCGGCGCCCAAGGGGATCGCCATGCCGCGCTCGTTGAGAACGGTCACCATGATCACGGGTATATCGCGCAGCGCGGCGTCGGCCTTGAGCTCCTTGAGCGCTCTCCAGCCATCCATCTGCGGCATCAACACGTCGAGGGTGATCGCCTGTGGCCGGTGCTGGCGCGCGAGCGAGAGCGCCTCGACGCCATTGCTGGCCAATACGACGCGATAGCCTTCCTTCTCAAGTGTCTTGGCGAGCAGGCTACGCACAGTAGCATCGTCGTCCACGACGAGCACCGTCGCGCGTCCGTCCGCCGCCGGCGTCACCACTGGCACCTGCCCAATCGCGGGCGCATCGCCCTGATCCGGAAGGATGATGGTGAAAGTCGAGCCCTTGCCGGGCGAGCTCTCGACCGTCACGTCGCCGCTCAGCATGGTGCAGAAGTGCCTGGTAATGGCGAGCCCAAGTCCCGTGCCGCCGAAGCGCTTGCTGGTCGAGACATCCGCCTGACTGAACGCTTCGAACAGCCGGCCGAGCTGTTCCTTCGTCATGCCGACGCCGGTGTCCGACACGCGGAAAGAGACCCGAGCATTGCCCTCGCGCGCCGCCGTCAGGGTGAGCGTCCCTTTGCTCGTGAACTTGTTGGCGTTGCTCAATAGATTGAGCAAGCACTGCTTGACCTTAGTCTGGTCAGAGCGGAAGGTACCGATATCGGCGGGGCAGACCACCTCGACGACGTTCTCATTCTTATCGGCAAGCGGCTTGACGATCGACAGCACCTCCTTGAACAGGGCTTGAATGTCGATCTCCTCGATGAAGACATCCATCTTCCCGGCCTCGATCTTCGACAGGTCGAGAATGTTGTTGATCAGCCCCAATAGGTGTCGACCTGCGCTTTCGATCCTCTGCAAGTCCTCTATCGGCTCCTTGTCATCCTTGGCGGCGGCGTCCTCTCGCAGAATTTCACTATAGCCGATGATTGCATTTAGCGGGGTACGCAATTCGTGTGACATGTTGGCGAGGAAGGTCGACTTGGTGCGGCTCATCGCTTCGGCCTGATCCCGCGCGGCCGTAAGAGTTTTCTCATAATTCTTGCGGTTGGTGATATCCGTATAAATGTTGACTACACCTCCATCTGGCAACGGATTGTGCCGGATTTCGACGATCGTACCGTTAGGCCGTGTCCGCTCCGTCAAGTAATGCCGGGCGACCCCTGCCACGAGCCGCCGGACCTCGGCGTCAACATCGATGTCGCCGTATTCGCCTCTTTCTGCTTGGAAGCGAATAAAGTCGCTGAAATGCGGCTCGCCAGCCAAGAACGTCTTGGGTAGTTCGAGCAGTTCGGCAACTTGCGGATTCCAAGCGACCAATTTCATCCGGCGATCGAATATGAGCACGCCGTGTTCCATGTTTTCGAACGTGACGCGCATCACCTCGCCGCGTCGCTGCAGCTCGGCGGTGCGCTGCTCGATGGTCTTTTCCAACTTAATGGCTGCGTCAGCGCGCTCAGCGAGCAGTTGATCCAGCTCCACGGCATTTCTGCGAAATACCTCGACGGCTCTTCCCATGGCGCCGATTTCGTCGGCCCCGGTCACCGGAACGGCACTTTCCCGTCGACCCGCCGCAATCGCCAGCATTGCGCTGCTCAAACGCGCAAGGCGAGATGCGATGTTGCGCCCAACATAGAGCCAGGCAATCAGGCCGGCCGCCACCAGAGCGGTAATCGATAGCGCGACAAGAAGGATTCGGCCCGAGCGGATTTGGTCGGCGGCGAGCGCGGAAACGGCCTCCGCGTCTTTGCCTTGCTGCGCAACAAGGCTGTCGACCGCATGCTTGAGCTTGACGGCCTCGGCTTGCGTTGCCGCAAACGCGAGCTGCGCCTCGTGCTGACGCCGCAATTCGCGCGCCCGCACAGCAATGATCCCGTCCTGGCCCGCCATCACGGCGAGCCTGTCGTAGAGGCCGGTCAGGTTTTTCCGCAGTTCGGGGTCGGCAAGCGCTTTGAGGTTGGTTTCAATCTTACCCCGCGCTGCATCGATGAGTTCGCGCAGCGGCTGCAGGCGCACGCTCTCCGTAACCAGCGAACTTTCGATCAGCAAGCCGGCGAGCAAATTGACCTCGGCCTGCACTTCGAGCAAACGGCGCAGCGACTCGACGGCTTCGTTCGAAGCCGCTTTGTCTTCCGCGCCCTGACTCTTCGTCATTAGATCGAAATTCGCGTCGTCGATCGCCGGTGTGATTCCCTCCAGCAACTCCTCGTGGGCCTTTCGAATCGAGGTCGCCATTGCCTGTCGGTGGCCCGCGATGGCGATCCGCTCGGTCACGGCCTGATTGAGTGCAACGATCCGGTCGACCATTGCGGTTTGTGCTGTTTGGATTTCCGTGCTCATCTTTGCGTCCAGCGTCCGCAGCTGGTCGATCCGCGCCAGGAAATCACGTGTTTGCCGCGCGATTTGCTCGGCGATCTCAGCACGTTGGGGCTCATCCTCGGCGGCCATCAGCCGCGGTGCCGCAGCGACAAGCCCGCTCGTCTCCTCGGCGAGCCGAACCGAATGCACCGTCGCCGGCAAGCTCTGGGAGACGATTTCCGTGGTGGTCCCGCCGATATTCGTGAATGCGTAGAGTCCGATCAGCGAGCAAATCACCGTCGTGATCGCCATGAAGCCCAACGCGATGTAGAGGCGCGCGCGGATCGTGCTCAGCCCGGACAGCGCGGTCACCCGGCCTTTGCCGTCGTGGTCGGCTTGAATCGAAGCAGGCGCTGCCACTGCGGAGCTCATGTGTGGCTTCTAAGGGTAGGCCGCGACTGTCACTTGACAAGCCGCGTGACCGGCTTGAACGAACCGTCGGCTTGCAGGACGGTAAAGAACACTTGGTTCATGCCCTGATTGCTCGTTGGACCGTACGTGAGCTCGATTCCGTCGAGATCGAAGGCGCCGCCATAAGTAATGGCGTCGAGCAGCGCCTCGCGCGTTGGCTCGCCGGGCAAGCGTTTCAACGCTTCGATGACCAGACGGCCGACAAGATAGCCCTCCAGCGAGACGAACCCGGGCTTGGCTTCAGGGTCGAGCGCAGCGAGCGCTGCCTGATAGGACGCGACTACTGGGAGTGATTTGTCGCCGGGAAATGGCACCACTTGGCTGACAATTACACCGGCGCCCTTGTCGCCCATTTCCTGGGCGAGAGCATCGGCGCCGACGAAGGAAATAGCCACGAAAACCGCGTCCATCCTCGCCTGACGCGCCAACTTGATGAATTCGGCGACGGGCTTGTAAGAGCCAACCGTCACCACAGCTTCGGGGTTAGCCTTCATAATTTCGAGCAGGGCGGATTTCACCGCGGTCGTGTTGCGCCGGAACGTGCCTGCGGCGACAAGCGACATGTTGCGCTTGGCCATCGCGATCTTGACTCCGTCGAGTCCGGCCAGGCCGAAGGTGTCATCCTGGTATAAGATCGCGATCTTGGTGATGCCGAGATCTTTGGTCAGATGCTCGATCCACGCCTCGGTCTCCTGAAAATAGGACGTGCGAATATTGACGACATATCGTTTATACGGAGTGCGCAGGAACTCCGCGCCCGTAAATGGGCCGATGAAAGGAACTTTGGCCTCGGTCGCGATCGGCTGGCCGGCATTCGATGTCGGCGTTCCGACCGCGCCGACGATCGCGAACACCTTTTCTTCGCCCAGCATCTTCTTCGTCGCCTCGATCGTCTTCTGAGGCTCATAGCTATCGTCGGCGGATTTCAACTCGAGCAGGCGGCCGGCAATTCCGCCGGCGCGATTGACTTCCGCGAACGCGGCGAGAAGGCCTTGGCGCATACCCTGGCCGAGTGCCTGGGCAGGACCCTCAAGCGCCGCGACTTGACCGAAAACAATCCTGTCCTTGGTGACGCCGTCTTCGGCAAGGGCGGAAGTGTCGGCAAGAGCAAAAACAACAACTGACGCAAACAAGATCAGCGATCGATTCTCCATCGTCGCTTTAGTCAGAGACCAGCTTTTTTTTCCAACGGGTAGGGCCAACATCTAACCCTCCTCCTGTTGCAGTCTATGATTACAGCTCAATTTAGGGCCGATTGAGTCAGTGCTTTTTGACTTAGGTCAACTTGTCGATGGGCTCAGATGGGGGAGCAACTCTGGGTCGGGTTGCGATAAATCAAAGAGCGGGCTGGCAGTCATTGACTGTGCTCTCTTGGCCAATCACGGGATATCATCCGGCATCCGACGCCTACCAGTAGCGGGCACTACGCCGCCTCACGTTTATGAGTTGAACGGTCGTGGATGCTGACGTACCGCGCCGGTGTGGGCTCTCTCTGGCCATACCGCAGTGGGTCGATGCTACCATCCTGCCCCGCCGGTCCAAAGGGAAATTTGCCCGGGCGGGGTCTCGGGAACCCTCACAGGCGAATCTGCGAGGGCTCCATCAGGCAAACACCCTGGGCGCGGTGAATATTCCTCACGGCGACCGCGCCCCGACGAAAATCGGCGATCATTCCCTCCGCCAACTCTTGGCGAACGCTGCCATCGCGTCCTCGCGCGTCGGCTCATAGCCGTAGTGGGCGTTCGATCTTCGTGGTGGCCGTAGGCCAGCGTCCAGAGCCACGGCATCCCCACGGGGGCGGCGGCGGTTCAAGATGCGGCCGACCACGACACCGCCGGCCAGCACATCGGAATCGTCATCACTCCACTCACCGGATGATCGGCTCGCCGAGGCGCGCTTAAGGACCAGATAGTCCTTGTCCATTTTACCGAGCCGACGTGCGGCGT
>Ga0318549_10000120_pt1 | contig 13371 bp, 10 predicted proteins | sample GRESIP169b2f22_FD_203666 | JGI IMG/M metagenome (GOLD analysis project Ga0318549, IMG submission 203666) | Tropical soil microbial communities from Luquillo Experimental Forest, Puerto Rico - GRE.SIPMG.169b2f22 | ecosystem: Environmental > Terrestrial > Soil > Tropical forest > Bulk soil... | reverse complement strand
GCGCGTAGGTCGGCGTGAAGTCACGCTCGTCGACGCCGAGCGTCCTCTTGGGAAGGTCGCGCACGTGTCCCATCGAGGCCTTCACGACGAAGTTCCGACCGAGGAACTTGTTGATCGTCTTGGCCTTGGCGGGCGATTCGACGATGACGAGAGATCGAGCCATCGGTTTACTCTTCCCTTCCTCTCACGACCCGGCCGGGCTGCTTCGAGGCCCGGCAACATAGTACCCACCCGGTAGCGGAGCAAGAGACCCACGCAAAACCAAAGCGAATAGGGCCGCCTGCAGTCTCGCGATCCCGAACGGGGCCCGATCGGCCAGAACATCGACGTGGACGGGCCGCGGGTCGTCGAAAAGTGCCAGAACGGCGGCCTCGTCCGGGGCCGCGACGGGGAGCGTCCCCTCGCCGCGTTCCGCCGAAACCGACGGTGCGGGGGTACCGAGCGCACCCCGGTACATCGGGGACAGCTCCTCGACGACCTCCGCCGCATTCTGGACGAGCGTGGCGCCCTGCCGGATCAGACGATGGCACCCCTGCGAGTACGGAGAGCCCACCGGACCCGGCACGGCCATCACTTCGCGCCCCTGGTCGAGCGCGTGCCCCGCGGTGATGAGCGAGCCGGACTTCTCGGTCGCCTCGACCACGATCGTCGCTGCTGAGAGCGCGCTGATCAGACGATTGCGCCGCGGAAAGTTTCCCGCGTGCGGCGGCGTGTCCATCGGGAACTCGCTCAGGAGCGCGCCCGAGGCGCGCATGCGCTCGAAAAGGCGTGCATTTTCAGGCGGATACGTGTGGGACATCCCACACCCGAGCACCGCGACCGTCCGCCCCGCTGCCGCGAGCGCCCCTTCGTGCGCGCAGGCGTCGATGCCCCGCGCGCCGCCGGAGACGATCTCGGCGCCGCGCTCGGCGAGGTCCCGGGCGAGGGTGCGCGCGACCTCGCGGCCGTACGCGGTCGCGCGCCGCGAGCCCACGATCGCCAGGCGCACCGCATCCTGGCGCATCGCGCCGGCGACGTAGAGGAGCAGCGGGGCGTCGGGAAGCTGGGCGATCATCGATGGGTACTCTTCATCCTCTCGCGCTACGATACGCACTCCGTTCCGGACGGCATCCCGCCATTCCGATTCGATCCGGACGGCAAGCGTGGAGCGGGCCGCCGCAATTCCTTCCGCGGTCGGCCCGTCGATTCCGGGAACCTCGCGCCAGCCCGATGCGGGGAGCCGGAATGCGAGCTCAGCGGGATCCCGGTGGAGGTCGAGCGCGCGCCGCGCGCTCACCGGACCGAGACCGGGAAGAAGTTGCAGTGCCAACCAGGGAACGAGACGCTCCGGGGGCATCGAGCTTCACCCTCGGAGGAGGCGGGGACACGCCATCTATGGGAGCGGGGATCCGGGTTGTCAAGAGGAGCGCGGCCGGGCTGGGTTTCCGCGCAGCGACCCGGCTTTCCCTGACCGCGTGCCTGGCCGTCGCGCTCGTGGCAGAGACCGCTCCGCACGCGCCCGCGAGCGCCGCCGAGGACACGCACGCGGCCGCGCGCGCCGCGTACCGCGAGGGCCGGGAGGTGCGGTTCCAGCCGGACGCCGATCCTCGCCGTCCGCTCGCAGTACCCGCGCGGGCGATCGCCGACTTCCTCGAGGTGAGGCGAGAGGGGGATCGCTTCGCGCCGATCTTCGTCAAGGGAGTCAACCTCGGGGCGGCGCTTCCGGGGAAGTACCCGACCGAGTTCCCGGCCGACCTCACGACGTACCTGAGCTGGCTCGACACGATCGCCGATCTCGGCGCCAACACCGTGCGCCTCTACACCTTGCTCCCGCCGGAGTTCTACGCGGCGCTCGCCGCGCACAACGCCCGCGCCTCCGCGCGGAAGCTCTGGCTGATCCAGGGTGTCTGGTCGGAGCTCCCGGACGGGTACGATTTCGAGGACGAGGCGTTCCTCGCCGAGTTCGGCGGCGAGGTCGAGCGGGTGATCGACGCCGTGCACGGCGATCTCGTGCAGCCCGTGCGGCCGGGGCACGCGTCGGGAATCTACGAGGTCGACGCCTCAGCGAGCCTCCTGGCGCTGATCATCGGGCGGGAGTGGGAGCCGTTCGCGGTCAAGGCATTCGACGCGAAGCATCCCGGGATGCATCGCTACGACGGCACGTACCTGCGCGTCGCGTCGGGGACGATGACGGAGACGTTCGTCGCGAAGATGTGCGATCGCGCCGCGGCGTACGAGGCGCGCCGGTACCGGACCGTGCACCCGCTGACGTTCGCGAACTGGCCCACCCTCGACCCGCTGCGTCACGACACCGACGCGAACCGGGACGAGGAGGACGCCTGGAAGGCGAAGCTCGGCATCCCGTTCCCGGAAAGTCTGAAGGACGAGCCGTGGGAAAACGACGCGGTATCGGTCGATGCGACCCACATCGCGCCGACGCCGGCGATGCCCGCGGGGTTCTTCGCCGCCTATCACGTCTACCCGAACTATCCCGACTTCCTCGACCTCGAGCCGGCGCTCGCGGAGGGCCACGACGCGGCCGGTCCCTCGCGCTACGCCGGGTACCTCGAGCGACTGAAGCGGTATCACGGCCGGCAGCCGGTTCTCGTCGCCGAGTTCGGGATCTCGACGAGCCGCGGCATCGCGCACGTGCAGCCCGAGGGATGGAACCACGGGGGGAACGACGAGAGAGCGCAGGGAGAGCTGGTCGGGCGAATGATGGGTGCGATCCGGGAGAAGGGATTCGCCGGGGGCGTGATCTTCGAGCTGATGGACGAGTGGTTCAAGGGGACCTGGTCGACCGCGCCGCTCGACATCCCGGCGGACCGGCGCCGCCTCTGGTTCAACGCGGAGAGCCCCGAGCAGTCGTACGGCCTGATCGCCAACCATCCCGATGCGCCGGTCCGCGTGGACGGCGACCCATCGGACTGGAACGGTCCGGCCTACCTGCGCGCGACGGGAAAGATCCGCCACCGCGGCTGGGGGACGATCGGCGAGGTGAGGGTCAAATCCGACGAGGGGTATCTCTACCTCCTGCTCCGGACGGAAGGCGGACCCGAGCCGCCCGCGCTCGGCACCAGCCTCGCTTACCGGATCGCGATCGACACCTACGATCCGGCGCGCGGCGAGACGCGGCTTCCTCCGCCGGGAGCCGCGACGATCGCGAGCGGCGCCGAGTTCCTCATCGAGCTCGCCGGCCGCGACGCGAGCTTCGTCACCGTGACGGAGCCGTACGAGCCCTACGCCCGGCTCGATTCCGGCGCGATCGTGTCTCCCGCCGGGGGAGCGGGGCGGTTCGTCCATCTGACCTTCGAGACCAATCGGGAGCGGATCGCCCGCGACGGGACGCGTTACCCTGCGATCGCCGTCGATCGCGGCGCGCTCCTGTACGGCACGCTCGACCCGGCGGCCCCGGGGTTCGACACCCGAGCCGACGTCGCGATCGGTGCTTCGACCGGCACCGTGGAGATGCGGATTCCCTGGAGGGTGCTCAACGTGACCGATCCGTCCTCGAGGCGCGTGCTCCATCGCGAGGCCGAGGACGATCCGTCGTCCGGAACGGTCGAGACCGGGGGCTTCCGGATCTACGCCTTCGCGGTGGATCCGTCGGAGCCCTCCCGCGGACCGATCTCGCGTCTGCCCGCCGCCGGGGTCCGCGCGCCGCTGTACACGTGGTCCACCTGGGAGACGCCGCGGTACCGGACCGAGCCCAAGCGCGGGATCGACCGGGTCCGCGCGACGCTGCGCGCGATTCCGGATGAGGTATCCGATGCGCGGTAGACGGGTGCTCGCCGCGGGGATCCTCGGCCTCGTTCTTGCCACGGGTGCCCGAGCCGCCGGACCCGATCCCGCCGCGGCGGACGCCGCGTTCGATGCAGGGGACAACGCGAAGGCGCTCGCGCTCTACGACGAGGTCCTCGCCGCATCCCCCAACGACGTCCACGCGCTGCTCCGCTCGGGGATGCTGCTGTCCTGGGACCGGAAGTACGACCAGGCGCTCGAGCGCTATGCCAAGGCGCTCGCGATCGAGCCGGGGAACACGAAGGTGAAGCTCGAACGCGGCAAGGTGCTCTTGTGGAGCAGCCGCTACGACGAGGCACGGCCGGTGCTCGAGTCGGTGCTCGCCGCCGATCCGAAGGAGGTCTGGGCGGCACTCGGCATCGCGCAGTCGTACGCGTGGACGGGCCACTCCGCGGAATCGCTCCCGTACTACCGGAAGGCACTCGCGATCCAGCCCGACCTCAAGGAAGCCCGGATCGGCCTCGCGAACGCGCAGCTCGCCACCGGCGACACGGCGGCGGCGGAGAAGGCGGCGCAGGCCCTCGCGAAAGAATTCCCCGACGACAAGGACGTCCAGGAGCTCAACCGCGCAGTGCGCCGGGCAAGCGCTCCGTGGATCTCGATCGGGTACGACCACATCAGCGACAGCGACGACAACCGCATGGACACCTGGCGCCTTGAGGGCGGGCTGAACCTGCCGAGCCGCTTCGACCTGCGCTTCGGCCTCGCGCGTGCCGAAGTTCACGGACCGATCCCTCCCGCGGGTCTGGGCGGGAACGGCACCTCCGAGGCCCTGTATGGGGTCGTGGGATGGCGGCCCCGGCCCGACGTCCGCGGGGAGCTGCGCCTCGGGGCCGATCGCCTGACCGACAGCAGCGGGGACACCCGGACGACCGCGATCGGGGGGATCTCCGCGACTTTCCCGATGGCCTCCTGGACCGGGCGCGCGGGGGTGCAGCGGGATCCGTTCCTGTACTCGCCGGAGATCCTCGACAACCGGATCGACGTCACCACGGTGTCGTTCGGCGCCACGGGGAACGCCGCGAAGCGAATTCGCGTCGACACGAACGCGGCATACGGGGACCTTTCGGACGGGAACACGCGCATCGGCATCGATGCGGGCGCGTGGTGGGTCTGGAAATGGCTCAAGCGGAGCCTGCAGCTCGGGCCGGCGGTCCGGTTCCTCGACTACTCGGAGGATCTCTCCCACGGGTATTTCGACCCGAGCGCGCTGCGCGCCTTGCTCGCGAGCCTGCGCTCCGAAGGGGTGATCGACGCGTCGGCGTGGAGCTACGAGGCCACCGCCGAGGCCGGCGTCCAGAGCTACACCTTCCACGGAGCCGATGCGTCGGACCGTCCGCTCGTGAACCTCTACGGCGCTCTCTCGCGCGGGCTCCCGCACGGGATCGGCTTGGCGCTCTACGCCGGATGGGGCAACTCCTCGACGGCGGCCGGTCCGGGATTCCATTCGGTCAACGCCGGCGCGCGGCTACGCTTCGCGATCGGGGGGGAATGATGAGCGTCGCCCAGCGCGTTCTCATCGCCGAGGACGACCCGGTGACCAGCCGGTTCCTCGTCTCCCTCTTCGAGGAGAAGGGGTACGAGGTCCTCGTCGCCGCCGACGGCGAGCGCGCCGTCGAGGCGGCGGTGACGTTTCAGCCCGACGTGATCGTCAGCGATCTCGTCATGCCCTACCGGGACGGGTACGAGCTGCTCCGGATGGTGCGCAACGACGCGACGCTCCAGAGCGTGCCCTTCGTCCTCCTGTCGATGCGCGACCGGGAGGAAGACATCGTCCGCGGATTCGAGCAGGGGGCCGACGACTACGTCATCAAGCCGTTCAACGCCCGGGAGCTGCTCTCGCGCGTGAAGAAGCTCCTCGAGTCGAGGACGCACTGATGCAGGGAATCCTCTTCGGCGCGATCGTGGGGATCGCCTCCGTCTTCCTGGCGTTGACGATCGCGATCATCGCGGGAAAGGCCTGGCGGGAGATCCGGGACCGCCGGCATCGCGCGCGCCGCAAGGTGCTCGAGCCGATCGTGCTCGCGTACGCGCACGGATCCGAGGCGTCGATCCTTCCCGCGCTGGGCGGCGGCGTGGCTCCGAGCGACCGTCCCGTCCTGGAGAAGATCCTTCTCGATCACGCGCAGCGCGTCTCCGGGATCGAGCGGGCGCGCCTCGCCAAGGTGCTCGACGAGCTCGGATTCGTCGATGTCTACCGGCGGGGCCTCCACGCCGCCGGGTGGTGGACGCGCGCCGAGTCGGCGGAGAACCTCGGGCTCTCCGGTGCCGTGCGCGTGGCCCCCGACCTGCTCGCGGCCCTGGAGGACGACGCCTCCGAGGTCCGGCTGCGCGCGGCGCGTGCCCTGGGCGCCATCGGCGCAGATGCGGCGGTGGCCCCGCTGCTGCGCGCGCTGTCCGAGCCGAATCGCTGGTCGACGATCCGGATCGCCGACATCCTGGCAGGAATGGGCCCGCGCATCGTCGGGGAGCTCGTGGCCGCCTACCCGACGCTCAACCGCCCCGGACGGCTCGCGACCCTGGACATCGTGGGACGGCTGCGGCCGCTCGAGACGGCGGGATGGCTCGTGGAGCGCACGCGGGATCCCGAGCCGGACGTCCGCGCGATTCGCGCCCCGCGCTTCGCAGCGCGCTCACCGATCCCGCATGGCCGGTCCGGGCGATGGCGGCGAAGTCGATCGGCAAGGTCGGAGACTCTTCGGCGATCCCGGACCTGTGCGCGGCGCTGCGCGACCGCGAATGGTGGGTGCGCGCGAACGCCGCGTACGCGCTCAAGTCGGCGGGCGGACCCGGCCTCGACGCGCTCGAGCGGATGCTCGACGACGCCGACCTGTACGCAAGGCATCAGGCCTGCCTGATGCTCCAGGAGTCGGGGCGTCTCGACGAGCGAGTCGACGACCTCGCCCTGCCGGGTCCGAACCGCGACGCCGCGATCGGCGTGGTGCGCCGGTTCGTCGACGCGGGCCAGGTCGGCCGCTTGCGCCAGCTCGGGGCCGGTCACCCCTGGCCTGACGTGCGGAGCCAGCTCGAAACGCTGCTTCCCCAGCCGGCCGCTCGTGCGGCGGAGACGGCGTGATGCGCTGGACGAGCCTCTTCCAGGACGCAATCGTCGCCTTCAACGTGTTCGTCGTCCTCTATTTCCTCGCCCTCAACACGATCTACCTCATCCTCTTCCTGATCTCGCTGCGCGCGGTGCTCCGGTTCGTCCGCAAGACGTTCTTCTCCGACTACCGCCAGATCATGCAGTCCGACATGACCTGGCCGATCTCGATCCTCGTTCCCGCGAACAACGAGGAGAAGACGATCGTGGAGACGGTCCGGTCGCTGCTGATGGTCAACTACGGTGAGTTCGAGATCGTCGTGGTCAACGACGGCTCGACCGACGGGACGCTTCGCGCTCTCACGGCCGCGTTCGAGCTGCAGCAGATGGACCGGGTCTACAAGCGGGCGATCCCGACGGCCGAGGTCCGCGGGGTGTACGGATCGCGCTCACATCCCAATCTCATCGTCGTCGACAAGGAGAAGGGCGGAAAATCAGACGCCCTGAACGCGGGGATCAACCTCTCCCGCTATCCGCTGTTCTGCTCGATCGACGCGGACTCGATCATCGAGGACAACGCACTTCTGCGGGTCGTGAAGCCGTTCATGGAGCGTCCGGCCGAGACCGTCGCCGCCGGGGGGATCGTCCGGATCGTCAACGGCTGCGAGGTGAAGGAAGGCCGGGTCTCCCGCATCGCGCTCCCCGACCGCGCGCTGCCGATCTTCCAGGTGGTCGAGTACCTGCGCGCCTTCCTGACCGGCCGCGTCGGCTGGTCGAGCCTCCAGTCTCTCCTGATCATCTCCGGCGCGTTCGGGATCTACAAGAAAGAAGAGGTGATCGAGATCGGCGGGTACACGCACGACACCGACACCGAGGATCTCGAGCTCGTCGTGCGGCTTCACCGGCACATGCGGAAGAAGCGCCGGCCGTACCGCGTAGTGTTCGTGCCGGATCCGGTCTGCTGGACGGAATCTCCGGAGACGCTCCGCGTTCTCGCCCGCCAGCGCAATCGGTGGCACCGCGGCCTCTTGCAGACGATCTGGCTGCACAAGTCGATGATCCTGAACCCGCGCTACGGGGCGGTCGGCCTGTTCGCCTTCCCGTACTTTGCGGTCTTCGAGCTGATCGGCCCGTTCATCGAGGTCCTCGGGTATGCCTTCGTCGTGCTCTCGTATGCGCTCGGCGTGCTCGACACGAAGTTCTTCCTGCTCTTCTTCATCGTCGCGAACCTGTACGGCGTGTTCCTCTCGATCGCCGCCGTGCTCCTCGAGGAGATCTCGTTCCGCCGCTACCCGGGCTGGGTCGACCTCACGAAGCTGCTGACCTACAGCGTCCTCGAGAACTTCGGCTACCGGCAGATGCTGGCGGTGTTCAAGGTCAAGGCCTTCTGGGACGTCGTCCGCCGCCGGCGCGCGTGGGGGCAGATGCATCGTCGGGGGTTCCAGCCGAATCCGCGGAGCAAGCCGGTTCTCTAGAACACCGGCCGTGGATCCCCGAACGTCGTCTGATCCGGGAATTCGGCGAAGAGTGCGTACCCCTCGCGATACGGCGCACTGTGGAAGAGCACCGCGCGGCGATTGCGCGAGGCCCGCAGCCAAGCCTTCACCGGCGCCGCGTCGGCCTTGCTCGCCACGCGCACGCCGATCGCCGTGGCGCCGAGCGCTTCCGCCCGCTCCACGACACGCGAGGATTGACCGGAGTCGTCCACCGCGACGACGTCGAGCTTCAATGACGGGACGTAGGCGGTGAGCGCGCGGAAGTAGCGGGCGGGGGCGTCGTAGTACCGTAGCTCGCCACGCCCGGTGAAGTCCTCGACGACGATCGTCTCGTCCGAGCGGAAGGTGACCGGCCGGTCGCCGATCACGGCGACTTTTCCCTCGCGGCGGATCGGAGCGGAGCCCAGCAGGACGCCCGGTGCGTCGTAGCCGACGACGCTCCCGACGTACCGGTCGCACGGGAAGTAGACATCCACACCCTGCCGCGCGAGCCAGTACGCGGCCTTCATCTTGTCCTCGGTGTCGCCGCACCCGACGACGAGCTTCGCGCGCTCTCGGACCGCGCCCTCGACGAGCGCGGCGATCCCATGCGTGTCGGGGAGCAGCGCGACGTTCTTGTAGGCGAGCGTCGTCGGGTACTCCACCTTGTCGTCCAGGACCGCGAACCGGAACGTCCCGTGCTCGTCCGGCGCCAGCCAGGTCTTTCCCTTGCGGACGACCAGCGTTCCGGGAAGCGGGAAGATCTTCGCGGGCACCGCGTCGAGCAGGTCGCGCAGGCGCGCTCCCTCATGCCAGGTCAGAAGGCGATCCTTCGGAACGGCGCCGTCGTTCTCGCTCCAGGTCAGCTGGTACGAGATCCAGTCGCGGACGGTGCGCTCGACCTGGACGCCGACGCGCTCCCTCGCTCGGACCACGATCTTGCTCGCGCCGAGGACGAACGTTTGACCGACTCGGGTGGGCTCGCGCTTCGCGATGACCGGGGCTTCGCCGATCTCGGGCTTGAGGTCACCGTCCGCGAGGGCATCGTAGATCGATCCCTTCCAGTCCTGGCCTGCGCTCCGGCTTCTGTCCGCGGCCTCGCGGAACGCGTCGCCGGGGTCGGCGCCGCACTCGGCGGCGGTGAACGCCAGGGTCTCGGCGACGGACAGGGCGTGCTCGGCATCGCGGGAGCGCCGCGCGCCTGAAAGCGCCGCGCGGGCGGCGCACAGCGCGCCGTGATCGCCGGTGACGCGCGCAAGGAGGATCCTGCGGTGCGCGTCGGCGAGCGGATCGTCGAGGGTCTTCCCGCCGAGCGTGTGCAAGAGGTCCTTCTTCAAGGATTCCGGCTGGTACTCCCAGAAGCAGTCGTAGCAAACCGGCGGGGCGCCCGTGGGCGCGAGCGGGGGCGCTGGAGCGGGCGGCGGAATGCGCTTTGGCGCGCACCCCGCGAGCAGGAGCGCTGCGATCGAGAGAGCCCTGAGCGCACGGGTCATCGTCGGGGATTATGGCCGACGGCCTATCGTCCGTCCGAAGTTGGTGGCAAGATCGCGATGCGAGATCCCATGCGCTTTTCCTCGATCGAGCCCTCGGAGCGCCCGGCGGTCCTCTGGGCCATCCTTTATTTCTTCTCGATCCTCTGCGGGTACTACACCCTCCGCCCGCTGCGCGATGAGATGGGGATCGTCGGCGGGGTCAAGAACCTGCCGTGGGCGTTCACCGGCACGTTCGTCGTGATGCTCCTCGCGGTTCCGTTCTATTCGGCGGTCGTGGCGCGATTCCCGCGGCGGCGCATCATCCCGATCGTCTACCGCTTCTGCGCGGCGAACCTCCTCGTGTTCCTCGTCGCGGACCGCATCGGCGTCCCCGAGGTCTGGGTCGCCCGTGCCTTCTTCGTCTGGGTGTCGGTATTCAACCTGTTCGTGGTGTCGATCTTCTGGAGCTTCATGGTCGATACGTTCCGGAGCGACCAGAGCAAGCGGCTGTTCGGCGCGATCGCGGCAGGTGGCAGCCTCGGGGCGCTGGTGGGACCCTTCCTTGCGATCGTCCTCGTGCGCCCGTTCGGGCGCACAGGCCTGTTCGTCGTCTCGGCGTTGCTGCTCGAGGCCGCGGTGTTCTGCGTGAAGCGGCTGATCGCCAGGGCCGAGATGCATTCCGCCGGGGCGATCGGGACGGCGCCAGACCGCCCCGTCGGCGGAGGCGTTCTCGCCGGGTTCCGGCTGACGCTGAACTCCCCGTACCTTCTTTCCATCGCGGGGATGATGCTCGCGCTCACCGTCACCTCGACCGTCCTCTACGCGGACCAGGCCGCGATCGTTGGGGCGTCGATCGCGGACTCCGCGGCGCGGACCGCGCTCTTCGCGAAGATCGACTTCTGGGTGAACCTCGTCTCGCTCGCGGCGCAGTCGGTGGTCACCGCCTGGCTGCTCGGCGCGATCGGGGTGGGCGGGGCGCTCGCCATCCTGCCGATCGTGACCGCGGGTGGGTTCGCCGCGCTCGCGGGCCTTCCGGGTCTCGCGACGCTCGTCGCGTTCCAGGTCGTCCGGCGCGGGCTGCAGTACGGCGTGGAGCGCCCGTCGCGCGAGGTGCTGTTCACGGTGGTCGACGCGGAGGAGAAGTACAAGGCGAAGAGCTTCATCGACACGGTGGTCTTCCGCGGCGGGGACGCCGCTTCGCTGTGGGCGTACGACCAGGTGGGGAAACTGGCCCCGTCGCGCGTGGCGATCACGGCCGGCACGGGAATCGTTTGCGCCGCGTGGCTGATTCTGGCGTACTACTCGGCGCGCCGGCAGGCACGGGGCACCGAGGAACCGGCCGGGAGGCTTTGATGGATCGAGCGCGGAGGGCATTCGTGAAGTCCACAGCCGTGGCCGGTGCTGCCGTGGCCCTCGGAGCGGCGCGCTCGTCCCGCACGCCCTCCGAGCCGCTCAAGGTCTTGATCCTGGGCGGCACCGCGTTCCTCGGCCCCGAGATCGTCGAGTGCCTGCAGCAACGGCATCACGTCGTCACGCTCTTCAATCGCGGGAAGACCAACCCGGGGCTTTTCCCCGACATCGAGAAGCTCCACGGCGACCGCAACGGCGACCTAAAATCGCTCGAGGGGCGCTCGTGGGACGCGGTCATCGACACCTCGGGATACGTGCCGCGTCAGGTGACCGCGTCGGCGAGCCTGCTGGCCCCCCGCGTCAAGCGGTACCTGTTCGTCTCCACGCTCTCGGTATTCGCCGACGGGATCAAGCCGCACACCGACGAGTCCGGTCCGCTGGCCACGATGCCGGACGAGACCAGCGAGGACGTCTCGAAGTACTACGGCGCCCTGAAGGCGCTGTGCGAGAAGGCCATGGAGGGTGCGATGCCCGGGCGGGCGCTCATCGTCCGGCCCGGGTTGATCGTCGGGCCCGGTGATTCCACCGAGCGGTACACCTACTGGCCAGTCCGGCTTGCGCGCGGCGGCGAGGTGCTCGCTCCGGGCGATGGCACCGATCCCGTGCAGTACATCGACGTGCGCGACCTCGCGGCCTGGATCGTCCTCGGCGTCGAGCAGGGCCTTGCGGGGATCTACAACGCCGTCGGTCCCGCGAAGAAGCTGACGATGAAGGCGTTCCTCGACGACGTCCGGAAGGGGACCGGTGCCACGCCGAAGCTGACCTGGGTGCCCGCGTCGTTCCTCGAGGAGCAGAAGGTCTCCGCGTGGAGCGACCTGCCGGTCTGGGTCCCCTCGCGCGGCGGCGAGGAAGGGTTCACGCAGATCGACTGCCGCAAGGCGATCGCCGCGGGCCTGAAGTTCCGCCCGGCGCCCGAGACCGCGAAGGACACGCTCACCTGGTTCAAGACGCTCCCGGAGGACCGGCGCGGAAAGCTCGCCGCCGGCCTCACGGCCGAGCGCGAGGCGCAGGTGCTCGAGGCATGGCACGCGGCGGAAGGTCACGGCGGGAAGCACCCCGCGCCGGCGATGTAGAATCGAGAGCCTATGGATTGGGGTCTTTCGAACCGGCTGTCACGGATCCTCAAGCCGCCACTCGGCCGGACGGTCATGCTCGCCGTCGACCACGGGTATTTCCTCGGGCCGACCTCGGGTCTCGAGGAACCGGGAAAGACGATCGTCCCGCTCCTGCCGTATGCCGACTCGCTGATGCTCACCCGTGGCGTGTTGCGCACGAGCGTTCCGCCCGAGGCGGACGTTCCGATCGTGCTGCGCGTCTCCGGGGGCGCTTCGATCCTTCGCGAGCTCTCCCACGAGGGATTGACGGTCGCGATCGAGGACGCGATCCGCCTCAACGTCTCCGCGATCACGCTGTCGATCTTCGTCGGCGGGGAGGGAGAGCGGGAGACGCTATTGAACCTCGCAAAGCTCGTCGACGCGGGGCAAGCGCACGGCATCCCGGTTCTGGCGGTGACGGCGGTCGGGAAGGAGATGACCCGGGACGCGCGGTACCTCGGCCTCGCCTGCCGGATCGCCGCCGAGATCGGCGCGCACGTCGTGAAGACCTACTACTGCGACGGGTTCGAGGAGGTCGTTCGCTCGGTGCCGGTGCCGCTCGTCGTCGCGGGCGGGAAGAAGGTCGCCGAGCGCGACGCAATCCGGCTCGCCTGGAACGCGGTGAGCGCCGGGGCGTGCGGCGTCGACATGGGCCGCAACATCTTCCAGTCCGATTGTCCCGTGGGCATGATCCGCGCCGTCCGCGCGGTGGTGCACGACTCCGCCGCGGTTGACGAGGCGTACGAGATCTACGAGCGGGCGAAGGCCCAGGCCGTGACGCGGTGAAGGTCGCGGTCTACCACTCCAACAGCGACGTCCGGATCGAGGAGCGGGAGCGCCCGGCGGCGGGGCCGGGGGAAATCGTCTTTCGCGTGCGGGCCTCGGGGGTGTGCGGCAGCGACGTCATGGAGTGGTACCGCAAGCCCAAGGCGCCGGTCGTGCTCGGCCACGAGGTCGCAGGCGAAATCGTCGAGGTCGGGCCGGGGCTCGCCGGCTTCGTCGCGGGGGACCGCATCGTCGCCACCCACCACGTGCCGTGCGGCGAGTGCCGCTATTGCCGTGCCGGGCACGAGCCCGTCTGCGACACTCTGCGGTCCACG
>Ga0318549_10000111_pt1 | contig 13686 bp, 10 predicted proteins | sample GRESIP169b2f22_FD_203666 | JGI IMG/M metagenome (GOLD analysis project Ga0318549, IMG submission 203666) | Tropical soil microbial communities from Luquillo Experimental Forest, Puerto Rico - GRE.SIPMG.169b2f22 | ecosystem: Environmental > Terrestrial > Soil > Tropical forest > Bulk soil... | reverse complement strand
CGTACGGGCCGACCGAGTCGGCGTCGAAAACCATGAGCGCGGTGTTGTACGGTCGTCCGTCGCCGATCGCGATCATCACGCCGACCATGTCGCACGCGGCCAGGATGGTGTTCTCAATGTTGGCCGGAGACATGTTCTTTCCGGCCGCGTTGATGATCAGCTCCTTCTTACGGTCGACAATCCGCACATAGCCGTCCGAGTCGACATCGCAGATGTCGCCGGTGTGCAGCCAGCCGTCGGCGTCGATCGCCTCCGCGGTCTTCGCCGGTTCCTTGCGGTAGCCCTTCATCACGAGCGGGCCGCGGACCAGGTATTCGCCGTCGTCCGCGATCTTGCCCTCCAGCCCGGGAAGCAATTTGCCGACGGCTCCCAGGCGCGCGTCGCGGGGATGGACGACGGTGGCGGCACAGCTCAGCTCGGACATCCCCCAAAGCTCGGCGATTGGAATGCCGATACCGGAGAAGAAAGCCAGCGTCTCCTTGGGGATCGGCGCCGCGCCAGAGAGCGCCCACCGGAGCTCTCCGAAGCCGAGCCTTGGCCCACTCGGCGGCGTCTTCATCGGACATCGGCTCGCCGGCGAGCAGGGCGCCGCCGCGTTTTGCGGCCACGGACATCGCCCACTCCATTGCCTGCCGCTTGGCGTCGTCCATCTCGTGGCTGACGGTGAATTCGATTCCAGCCTTGAGCTTTTCCCATACTCGCGGGACCGCGCCCCACACCGTGGGCCGCACGTCGGGCAGCGCCGCCGCGATGGCGCGCCCGTCGGACACGACCGTGATCTGGGTACCGAACATCTCCTGGCCATACAGGGCGGTCATTCGGTCGGCGATGTGCGCCGACGGCAGGAACGAAGTGATCCGGTCACCGAACTGGATCCCGAGCACGGCGTCGAGGCCGTAGCCCTCGAACAGCAAGTTAGTGTGGGTCATCTCGACACCCTTGGGGTTTCCGGTGGTACCGGACGTGTAGATAAGAGTGACCACATCGTCGGGTTGCACCGCGCGCCAGGTCGACTCGAAGTCGAAGTCGTAGGGGGCGGCGGCGTACAGGTCGTCTACCGAGATGGTGCCGGGCGGCGAACCGTCGATGCACACGATGTGCTCGATGGGCGCACCGCTGGCGCGGATGCGGTCCACATACTGCTCCTCGCACATCACGACCTTGGTGCCGGCGTTGTCGAACAGATAAGTCAGCTGCTCGGCGGGCAGCGTGTTGTACACCGAAAACGAAGTGGCACCGACATGTTGGGCGCCCACCTCGAGCGGATAGAACTCGATCCGGTTGCCCATCATCAGCGAAACGGTGTCGCCCCGCCGAACCCCCAGGCCCGCCAAGCCGGCGGCCACCTGCCGCACCTGCGCCGCATACTCCCGCCACGTCAGTGTCTGGGTGCCGCCGGGTGTGCGGAGCGCAACGGCGTCCGGATCGATAGACGCGGTGCGCTGGAACGCCTCGCACAGGGTGGTCGGACGCTCGGTCGTCGTCATTTCGGGTCTCCTTGGCGCCGGATCAGCACTGCCCACACATCGGTGAGCGTACGTCCGTGATCAGGGGCACGGAATACATCGCGCGATTTCTCCGGCGCAGCAACGTCCTCGACCGGCGACCACCGGGTACGTTCGGGTTGTGGGGTCCGATCGCGGTGTTGATGTCAGCGCTCTGTCCCCCGTTGAGCAGACGGCGTTGCTGACCCAGTACGCGCGAGCGCTGGACAGCCGATGGCCACGGCCGATTCTCGGCGATACGCTCGCCGACGCCATCGTCAACAAGATCGACTACGACTTCGCCGCGCTCGGCGTACCCAAGAGCGTGGTGTGCCAGGCGTCGCTGCGCGCCAAGATGCTCGACGACCGGGTGCGGGCGTTTGTCGCCGAGCACCCGGATGCCGTGGTGGTGGACCTCGGCGCCGGGTTGAGCACCGGCCCGTTTCGGGTCGGCCTGCCGGTCGACTGGTACAGCGTCGACCTGCCGGGCGTCATCGCGCTGCGCAACCAGCTGATGCCGACGAACGAGCGAGCTCACTCGGTTACCGCATCGGTGGCCGACGACAGCTGGCCCGACACCATCCCGGCCGATCGGCCCGCCATGGTGATCGCCGACGGGCTGTTCGCGTTTCTGTCGGAGCCGGTGATCGTCGGTGTCGTCCGCCGCATCACCGGGCACTTCCGGTCCGGGGAACTGGCCTTCAACGACTACGGACGCATCGGCTGGTTCAGCCGCCTCGCGGTGAAGCTGGCCCCGCAGAAGATGTTCCACTCCGTCGGCGTCCAATGGGGCTATGCGGGGTTCAAGGACGCGCGCGTGCCCGAAGCGTGGAATCCGCGGCTGACGCTGGTCGAAGAGGCGAGCTTGGCGCACGCCCCCGAGGTGGAACTCTTTCCGGGCTGGATTCGGTTGGCTACCAAGGCATCCGGTCGGTTCGAAGCATCCGCCCGCAAGGCCCGAATCTTGCGCTACCGGTTCTGAGGGCCGCAGCTCAAACCCGTCGAGTGTGCATCTGCGGCGTCCGGTGTGCGCTGACGGCGGAAACTCCGTCGAACTCCCGCCCTGGACGCACCGCCGAAGCCCCAGTCGTCCCTAGACGCCGAGACAGCCCGGACCGAGCAACTCCTTGAGGTCGCCCATCAACGCCGGCGAGGGCGTGACCCGCAGCGAAGCGTCCAGCTCGAGGGTGGTGATGCGGTCCCCGCTGATGAGCCTCAGATGCACCTGCGAGGTGCCGGGGTGGCGCGCCAGCACCTGCTTGAGCGCGCTGACCTTGTCCAAGGTGCACTGCCGCGTCGGCATGCTGACCGCCAGCGGCCGGTCGGCCTGCGCGGTGGAAAAGTCGGGCACCACAAGTTCGTTGGCGATCAGGGCAATCCGGTCGTCCCGGATCGCCACCTTGGCGTTGATCAGGACGACCGCGTCATCGACGATGTCGGCGCCGAACGTGGAGTACGCGTGCGGGAAGAACATCACCTCGATGCCGCCGGTCAGGTCTTCCAATTGGGCCGAGGCCCAAGGCATTCCGTTCTTGTTGACCCGCCGGTTCACCGACGCCAGGATGCCGCCCACCCGCACCTGGGTTTCGTTGGGAATATCGCCGTCGAGGATCGCGGGGATGGCGGTGTCGACCTGGGCGGAAAGCAGGTGCGCCACCCGGTTGAGCGGATGCCCGGACACGTACAGCCCCAGCATCTCCCGTTCCAGGGCCAGCTTGTGCTTGTCCTCCCATTCGTCGTCGGGCACCTTGATCGTGAACACGGCGTCTCCGGCGCCTTCCCCATCAGAGCCGCCGAACAGGTCGAACTGCCCCATCGCCTCGGCCTTCTTGGTGCCCAGCACGGAGTCGACGGCATCGGTGTGGACGAGGAAGAGGCCCTTGCGGGCATGCCCCAGCGAATCGAAAGCGCCCGCCTTGATCAGTGATTCGGTGACCTTCTTGTTGCACGCCGAAATGTCGATCTTGTTCAGGTAGTCCGAGAAGTCGGTGAACTTGCCTTTGTCGCTGCGGGTTTTGATCAACGAACTCACGACATTGGCACCGACGTTGCGCACCGCACCCAACCCATAGCGGATGTCGGCGCTCACCGACGCGAAGTTCAGGCCGGACTCGTTGACGTCCGGCGGCAGCACCGTGATGCCCAGCTTGCGGCAGTCGGCCAGATAGACGGCCGCCTTGTCCTTGTCGTCGCCGACCGAGGTCAGCAGCCCGGCCATGTACTCGGCGGGATAGTTCGCCTTGAGGTAGGCGGTCCAGTACGAGACCATGCCGTAGCCGGCGGCGTGCGACTTGTTGAACGCGTAGTCGGCGAACGGAAGGATGGTGTCCCATAGCGCCTTGATGGCGCCCGCGGAGAATCCGTTGGACTGCATGCCTTCCGCGAAGCCCTCGTACTCCTTGTCGAGCACCTCACGCTTCTTCTTGCCCATCGCCTTGCGCAGGATGTCGGCTCGGGCCAGCGAGTAGCCGGCCACCTTCTGCGCGATGCGCATGATCTGCTCTTGGTAGACGATGAGGCCGTAGGTTTCGGCCAGGATCTCCTCGAGCGGTTCGGCCAGCTCGGGGTGGATGGGCCGGATGGCCTGGCGCCCGTTCTTCCGGTCGGCGTAGTCGGTGTGCGCGTTCTGGCCCATCGGCCCGGGCCGGTAGAGCGCGATCACGGCGACGACATCTTCGAACCCGGTCGGCTGCATGCGGCGCAGCAGGTCGCGCATCGGCCCGCCGTCGAGCTGGAACACGCCTAGCGTGTCGCCGCGCCCGAGCAGCTCGTAGGTGGCCTTGTCGTCGAGTGGCACCGATTCCAGGTCGAGGTCAATTCCCCTGTTTGCCTTGATGTTGTCGATCGCGTCGCCGATGATCGTCAGGTTGCGCAGCCCCAGGAAGTCCATCTTCAACAGACCGATGGCCTCGCACGACGGGTAATCCCAGCCGGTGATGATGGCCCCGTCCTGCGGCCGCTTCCACAGCGGGATGGCCTCGGTCAGCGGCTCACTGCTCATGATCACGGCGCAGGCGTGCACGCCGGCGTTGCGGACCAGCCCCTCCAGGCCGCGCGCGGTCTGGTAGATGGTGCGGACGTCCGGGTCGGTTTCGATCAGGCCGCGGACCTCGGCGGCTTCCTTGTAGCGCTCGTGGTTCGGGTCGGTGATGCCGGACAGCGGGATGTCCTTGGCCATGATCGCCGGCGGCAGCGCCTTGGTGATCCGGTCAGCGATGGCGAACCCGGGTTGGCCGTAGTGGATCCGCGCCGAATCCTTCAGCGCCGCTTTGGTTTTGATGGTGCCGAAGGTGATCACCTGGGCCACCCGGTCGTGGCCCCACTTGTCGGCGGCGTAGCGCACCATCTCGCCGCGGCGACGATCGTCGAAGTCGATGTCGATGTCGGGCATCGAGGTGCGCTCGGGGTTGAGGAACCGCTCGAACAGCAGACCGTGCGGAATCGGGTCGATGTCGGTGATGCCCAGGGCGTAGGCGACGAGCGATCCTGCGGCCGACCCGCGGCCGGGCCCGACCCGGATGCCCACCGAGCGCGCGTAGTTGATCAGGTCGGCGACGATCAAGAAGTAGGACGGGAAGCCCTTGGCGCAGACGACGTCGATCTCGTAGGCCGCCCGCGCGGTGTAGCCGTCGGGCGGTCCGTGGGGAAACCGCCGGCTCAGCCCGGCGTTCACCTCGTGACGCAGCCAGGACGCCTGGTCGTGGCCTTCGGGCACCGGGAAGACCGGCATCCGGTCGCGCGGCGCCCACACCTCGTCGTAGGACTGCACCCGTTCGGCGATCAACAGCGTCGAGTCGGAGGCGCCGGGCACCTCGCCGTCCCAGATCTGGCGCATCTCGGCGGCCGACTTCAGGTAGTAGCCGTCGCCGTCGAACCTGAAGCGGTTGGGATCCGACAGCGTCTTGCCGGTCTGCACGCACAGCAGCGCCTCGTGGTTGTGCGCGGCGTCGCGGGTGACGTAGTGGCAGTCGTTGGTGGCCAACGGCCGAATGCCCAGCGCGCGGCCGATCTCGAGCAGGCCCTCGCGGACCCGTTGTTCGATCGACAACCCGTGGTCCATCAGCTCGAGGAAGTAGTTGTCCGCCCCGACGATCTCGCGCCACGTGGCGGCCGCCTCCAGCGCCTCGCGGTCCTGCCCCAGGCGCAGCCGGGTCTGCACCTCCCCGGACGGGCAGCCGGTCGTGATGATGATGCCCTCGGCATGCTCGGCGATGAGCTCGGCGTCCATCCGCGACCACTTGCTCAGCTGGCCCTCGAAAGAGGCCAGCGAGGACAGCTTGAACAGGTTGCGCAGGCCGGCGGCGTTCTCGGCCAGCATCGTCAGGTGCGTATAGGAGCCGCTCCCCGAGACGTCGTCGGCCTTCTGGCTGGGGTCACCCCAGGTGACGCGCCGGGTATCGAACCGCGAGCCCGGCGCTATGTACGCTTCGACGCCGATGATCGGCTTGATCCCCGCCTTGGTCGCCGCGTTGTAAAACTCGCTGGCGCCAAACATGTTGCCGTGGTCGGTCATCCCGATGGCGGGCATCTGCAACCGCTCGACCTCGGCGAGCAACGGCGTGATCTTCGCGGCACCGTCCAGCATCGAGTACTCGGTGTGGTTATGCAGGTGCACGAAGGACTGGTTCATAGGGACGCCAGTCTATGACCGACCACCGACGCATCCTCGGCGTGTCGCGGAGTGTGTCTTTAACTCCGCTCTTGAGCGGGACACGCTTTAAGGTGGGCGCTATGACCCAGACTGCCGACCGGTGCGCCGGGTCATCACCGTGGTCGCCGCGAGAGGCCGAGCTGCTCGCGGTGACCTTGCGGCTGCTGCAGGAGCACGGTTATGACGGATTGACGGTGGACGCCGTGGCCTGCGCCGCCCGCGCCAGCAAGGCCACGGTGTACCGACGCTGGCCCTCGAAAGCCGAATTGGTGCTGGCCGCCTTCATCGAAGGCATCCGCCAGGTCGCGGTTCCGCCGAATACCGGCACCCTGCGGGGCGATTTGCTGCGACTGGGTGAGCACATCTGCCAGGACGGCCCTCAGCTTGCCAGCACCATCCGCGCGGTGCTTGTCGAGGTGTCGCGCAACCCCGCACTCGCCGAGGTAATGCAGCACCAATTCCTCGATCAGCGCAAGGCCCTAATCCAGCACATACTGCAACTGGCCGTCGACCGGGGCGAGATCACCGAAGCCGCCATCACCGACGAACTCTGGGACCTGTTGCCCGGGTATCTGATCTTCAGATCCATCATCCCCGGGCAGCCGCCCACCCGTCGCACGGTGCAAACTCTTGTCGACGATTTCATCCTCCCCGGCCTGACCCGGGGCGGCGCGTAAAGCGGCAGTGTACGCCCGCGTCTCTTGTGCAGTACTGATCAGTACCGTACTGTCATAGGGAACGATCGCGCTCGGAGCGGAGGGTGATCGTATCGCCCGAGCATCGAAAGGCCAACGGGTGAAGAGGATTTCGACTACGTCGCTCGCCAAGCGGGGGTGGATTGTGCTGGTCGCGGTACTGGTGGTCGCGATCACCGGATTCGCGATCGATCGCCTGCACGGAATATTCGGCTCGCATTACAGCACCTCGGCCAACAGCGGGCTTTCCAATGAGATCGTCCCGTTCAACCCCAAGCAGGTGGTTCTCGAGGTCTTTGGCGCACCGGGGGCCGTGGCAACCATCAACTACCTGGACGTCAACGCCCAGCCGCAGCAAGTCAAAAACGCCCCCCTGCCCTGGTCGTACACGATCACCACGACGGAGCCCGCGGTCGTCGGCAACGTCGTCGCGCAGGGCAACGGGGACACCATCGGCTGCCGCATCACCGTCAACGGTGACGTCAAGGACGAACGCACCGTCAACAAGGTCGACGCCTACACCTTCTGCCTGGATAAGTCCGGATGAGCAACCATCAACCGTCGCGGCCCCGCGTGCCGCACACCATCCGCCGGCTTTCGGTGCCGATCCTGCTGTTCTGGGTGGCGCTGGCCGCCGTGACGAACATCGCGGTGCCGCAGCTGGAAGACGTTGGAAAAACCCACAATGTGGCACTGAACTCGCCCGACGCGCCGTCGCTGAAGGCGATCAAGCGCATTGGGCAAAAGTTTCAGGAGTTCGATACCGACAGCCAGGCGATGATCGTCCTGGAGGGCGATAAGCCGCTCGGCGCGGACGCCCACAAGTTTTACGACACGATGATCCGCAAGCTCGAGCAGGACAAGAAGCACGTCGAGCACGTTCAGGACTTCTGGGGCGACACCCTGACCGCGGCGGGTTCGCAGAGCTCGGACGGCAAGGCCGCGTATGTTCAGGTGTTCCTCGCGGGCAATCAAGGCTCGGCGTTGGCGAACGAGTCCGTCGGCGCCGTCCGCGAAATCGTCGACCACACGACTTCGCCGGCTGGAGTCAAAGCCTATGTGACGGGCGCGGCGCCGCTCATCTCCGATCAGCTCGACGTCGGCAGCAAGGGAACCGCAAAGGTCACCGCGATAACCGTCGGGGTGATCGCGCTGATGTTGCTCTTCGTTTACCGCTCTGTTCTCACGATGCTGCTGGTGCTGTTCACCGTCCTTATCGAGATGGCGGCCGCCCGCGGGATCGTCTCCTATCTCGGGAATGCCGGACTAATTGGACTGTCGACGTACGCGACGAATCTGCTCACGTTGCTGGTGATCGCCGCGGGAACCGACTACGCGATATTTGTGGTGGGCCGTTACCAGGAAGCGCGCGGGGCCGGCGAGGACAAGGAAACCGCCTTCTACACCATGTTTCGCGGGACGGCCCACATCGTTTTGGGTTCCGGCCTGACCGTTGCCGGCGCGGTGGCGTGTCTGGCCTTTACCCGGTTGCCCTATTTTCAAAGCCTGGGCATTCCCGCCGCGTTGGGCATTCTTGTCGCGCTGTTCGCCTCGCTGACCCTGGGCCCGGCCGTCCTTACCCTGGGCGCCGCCTTGGGCATGTTCGACCCCAAACGCGCCATGCGAACCCGCGGGTGGCGGCGGATCGGCACGGCTATTGTCCGCTGGCCCGCACCCGTTCTCACGGCGGCGTGCGCGTTGGCCCTCGTGGGCCTGCTCGCACTGCCCGGGTACAAGACGAGTTACGACACACGCCCGTACATGCCCCAAAGCGCGCCGGCCAATGTCGGCTACACCGCCGCCGAGCGGCACTTCTCGCGCGCCCGGCTGGAGCCCGAATTGCTGATGGTCGAAACGGACCACGACATGCGCAATCCGGCCGACATGCTCATCCTGGACCGGGTCGCCAAGGCGGTGTTTCACGTGCCGGGCGTCGCACAGGTGCAGACCATCACCAGGCCCCTGGGAACCCCGCTCGACCACAGCTCGCTCGCCTTTGTGGTCAGCAATCAGAGCGCCGCCCAACAAGAAAACCTGACGTACCAGCGAGATCGCGCGGACGACCTGCTCAAGCAGGCCGGTGAACTTGCGAAGACGATCAATATCTTGAAGCAGCAGTACGTGCTGCAGCAGCAGCTGGCCACCACCACCCACGACGAGGCCCAAAGCTTTCACGACACTGTCGCCGTGATACAGGACCTGCGCGACAAGATCGCGAATTTCGACGACTTCTTCCGGCCGATTCGTAGCTATTTCTATTGGGAGAAGCATTGCTTCGACATCCCCGTGTGCTGGGCGATCCGCTCGGTGCTGGACGCGCTTGACGGCATCGACCTGCTCACCGAAAAATTTGAGGACCTCACGGCCACCCTGGACAAGCTCGACGCGCTGCAGCCGAAGCTGGTAGCCCTGATACCGCCCCAGATCGAAAGCCAGGAGACCAACCGCGAATTGACGTTGGCGAGCCACGCCACCCAGTCCGGTATCTACGCCCAGACGCAGGCCGCGATCGATAACGCGACGGCGCTGGGGCGTGCCTTCGACGCCGCAAAAAACGACGACAGCTTCTACCTGCCCCCCGAGGTTTTCAACAACCCCGATTTCAAGCGCGGGCTGAAACTGTTCCTCTCGCCGGACGGCAAGGCCGCCCGCATGATCGTCACCCATGAAGGCGATCCCGCTACCCCCCAAGGCATCTCACACATCGACCCGATCACCAGGGCCGCGCACGAGGCCTTGAAGGGCACGCCGATGGCCGACGCCCGGATCTATATCGGCGGCACCGCGGCGACCTACAAGGACATCCAAGAGGGTGCCAAATACGACCTGATGATCGTGGCGTTCGCCGCGCTGAGCCTGATTTTGCTGATCATGATGATCATCACGAGGAGTCTTATCGCCGCGCTGGTCATCGTGGGCACGGTAGCTCTCTCGCTGGGCGCCTCGTTCGGGCTGTCGGTGCTGGTCTGGCAATACCTCTTCGGCATTCAGCTGTACTGGGTTGTGCTCGCGCTGGCCGTGATCCTGCTCTTGGCCGTCGGATCCGATTACAACCTGCTGTTGATCTCCCGGTTTAAGGAAGAGATCCATGCCGGAATCAAGACCGGCGTCATTCGCGCGATGGCCGGCTCCGGGTCGGTGGTCACGTCCGCCGGCCTCGTTTTCGCGGTCACGATGTGCGCGTTCGTGTTCAGCGGTTTTCAGGTGCTCGGTCAGATTGGGACCACCATCGGCCTCGGGTTGTTGTTCGACACGCTGATCGTGCGTTCGTTCATGACGCCGTCCGTCGCAACGCTTCTCGGGCGCTGGTTCTGGTGGCCCCAACGCGTGCGCCCGCGCCCGGCCAGCACGATGCTCCGGCCCTACGGGCCGCGCCCGGCGGTCCGGCAATTGCTCCTCTGGGAAGACGGCGACACAGCGGTGATGTCTAGACGTACAGCTCCACGAACTGTTTCAGCGACTTCTCCACGTCTCCCTTGACGGCGCGGGCCGCCGCCGAACCGACCGGACCGAACAACGCACGTCCGCCCAGCTCGAGGCGCAGGCCGAGGGTGGAACCACCTTTCGTGCGCCGCACGGTGAGCGTGACGCCGTATTTTGCTCCGCCCTTACCGGCTCCCGTCATCGCGACCTCGTGCGGCGGGTCCCACGTCGTCACCGTCCACGTCACCCGGTTGCGGAGCCCCTTGGAACGCGCCACGCCCACGATTTGGGTGCCCTCGGTGATCTCGTCGGGTAGCTCGCTGCGCCATGCCTCGTGCATCACGAGCCAGTCGCCCAACTCCGACAGATCCGAAACGTGATCCCACATCTCCTGCGGGCTCATCGGCATGTCGGCGGTCATCTCAACGGCGGCCATTGCCCGAGCCTAACCGCGAGGCGTTGTCCCACCCGTCACATTGGCCTCCGCGCGGAAGGATGCGCTTTGTGCCCGCCTCACAGCGACAACTCAGATCGTCGCCTGCCGGGCACAGAGACTAGCGGCTGGGTCCGCCGCGGAACCGGTTGCCAATCCGGATCCCCGGTAGCAGCAGGGTGCGCGGCACGAACCTGCCGCCGGTGCTGACCACCTTGGGCACGATGCCGGGCACCACGCTGCGCCTGCCGGCCAGCATCCCGCCGATGGCCGCTTCGGCGACGTCGCGCGGCGAGACCTGCGCTAGCGGAATGCTGAAGCGCTCGGCGTTGGCGATCTCGGCCCACTCGGTCGGCACCGGACCCGGACACAGGACCGTGACCGACACGCCCGTTCCGTGCAACTCCTCGTGCACCGCTTCGGAGAACGTCTGCACATAGGCCTTGGTGGCCGAATACACCGCCATGAAAGGAATCGGCTGAAATCCGGCGATCGAGGCGATGTTCATCACCGCGCCGGCGCCGCGCTCGACCATGCCGGGCAGCGCCGCGTGGGTGAGCTCGGTCAGCGCCAGGACGTTGAGGGTGACTTCTTCGCTCTCGCGCTCAAGCGGCAACGTGTGGAAAACCCCGCTGGTGCCGAAACCGGCGCTGTTGCACAGGCCGGCGATCGGCTCGCTGCGGAGCCGGTCCGCCAATTTCGTGCGGGCCTTGCCGTCGCCGAGGTCCAGTGGCATGACCTCAATCGCGACCGAATATTCCTTGCCCACCTCGTTGGCGAGGTCGTCGAGGCGCTCGCGTCGCCGCGCGACCAGCAGCAGCGGGAAGCCGCGGCGGGCGAGGCCGCGGGTCAGTTCGGCACCGATGCCGGATGAGGCGCCGGTGATGACGACGGTTGTGTCGGTGTCGGGTTTCGGGAGGCTCATGATGTCACCAATGGATCCCTCGGGTCGCGCGCACGAACGTCTCGCTTCGTTTGTCGAGGGACGTTGCGTCGCTGGCGGATTCGCGGCCCTTGGCCGCATCGGAGTCGGCGAACATGGTGAACGCGCGGTTGCGCACGCGGTCCATGACCGCCGGGTTGACCGCGTCGGCGACAGCGGCGAACTGCCCCAATGGCGAGCTGGCGCGGCGGGGCCGGTGCACGATCGCGTCCGTGATCACGCCGGCCGCCTGATCCGGCGTCAGCGCTGGGAACCTGTCATACATCGTGGTCGGGCTGATCATCGGCGTGCGTACCAGCGCCATATGCACGGTGGTGAATTTGACGTCGTCATTCACGACTTCGGCCTGCAGCGCGTCGCAAAGGCTGTCCAGTGCGGCCTTGCTGGCGATGTAGGCGCCGAAGCGCGGCGCGCGGGTCTGCACGCCGACCGAGGAGACATTGATGATCTGCCCGAAGCCGCGTTCCCGCATCCCGGGGATGAACTTGAGGATGAGCTGGACCGCGCCGAGGTAGTTCAGCTGCATGGTCCGCTGATAGTCGTGAATCCGGTCGTAGGACAGCTTCAACGAACGTCGAATCGACCGCCCCGCATTGTTGATCAGGATGTCGACCCCGCCGAGATTGTCAAGCACCTGGTCGGCCATCGCGGCGATGGCGTCCATGTCGGACAGGTCGCACGGGTATACGTGGGCGGCTCCGCCGCCGATTTCCCGGATTTCAGCGGCGACCTTCTCGAGGTTTTCCCGGGTGCGAGCAACCAGCACCACATCGCCGCCCGCGTCTGCGATCTTCTTGGCGGCGGCCTCGCCGATGCCCGACGACGCTCCGGTGATGAGTACGGTCTTGCCCTCCACGGCCTCGCTGAGCGTGCGGCCCTGCACCGCGTCGATCAGATTCCTCAGATAGAAGGGTCGATATCGCCCAGCCGAGTTGGGGGTGTTGATGATGTTGGAGACCGCCGCGAACGGCTTTTCCACCAAGTTCGTTAAGTCACCGAGGTTCATCGATTTTCGCCCCTGATGACGTTCGTCCCCGGCCGCGGGCGCCCGGTGTGAGTGGTGTGACGTGGGTCATAGCAACCAACCTAGGGCATCGGTCGCCCACCGGATGCAGATTGCCGTCATGTGAACGGCTCACCCTTCTCACACGGGGATCGAGGTTGCGGCCACATGAGCGCAATCCTCTTGTTACACAGGGTAATCCGCGCGTGATCGCACACTAACTGACGGGCAACGCCGAAATGTTCCAATCGTCGTTATGAAAATTCTGGCGCGCTTCCGCGAACCCGGACCCGCCACGATCTACGACCGGATCGGCGGGCACGAGGCCATCGAAGCCGTGGTCGACGACTTCTACGTTCGGGTGCTCACCGATGACCAGGTCTGCGGCTTCTTCACCGGAACCAATATGAACCGCCTCAAAGGCAAACAGGTCGAGTTCTTCGCGGCCGCACTCGGCGGGCCCGAGCCCTATACCGGCGCGCCGATGAAGGAGGTTCATCAGGGGCGTGGCATCACCATGCACCACTTCAGCCGGGTGGCCGGAGATTTGGCCGACGCGCTCGCTGACGCCGGGGTGCCGTCCGGGACGGTGACCGCAATACTCAGTGCCATCGCGCCGCTGGCTCCCGACATCGCATCGGCCGGGGCCACCAACGCGAAGATCTGAGCGCGCGGGGCAAACGCCGCGCCCGATAAGACCTATCGATTCATCGTTGGCTGCGCGCTGACGATGTGGCTGAGCAGGTCCCGCACCGCGCCCGCTGGTGGGGTACGCCCGCCCACCCAGATGGCTTGAAGCTGGCGGTGCAGATCCAATTCGGGGACCGTGATCGCGCGCAGCCGACCGACCGCCAGATCGTCGGCGACCGCCAGCCGGCTGATCACCGCCGGCCCCGCCCCGGCGAGAACCGCGGCGCGCACCGCCGCCGAGGATGACAGCTCGAGCGCCGGGGATGGTTGCTGCACCTCCTCGCCCACGGCCTGACACAAGGCCGCGGTGAGTGAGTCGCGTGTTCCCGAGCCGTGTTCGCGTGTTACCAGGGATGTTTGGGCG
>Ga0318549_10000097_pt1 | contig 14194 bp, 14 predicted proteins | sample GRESIP169b2f22_FD_203666 | JGI IMG/M metagenome (GOLD analysis project Ga0318549, IMG submission 203666) | Tropical soil microbial communities from Luquillo Experimental Forest, Puerto Rico - GRE.SIPMG.169b2f22 | ecosystem: Environmental > Terrestrial > Soil > Tropical forest > Bulk soil... | reverse complement strand
CGGCCCTCAAGTTGAAGGGAGGGCGCGACCATGTCGCTAGCGGGACAGGCGAGCGGCCAGCTCGTAGCCGTGGTTCGAACAGCAAATCGGATCGATTACTGGATCCGTCGGCGCGTCCACGCAACCAATCCCGATCCTTCTAATCTCTGGCCTGCACAGGATCGCCCTCATCGATCGAGGGTGGGTGGTGCTCCTCACAGCAAGGTATTTCGCGCTATTGATCGAAGCGTTTGGTTGTCGATTGGAAACTGCCTCAGGGCCCAATATGACGCTCTAGCGCCGCCGATGCCCCCGCATATCGCTGCACTCGTCGAGCAACTCGAAACGGGGAACAGATGGAGGGCGATGATGTCTGTACAGACGATGCATGTACAAAAGCCGCATTGGCTCGATTACGACCCGGTAGCACTTGCTGTGCTGGTGATCGGAATAGGCATCATTGAACTGCTCGCATTGATCATTTGACCCTGCGCTCCAGCGAGATGGAAACTAAGAACTCTCGTCCCAAAGTTCCACTAGAACACTTTTCCGCCAGGGTAGAGGTGTGCGCTACGCTCTAGGAATAGACCATGGCCCGCACGGGGAGGCTGCCATGAGCGTAGTTCTCAACGATCTACTACTCTTCTCCTGCTTAACCGCGTTGGTTACCGGGATTGTGATCGCGGCCGCGATACTGATCATTTGACGGTGGAAGCGCGTCTTTGAGCTGTCGGCCCCTTCGCTCGCAGTGTCGTGACACGCTGAGCATGTGTGCGCCGATCGCGCGCCCCCCAGAGGGGGCCTCGAAGGCGCGAGGCGGTATCAGCGAGGATGGTGGGCGCCCCTGCCCAGGAGGAAATCGACGAACCCACCGGCAAATCCTTGCTACCGCGAAGTCACATTGCCCATCTCGAATTTCTCGCGTAACTGAACCGGGCCAACTAACTATCTGCCGCTGTCTCTCGATAATCGACCCACCTTGATCGCAGCGGTGATGGTCCTCCTGCCCAGCCGGCTGGGGCGAGCGGCTTGCCCGAGCGAGATCACAGTCATTGAGCCCCCCATTGAATACCTTCGTGGTCTTGAGGTTCATCACGAACTTTGAATTTGTTCGGAGAATCGGCCGGCAATTGGCTGTCGTTAGATCGATCCCCTGCCGAGATTATCGTGAGTTTTGACCCTCGTTGTAATTCTGCAACAGTTTTCAAACTTTTCTCCTCCGAAGATGATTTTCGGGTTTTTGACGCTGTTGGAGCACATAAGGCTCGAACCGGCTGTTCGAAATGTGGAGGGACATCATGCGTAAGCTATTCCATGCTACGGCAGCGCTCTCGGTGTTGCTGGCAACGTCGATGGCCGCGAATGCCGCTGACGTTTATGCACGTCCGCGTTATGCGCCCCCGCCTCCGGTCTATGCGCCTCCGCCGTTCAGTTGGACCGGATTTTATCTTGGCGGCAACATTGGCGGGGCCTGGGCTCACCGTGACGTGACCGACACCTTCTTCTTGGGCGACTTCGGCGGCGGAAACAACAACGGCGTATTCATTGGGGGAGGCCAACTCGGGTACAACTGGCAGGTCGGCTACGCTGTTCTCGGAATTGAATGGGACATCGACGGGGCCGCGAATAACAACAACACGGGTACCGTATTCATTCCGAGGGTCGGAACCATCCAGGTGACCTCTAACAATAGATGGATCACGACCCTGGCCGCGCGGTTCGGCGTGACGAATGGCCCCTGGCTCTTTTACGGCAAGGCTGGCGGCGGTTGGGTCGGCAACGAAGACTTCACTATCACCAATCTGTCAACCGGTGCATCAATCACCGCCTCCAACAACAGCAATAGCGGCTGGCTAGTGGGCGCGGGCATCGAGTGGGCTTTCATGCCCAATTGGTCGGCGAAGGTGGAGTATAACTTTCTGGGGCTGGACGACCGGACATTTATTGCTCCTTTTGGGTTCCAACGCCTCGCGGGAGACACTTTCTTTGTGAGGAACCGCGACATCCAGATGGTGAAGGTGGGGATCAACTACCGTTTCAATTGGAGCGGCTATGGCTATGGCTATGGCTATGGTTACGGCTACTGATCGGCGAAGCTTCGCAGGGGAGTCAAAAGCCATGTGTTGTTAGTGCGAGGCTCCTAAAGCCCAGCGGCCGCCAAGCGAATGTTTGGAAGCTGTGCGGCGGTCGGTCGTCTCGGATAGCTATGGCGACCCTGCCAATGCCGTCCCCGCGGTCAAAGCCGACAACAGTAAAACCAGCTGAAGCCTTATCGTGTTCATGGGTGAAACTCGTGATTAGGACGTGCACTAATAAATCCGGCGCTGCAACGCGCGTCGAACGTGTCAGGAAGTGCTATGTGAGAAATGGAGGGCCGATCTAAACCTTATTTGCGCCAATGAACCACCCCCGATGCGCGCGCTCGACGCGATTGCATACAACAAGGCTTACGATGCTCTTGGTTGCACCGAAAGCCGGCGCCATGTCTCGCTATGGCAGTGGTTTATGCAACACGTTTACTCCTTCCCAAATGCCGTGTTTGCACCTTCGGCGAAGTGATCTTCTCCACCGGAGAAACCGCCTCGCCAAGCTGCAGCGGTCGCGCCCTTCGTTTTTGTCTCGCGCTCAGGATGCTTTTCGTCGCGATTGTCGCGCATGGCCGCGTGCTGCCGGCATAGGCACTCTCCGGCGATGTTCGCGCACACGCCGCTGCGCGTATACCGGCATCGCTTTTTTTCAGCCATCATCGGCGTTGCGCTGCGCTGCTATCGCGTACCGAAGCCAAAGCCGCGATTGTACGAGGGCGACTTCGACCATGGGCGGCGGCGGCGCATAGGCCGAGGGCGGCGGGTAACCGTAGGCCCAACGGTTAATCTGCAGGCATAAGGATCCGGCAATGGCGGGGCGCGGAAGCCCAGCGGAACGCGCAGCGGGCCGTAAGTTGCCATCGAATGCTCCCAGCCCCATGGCGTCCACTGCGCCTTCGCCGGCCGGATTGCCATGAACACGATGAACACGGCGACGCAAATCAGCGTCATCAGAATCAAATTGCCGATGGTTTTATTCAGGGCTGGCCTTCGCGCAATTCGTCGGCAGCAGCACAGTCGCGATGATCAGAGTTTTCAGCATGGTGATTGTTTGCAGTTACGGCATGCCTCCGTCACAACTCGCCTCCGGGCCATCTCAATCGCCGTCTTGACGGCGTCTTCGAGATTGTCCGTGTAGTAGGCCGTGGTCTCGTTTCCATCGCGGAAGTTCACGCGATAGTTGCCGGAGCGCAGCTGGCGCAGAGTGAGCCCGAGATGGCGCGCGATCGATTTCGCTTCCTGGAGCGTAATTGGTTTTTGAATCGTCATCGGGAAGCAGTTGCTGTCGAGTTGCCAGCTAAGCCTCGCAGTTGAACCGGCTTGCCAGCTCGTGCCTCTTGCTCGGAAACAGCATCACACTTGAATTGCGTCGAGGATCTCGATGGTGTCGACATCCGGTTGTTTGCGCCAGCGATTGGCATTGCGTTCGGCCAGCGCACGGCTTTCTGCCCATTCGGCGTGGCTGCAGGCCGCGATGCCCTTGGGCCAGAGGTTGCTCGGCGAGTGCGCGGCGAAATGGATCACGAGACAGTGCGAATAAACATGGCTCGTGCTGCTGCGCTTGTGCACCTTGCGGCTGGCATCGGTGGCCTCGAACTTGATGCGCACGATTACTCCGTCATGAGATAGCCGGTGGCGCTGAGCCGTTGGCCAACGCACGAAATTGTGCCGCGCCGCCGGGCGCTTCTGAAACTCTTGTCGCTTGGCCTCGTCTCAGCGACTTGTTACTTTGAGCCAAATATTTGCCCGTCGGAGCCATGGTGGCAGTTTTTGCTCGTGCCGGGGATCAAACATGCCCAATGGGACCTCTCAGGTCCTGAATTCCGAACAGGATTTGGCTTCGATCCCGACAGCGCAGGGCGGCCTTTCCCGCCTGGTTATCGCGCGCCTCAAGAGCGCCGGAGTACCAGTGGAGCCTTTTCTTAGACGTGTGGGACTGACGCCCGAGGTGATCGCCGACCCGGAAGAACGACTGAGTGTCCGAAGCCAAATCGCACTTTTGGACGAGGCAGCGATTGCTCTGAAGGATGACTGTCTTGGCTTCACGCTGGCTCGCGATTTCGATCCGCGCGAAATCGGGTTGCTTTATTACGTAATGGCATCGTCGCAGACCTTAGGTGATGGACTGAAGCGGGTTGCTCGATACAGCAGGATTACCAACGAGGCCCTTGTGGTCGGATGTCGTGAGGGAAACAGGCTCGTTGTCAGTCTGAGTTACTCCGGCGTTCCACGGCACTCGGACAGACATCAAATGGAATTTTGCATGTTTGGCCTATTACGGATTTGCCGCATGCTGACGGGGCAGAACCTCGTACCGCAATACTTCTCGATTGCTCATCATCGATCGGGAGCAAACTCCGAAATGGCGCGATTTGTCGGAACGAAAGTGGAGTTCGGCGCTCACACAGACGAGTTCGCGCTAAACGTCGACGCACGTGAGTTGCCGCTTATTCACGCTGATACTTATCTCAATGACCTTCTCCTGAAATATTGCGAAGCGGCGCTAGCCGATAGAAGAGGTGATGTGAACCAGTTGTGCACGAGAGTTGAGAACGCGATCTCGTCGTTGCTTCCTCATGGAAGAGTGCTCGTGGAAGACGTTGCTCGCAGTATGGGAATGAGCAAGAGGACGCTTGCACGAAGGCTTTCGGACGAAGGGTTGAACTTCACTGAAATACTTCAGCAACTGCGGCGCGATCTGGCGGTTCGTTACCTCGATGACCGCAAGCTTCATGTATCCAAGATTGCGTGGCTGCTCGGGTTTAATGAGGTGAGCGCATTCACGCATGCGTTTAAACGCTGGACCGGAAAGACGCCGAGGCGGATGCGGACAGCCGGCGCTTATTGACCAAACGCCATGGCCGCGAGCAGTACTCCTCGTTAACGGTTGCGGAGTTGGGACTGGCTTGGCTAACAGCTGTGCAAACGCCCTGATACCACCTGACTGTTTGCTGCTAGTTCGATATTCTGCAATCCGGCCCTGGGAGGGGACCGAATGCAATTCGATCAGTTGAAACGTCGCGAGTTCATCACGCTTATCGGCGGCGCAGCAGCGTGGCCGCTCGCGGCGCGCGCGCAGCAGCCGACGATACCTGTGGTCGGATTTCTCAATGGCTCATCCGCCTGGGAATATGCATATGTGGTCGGTGCTTTTCGCCAGGGCTTGAAGGAAACCGGCTATGTCGAAGGCCAGAACGTGGCTATCGAATACCGCTGGGCTGAGGGTCATTACGAACGATTGCCGACACTCGTGGCCGATCTCCTTAGTCGCCACGTAACTGTGATTGCCGCGAACGGTCCTGCGGCTGTGGCTGCTAAGGCCGCGACCTCGAGCATACCGATTGTGTTCGCGATCGGTGCCGATCCCGTGAAGTTCGGCCTCGTTGCCAGCATGAATCGGCCTGGGGGCAATGTCACCGGCGTCGCCCTGTTAAGCGTAGAGCTAGGGCCGAAAAAGCTACAGATGCTGCACGAGTTGATCCCGACAGTGAGAACGGTTGGGCTGCTCGTCAACTCAACCAATCCCAACGCCGAGACCCAATCGAGAGATCTCCAGGTTGCGGCCCAGGACCTGGGGCTGCAACTCCATGTCTTGCACGCAAACAGCGAAAGCGACTTCGATAAGGCTTTCGCAGCGATGGCTCAATTACGGGTACGCGCACTGGTGATTGGCACGGATGGTTTCCTGAATAGCCGGAGCGAACAGCTTGCCACACTTTCCATGCGCCACGCGATGCCCGCTATCTTCCAGTTGCGCGAGTTCGTCACGGCCGGCGGCCTGATGAGTTACGGAACGAGCTTAACCGATGCGTACCGTCTGGCCGGCGTTTATGCTGGCCGCATTCTCAAAGGCGAGAAGCCCGCCGACCTGCCGGTGCAGCAGGCGGTAAAGCTCGAACTGATCATCAACCTCAAGACTGCGAAGACGCTCGGCCTTGAAGTGCCGCCTACGCTGCTCGGCCGCGCCGACGAGGTGATCGAATGATGTAAGAGGGAGGTTCAAGTTGAAACTTCCCCGCCGAAATTCCACAGCACAGCATTCCCAAATGGCGAAATTCGCGCATTCTTGGCCGTGCTCGGTCCCATCGCCGGTGCTGGACTGCCCGGCCTGATCTTGGCTAGTGGTGGCCTTCTCGGCTGGTGGCGACGGCGGCAGAACATCGCCTGAGCATCAAGCGCAATCTGTACACGTCGTTTGCGGTAGCCAGCGATTGCCGAACAATCGCGATTTACCTTCTAGGGCGCACTCATAAATCGGCTTTCTGTAAGCGGCTCAGTCAATTTCCGCTTCGCTCCGAAAGCGACGAAGTGCAGCGTTACCGCGAAGTGACGCGATGTGGCATTCGTTCAAACTAGCTGGGCTATGGCGGGGCACAAAACTGCGAGCGTACCCAATCCGAAATCACCTTAGCGCAGTCCTGATGGTCGTAAATTCCGTGGCGGAGTGACTTTACGTAGGTACGCCGGACTAAGGTGACTATCTCCGATAGACCCTTGGCGTCTGGTGTGGACTGGGTATTGATTTGACACTCCATCGGACTTCGAGCGAGTTCTCGGCCATGTGCTGATCGCGCTACCGAGAGCAGACCAAATAGAAAAAGGATTAAAGCAGAGAATACTACCTGTATGGCATCTTCATACCATTCTTGTCGTTTGAGCATGTCTTCTTGTTCGAATGATAGCTTGAAGAACTTTATTACAAAGACCGACAATAGTATTGCTGAAATTGGTCCGAATATAATCCAACGTGTGTACCTTATCGCTCTTGATATGAAAGAGTTAGCAATCGTGCTGAAGGCTAATACTAATGACGCTTCGTCGTCAATCGCTCTGATTATCAACAATCGTTGAGCTTGGGGTGACACTATCTCGCCCAATCGCGTAGCGGTTCTCAGGATTTCAACGTGGTTCTGTCGTCGTCGAGCAGCTATTTTGGAGAAACAATACCACCAACTAAACCCACCAAAAACAAGAGTAACCGCTCCGCCTATGAGCAGAGGTGTCCCAAACTCGTCCATTGTAAAGAATGCTTTCGCCAAAACCCATGATGGCATCCAAAGGGCTATGAAAAGAGCGGCTCTTACCAAATTAGGTACGGCGCCGAAATCTGCATGGTGAACTTCAACAAACGGAGTAGCCAGCGTTACAACAAGCGGGTCCGCCCCGTCTGCGTGGCATAACCGAGAGGCGTCAGGCTGGTGCAAAAGGTGCAGAGCGCGGAGTGCAATATTGCCTCCGTGACTGTGGGCAATGATGAGTTGAGTGGCCTCCTCCGGATGTTCAGCATGTTCAGCGGATAGACGTTCGGCGAGAACGTGAGAGGTTTCATCTCTTGCGCGGATCGAGTTTTTGCCGGTCCAAAGAAGCCGCGTGATTTTGTGAGGAATGTCGCCGAGTTCGGCGCTGAGGCGAGCCAGAAAAGGATTGCCTTCCTCAAACCAAAAAGGGGGTGGCTCCCCAGGTTGGCGCCACCCTATCAGCCCGCGTATCCACTGTTTGAACCGGAAGAGTCTCGGAAAGAATCCACGGGGCCAGGTTCCATGTACGAGCGTGATGAGAAGCTGGTGCCGGACCTCTGACATGGTGGCCGCCTTGGAGCTTGCGAGCTGACGACTGCGCGGCTGCAAAGCCGCTCGATCACATGGCGGCTTGCCCGGCGCAGTCGGTTTGCCGCGCCCTTAGCATACCATCGACTTGGCACGGCGGGTCCCTGGGACAAGCCTGAATTGTTCTGAATCGAAGTGGCTGCCGTTGGCACCTTCTGTGTTTCGGCTGGAGGATAGTCCAACAGGCCGCGCCTGCACCGATGTCCGAGTCGGGTCATTCACCATCCCGGCGTGTCCGGTTCGACCCAAGAGCGGACACTCGGCCAATGCCCGCGTTTATGAGTGCGCGGCCTGGCGGCCGAAAATAAATCTCTTGAAATCAAGACGCTCCGCCCTCGCCGGGTGCCGCGCCGTTAGGACAGCACGCTCGTGGCGTGGTATCGTTTCCTTTACGCACCTCGCACGGGAGGGGCGTATGACAGTCACCATCGGACGGCGGGAATTGCTGGTCGCGCTCGGCGGCGCGGCAGTAGTTTGGCCGCTCGCGGCGTGCGCAGCAGTCGGCCAGATCGCTTTCCCTGCGCTGTGGGGAGGTTCAGCCGGCAAACCATTCGGTGGCCGATGTCAGCGTGAAAAAGTTCCGGGTGCTGGTGCTTCGGGCCAGAGAGTACGCAATTGCGACGGCGCAGGCTGAGATGGCACGGATTGCGGCTCGGCGCCTTGCGGCTTTGCCGCCTGGGTGGAATCGGAGGTCGGTAGTTTCTTCTCAACGGTCTGCTGCCGTTGCACTTTGCTCTTGTCCTTCTTCTTTGATGCCTTGCTTGCCTCCTTTTTCAAGGGTTTCTCCGACGGAATCATAGGGGTCGTGTGCGGCAAGTCGTCGGTAAACACCCCTCCGCGTCCGCCCGGGGACTTCCCGCCATCGAACCATCGGGAGACGGCAGCTTTCAGGTCATCAATCGCACTGCACGCCGCGAGGCCGATGCTCGCGGAGACGGCCACCAAAACGAGCGCGACCCGAGCACAGGCGCGCATTGATACCCTCCTGAACCGCCGCGTTGCGGGCTCCCTCGTCGTTTGGGACGGACTTGAGGGTGGCACCGTATGGTTGCCGCCCGGTTAATGCCGAACCTGTTAGACGCGATGGAGCCGTCCGGCTCACCCGATGAAGGACAGAATGGAATTCCGCCTCGGCAGTGAACAACGGGTCTGCGGCCAGGGCGACGTCGTGATCATTCCGGGAGGCACGGAACACGAAGCATGGTTCGCGAAGACACCGAGGTGATCGATTTCTGCGACGACTTTGTAGTCGGCAGCAAACCAGGCCCTGTGGTGTGGGCATGCCAACCCTTCGGCTGTTGCGTACCCCTCCGACACCTCCTGACTGATCCTCGCTGATCCGATATTCTGCAATCCGGCCCTGGGAGGGGACCGAATGCAATTCGACCAGTTGAAACGCCGCGAGTTCATCACGCTTCTCGGCGGCGCGGCGGCGGCCTGGCCGCTCGCAGCGCGCGCGCAGCAGCCGGGAATGCCAGTGATCGGGTTCCTCGGCGGCGTATCGCCCACGGAGACTGTGCGCGGATTTGCGCAGGGACTGAAGGAGACAGGCTATACGGAAGGCGAGAACGTCACGGTCGAATACCGCTGGGCCGAGAACCAACTCGACCGGCTGCCAACTCTAGCGGCCGATCTGGTTCGCAAGCGGGTTGCCGTCATTGTCGCGACTGGCGGCACCGCGCCGGCCATCGCAGCCAAGGCGGCGACCACGACCATTCCGATCGTGTTCACGGCCCCGGACGACCCGGTCGAGCTCGGACTCGTTAGCAGCTTCTCCCGGCCGGGCGGCAACCTCACCGGAATCTATTTCCTCGTGGGGGAACTGGTGCCCAAACGGCTGGAACTCCTGCGAGAGCTAGTGCCCGCAATGACCCGCGTCGCCGTTTTCGTCAATCCGGCCAATCCTGCGCGCGCGCAGTCTCAGGTGAAAGAGGCGGAATCGGCGGGGCGTCAAATGGGGCTGCGAATCCAAATCTTCAACGCCGGCACCAGCCGTGAGATCAACGCGGCCTTCGCAACGCTTGTGAGGGAGCGACCCGACGCGCTGTTGGTGAGTCCAGACCCGTTATACGTCGTCCGGCGTATACAGCTTGCCACTCTGGCGGCACGCCATGCAATTCCCACGTCGTTTTCGAATCGCGACCCTGTTGAAGCGGGCGGACTGATGAGTTATGGCACCAACATCGCGGATGCCTACCGTCAAGCCGGCGTCTACGCCGGCCGCATTCTAAAGGGTGCGAAGCCTGCGGATTTGCCCATTGTGCAATCGAGCAAGTTCGAGCTCGTCATCAACGCGCAAACGGCACTCATGCTCGGTCTCGACGTGCCTACCCACCTCCAACAGATCGCCGACGAGGTGATCGAATGAACAACCGACGCGCGTTCATCACGCTGCTCGGCGGCGCTGCAGCCGCATGGCCGCTCGCGGCGCGCGCGCAGCAGGGCGAGCGCGTGCGGCGGATCGGTGTGCTCATGAGCTTGGCCGCGGATGATAAGCAAGGACAGGCGCGCCTCGCGGCGTTCCTGCAGGGCCTGCAGGAATTGGGCTGGACCGATGGCCGCAACGTGCGGATCGATGTTCGCTGGGGTACTGGCGATGCCGGTCGCAATCGCAGACACGCGTTGGAACTAGTTGAGCTGGCGCCAGACGTCATTCTGGCCTCAGGCGGCAGTATCGTAGGGCCCTTGCTCCAGGCAACCAGTTCCGTGCCGATCGTATTCACGCAGACCCCTGATCCGGTCGGCGCAGGGTTCGTCGAAAGCCTGGCGCGTCCAGGCGGCAACGCAACCGGATTTTCAATTTTTGACTATAGCCTTGGCGGGAAATGGCTGGAGCTGCTCAAGGAGGTCGCGCCGCGCGTGACGCGCGCGGCGGTTATTCGGGACCCTGCCACGCCGCAAGGGATCGGCCAGTTCTCGGCCATTCAATCTCTGGCGCCGTCGCTCGGCCTAGAGGTAACCCCGCTCAATGCGCGCGACGCCGGCGATATCGAGCGCGCCATCGCGGCTCTTGACCGCAATCCGAATACCGGTCTGATCGTGACGGGGAGCAATTTAGCGATTGTTCATCGCGACCTGATCATCACACTAGCGGCCCGATACAAGTTGCCCGCAGTCTATCCCCTGGGCTTCTTCGTCACCGGCGGCGGGTTGATTTCCTATGGGACTGAGGGAATCGACTCGCACCGGCGCGCTGCCGCTTACGTTGATCGCATCCTCAAGGGCGAGAAGCCGGCGGATCTTCCGGTGCAGGCTCCGACCAAGTACGAGCTGGCGATCAATCTGAAAACCGCGAAGGCACTCGGCCTCGAGGTACCGACGACGCTGCTCGCCCGCGCCGACGAGGTGATCGAATAGCGGTGCTTTTTTGCTGCAATGCGAATGTCTGCTTTTGGCACAAAGCGGACTTAGCGCGAGGTCACCCTACTTGTCCGCTTTTGGGGCAAAGCGGACATGGCGCGACCGCCGCTGGCGTATCGACCGGTCGCTGATGACCCAAAGCAGACATAGGCCGGATCTAAATTCCGCAGTGCAACAGTCTCCTGCCGTACCTTGACGTGCTATCCTTCGAGGGGCACGGCAGATCAAACACGATTCAGAACATTTCAGGCCTGGCCCAAGGACGTTTCGACCTCTCTGCGGCAGGTTGAGCGTGAGGTAGACCGGCGGCGCCCAGGCGGGAGGAAGCCCGATGTCGGGCATGGGACGGCGCGAGTTCATCACGGTTCTCGGCGGCGCGGCTGTTGCATGGCCGCTCGCGGCGCGCGCGCAGCAGGCCGACCGGATGCGGCGAATCGGGGTGCTGAGCGGGCTTGGCGAGAACGATCCGGAGGGCCACGCCCGCGTCGCGGCGTTGCGGGAGGGGCTCCAGAAGCTTGGCTGGACGGAAGATCGCAACGTCCGGATCGATATCCGGTGGGGAACGCCCGACGTGGAGTCGATGCAACGATTCGCGAGCGAACTCGTCGCGCTTCAGCCCGACCTTATTGTTACGCAAAACACCCCGGGCACTGCTGCGATGCTGCAGCAAACGCGCGCCATCCCGATCATTTTCGTGAACGTCGTCGATCCGGTCGGCAGTAGCTTCGTGGCAAGCTTCCCGCGCCCAGGCGGGAACGTCACAGGTTTCGTCAGTCTCGAGCCGACGATCGCCGGCAAGTGGCTAGAACTGCTCAAGCAGGTTCAGCCGCGACTTAATCGGGTTGCCTTCTTGTTCAACCCGACAACAGCATCATATGCCGAATATTACCTGAACCCGTTCAAAGTCGCCGCGCCATCTTTCTCGGTGGAAGCAATCGCAGCACCCATTCGCGACATGTCCGAGCTGGAATCCGCCATTGCCGCCTTGGCGCGCGGGCCGAATGGCGGCCTTATCGTGATGCCCGATTCCTTCTTAATTGCACAGCGTACGGCGGTCACATCAGCAGCTGCTCGCTATCGTCTCCCTGCCGTCTACCCGTTCCGTTACTTCACTGAAGTCGGCGGCCTGTTATCCTACGGCAGCGACCAGCTCGACAATTATCGGCGGGCAGCGTCTTATGCCGATCGCATTCTCAAAGGCGAGAAGCCGAGCGAGCTTCCTGTCCAGGTTCCAGTCAAATTCGAAATGACGGTCAACCTCAAGTCCGCGAAGGCGCTGGGTCTCGAGGTGCCGCCGACCCTGCTCGCCCTCGCCGACGAGGTGATCGAGTGACGAGGCGCGCATTCATCACGCTGCTCGGCGGCACGGCGGCCTGGCCGCTCGCGGCGCGCGCGCAGCAGCCATCGAAACTACCGACCATCGGACTCTTGGGCGCGGGCACGCGTTCAGGCTGGACCGATTGGGTCGCTGCTTTTGTGCAGCGCCTGCAGGAACTCGGCTGGATCGAGGGACGCACCGTGGCGATGGAGGTTCGCTGGGCAGAGGGACGCTCCGAGCGCTACATCGAGATCGCAGCTGAGTTTGTCCGGCTCAAGGTCGATGTCATTGTCACGGTAGGAAGCGCAGTCGACGCTGTAAAGCAGGCCACATCGGTCATCCCCGTGGTCTTCGCGGCGGCTGTGGACCCACTTGGGACCGGTTTGGTCGCGAGTCTGGCGCGACCGGGCGGCAACATCACCGGCCTGTCGATGCAGTCAGCGGATCTTGCTGCCAAGCGACTGGAATTACTACGCGAAGTTCTACCCGATCTCCGCCGGTTGGCGGTCATGGGCAATGTCAATTATCCCGCAGCCGTACTGGAGATAGGCGAGGTTCAGGCAGCGGGCCGCACGCTCGGCGTCGACGTTGACAAGTTCGAAATCCGGCGCGGCCAGGATATCGCGCCGGCCTTCGAGGCGTTCAAGGGCGGGTCGCAAGCCCTGTACCTGTGTGCCGACGCGCTGTTAAACGCCTACCAGAACCGCATTAACATCCTAGCACTAGGCGCCCGACTGCCTACGATCTACCCTAGTCGGAATTTTCTCCAATCGGGCGGTCTCATATCTTATGGAGTAAACAACGCGGACTTGTTTCGCCGCGCCGCGGACTATGTCGATAAGATTCTGCGCGGGGCCAAGCCGAGCAACCTTCCTGTCGAGCAGCCGACCAAATTTGAACTCGTCTTCAATCTGACCGTCGCCAAGATACTTGGCCTCGAAATTCCGCCGACGCTGCTCGCCCGCGCCGACGAGGTGATTGAGTGATGTGAAGGGAGGTTCGAAATGAAACTTCCCCGCCGAAATTTTCTGCATCTGGCCGCGGGCGCTGCCGCGCTCCCGGCCGTGTCGCGCTTTGCGCGGGCGCAAACCTATCCAACGCGGCCGGTCCGCATCATTGTCGGCTTTCCCGCCAGCGGCGGCACTGACATCACCGCGCGCCTGATCGGCCAATGGCTCTCGGAGCGGCTCGGCCAGCAATTTGTTATCGAGAACCGGCCGGGCGCCGGCACTAATATCGCCACGGAGGCCGTGGTGCGCGCGCCCGCGGACGGTTACACGCTGCTCCTCGTCACGGCGTCGAACGCGTTCAACGCGACACTCTACGACAAGCTCAACTTCAATTTCATAGGCGACATCGCACCGGTTGCAGGCATCATGCGCGTGCCCAGCGTCATGCTGGTGCATCCATCGGTTCCGGCCAAGACGATCCCCGAGCTCATCGCTTATGCCAACGCTAATCTAGGCAAAATCAACGTTGCGTCAGGCTCCATTGGAGGCCCAGGCCACGTGGCGGCCGAGCTATTCAAGATGATGACGGGAACCGACATGCCCCTCGTGCCTTATCGCGGCGGCGGGCCCGCGCTCGTTGATCTGCTCGCCGGACAGGTGCAGGTCGGGTTCATCACCGCTGCCGCATCGATCGAGTATATCAAGACTGGCAGACTGCGCGCGCTAGCGGTAACGACTGCGACGCGCTCGGAGACGCTGCCAAACATTCCGACTGTGGGCGAGTTCGTGCCGGGCTACGAGGCAAGTTTTTGGTACGGGATCGGCGCACCCAGGAACACACCCGCCAAGATCATCGACACACTCAACAAAGAGGTCAACGCGGCTCTCGACGAC
>Ga0318549_10000086_pt1 | contig 14639 bp, 12 predicted proteins | sample GRESIP169b2f22_FD_203666 | JGI IMG/M metagenome (GOLD analysis project Ga0318549, IMG submission 203666) | Tropical soil microbial communities from Luquillo Experimental Forest, Puerto Rico - GRE.SIPMG.169b2f22 | ecosystem: Environmental > Terrestrial > Soil > Tropical forest > Bulk soil... | reverse complement strand
CATCGGCCGGCCCTATCCGGTGCACTTTGCGGGTAACCCCGTCACTGTCGCGATATCGACACCGCGCCAGCCACACGCCGCCGCCCAGATAGTCGCGAGTGATGTTGCCGTGCTGCCCGATCCGCAGAGGAGGTCTACCGGCCAACGGACTACCTCTCAGCGCACACGGGTCTCACCGTGCCTCTTGGCCGGGCTACCTTAGCGACCATCGAACAAGATTACTCAGGCGAAGATGCGCTTTGCTTGGGGAATTGCCTACTTTCCCAGTCGATTACGTCGCTCAGCCGATACCGCACATGCTTACCGAACTTCGCGTAGCGGGGTCCCGTTCCCTTCGACGCCCACTCGGCCGGCGTCTTGGCCGGCACGCCATACCGGTCGGCGAGTTCTTGACGGCTCAGCCACATATTCTCGGTGTTCGCGTCCATGGCGGCCACTTCCCTTCGGGGTTTCGCCCGCGTCTGTCGAATGACAACACTGTAAGCCCGTGTGGAGTGCCTGGTTTGTGCTAATTTCCCCGATCGGTTCCCGCCCTACTGACACACGTGAACCGGTGCTCGCACAAACCTGATGTATGCGCGTCGACGCCCTCGGCTGGCTAGCGTAAACAGGTCGACCCGAGGCGAACTTGCCGCTTGAAGCGGATGGTCAGGTGGAAGCGGGCTGGGCCCACGGTGGCGCTGTCAGTGTAGGACAATCGGCCCGCCGCCTGACTCCGCCCGCAAACCAAGCAACCCGCCTCAACCAATGGTCGGAGCGGGTTTCTTTTCGTGGAGCTAAGGGGATTCGAACCCCTGACCCCCACACTGCCAGTACTGGGCGGAAGGTCTGACCAGGCACGATACGCCTGCTTTCGGGCAGGTGTGGCCGTAGGTGTGGGTGCAACTGTCGTCAGCGTTGTCGTCAGATTTGTCGTCGGCGAACCTTCGGGGCGCAGAGCCCCCGAGGTACCGAAAGTTCGGATTCAGGCCCTGCCAACGGAGTGCGGACCCTCCGTCGGCGCTACCGGCTGCCAGTGTTTCGGCGTCTCGTAATACCACATATGCGACGGCTTCAGCCTTCGGGCGCCATCGTCGATTCGCCCTGGTCGCGGCGTCTCAATTGTTGTCTCAAAATCCGGGCGCTCATCACTTGCCTGCGCGGCTTGTCTGCACCACGAATGAAATCCTGCGCTTGTCGTACAGGTTGGCGTTTTGCACGCTGCGTACGTCCTTATCGCCAGATATCAGCATGTGGGCGTCAGCGTCTTGGTTGAGCACGATGAGGTAATTGTCGTCTGGGTCGGGGCAGACATTGGGTATCTCGATCTCGGGACGGTCGTCCACCCAATTCGCAAGCAACGTGATCGCGTCGACGTAGTCGCTCACCTCGTCTGGGGAGATGTATTTCTGCAGATGGTCTCTCGCAAGAACGTCGGCAACCTCATCGATGAGCTTTTCGCGCACCCACAACGTGATATCGCCCTGCTGGGCCAGCTGCACTATTTGCGCAGAGGGTCCTCGAGGCGAGATCGCTGCTGAAACTAAGACATTGGCATCGGCAACGACAGGGAGCATGCCGCGTCAGTGCGCAGAGATCCAGCGGCGTGCGCGCTTTTCTGCTCGCATCTTGGTGGATCTCGTCGGTGGCGATTCTGTTCGCGGTTGCCTCATCAGGGGGAGCCCTTCGAGCACGACGGCGGTGATCACAAGCTGTGCCTTCGACATGGCTGACCTCCCACATGGTGAGGGTGTCAACTATGTCGGGTACACCAGCTGGCCACCCGCTACAAGACCGACGGGCCCCGCAGCCTTCCAGCACTTACGGCGCCCGCATACCAACGCCCGCGCCATCAGCGCCGCGCTGGAAGACAAGATCGTGCGGCTACGCAAAACCCTGGACAAAGTGGGCTACGACGCGGGTGCGGCCACCATCGCCGAGCACCTCGCCCGCGACCCCGAAGTCACGAAAGTCCCTGCCCTATCCACGATCTGGCGCATCCTGGCCCGACGCGGCTTCATCACACCCCAACCCCACAAACGCCCCCGATCAGCCTGGAAACGCTTCACCGCCGCCCAATCCAACGAACTCGCCGACGGCACCGAGACTGAGATCCTCAACCTGCTCGATGACCACTCCCGTCTCGCCCTGGCCAGCCTCGCTCGACCCACCATGACCGGCCCAGACGTGATGGACACGTTCCTGGCCGCCTTCACCCGCTCGGGCACCCCGGCCACGGTGCTCACCAACAACGGCGCCATCTTCACCGCCACACCACGGCGCGGCGGCCGACTGTCGGCGGGTGTCCAAGGCCGGGTTGGCGCCGCTTTCGCTCGGGACGGAGCGGGTCGTCGTATAGGTCCATCAGTGTCACGTGGCGCCACCATGACGTGACTTGGAGGTGCACCCGGTCGCGCAGTTCTTCTACGGTCATGTCCCGCCAGTCGCCGTAGCGGTGGCGTTGGTTGGGGTGTGTGTTCATCGGTGGTCACGTCCTTAAGTTCGGGTTAGGCGTGCCAGACACCGCACGGTGCCCGGAACACGTCGACGTGGCACGCGCCCGTGCCGCCGGATGGCACCGACCACTGCGGGCATGTGCCGCAGATCGCGGTGTCATCCCAGGTGTATGGAAGCTTATACAGGACTACAAGTCTGGTATATCGTATTATACAATCGTCGAGTATGTAAGAGTCGACTCAAGTGAATTCACGGTATGGTCGCAAACCTTACGTTGTGCGGTCAGCTCGGCGCAGGCGGCTGCGGAATGCTTTGCCGCCGTCGGGCTCTCGCGCCGCGGTCGAACACCTGAGCGGGACGCTGAGATTATGACTTGTCGGGTTGCCGTATCTATTGCCGTACATACCCCTGGTGGATATCAATTCGAAGCGGTTCGCGCGCCGCTGAAATGCCTTCTAGCTGCAGTGATACTGGTCGGGCTGACAGTGGTCGGGCTGACAGGATTAACCTGCGACCACTTGACCCCCAGTCGGACATTGACTGAATAATGCTGTCTCACAAGGAATCCCGAAGCAGTTGGACCAGCCGAAACCGTCCTGGGCTGTCCCCTGCCGACTCCCCCAACTTGGACCTAGATGTGACAACGTCTGCGCTCGCGCGCTCGGCTTCCAAAGAGCAAGCGTTGTTTGCTGACACGTACACATAAACCGCAATAGTTGGATCCCACGAACTAAGGATTCCGGCCGCCCCACCGCAGCTCAGAAGCCGGCCATGCGATTGGACTGCCTGTTATGGCAGGTTTGATCTATCGCCGACCGCGGCGCTGCCCAAAGTGCTTCGGCGGCAGGCTTTGTGTCGATACATGTGGGCGTCCGCGTCACGCAGGAGCTGCTGAATGTCGTCGGTCGGACCCCATGTTGAGCCGACCGACGCGCTTAAGGTGAGCGGTGTCGCTCCGGTGTCGTAAGTCCCGGTTAATGCACTGCGAAGCCGGTTCGCGAGCGTGGCAACGCGCTCCTGCGTTTCGGCCTTGGTGCACAGAACGACGAACTCGTCTCCGCCGAGGCGATAGACCGAGTCGGTCTTGACCACGATCTGCGCGATGCGCTGAGCAACTTCGATGAGGACGGCATCGCCGACGTCGTGCCCGTAAGTGTCGTTAATCCGTTTGAACCCGTCGAGATCGATGAACACGACGCCGACGGGCGATGCGGGTTCGACTTCGCGCTGACTGCGGACAGAGTCGAGGAAGGCCTTTCGATTACCTAGTCCTGTGAGCACGTCCGTCACTAGCTGCCGCGCGAGTTCAGCTTCGGCCTGCTTGCGCGCGGTGATGTCCTGGAACTGCCCAATGATGATGTCGGCGGAGCCGTGCGCGCCCGGCACCATCACCGCGTTACGTTGCACCCAGATAGTTGTTCCATCGCGCCGGAAAAGTTTGAGTTCCGATACGACGTGTGAGAGTGGACAATTCTTGAGCACGTCGAAGTCTGCCTCAGCGGTCGCGATGTCGTCGGGGTGGACGAATTCGCGGAGGCTCACGCCGTTCAGCTCGGCCACGGTGTAGCCGAACATCGCGCACATCGTCGGATTCGCGTACAACGCATGCAGCGACATGTCCACGATGGCTTGACCAATCGGTGCGTTTTCCATGCTGATCCGCAACAGCCGCACGGCGTCGTCACGGGCGCGTTCGGCCTCAACGCGTGCCGTCACATCCGTGACCTGAACATAAAACCCGTCAATCTCACCTCTGACGATGTTAGGGATGTAGTTCGTCTCGACGTGCCGAGTGCCGCCGTGCCGATCGGTGAGAGTGTGCTCGAACACCTGCGTCGCGCCGGCAAGCACCCCCTTAATGTGATCGTGGCTGAGCCCGAACAAATCCTCTCCGAGAACCTCACGGAGGTGGCGACCGCGGATCTCCGCGGGTGTCTTGCCGAAAAACTCGATGAAGGCTTCGTTGGCGACCACGTTGCACAACCCGCGATCCCAATAGCTGACCATCGCGGGAACGCTGTCGATCAGCTGCCGCAACCGGCGCGCGTCCTCGTTCGCCATCAATACCTCAGCGCTCGATAATTGCGGTGTGCGGCAGGGTGGCCTCGGCGGCGGCGTAAAACGGTCCGCATCCATCACCGATCGTCGACGCCGGTACAGCCAAGTGACCCCGCAGTCAGTCGCGCGGGCATAACGGGTTGCGGCATCGACACCTCCCAACCCCCGCTAACGGTCTAACAACTCAATAGCGTAAGCCCCGGACCGAGCCAATGTTTCGGATCTTGACCTTCATGGAGCCGAGGGGCGGAAATCCACGCCGACCTTTACGATGTTGCTGAAAATCTCGACACTCGGCGCTGAAAGCGGGCGCGGACCGCCGCGGCCGGACGAGCCGTCGCAACCAACGGCGGGCACTTGACATTTGGAAATTCGGTGGAGCTAATGTCCTTCTGTCTAGAGCGCTGGTCTGAGCCGGTGCTGTCGTTGCTGGTCGCCAGATTCAGTTCCGGGCCGCGCCAAGGCGGTCCGACCCGCGCACGCGTTCGTTGGAACGGCTGACCAGCGAGGAGAATGACCATAACTTCCTACAACGCTCAAGTTCTCGATCCCGCCGACCCAACAGACAATGCGGTCTTGGAACAGCTGCGCGCCGATCCCGTCATCGAATTCATCGATCATCGCGGGCAACAACTCGAGGAACTGCGGAGGCTTCGGCCGCCACCCGATCCGGAGCTGGTTGCCGAACCCGGCCGATGGGCGTACTACACCTGGCGGAGGGCCGCCGTGGCGGTGCTGGGCCCCCGGGCGTTTCGAGCGGTCCGGTTGGATCGCAACAGGAACATGATCACCGCCGAGGAGCAGACCCGGCTCGGCGCCCTGCGCATCGGTGTTGCCGGTTTGAGTGTCGGGCATATCATCGCGCACACTTTGGCCGCACAGGGCATGTGCGGCGAGCTTCGGCTGGCGGATTTCGATCGGATTGAGCTGTCCAATCTCAACCGGGTGCCGGCGACCGTACTCGACCTCGGGCTGAACAAGGCTGAGGTGGCTGCCCGCAGAATCGCCGAACTCGATCCATACCTCCCCGTCCGGGTTCTGGACGTCGGGCTGACAGTCAACACCGTCGACGAGTTCCTCGACGGGCTGGACGTCGTTGTCGAAGAGTGTGATTCGTTGGACATGAAGGCCAGCCTGCGGGCAGGCGCCCGTGCCCGTCGGATGCCGGTGCTGATGGCCACGAGCGACCGAGGCCTGCTGGACGTGGAACGTTTCGATCTTGAGCCGCAGCGTCCGATTTTGCACGGTCTCCTCGGCGACTTGGATTTCGCGCGGCTGCACGGCATGAGTAGTCGCGAAAAGGTTCCCCACATACTGCGTTTCCTCGAAGCCGAGCACTTGTCACCCCGCGTCTTGGCGTCCGCCGTCGAAATCGACCGCACGCTGTCGACCTGGCCGCAGGCGTCAAGTGACGTTCTATTGGGAGCGACCGCGATTGCCGAGGCAGTGCGCAGACTCGGATTGGGTGAAAACCTGCCGTCGGGTCGGACCCGCGTCGACGTCGGCTGGGCGCTCAACCAACTCGGCGAACCGCAGATGGCCACGCATCGCTCCCCACCGCCGGCCGACTATTCCGATCCCGCCCTGCCGGGCGTGTCCGGCGTCATTGCGGCAGCCGCTATTCGCGCGCCCTCTGCCAGCAATGCGCAACCCTGGTATGTGGAAGCCGGCTCCGATGTCATCACCATCCGGCTTGCGCCCGAGCACACATCGACGCTTGACGTCGGATTCCGCGCCAGCGCAGTCGCGCTCGGAGCGGCCCTCTTCAACGCCAAAGTGGCCGCCGCCAGCCAACGGGTGTTGGGGCCGGTGACCCTGCTCGAGGGCGTTCATGGCGCGCCATTGCAAGCGACGGTGCATCTGCACGATGGGGGTGACCCTGACCTCGCCGGGCTCTACCGGCCAATGCTGGCGCGGGAGACCAACCGCCAAATCGGAAAGCCCCGCCAGATCGCCGCCGATGCGATCGAACTGCTGCGCACCATCGCCGAGCGGGAGGGCGCGCGGCTGCACTTCGTGAGCGAACGGGACGAGATCGCCCGGGCTGCAATGATTCTCGCTGCCGCTGATCGTACCCGCTATCTGACGCCGGGACTGCACGCCGAGATGATTTGTGAGCTGCGCTGGCCCGGTGATCCGTGTCCCGACACCGGTATCGACGTGCGCAGCCTCGAGCTCGACCCCGGCGATCTCGCCCTGCTCGACGTCTTGCGGCGCCCGGACGTGATGGCGCATCTGGCCGAGTGGAATGCTGGTACCGCCTTGGGCGAGGACACTTGGCGTCGCGTGTCGGCGAGCTCCGCCTTGGCCGTAATTTCGGTTGCGGGGGGAACCTTGACCGACTACGCGCGCGGCGGATCTGCCGCCGAGGCGGTATGGATTGCCGCCCAGCAGCGCGGGCTGGCTGTCCAACCCGTCTCACCGGTCTTCTTGTACGCCCACGATGCCGAAGATCTCACCGAGTTGTCGACGCCCTTCACCGACGAACTGCGGAAGCTGCAACTAGAGTTCCGGCGACTCGTCCGCGTGACGGCCGACAACTTCCCCGTCCTGGTGCTGCGATTGGCTGAAAGCGGCCCGGCGTCGGTGCGGAGCCGTCGCAATCTCGATCGGATCTGTTTGCTGTAGGGTCAGCACCAACTACCGTATGGATGTAAGAATGTCGGGCTCGCTAGACGATCTGGTAACGGCGGCGGCCGCCCAGTTGATGGCGGCCACCGCGGGCAATGCCGCGGCGATCAGTCAACACGTGCTCCGCGATTTGGTCAGCCACTTTGGCGTAGATTTCGGCTTTCTGCGCCACAACGACCACACCATCCACGCAACAGTGCTAGTCGCTGAATGGCCGCCACGCGCCAACGTCCCCGACCCAGACCCGATCGGTGTGGTGTATTTCGCCGACGCCGACTCCGTCTTCGCGCTGATCGAAAACCACAAGGAGCCCTACGTCTTGCGTCCCGAGGCCGCGAACGCCGATTATCAAAACTATATCGAGGAGGGAACGGGGGTTCCTGAGACTTCCCTTGCGGCCGTTCCACTACTTTCCGGTGATCTCACCACCGGCACCCTCGGCTTCGTCAAGTTCGGTGACCGGGAATGGCTACCGGAGGAGCTGAATGCGCTGCAGGCGATCGCCACATTATTCGCTCAGCTGCAGGCCCGCATCGTCGCCGAAGAGCGAGTCCGCTACCTGGCTGACCACGATGACCTCACCGGCCTGCTGAACCGCAGGGCGCTGATCGCCCACCTCGACGAACGCGTGGCTGAGGGTCAGCCGGGCCAAGTCGCCGTATTGTTCTTCGATCTGGACCGTTTCAAGGTCGTCAACGAGCACCTCGGTCAGGATGCCGGCGACCGGTTCATTAGCGGCTTCGCCGAGCTCCTACGCGAGGCCGCAGACGTTTCGTCGGTCACCGCCCGGCTTGGCGGTGACGAGTTTGTCGTCGTACCGTCCGCACCAATGAACATCGAAAGCGCCGTGGCGTTCGCTCATCGGCTGCAGGAGAAAGTTGAGAAGCAGGTCGTTATCGACGGTGAGAGGCTCAGCCGTTCGGTCAGTGTCGGTGTCGCGACCGGCGTACCGGGACGCCATGGCACTTCGGAGCTTCTGCGTCGCGCCGATCAAGCCGCTCGGTCGGCCAAGGGTTCCGGCGGGGCCAAAGTCACAGCTTTCAGCGTGGAGATGTCCGAACGGGAAACGATCCGCAACGACATCGAACTGGACCTGGAACGGGCCACCAACAGCGAGAACAGCGCCCTGGTGCTGCATTATCTGCCGGAGTTTGGCATGGACACCGGCGAGATCCTCGGGACCGAGGCGCTCGTCCGTTGGCAACACCCAACTCGAGGGCTGCTGATGCCGGACTCCTTCATCGGGGTGGTCGAATCGATCAATCTGGCGGGGAAGCTTGGCCGTCTGGTAATGCGCTCGGCCTGTGCGCAGTTCGGACTGTGGCGGTCACGCGGCGTGGGGCGCGATGCTGTGCTACGGGTCAACGTATCGCCAATGCAGCTCGTCGCGAACAATATTGTCGGCACGGTCGCCGCAACCCTTGATGAGTTCGCTATCGATCCCGGCGCAGTATGTCTGGAGATCACCGAACGAGTCGTGGTCCAAGAGATTGACACCACGCGCCGAACGCTTGCCCGACTCAAGGACATCGGTGTGGGGATCGCGATCGACGACTTCGGCACTGGCTACAGTGCTTTGACATATCTGAAGTCTCTTCCGGTCGACACAATCAAGATCGACAGGGCATTTGTCCGCGATCTCGGCACCAGCACCCGCGATCTGGCGATCGTGCAGGCTATCGTCGATTTAGCGCACGCTTTGGAACTCGAGGTCGTCGCCGAGGGCGTTGAGACTGCCACCGCGGCCAGGGCACTGCTTGATTTGGGATGCCAGCGGGCGCAGGGCTTTCTGCTGTCCCGCCCGCTAGATAGCGCTGCAATGGAGTCGCTGCTCGCACGGCGCATCATACCAATGGACTTTTCCACCATGGGAGATGCGCCACGTGACGATTCGTCGATAGCGTAGAACCGCGATGCGGTGCTGAATCCCACAAGTCGGCGTTCACACGCCGACAGAACAGCCAGCACCCGGCCGACGGGCGTGGCCGTGACGCGCAATCACGCTCCACCGACTAGAAGGTCTTCGGTCTCACACCGGCGATAAAACTCTTGGGTCAGATGCGTTGTCTCCATGAGGATCTTGGCAACCTGCTCGGGTTGTGCATACCTGACGAAATCGCTTCGGTTCCACCACATCATCTTGGTTTGGTAGCGTTCATCGGGATAGGGCGTCGCAGGAATGGCTGCCACCACCCCTCCAGACGAGCGCCACCGGTTCAGGGCGTATGCGGCGGCTGTGGCCATGCAAAACTGGATCTCGAGCAGAGCCATCATGTGGAAAGCGCTGCGGGCCACAGCCTGAGTAAGGCAACGATTCCGATCCGGATCGTCGATTGCCCACGCCGACTTCATCTCCAGGATGCCGAACGGCACCCGGTCGTTGATCATATTGCGGACAGCCTCTTCGCCGGGTTGCCCCGCCCATTCGACGACCGCATGCGAATCGTCGGCCGACCGCAGCGGTCCCTTGCCCCGGACACCGGCCACCATCCGTCCGGCGTCATCGATCACGGCGAAGAACATAATGGTGTCGGCTCCGCTACGCAGGGCATCGGAGTCGAGAGCACACTCGACACCATGCTTGGTATAGCTGCGATGCGCGCCAACCGAGTACTGCGCCCACAAGTCACTGTCGGTCGAGGGCTGCGAAATCACCAACGTGCAGTCGATGTCGGGATCGCGCCAGCTGAGGGGTTGCCGGAGACGGAATCCGTCGACATTCAGGGCATCGAGCGAAGCTACGGTCATGGGCGTCCTTAGAGTGCCGGGGCGCCGTCTTCCAGTTTGTAAATCAGGCGCCTTTAGTACGTATGGGATGAATTTCTGCGCCTCTAGTACGTATGGGATGAATTTCTGTCAAAAAACAAAACCAGGTCCTCACTGGATTCGTATAGCCGTCGTGTTCCCTTTCTTTTTGTCGAAATTCAGACTCGAGGATTGCAAAAGCCGAGCGAACCGCATAATCGTATTACAAATCGCAAGGCATTACGCTGACCTTGTTGAATTCTGGAAACCCACAATGTTGGATGCGTGTCGTCGAGACTACGCAAGGAGCGCCTGAATTGGGCTATCTGGAGCCACCCGTTCGTGAAAGTGGCCCTATTTTGGCTGTATAGGACGGCGCTGATTTTGCGGCCGGGGTTTCGGCGTGCCTGGGCGGGTTTGGTGTGAGTGTGCCTGGAGAATCGGTGTGTAGCGTTGGGACGGGAAAACCGGCAGGGCCGATTCGATGACGCGATGCTGTTGGTGGGTGATCGGCTGCCGATAGGCAGTACTTATCGGCTGCTGGCTGAGCATGGTGGTGTGCTGTTCGGCGAGGAGTACTTCGCCGACTTGTTCAAGCGCTCGGTGTTGGGCCGCCCAACGGTGCCGGCACGGGTGGTGGCCACGGTGATGCTGTTGCAGGCCTATGAGGGACTTTCTGATCGGGAGGCCTGCGACCGGTTGGCATTTGATCTGCGCTGGAAAGCGGCTGCGGGGTTGACGGTGGATGCGCCGTCGTTTCACCCCACGGTGCTGGTCGGGATGCGTAACCGGCTACGCGGTTCCACGGGGCCGCGGCGGTTGTTCGACGATGTCAACACCACCGCACGCGCGGTGGGGTTGTTACGGGGACGGCGGCGGGTCCTGGATTCCACGCCGTTGTTTGATGCGGTGGCCACCCAGGACACGGTGATTCAGCTGCGGGCGGCGATCCGCAAGGTGCTCGCCGTGGCCGAGCGGGTGGACCCGGCGTTGGCGTGTGTGGTGCGCGCGGCGCTGACCCGCGACGATGACTACGCCGGCGTGGGCAAGCCGCCGTGTGACTGGGACGACCCGAAGGCCCGCGAAGCGTTGGTGGATGCGCTGGTGCGTGACGCTCGGGCCGCGCTGGCGGTGTTGGATGGCCGCGAGTTGGCGGGGCCGCTGGCCGAGGCTGGCGAGTTGTTGGGGCTGGTGGCCGGCCAAGACGTCGAACAAGGCGATGACGGGGTGTTTCGCATCGCGCGGCGGGTGGCCCGCGATCGGCTGATCTCCACCGTTGATGTCGAGGCCCGCCATGGGCACAAGTCACGGGCGCGGACCTTCGATGGGTACAAGTCGCATCTGGGTGTCGATCCCGACGATGAGCTGATCACCGCGGTGGCCGTCACGCCGGCCAACACTCCCGACCGCGAGGTCATCGACGAACTGCTCGGCCACCACGGCAGCGGCGCACCTGTGGCCAACGCTATACCCGTTGCCGGTGAGCCGGCCGCCGCCACTGGCACTGACGGTGGTAGCGATTCGGCTCCTGACTCTGAGTCGAAATGCTTTGAGGTGTATGGGGATTCGGCCTACGCCGATGGGGTCACCCCCGATGAGCAGACTGCTCCGGGTCATGACATGCGCACCAAGGTGCCCCCGGTGCGCAACGCCAACGGTTATTCCAAGGACCGGTTCACGATTGACCTGGCCGCCGGTACGGTCACCTGCCCGGCTCAGCGCACCGTGGCGATCCGAGCTGGCCTGCGCTACCGGGTCGCCCGCTTCGGTGTACTCTGCGGGTCTTGCCCGCTGCGCGCGCAGTGCACCAAATCCCGCCGCGGACGGGTGATCAGCATCCACCCCCAGGAAGCCGCCGTCCAACACGCTAAAGCCCGCCAACAGGATCCGGCCTGGCAGCAGGACTACCGGGCCAACCGGCCCGTCGTGGAACGCAAGATCAGCCACTTCACCCGCCGCCCCTGGGGCGGCCGAAAAGCCCGCTGCCGCGGCAAAAAACGCATCCTGACCGACCTCTTGACCCGAGCCGGCGCCCTTAACCTCGCCCGCCTGGCCATCCTCGGCCTGCACCAGGGACCCGATGGCTGGGCCATCGCCTGAACCAAACACCAGCCACCCCAAAGGGCCGATTTTCCAACGCAGTCAGCGGTTGAAAATTCCGATGCCGTCGACACCAGCCCGGCCAAAGGGCCCCACATCAGCACCGTCATAGAATCCGTCGGCTCACGTCAGGCATTGGCGAGCCTCCCTCATGGGTGTCCAATAACCGCGGCGCCGGCGAGCGAAACTCCGGCGAATACGGACGGGGCATAGCTTCCAATCCTCGCATTAGAGATCGGAACCTAAGCCCGGGGCGGTTCAAGTCGCCACCAACCTCGAACGACTCCGCCAGTCGTACTCCTTAGCTGAGAACGACCGACAGTCCTGTGTGTGACGCCTGAGTCTTATCGGATCCGAGGCATTGCCCTTCCACGGCAGCCGTGCTCCACAACTGCTCGGTAACGTCTTTGAACATCGCGATTGCAAGAGGATCGTCGTGGCGGCGCAGCGCTGACATGCTCATGGTGGCTGCCACGACAAAGCCATCCCGGTGCACGAACTGCACCGGCTCGTCGGCAGGTTCCCGCGTGGGTGTGAATACGCCTTGGTCATCGACGTCAGAGATCTGGTGGATGTCCAGGTTCAACAAAGCTTCTTGGGTGTAGCCCAGCATGTCGCAGAATGCCGTGTTGGCGAACACGATCTTGCCGTCGCGCGCGATACCGAGCACCGGCTCGGGGATCCGCTCGAGTACGCGCAATGCGGGTATCTGCATCAGCACTTCGCTCGGCGACTGCCGGGCCTGCTCGCGGCATCGCCGGTCTACGCCTGTATAGGTGCCGCCCTCGCGGCGATATTCAAGCAATGGACGTCCTTTCAGCAAAGGAGACTTCAAGGTCGGCGGTGTGTCACCAGTGCTGTCCATGTGGTCTGGCCGGCGCCCCACCGCAGGTATCACCCAACATAACGGCTTTGGCGAAGTTAGGTTTCCGCTTTTCCGAAGTTTTTGTGCACGTGTTGATTTGAGCGGGAATACCGCCATCCCAGCGTGCGCAGCGTGACGGATAGCTGTAACATGCCGTCACTTCGGCTGGCCGGTTGCACTGCTGGATGTGCGGCATCACGTTTTACGGTCGCGCCGATGCGCGCTACTGCTGCAGAGCGTGCCGCCAGAAGGCCTACCGGGAACGCACCACACGCCGCGCCGCCTCGGCCATACCGTCAGTTGATGCGGCGAGCCCACCTGACGACCACCGAAGCAGTTGTCATGACTGCGGATGGGGATGACCGCATGGCGTGCGCCGCCTTATATTCTTCCCCGGCGAGGAGGCTAGCGGCGACCACGCCAGGTGCGCCGGCTTCGGCTGTGAGTCGTTCCAATTCGTATGCGGGCTCTCCGCACCGAGCGAAGGTGCTATCGACCTCGCCGCCCTCGAGCTTTAAGCCCACGGTCGTGAGCAAGCCAGGCAGAGTGCCCCCGAAGTATGAGGTACACCACCTTGCCTGACGCGGCTGCGGCGAACATTTGATGACTCTTGTCGGTGAACCACAGGGCGTCGGGGTGGCCGCCATAGGCGGACAGACATAGTCGGCGTCTTCAGCGAGAACCACCCCGCCGGGCCGCAGCGCCGCGGCCATGCGCCGCAGCGCGGCGAGCGGATGGTCCGAGCTGGGGCCAAGGACCAGGCCGCACACGGGTGGTCGAGAGCGGTGCATGGTGCGGGCATGGTCGTCGTTGTCGGTCAGGATTGCGGCCGGGACAGACCTGCGGCTTTCCTCAAGCTGTAAATTAAGGCCAAGTGCAGCTGGGGCAAGCCATCCACGATGAGAGTTGCCGCCTCTTCCTCCGGCCCGAGCCTGAGCGCATCCCAATCCGCTCCGCTGTAGTCGTCTTCGCATTTCCTGTGCGCCTCGTAGATTGCCGCCGCGTCCGACGCGACATTATCGTTGAGAATTCGGATCTGTTCGACGATCGATTCCATCTCCCATACCATCTCGTCGGTTCGGCGGGGCCGGTCGGGCCATTTAGGGTCTTCCTCTAGCACCTTGAGCATTTCGCTGTGGATGCTCTGCCGCTCCGAGGACAGCTGAATCAGATTGCTGATCAACTTCAGGAGATTGTCGCTGCTCCACTTAGTCACCTCACGACTATCAGTTCGCCGCCCGAGACTAGCGCGGACCCCACAATCGCCTTGAGCAGTTCGGTGTTCAAGCCGATGTGGGACGTAATCCGCGCACTGCGGTCCCACGACGAGGAGTTGGGTCGGCAACTTGACGAGTTACGCCGGCAGCTCGGTTGTCACGGTGGGCGACCCCGGCTCCCCACCAAGATTCACAGGGACATTCCCAAAAAGGTCGGTGCCGCCTTCGCCGATGCCTTCGACGTGCGTCTGGTCGTGCAGACCACCGCTTCATGGGAGTTCTGGTTCGGGCTGTTAGAACAGTTTGTCGCGATTTCCCGGCGATGGTGGTCTCCGGCGTGTAACCGAGGAGCGTGATCGGGTCGCCGAGGATCCGGTCGAAGGTCACTTGCCGGGGCGGCGGAACGATTGGGTCTCCGGTGGATACGTCCCACGCCGCGGCGCCCTTCCACGGTCCGATCGACACGGCGACCGTACGCGCAGGCCCGGGTGGTCGGCCTGCTCGCGGATCTCCTGCACACTGACCGTGTCGAGGTCGAACACCACCCCGTCATCGACGTCGATCGCAGCGATGTCCCGGACCACCTG
>Ga0318549_10000080_pt1 | contig 14820 bp, 13 predicted proteins | sample GRESIP169b2f22_FD_203666 | JGI IMG/M metagenome (GOLD analysis project Ga0318549, IMG submission 203666) | Tropical soil microbial communities from Luquillo Experimental Forest, Puerto Rico - GRE.SIPMG.169b2f22 | ecosystem: Environmental > Terrestrial > Soil > Tropical forest > Bulk soil... | reverse complement strand
TCGCAAACGCGCAACAGGCCCCGGGATCCGCTTTCATTGCGGGAGATCGCCCAGTCACCGCAGAGCAGGTGTTGGAGAAATTACAAACCGACGGATGGTCAAACGTCGCCATCTCCCGCAACGGCAGATATATCGAAGTGACCGGCTCCATGAATGGGGAGACGAGCAAGATGGCGGTCGACTCGCAAACCGGTCGCCTTCGCGCCGACAACGACGACGATGACGACGATTGAGCCGGATGGCGCGCCGCTTCTCCTCCCTGAATCGGCGCGTGCCGGAGAGCGGCGAAGGCTTAGCCTTCGCCGCTTGACCCGACGACGGCGGCACCTGAAACGCCGCAGTCGCGTTTGATGTTATCGGTTTTCAAAAGCACCGAATGCTCAGTTGCGCGTTGAGGTCGCCGCTCGTGCTGCCTCTCCCGCAACGCACCTGCCGGCGATCTTCGAGGCTGCGGGTCGCAAAGATGGAAATGAAAGGATGAAGAGGGCGCCGCCATCTGGATTGTCTGCGACGCTGACACTGCCACCATGCGCTCGCATGATTTGGCTGACGATGGCGAGGCCGAGGCCGGCGCCTTCCTTCTTTTCGCCCCCGCCGCGCCAGAACCGTTTGAAAATGTTCTCTCGATCCTTTGGTGGAACGCCGCAGCCGCGATCGGCCACCTCGATCCGGCCGCCACGATCGACCGTCACGGTCACTTCCGTTCCAGGCGGCGCGTGAACGACCGCGTTCTCAATCAGATTTCTCAGTGCATCCTCGAGCGCGTGAGCGTTTGCCTTCACCTCCGCTGGCCGCTCGCTTCCGACGAACGCAATCGTCTTCTGCTGGGCGATGGCCCAGGGCGCCATCGCGGCCACAACCGAGGATGCGATCTTGTTGAGATCGACGGTGCCGAATTCGAGCGCGATGGCGTCCAGACGGGCGACGCGAAGGAGTTGCTCGACCAGCCTGTTCATGCGCGCGACATCGGTCCTCAATTTCTCGAGCTCGCCATTTCCATCCATCGTTTCCAGCGCCGACGTGATGATCGCGAGCGGGGTGCGAAGCTCATGGGCGGCATTGGCGGTAAACTCGCGCTGCACGGCGAAGCCCTGCTCGAGCCGATCGAGCGCATGGTTGATGGATGCCACCAGCGGCACGATTTCCGTCGGCAGGTTTCGTTCAGGCAACCGCACCGACGTCGCATCGGGACCGATCGACGCGGCCATCCGGGAAATCTCGCGCACGGGTTTGAGTCCGTTGCGGATCGCAAAGATGCCGATTGCCAACGTGGCCAACATGAGCAGCGGGCTCACCCAAATGGCGTTGAATACGAATTCGCGCAAAAGCGATCTGATGAGAGCGTCTGATCCTTCCGTCCTCGCGACGGATATCCACATCGGACCCGCGGCCGTCTGCAGGGCGACGCTCAAGCCGTAGTAAGTCTCGGAGCCAAAATCCTCGGACCCAGCGCCACTGAGGCGGAAATAGCTCGCCTCATCCGTGGCTGGAGGCCATTTGGACACGCGGTCGCCAAACTCGGCGGGGGATGCGGCAACGAGGCGGCCATTGGTATCGCGAATCGCGAACAGGTCATCTTCGGGTGCGGCCGCATATGCGGCAGCAAGCTTCGAGGGCAGGTCAAGGCGCGGCTGGCCCGCACCGTCGGCGACCATGGCCCGCGCAAGATCCTCAGCGCGCAGGCTGAGTTCGCGGTCGTTCAACGATCCCGCCGTGTCGTAGGCTTGATAGACCAAAACACCGACCGCGATTGCGGCGGCGGCGACATACAACACCGCGAGGCGCACCGCGAGGCGCACTTGCAGCGAGCGAAAGTCGCCAAAACTCATCCCTTCGTCTCGGCGAGCAAATAGCCTACTCCGCGCACGGTATGAATCTCGGCGCTGGCGCCGGCGTCTTGCAGCTTGCGCCGCAGGTGGTGCACGTGCACCGGAACGGCGTTCGATTCCAGCTCCTCGTCGATGCCGTAAAGTTTGTCTTCGAGGACGCTCTTCGGTACGACCCGGCCTTGGCGGCGGAGCAGGTGCTCCAAAATCGCAGCTTCACGACGAGGAAGCTGCAGTGGAATGCCGGCAACGCTTGCGTCTCGACCAATGGTATCGAAGACGATATTGCCGGCCTTAAGCGTGGTACCGAGCGCCGCTCCCGGACGGCGCAGCAGGGCCTTCGTCCGAGCGACGAGCTCGCTCATTGCAAACGGCTTCACGAGATAGTCGTCTGCGCCCGCATCGAGGCCAAGCACACGCTGCTCCACCGCATCGCGTGCAGTCAGGATCAAAATAGGTATGCGGTTTCCAGCGGGCCGCAATTCAGCAAGCAGGTTCAGCCCGTCACCGTCGGGAAGCCCGAGGTCGAGGATTGCGGCATCGTATGCGGTGTTTGCCAACGCTTCCCGCGCATCGGCCCGCAGCCGCACCGTGTCCACGGCAAACTCGGCGCGCTCGAGCGCAACCTTGATGAGTTCCGAAATTCGAGCCTCATCTTCGACGACAAGAAGACGCATGTGCTTGCTCTTCCGGAAAACTGCCGCGCTACTTTCGGTTGGCCTCGCCAGCGTGCGGCTGCTTCAACACATGCGAAGTTTAAGACAGTTTTAAGCCGCCTGGGATCGCGCACCTACGCGCACTTTATCCATAATCTTTCGAAACAACATACGCCTCTCGGACTTGTGACTGCCGCCGATCATCCCGCCCCATTCGGCATAAACCTGCCTTAAACGGACCTCCGCAGCGTTAGTGCGATCGCGCGCGCCTGCCCGACGAATGCGCGCGCTGAACGAAGAACGCAATCTCGGGAGCCCCGCGCAGCGGCCATCGCGGATCCGGCACCTGGATGGAGGTTGGTTACCATGGCAAATGGCATCGTCGTGCTCTACTTCTCGCGGTTCGGAAAGCCGCTGCAAACGCATCACAAAGCCGTGCTCGACTTGGGCGCCAAGGCTATCGCAAAGATCAAGGGCTATGAGTTTGGGGGGCACTACGATACGGCACGTGACTATTCCGGCCCGCTCTTCTTCGTGCCGGACGACACGTTGCTGCTGAACGAGGCATCACGCCTCGGGATTCGCTCTCCGAATGATCTCTACGGCGGCGTTGTCCCCTATCTTTTCGTGAAGACGAAAGCCATCACCCATGGCCTCGTCGATCGTGATGCGGAACGACCACTGGGCTGGTCCGCGGCTTTCGCCAAGCGAGTGCGGGAGATCGTGTTGCCGGGTTACACCGTATTCAGCAACCGCGATGCCCAGGTGGCCGCGAGACGCATGCTCACGCGCGGACCGATCCGTCTGAAGAAACCGCTCAGTGCGTCGGGAAAAGATCAGACGGTAGTTACAACGTTGAATGAACTCGATGCCGCGCTGGAAAAGGTCACTGCCGACGAAATGGCCACGTATGGACTGGTGCTCGAAGAGAACTTGCGCCAAGTCAGGACGTTCAGCGTCGGGGAGGTTGCGGTCGGCAGCCTCAGGATCAGCTATTACGGAACGCAAAGGACCGTGAGGGACAACGGGGGGCGGCCAGTTTACGGCGGATCCGAGCTCGTGTGCGTGCGCGGCGGCCGTGAGGTTCTGGATGCGCTCCCGATGTCGCCCGAGGTACGCGCCGCCGTGGTTGCAGCAAAACGATATGATGAGGCGACGGAGGAGTTCCGCGGTTTCACGGCATCGCGCCGGAACTACGATGTCGCTCAGGGAATCGGCGCTGACGGTCAGCCACGATCAGGGGTGCTCGAGTCTTCCTGGCGCATCGGTGGCGCGAGCAGCGCCGAACTCGCGGCATTCGCAGCGTTTGCGCGGGATCCGTCGTTAGAGATCGTTGGCGCGTCCCACGTCGAGGAATTCGGCACAGGCCGCCGCGCTCCCGCAGATGCGATCGTCGATTTTCAGGGCGACGATCCCGAGTCGGGCCCGCTGCTCCGATACACCATCGTGAAGCCACAAGATCAGCCGTTGCGTCAAAAAATCTGCGGCCGACGCAGCGGGGCTTGGCGGGGCTTGCCGCCGCCCGTGATCTCAGCCGACGCTGACAGCCGTGTCATACGATTCCGGTCGCGAACGGGTGCTTGGCAGCAAAGTCATCGGGGGAAGACCCCGATCGGTTATTCCGGGCCAGGTTACTCACCGGTCCCCGACCTCTCGAAATACGAATGCCCGGAAAGCGAGGATGATTATCGGCATCGCATGGTCGTAAATGCCGTTGCCCTGGCTTTTGTCAGCCTGCTGAGCCTTGCGGGCTTTTGGCTGGTCAATGCGATCGCGCATAGCTGAAGCGTCGCCCGCCTGCGCAATATCCTGGGAGCCAGGCCTTCGCGGCGAGGCGGTCTTCCACCACATCGTTACTTTCCCCTTGCCCAGACGCACTTTGCTCCGTCGCGGCAACGCTTGCGACATGTCAAATGATTCCACCCGCCAACATCTCCTCGGCACCTGGAAGCTCATCGCGGCGGTGCGCGAGGAAATTGCCTCCGGCGCCAAGACCGAGTTTCTGGGGCCCAACCCGGTCGGCTACATCAACTACGGCGCCGACGGGCGCATGCTGGTGCTGACCGTGGGGAGCGGCCGCCGCAAGCCCGCGGGGCCGAAGGCGACGTCCGCAGAGGTCGAAGCGCTGTTTCGCAGCATGACCAGCTATGGCGACACCTACAGCATCGACGGCAACGAGGTCACCCATCATGTCGGCGTCTCTTGTAACCAGAGCTGGACCGGCACCGATCAGAAGCGCGTCGCCCATTTCGAGGGCAATCGCGTCTATCTCTCGACGCCGCCTTCGGTCGATCCGATCACCGGCACGATGAGCGTGCGCACCATGACCTGGGAGAAGCTGGGTTAAGCGCATCCTGTGGCGGACGCCGCGTTGGGATCGCACCCTCGTCCGCTCACGCTGGTCTGAAGGCGATCGCCTTGTCGGCAGCAAGCGCGATGCCGATGCGCGTGCCGGCGGGCCAGCGCGACATGCCTTCGTGTCGGGGCACGCGCAGCAGCACGCGTCCCGATAGAGCCTCCGGCGCATCGACGTAGAGGTCGACGTGGCCGCCTTGATAGATCTGCGCCGCCACGATGCCGCGCGCCGCGACTGGCGCGTCGTGGTCGGCCGGGCGCAATTCCTCGGGGCGAACGAATAGGTCGACCACGGAACCGTTGGCGACGCCTCCGAGCGTGCGGCTCGGCACCAGCACCCGCGCCGCGCCAAGCGCGACCGTGGCGAGCGCTCCGTCGATGCGCTCGAGGCGCGCGCGCAGCACGTTGACGTCGCCGACGAACGACGCGACGAAACGGTCGATTGGCTGGCGGTAGATCTCGTCCGGGGTGCCGAGCTGGCGGATGCGGCCCTCCGCGACCACGGCGATCCGGTCAGACAGGCTGAGTGCCTCGCTCTGGTCGTGCGTGACGAAAATGGTCGTCACGCCAAGCTTGCGCTGAATCTCCTTGAGCTCGACCTGCATCGAGGCGCGCAAATTCCTGTCGAGGGCCGAGAACGGCTCGTCGAGCAGCAGCACCTTGGGCCGGATGACGAGCGCGCGCGCCAGCGCCACGCGCTGCTGCTGACCGCCGGAGAGCTGGCGAGGTTTGCGATCTTCCAGGCCCGCAAGCTTGATGAGTGCGAGCGCGTCAGCGACCCGGCGGGCGATTTCGCCCTTGGCGACCCGGCGCATCCGCAAGCCGTAGCCGACATTGGCCGCCACGTTCATGTGCGGAAACAGCGCGTAGTTCTGGAACATGATGCCGATCTCGCGCCGATACGCCGGGACATCCGTGATGTGTTGGCCGTCGATGGCGATCTCGCCGCTGTCCGGCATCAAAAAGCCGCCGACCAGGTTGAGCAGCGTGGTCTTGCCGCAGCCGGACGGCCCGAGCAGCGTCATCAGCTCGCCGCGGCGGACCAGCAGCGACACGTCATCGAGCGCCGTGGTCTTGCCGAAACGTTTGGTCACCGCGTCGAGCTCGACCGCGATATGCGCGTCACCGTTCGCCCGGATCGCTGGCGCCGCGGCCGCAGCGGAAAGCCTGCCTTCAGCGGGGATGCTCAACGTTCAGCACCTTTGCGAGGCCAAGGAAGACATTGGCCAGCGTCAGCAGCGTTGCAGTGACCACAATGTACATGACCGAGATCGCGGCCATCGAGGGGTCGGCGTATTCGCGCACGTAGTTGTAGAGCGCAACCGGCAGTGTTTGCGTGCGCTGGACGGTGACGAACAGCGAAGCGGTAAATTCGTTGAACGACAGGATCGCCGCGAACAACCAGCCGCCGAGGAGGCCCGGAAGCAGCAACGGCAACGTGACTGTGGTGAGAACGCGGTGGGGCGGTGCGCCGAGGCTCGCGGCGGCGAGCTCCAGTCGCGGATCGAGGTTGCGCAGAGAGATGTAGACGCTCCGCAGCACGAACGGCAGCACGAGCACGACGTGGCAGGCGACGATCACCGCATAGCCGCGCGCCATGCCGAGCTGCGCCGCGAGGATCAGAAAGCCGAGGCCGACCGTGAAGTGCGGCACCACCAGCGGAGAGAGCAGCACGGTCTCGAGCGCCCGCTTGAAGCGGAACTCGTAGCGCTCGAGCGCAAGCGCGAACGCCGCGCCGACCACAAGCGCGATGGTGGACGCCCAGCCGGTCACGATGAGCCCGTTGCGGAAGCCGGCTTGAAAGTCCTCGTACGCGATCGCCTTGACGAACCAGCGCCACGACCAGCTCTCGGGCGGGAACGACAGAATCGCCCTGCTGTTGAAGGCGGCAAGGGTGACGACCAACGCCGGCAATAGCAAAAAGCCGAGAATGGCGCTCACGATGACGCCACCCAGCAGGCGTAGGCACCACTGCGACGGCAAGCGCGGCATCTCAGTGCAGCCCGATCTTTTCGAGCGGGCCGGCGGCGGCGCGCATCAGCGCCAGCACCGCGAATGTGAGCGCGAGCCCGGCGACCGAGAGGCTCGCCGCGAACGGGAAGTTGAAGCTCGCGAATCCGAGCTGATAGACCAGGTTCGCGACCATGTTGACGCGACCGCCGCCGATCAGCTGCGGGGTCGCGAACGCGCTGAAGGTCCAGGCGAATGCGGTGGTGACGCCGGCGATGATTCCGGGCGTGGAGAGCGGAAGCGTCACGGTGAGAAAGACGCGGATCGGGCCGGCACCGAGACTCGCGGCCGCGCGCTCGTAGTCGCGGTCGATGTGCGAGAGCGCCGCCGCCAACATGATCACCATCACCGGCAAGGTGACGTGGACGAGCGCGGTGACGACGCCGAACTCGGTGAACATGAATTGCACGGGCTCTCCGATCAATCCGGCCTTGAGCAGCATCGAATTCACGAACCCGTTGTTGCCGAGCACGACGATCCACGAATAGGTGCGGACCACCTCGCCGAGGAACAGCGGGGTGACGGCGATCACCAGAATTACGGACTTGAGCGCGACGTTTCTGGCATGCACCAGCGCATAAGCGAGCGGATATCCGACGATCAGCGTGAACAAGGCCGTGAGGAAGCAGATCCAAACCGTGTCGAGGAACACCCGCGCGTAGAGCGGCTTTAAGAGCGCCGCGAAGTTTGCGAGCGTGAAGCCCCCTGGCTCCAGCGAACCCGGCACATAGGCCCGCAGGCTGTATTGCATCACCGCCGCCAGCGCGGCCACGAAGCCGAGCGCGCACAGCGTGGCCGGCGCCACAAAGGCGCGCAAGAACGGTCTCGGCGTCATGGCCGCTCGGCGGGATGACACGGCACGCCCGCGCGGCACGCGGCCGTCAGGCCGTCAGTTCATGACGTTCTCGGCAAACCACTTGCGCCATTCCGCGGTCTTCTCCGCGCGCAGCTTGTGATCGATGATGATGGCCTGCTTGTTCCACTGGTCGGCCGAGGTGAACACTCCCGGCAGCTTGGCGACGGCGGGATCGAGCTTCGCATCGAGGACCACCGGGCTGCCCTTCTTGAACGTGGCGACCTCGGCTTGCACCCGCGGGTCGAGCGCGACGTTGATGAACTTGTAGGCGAGCTCCGCCTTCTTGGAGCCCTTCATGATGGCGACGGTGTCGATGCCGAGCACGGCGCCTTCCTTCGGGATCACGAGCGTGATGGGAACGCCCTCTCCGGCCATATAGTGCGCGTTCATCGACAAGATCACCTGGACCGGCGTCTCGCCGTTGGCGATAAGCTGCTGGCTGTTGGCGTCGTTGGTGTAGAACGCCTTGAAACTCGGCTTCAGCGCCTTGAGCTTGGCTTGCCCTTTCTCCCAGGTGGCAGCGTCGCCGCCCGAGAGCATCGCTGAGACGACGATGAGATGACTGGGATCGAAGTCGGGCGCGGCGAGCTTGCCTTTGACGTCGCCTCCCCAGAGATCCGCCCAGCTCCCGAACGCCACGCCTTTGATGAGGTCGGGCCGGTAGCCGATGGTGTAGACATAGGCCCAGGTGCCGATGTGATAGGGGCTGATCTTGGCCTGGGCGACCAAATTCTTCGCGTTCGGGACCTTGGCGAGATCGAGCTGCTCGTAGAGACCATCGTTGGCGTAGAGCCAGCCGACGTGCGACGTCGTGAACGTGATGTCGCTCTCGGGACTGCCCTTGGCCAGCTTCTCTTTGTTCAGCCGATCGATGGTGCCGCCCGTGATGTACTCGACCGGCACGCCCGTCGCGGCGGTAAATTTCTTGCCGATGAGATTGTCGACCATGTCACGCCAGCTGCCGCCCCACACGCTGACGACGAGCTTGTCCTGAGCGCTAGCCTGCGTCGGCGCCAAGAATGCCGCCAAGACGAGAGCCAACGCAGCGAGTGCCATGCAGATCCGTTTCATGCTCCTGCCTTTCCGGTTTGCTCGACCATGCGTTTGACGCCACGCGAATTTGCACAAGCGTCGAGCAACGCCCGTGGATGTCCGGCGCGTCATTATTCGTTGAGAGCGCGGAGCTTGTCCAGCGTCGCGGCGCCGCCGGCATCGCACCCGCTTGCCGAAAAGCCCGCGCGAGGCTTGGTTCACGCTCGAGCTTGAGGGTAGATTGCTCCCGCAACAGGAGTGCATCGCGATGGGATCGCGCCTGGAGCGTAGCAACCGAGCGAAACCGAAGTCAGCCGGCAATGTCGCCGCAGCCTATCTCGCCTTATTGGCCGATCGCGGGGTCGACTATTTGTTCGGCAATGCCGGGACCGATTTTGCGCCGCTGATCGAGGCCTATGCGCAGGCGGCGCAAACGGGCGTCGCGGTTCCGCGGCCGATCCTGGCGACGCACGAGAACCTCGCCGTCGCGATGGCGCACGGCTACGGCATGGTGTCCCGGCGGATACCGGCGGTGATGGTACATGTCAGCGTCGGCACCGCGAACATGGTCTGCGCGGCGTTGAACGCGGCGCGCGAGAACGTTGCGATTCTGCTCACCGCGGGCAGGTCTCCGCTGACCGAGACCGGCTTGTTGGGGTCGCGCGACGGCTACATCCATTGGGCGCAGGAAATGTACGATCAGGCGGGCATGATCCGCGAAATCGTCAAATGGGATTACGAATTGCGCAACGCCGAGCAGCTAACCACGGTGGTCGACCGCGCGCTGGCGATCGCGGCGAGCGAACCGCGCGGCCCCGTCTACCTGTCTTTGCCGCGCGAGGTCATCGCGGCGCCGCTTTCCGGTCTCGAGCATCCCGCGCCCTCTCGGCTCGCCGCGGCGGCGCCCCCGGCGCCGGACGCAAACGCGATTGCCACGGCCGCGCGCATGCTCGCGCAGGCCGCGCGGCCGCTGATCGTGACGGCGAACGCCGGCAGGGACGCGGCGGCGTTCGTGGCGCTGACGCAGTTCATCGAGCGGTTTGCCATACCGGTCGTGCAGCATCGGCCGCGTTATCTCTCGCTGCCGTCATCCCATCCCATGAATCTCGGGTTCGACCCGGCGCGACTGGTGCAAAGCGCGGATGCGATTCTCGTGCTCGAGAGCGACGTTCCTTGGATTCCAAGCCGGGCCGCGCCGCGGGCGGACTGCAAGGTCATCGAATGCGGATTCGATCCTTTGTTCGCACGCTACCCGATCCGCGGCTTTCCCTGCGACGTCGCAATCACCGGGAGCACCGTTGCGACGCTATCCGCGTTGACCGCGGCCCTCGCCAACACGCTCGATGCCGAATCGATCGCGCTGCGTCGGCGCTGGATCAAGGACGAGCGCGAGGCGCTGACGGGTGCCTGGAAAACGGCGCGCGATGTGGCCGCCCGCAAGACCCCGCCCGATCCTGCCTGGGTGAGCCACTGTATCGATCGCGCCAAGGATCCCCACTGCATCGTGATCAACGAGTACACGCTGTTCCTGGAGCATTGCGCCTTCGAGTTTCCGGATCTCTATTTCGGATCGAGTTCCGCCTCGGGTCTCGGTTGGGGCGCCGGCGCCGCGCTCGGCGCCAAGCTTGCGCGCCCGCAGAGCCCAGTGATGGCGGTTCTCGGCGACGGCGCCTACATGTTCTGCAATCCCGCCGCCGTCCATCACGCCGCGGCCTTACACGAGCTGCCGGTTCTCTTCGTCGTCATGAACAACGGGATGTGGGGCGCGGTGGAGCGCAGCACGCTTGCCATGTATCCCGACGGCTTAGCGGCGAGGAGCAACGAACCGCCTTTCGTTGCGCTGAAAAAACTCCCCGCGTTCGAGACGATCTGCCAGGCGGCGGGCGGCTATGGCGAACGCGTGGAAGATCCAGCCGCGCTTCCCGGCGCATTGCAACGCGCCATGTCAGTCGTAAAGGATGAACGACGGCAGGCGCTCTTGAACGTCATCTGCGGACCCGGGGGAACGGCGTGAGCGACCCGCGCGCGATGTAAAGATAGGCACGAGGCCATTCAAACTGCCGAAGCGCTCACGAGCGCGCGCGCAGCTGCTCGCGGCGCTGCTGCAGGAAGCGGCGCACAGCCGGATCGGATTCGAGGCCGATCGCCCGTTGATAGGCCGCGTCGGCGGCAGCGACATCGTCCGCGCGTGCGAGCAGCCCGGCGCGCGCCGCCCAGTACGGTTGGTATTCGGCGAGCCGCCCGTCGTCCGCCACCTGATCGAGCGCCGCCAGGCCGGCGGCGACGCCATGCGTCTCGGCAACCGCGATCGCCCGGTTGATCGCCACCACGGGCGAGCCGGTGATCGCCGACAAGGCGTCATAGAGGCGCTCGATCGCCGCCCAGTCGGAGCGACCGGTGCGGCGGCGCACGACATGGGCCGATTGCACCGCCGCCTCCAGCTGATAGCGGCCGATCGCACCCATGGCGCTGGCGCGAAAGAGCAGCGCCTCGGCCTCCTCGATCAACGGCGTATCCCACAATGCCGGATCCTGGTCGGCGAGCGGCACGTATTCGCCCCGCGCGTTGCGTCTTGCGCCCCGCCGCGCCTCGGCATGGAGCATCAGCGCCAACAGGCCGAGCGCCTCGGGCTCGTCCGGCAGCAGCGAGGCCACCAGCCGGCCGAGCCAAATCCCTTCTTCGGCGAGATTGCGGCGGCGAATCTCAGTACCGGCGGGATCGGACCAACCTTCGGCGAAGGCGGCGTAGATCGCGGCGAGCACCGCATCGAGACGGTCGCACAGCTCAGCGCGCTCAGGCACGCGAAACGGGATGGCGGCCTGCCTGATCTTGTTCTTGGCGCGCACCAGCCGTTGGCCCATGGTCGCCGGCGAGATCAGGAACGCCGAGGCGATGGTGGCGGCGTCGAAGCCGAGCACGGTCTGCAGGATCAGCGGGGCGCGGATGCCGGGATCGATGGCGGGATGGGCGCAGGCGAACATCAAAGCGAGCCGCTCGTCGGGAATATCGCGCGCGCTCGCCACCGCCAGCTCCTCGGCCATCATTCGCAACTCTTCGACGGCGCCCTCGCCGCTGCGCCGCCGCCGCAACGCATCGATCGTCTTGCGCCGCGCCACGGCGATGAGCCACGCCTCCGCGTTGTCGGGGACACCGCTCGCGGGCCAATCGACCAGCGCGGCCGCGAAGGCCTCGGACAAGGCGTCCTCGGCCGCCGCGACATCGCCGGTGCGGGCTGCGAGAAAGGCGATGAGCTTGCCGTAGCTGCGGCGAGCCACCGCTTCGGCGGTCTCGCGGGCCTCCTGCGCGCACGCCATCGCCGGTCCCGATCTACATCGGCCAGACCGGACGCACCTCGATGGTGCCATGGCTCGCGCCGGGGCATCGCGACGCCCAGGAAATGGCAGCGTCGAGATCGGGCACGTCGATCATGTAGTATCCGCCGAGCTGCTCCTTGGTCTCGGCGTAAGGTCCATCGAGCACCTTGGTCTTGCCGTCGGCGACGCGCACGGTGCTCGCCGACGCGGTTGGCCGCAGGCGCTCGCCGCCGACGATGACGCCCGCTTTCGTCATGGCTTCCGTATAGGCGCCGTAGGCCGCGTGCACCTCCTCGAGCGCCGACTTAGGCCGGTTCAGCAGGCTCGCTTCGTTGGCGTAGATCAGCAGCAGATACTTCATGATGGTCTCCTTCAGCTGTTGCGGACGGGCCTCATGCTCCGTCGGCACAATGACGTCCGAGCCAGCCGAAATTCGACAGCGGCGCGAAAAAAAGGAGCACGCAGTCCGATGGCGCCCGAGGGCCCAGATAAGGACATGCTCAAATTCCGCATCGTGAAACAACCTTCAAGCACCGTTCGTGCCTATCTCGGTGCGCTCGATCTCACCGTCGGATGCTTTTTAATCAGTGAGCCGCAATTCGTAGATTAGCTCGTCTTCGGTGATACCATCTGGCCACGTTCGCGGTTTGCGACCGATGCAGGTAAAGCCGAGGCGTCGACACGCTCGTTGCGAGGACTCGTTTGAGGCGCGTATCGCCACTACGGCTCGCTTGAATTTGCGGCGCATCCGTATCCAATCGAGACACGCCTGATAAAGCATCAAGGACAGCCCTCGTCGGCGGTATTCTGGCAGGATGAAGGACATGACCAAGAATGCGGCGTCGTCACTTGATTCATCCCGGCCTCCAAACACGCCTGTTATACCGATGAGTTGCGCGGCATCGAACAAACCAAAGACCTGATGATTCGGACCGGCTATGGTCTCTTGCCATGCCTCGGGCGAGCGCGCCGATGCCTGGTCGTAAGATGTTGCGAACATGCCCGGCGCCGATTCAAGCGCCATAAGCCGAAAATCCTTGAATGCTGGCCATTCCGACGCACCTAGCGGACGCACTCGGATCATCTCGGCGCCGGCCCATTAGTCGCGTCGTCAGCTTTGGATCGGAAGCGGGAAGCTCAGAACGAGCAAATACTTTCCGCTTGGAGACAGCGGACCGCCGATCTGCGCGTTGACGAGGACACGCCCTAGTGGGCGCCGTCTCAGAGCGACGTGGACGACAGCCCCGTCTTCGAGTTGGAGGCGGTCGGTATTCGCGCGACGGCGCGCGAGCTCGATGACGGCTTCGTCGTTCTGGCAGGTTCGCCGGCAAGGCAGGACGGGACCGAAGAGTTTCGCCAGACTATCGATCTTTCCGGACCAACTCGTCAGGGATCACAAACTGGTTGAAGATCCGGAGCCAGGCCGCTTCCGGTTCGCAGCAGACGTAGTCTTGTCGTGCTGGGGCGCAATGCCAGCGGCCCGCAGGAGTAGAAGCTGCGCGGCTCGAATCAATCCTATAAGGTGTGGCGGGCAGTGAGTCCGTATCGGTGCGTTCGACCACGTATCGACGCTAGGAAGGCCGCCTGACGAGACTTGGCACTTGGAGCAGCAGGCGATGTCAGACCAACCACCGCGCTTCGATCCCGTGAAGTACAAGGAGACGATGCGAGAGCAATGGCAAAGCATCGATCCCGTGATTTACAGGGAGACGATGCGAGAGCAGTGGCAAAACACTGCCGAAGGATGGCACCGCTGGATTCCGGTGGTAAGGGTGTGGGTGGGGCATGCGACGGAATTGATGCTTGATCTTGCCCACGTTGGCACTGGCGGACGGGTTCTCGACATCGCGGCTGGCGACGGTGACCAGTCGCTGTTGGCAGCAGCGCGTGTCGGCCCGACCGGCTTCGTGCTCGCTACCGACATAGCGCCGAATCTCGTAGCCTTGGCATCCCAGACTGCGCGCGAAAAGGGACTCGAGAACCTCGACGCACGAGTTATGGATGCCGAGAACCTCACCGTGGATGACGAATCATTCGATGTCATCATCTGCCGGCTCGGTCTCTTCTTTCTTCCTGACCTGCCACGAGCGCTTTCGGAAATTAGGCGAGCGCTGAAGCCGGGTGGCCGAATCGGAGGGATCGTTCCTCTCTGTTCCGATCTCAATCATCCGCCGACACGCGCAGCTTGGTCCTCCTCTCCCCGGTCAACCAGGACCGTTCAGTCTTGGCGCACCGGACGCTCTGGCTAGTGCACTCGAGCGTGCCGGGTTTTCTGAAGTTCAGACACGGACGGTATCGGCGCCATTACGTATGGCATCAGCGCGAGAATGTGCTCGTTTCGAACGAGACTCTTTCGGCGCTCTGCACCAAATGCTCGCAGCGCTGACCGAGACCGCGCGCGCGGAAGCCTGGCAAGAGGTTGAGCGCGAGCTTGGCAAATATGAGGGACATGACGGTTTCGAGTCGCCGTGTGAAATTGTCGTCGTCACTGCTGTGAAGAAATAAAGTATTGGCTGTATGGTCGCTGTTTTAAGCCGAAGTCCGCGTGTCCCGGAAAGGCATTGGTGGGATTTGCGAAACGCCAGATCTCCATGTTGCCGAGATGAGACCCCCTAAATGTCAACAGGCCCTAGTACAACCCGCCGGTGCCGGTCCGTATCGCGCGATCGGCCTCGGGCGAAACGCCGAGCGGGCGGCCGTCGGCATCGCTGACGCCGATCGTCGAATAGTTGTCGGGCGGCGCGGTGCCGGGCTTGAAGGCTTCCAGGATC
>Ga0318549_10000065_pt1 | contig 15792 bp, 12 predicted proteins | sample GRESIP169b2f22_FD_203666 | JGI IMG/M metagenome (GOLD analysis project Ga0318549, IMG submission 203666) | Tropical soil microbial communities from Luquillo Experimental Forest, Puerto Rico - GRE.SIPMG.169b2f22 | ecosystem: Environmental > Terrestrial > Soil > Tropical forest > Bulk soil... | reverse complement strand
ACGAGGCGTTCGTCGACCTGCGCGAAGGGCGCAACATTCGCGGAATCATCGATTTCGCCGGTTTCTAGAGCTTCTGATTCAACCCGATTCGAAGTGACGTCGGATACCCGCCAGCATCTCGATGTGCGCCTTGACCCCCTCGCGCGTCGTTATCGGGGCCAGCGGCCGTGGCGCGGCTATCCGTATTCGCTCGGTTACGCGAGTGCCGCCGTCGATCGGCTCGAAACTTACCCGGCCACGTAGGCGGACCCCCGGGGACTGATCGGCTTCGGTGAGCACGTCACCGTCGCGTGGGACGTGCAGCCGCGCCCGGTAGGCGATCTTCATCGTCAACGGCCCCAGCGGAATTCGATCTATCACGCGATAGCTCTGCCGGTATCCGTCCGGAGTTTGGGTGCGCGACATCGTTTGCACGGACACGATCAGCGGGTGCACGAGTTTGATGTTGTCCAGGTCGACGTAGAAGGCGCGGACCTCCTCTGGCGGTGCGGGTACGTCTTCGGACAGCGTCGTCTCGGCGTGGGCGATCCACCAGCTCATGCCGACAACTCCGCGACGAGAACACCCGTGCGCCACCAGATCAGCACGGCGAATACGGCCAACACCAGAATTGTCGCCGCAGCCTGAACCAGGTTCCGGCGTTCCTTTGGTGGATAAACGTAGGCGGCGGCGACCAGCGCACCCGTAACGAGACCGCCCACGTGCGCCTGCCAGCTGATCCGCTGTGAGCTGATCGCCGGAACGACGAAAGTGAAGACCAGGTTGATCACGATGACCGCGGCAACCCAGCGAACGTCAAGGGTGAGCCGCCTCGCCACCACGAAGGTGGCGCCGAAAAGGCCGAAGATTGCGCCCGAAGCGCCCGCCGTCGCGCTGTTCAGCGGCGAGATCAGGTAGACGAGCACGGAGCCTCCCAGGCCGCTCAAGGCATACAATGCGCCGAATCGCAGTCGGCCCAGCCACATCTCGAGCGGTGGGCCCACGACGTACAACGCCCACATATTCAGCACCAAATGGGTTGCGCCGTAGTGCAGGAACGCCGCGGTCACCAGCCGGTAGAACTGGCCCTCGGCGACGGCCGGTGGCCACAGCGTCAGCTCCTGCTGCCAACTCCTAGACGCCATCTCCGCGATGAAAGCCGCGACGTTGATCGCGATCAGCGCGTAGGTGACCACCGGGGTGGCCGACCGCTGCCGCCCGCCAAAGGGCGTTCGGGGCTGGCGAATCGTCCGGGCACCCGCCTGCACACACTCCACACACTGGTGACCGACCGCGGCGTCGCGCGAGCAATCCGCGCAGATATACCGTTCGCAGCGATTGCAGCGAAGGTACGTCCGGCGGCCTGGGTGCCGGTAACAGCTCGGCGCCTCGGCCGGTGACTCCGGTGCGTTGGGTGTACTCATCGCCCCATTCTTGCCGTGATCGCCGGCGCCATGCCTCATCGAACCTATTTCCTCGACTACTACGGTCCCTTACTGTGTTTTTCGTGGGAGTCACCGATGTATCCGGCGCCGGCGCCGGCGTGGTCGAGCGCTACCTGGATTGCCTGGGCGCACACGATTGGGACGGCCTGGCCACGACGATCGCCGACGAGGGCTTGACCCGGGAGGGACCGTTCTGCGACCTCGTCGAGGGCAAGCAGCACTACGTCGCCTACCTGCGCAAGGTCATCACCAACCTCGAGGGCCACCGACTGGAGGTGCAGCGGGTTTCGCACGTGAACTCCCGGTTGTCATACGCCGAGTTGACCGAGACCTTCGAGATCGACGGCGCCCCGGCCTCGTGGCCCGAATGCATCCTCTTCGAGCAGGGCGAGGATGGGTTGATCTCCCGCGTCAGCGTGTTCTTCAAGCAACGATCGGGCGACACCAGCTAGAGGTCTATTCCCTCCCTCGCCGAATTGACCTACCGTGTTGGGATGGAGGAAGACGGAACTCCGGAGTCGGTGCCGGTCGAGAAATTGCACTCGGGCGACCCGATCACCGATTGTGGTCAGCGGTACATTGTTCTCGAATCGAAAGCCTTCGGCGATAGCTGCGTGGTCCTCGAACTCGAGTCCAGAGTCGACCATCAGCTGCAGGTCATCGAAAAGTCGTTCCCGGCGGGGTATCAAGTCGGTAGGGCGCACCACCGAATTTTGTAGAGATCCCTTTCAGTCCGATACCGCGATGCGTGCGCTTTCCGGCGTTCGGCGATGACCACTGCGAACAAAAGTTTCTTCGGCGATGCGAATGCAGGCGAATACCGCGTGATCCGCGGGCAGTCCGCCGGCGAGTCCCCCGAATTCTCCTGGCGCCCAACGGTCGTCATGCCCACGAAATCGCCACGCATCCCCCGACGGCCCGTCCTGGCTGTCACCCCTCTCGACGCGCCCTAGTTTCGCACGTTTGGCCATGCCGGTACCCGGTAACCTTCTGCCAGGGAAGCGATCGCGCGCGAATGGCCCAGCGAAGCCCGACCCGCGGCAGTCGTTGGTGTGATCGCGTGACCGTCCGCCCGGGCCTCATGTGGACAGCTCCCTGACAGGCCAGGATCATTGGGCGCGGTAGCGGTGATTGAAGGGTGACGGAGTGAAGGTTCCGGGTGTAGCCGGCGTCGTCGCCGGCGTAGCCGGCGGAGCCGCGCAGGTGGTGCGCGCCGGCGTCTCCACTGCGGCCGAGGCAGCGGGCGCGGTGCAGTCGCTGGCCAGCCCCGTGTTGGACCTGGCCGGCCCGGTGGTTCAGTCGATGGCCCACACGACGGGCCGGGCGATCGGCCTAGGCATTCCCCCCGACGGCTCCCCCAACGGTGTCGCCCCGCCGGTGCGCTGGCAGAGCGGGCAGCGGGTGCATTTGGACCTGGACCCGTTGCTGCCGTTCCCCCGCTGGCACGAGTACGCGGCCGCAGTAGAGGAGCCGGTTCGCCGGATTCCGGGAGTGGCCAAGGCGCACGTCGAGGGCTCACTGGGCCGGTTGGTGGTCGAGCTTGCCGATGATGCCGACAACGACATCGTCTTGGACGAGGTGCGGGAAACGGTTACCTCCATAGCAGCCGACATAGCGTCGTCAGGATCGGGATCGGCACCGCTTTCCGCGCCATTCGCCGACCCGGGCAACCCGTTGGCGATTCTGGTGCCGCTCACCGCCGCGGCGATGGATCTGGTCGCTGTGAGCGCCGCGGTCACCGGCTGGGTCACCCGACTGCCCGCCGCACCGAAAACCACTCGTGCCGCGGCCGCTCTCATCAATCACCAACCGCGCATGGTGTCACTCCTGGAGTCGCGACTGGGCCGGGTGGGCACCGACATTGCGCTCGCCGCTACGACGGCGGCCGCTCACGGGCTAACCCAAGCGATCGGCACACCGCTGCTCGATCTGACGCAACGCACCCTGCAAATCTCCGAGGCCGCGGCACACCGTCGCGTATGGCGAGACCGGGAGCCCCAGCTGGCCTCGCCCGAGCGGCCGCAGGCCCCGGTGGTCCCGGTCATCTCATCAGCCGGGGCCCAATCGCAAACGCCGCGGCACAGCTGGGCGGCCGCGGCGGCGGGTGATGCTTCGCACGTCGTGGTCGGTGGATCCATCGACGCCGCAATCGACACCGCCAAAGGGTCAATGGCGGGGCCGGTGGAGGACTACGTCAATTCGGCGGCGACCGGCTCGTTGATCGCCGCGGCGAGTGCGTTGGTGGCGGGCGGTGGCACCGAAGATGCGGCCGGCGCGATCGAGGCCGGGGTGCCGAGGGCGGCGCACATGGGGCGTCAGGCGTTCGCGGCGGTACTGGGTCGCGGGCTCGCCAACGCGGGACAGCTGGTCCTCGACCCGGGTGCCCTGCGCCGCCTGGATCGACTGCAGGTGGTCGTCATCGACGGCGCCGCGCTGCGCGGCGATCACCGTGCCGTTTTGCGTTCGCGCGGAGATGCCCCCGGCTGGGACGACGACCGGGTCTATGAGGTTGCCGATGCGCTGCTGCATGGTGAGGAGGCGCCAGAGCCCGACCCCGATGAGTTGCCGGCTACCGGTGCAAGGCTGAGATGGGTTCCGTTACAGAGCCCATCGGCAACTCCCGCGCAAGGCCTCGAAACCGCCGACCTGGTGGTCGACGGCGAGTGCGTGGGCAACGTCGAAGTTGGCTGGGAGGTCGACCCGTACGCGATCCCACTGCTGCAGACGGCAAACCGGACGGGAGCCCGGGTGGTCCTACGCCACGTTGCCGGCACCCAGGATCTGACCGCCAGCGTCGGCGCGACGCATCCGCCTGGCACGCCGCTGCTGGGTTTGGTACGTGACCTGCGGACCGATCGCGGACCGGTATTGCTGATCACCGCGGTGCACCGCGACTTCGCGTCGACCGACACGCTGGCCGCTCTGGCGATCGCCGACGTCGGTGTGGCCCTTGACGATCCACGCGCGGCCACGGCATGGACCGCAGACATCATCACCGGGACCGATCTGGCCGATGCCGTGCGGATCCTGTCGGCGATTCCGGTAGCCCGCTCGGCCAGTGAATCGGCCGTGCACCTTGCCCAGGGCGGCACGACACTGGCCGGGCTGCTGCTGGTCACCGGTGAGCAAGACACCCCGACCAACCCCATCAGCTTCCGGCGCTGGCTGAATCCGGTCAACGCGGCCGCGGCCACCGCCCTGGTGGCGGGAACCTTCTCGGCCAGCAGGGTGCTCCGACTGCCCAATCCGACCCCGCAACCCCTGACCGCCTGGCATGCGCTGGACCCGGAGATCGTCTACTCCCGGCTGACCAGCCGCACGCGACCCATGGACGTCGAGTCTGGAGCCGCGCCCTGGCGGCAGTTCCTCGACGACCTGTCGTACAACCCGGTTGTAGCGCCGCTGCGCGGCCCGACCAGCCAGGCGGGCCGGCTGCTGGCCGCGACGCGGGCCGAGCTCGCCGACCCGTTGACTCCGATCCTGGCCGTCGGGGCCGCCGCGTCCGCGATCGTCGGCAGCAATGTCGACGCGCTTCTGGTCGCCGGTGTGATGACCGTCAACGCGATAACCGGTGGGGTACAACGGTTGCGGGCCGAGGCGGCTGCGGCCGAGCTTTTCGCCGAGCAGGACCAGCTCGTCCGCCGGGTCGTGGTTCCGGCGGTGGCGACGACCCGACGCCGGTTGGAGGCAGCCCAGCGTGCCACCCGCACGGCCACGGTGTCCGCCAAGTCGCTGCGGCCCGGTGAAGTCATCGACCTGGCCGCACCGGAAGTGGTGCCCGCGGACGCACGCCTGTTGGTGGCCGAGGACCTCGAGGTTGACGAGTCGTTTCTCACCGGTGAGTCGCTCCCGGTGGACAAGCAGGTGGACCCCGTCGCCGTCAACGACCCCGACCGTGCCAGCATGCTCTTCGAGGGCAGCACCATCGTCGCGGGGCACGCGCGGGCGATCGTCGTGGCCACCGGGGTCGGCACCGCCGCGCACCGCGCGATCTCCGCGGTCGCCGACGTCGAAACGTCGGCCGGAGTCCAAGCGCGATTGCGAGAGCTCACCAGCAAGGTCCTTCCGCTGACGCTCACCGGCGGTGCCGCCGTAACCGCCTTGGCGTTGTTACGGCGCGCCCCACTGCGTCAGGCGGTCGCCGACGGCGTCGCAATTGCCGTGGCCGCCGTCCCGGAGGGCCTGCCGCTGGTGGCCACCCTGTCCCAACTTGCCGCCGCCCAGCGGCTGACGGCTCGCGGAGCGCTGGTCCGCGCCCCTCGCACCATCGAAGCGCTGGGCCGCGTCGACACCGTATGTTTCGACAAGACCGGCACTCTGACCGAGAACCGACTGCGCGTAGTCTGCGCCGTGCCGGGCGCGGCTAGGAACGAGGATCCATTTCCGGACCCCGCCGATCCGCAGTCCGCCGCCGTGCTCAGGGCGGCCGCGTGGGCGTCCACGCAACCAAAAGAGGGCCAAGGACATGCGCACGCCACCGACGAAGCTATCCTCACCGCAGCGAGTTCCCTTATCACACAGAGTGATTCGGGATGGACCGTGCTCGCGGAGGTCCCGTTTGAGTCGAGTCGTGGCTTTGCCGCCGCGATAGGCACACTGAGCACAGACTTGGCCTCGCCGGTTCTGATGCTCAAGGGCGCTCCGGAGGTGGTCTTGCCCCGCTGTCGGTTCGCCGATTCGGATGGCGACCAAGAACACGCGGAGTCGTTGGTACGCAGCCTCGCCGAGCGAGGCTTGCGGGTGCTGGCGGTGGCGCAGCGCCGCTGGGACAACGGGACGGCCCACGACTCCGACACTGACGCCGATGCTGTCGATGCCGCCGCACAGGACCTCGAATTGCTCGGCTATGTCGGTTTGGCGGACACCGCGCGGGCATCGGCTCGCCCGCTGATCGAAGCCTTGGTGGACGCCGACCGCGAGGTCGTGCTGATAACCGGCGATCACCCCATCACCGCACGGGCGATCGCCCGTCAGTTGGGCCTGCCCGCGGACGCGCGAGTCGTGACCGGTGCCGAGCTTGCCGGCCTTGACGAGGACGCGTCCGCCAAACTCGCCGCCGACGTGCAGGTCTTCGCTCGCGTCAGCCCGGAACAAAAGGTGCAGATTGTGGCCGCACTGCAGCGCTGTGGGCGAGTGACGGCGATGGTCGGCGACGGCGCCAACGACGCGGCCGCCATTCGAATGGCCGACGTGGGGATCGGCGTGAGCGGCCGTGGTTCGTCGGCCGCCCGCGGGGCCGCCGATATCGTCTTGACCGACGATGACCTGGGCGTGCTGATGGACGCACTGGTCGAAGGCCGCAGCATGTGGGCCGGTGTGCGGGATGCGGTGACAATACTGGTCGGCGGCAACGTGGGCGAAGTGCTGTTCACCATCATCGGAACCGCTTTAGGTCCCGGTCGCGCTCCGGTTGGGACCCGTCAGCTGCTGTTGGTGAACCTGCTCACCGACATGTTCCCCGCGCTTGCGGTGGCGGTCACTTCCCAATACGTGGAACCCGACGAAACCGAATATCAAACCGACGAAGAGGCCGAAGAGGCACGACGTGCACACCGGCGCGCCGTACTGACCGGGCCTACTCCCTCGCTGGACGCTCCGCTGATGCGCCAGATCGTCACTCGAGGGGCCGTCACGGCCGCCGGGGCAACGGCTGCCTGGGCGATCGGGCGCTGGACGCCGGGCAGCGAACGTCGCACGGCGACAATGGGGTTGACCGCATTGGTGACCACTCAGCTCGCGCAAACCCTGCTCACGCGGCGACACAGCCCGCTCGTCGTGGCGACCGCGCTGGGCAGCGCGGGTGTGCTGATCGGTATTGTCCAGACCCCGGTTATCAGCCAGTTCTTCGGATGCACGCCATTGGGGCCGGTCGCCTGGACGGGCGTGCTGGGCGCCACGGGGGGAGCCACCGCGATCTCGGCGCTGGCGCCCAATTGGCTGGCCCAAAGGGTCGCTGCCCTAGAACCCGAACACGAGGTGTAGGACAAGTCGGTACCGAGTGTGCGGCCAGCCGCACGTTCGGCGCCGAGTGTGCGGCCAGCCGCACATTCGCGAACGGCTTGAACAATTTCAGCGCCATCAGGACCGGGAGGGCCCCCGCCTCAGCTCGACAACTCCCTGCGCACGACCTTGCCTGCGGGATTGCGCGGAATGCTGGCGACGATGTTGATGTCTCTGGGCTGTTCGAAGCGAGAAACCTTGCCCTTCAAGTACTCCCGTAAGGTTGGCGCGTCGATCTCGCTCTGCGGCTGCAAGACCACGAAGGCGGCCAGTCGATGACCGAACCGCTCGTCGGGAACACCGATGACCGCGTTGTCGGCGATGTCGGGGTGTTCGGCGAGTGCGTTTTCGACCGCGCGGGGATACACGTTCTCGCCGCCCGAGATGATCATGTCGTCTTCGCGACCGACGATGAAGAGCCGGCCCGCGTTGTCGAGATAGCCCATGTCTCCCGTGCTGGTCATGTTGTCGACGACGGCTTTGGCTCCCCCACCCGTGTAGCCCTCGCTCGCCAGTTCGCCGCCGACGAGGATGCGTCCGGTGACGCGGGGACCGACGGGCCGGTCGTTCTTGTCGATGATGCGCACCGGACAGCCGGCGACCGGCCTTCCGACGGTTTCGGGAGCGTCCCGCAGGTCGGCCGGTGTCGCGAGGGCGCCGATGCCGACCTCGGTGGAGCCGTAGCCGTTGTACAGGATCTCGCCGTAGGCATCCATGAACCGCTGACCGAGGGTGGGATCGAGCCGGTCGCCGCTCGACAGCACCACCCGCCAATAGGGCACGGGGTTTCGCGCCCGCACGCGCTGGGGCAGGTCGAGGATGCGTGCGAGCACGACCGGCACCGCCGTGAACGCGTCGGCGCGATGCAGCGATGCCTGCGCGAGCGCGGCCTCGGCGTCGAAGTGGCGTTGGGTGAGCACCGTGCCACCGAGGGCCACGGTGAGCATGAGCATGCCAAGCCCCAGCCCGTGAAACATCGGCATCGCCACCGAGACTCGTGACCCGGTGTGCAACCGGGTGCGATCAAGGATCGTCACCCAGACGCCCACCGCCGAGCGCATCTGCGGTGTGCGCGGCACGCCCTTGGGCTTGCCGGTGGTTCCCGATGTGAGCAGAACGATCCGGCCGGATGCGGCCACGCCGGGCCGCGGGTCGCCCTCAAGCGCAGTAACCGTCGCCGGGTCGATGGCGGCGACCGAACCATCGGCGACCCGCACCTGTTCCGCGAACTCGTCGTCGGCCACCATCGCTGTGATCCGGTGTGCGCTCAATGCGGCCGCCAGCGCATCGGTGCGGAAATCCGTATTGACGAGCACGACGTCGGCGCCCACCATGGCGGCGGCGAAGAACCCCTTGACGAAGCCCCGCCCGTTGCGGCACATAACCCCGACCGCTTGACCGGGTCCAACGCCGTCGCCGGACAGCTCAAGGGCAAGCGATTCGGTCTCCGATTGCAGCTCGCGATAGGTGAGGGCACCGTCGTCGTCGATTATTGCGGTCCTGTTGGGCCACCGAGCCGCCGTGACCGCCAACAGGGTGACGGGATTCGTGCCGCCCCGGCGCGCCTCACGAATGAGCCGGAACCCCGCGACCGGGGAAGGCGGACTCAGCAGGCCGGAGCGCAGCAGCGCCCGGGCCGCGGTGGCAACCACGCCGTCCTCGGATACGAAAGCGGTCATCGTTCGGCCTCATGGGTATCGGGATTGGCGAAGAAGCGGCGGTGCCAGATCCGGGCCGCGCGCTCGGCCGGCCCGGCCAGCAGCACCGAGGCCAGCTCGGCCGGCCACATCCAGGGCGGCTCGTTGGTGCGGGGCCGCTCGATGACCGCTTTGGCGATCGCGTCGGCGGCTTCATCCGGCGACATGCCAGGAAGTCGGCCCAGGACCGGCGTGGGTGCGATCATCCGGGTACGCACGAGCGCGAAGTAGACCGATGTGACGTCCACACCGTCGGCGTGCAGTTCCGGCGCCACGCTGCGCAGCCAGCGATCGAAAGCCCCCTTCGAGGCCTGGTAGGCGCCCCACTGCGGACCGGGCACGACGCGCGCACCGACGCTCGAAACGTTCACGATGTGCCCGCCGCCGTGCTCGCGCATCGCCGGTAGCAGTCCCAGCAGCAGCCAGATCGGTCCCAGGTAGTTGATGTCGATGGTGCGCTGAAAGTCATGCGGGCGGTCGTACTGGTGATGCAGTGAGCGGCGCAACGACTTGCCGGCGTTGCTCACCACGATGTCGACTGGCCCGTGGTTCTCCGTGACCTGCTTCGTGAGCGCGCTGACGGCGCCCTCGTCGGTGAGGTCGGTCGGGTAGGCGACAGCTCGGCCGCCGCCGGCGTTGATCGCCGCCGCGAGGTCCTCGAGCCTTTCCGTCGACCGGGCGACAGCCAGCACGGTCGCTCCCGCGGCGGCCATCTTGCGCGCCGTCGCTTCGCCGATTCCGTAGGACGCGCCCGTCACCATCACGGTCTTCCCGGAAACGGCGCGGCGCAGCTTGTCGGGATCCGACACCTTCGCCGGGTTGGCCAATCGGTCGGTGGCCGCTTGCAAGGCCTGCGCTATCACGTTCACGTTCCTGCCGCATCCATTCCGAATTACACGTCGAGGCTGTGGCTCTGGCTTGACCGTGCGCCTCTTTGCTCGGGCTACAGCCAGCAGACCACATCGGAGTGCGGGCCCGCGCTCCGGCCTGGTGTTACGGGCTTTAGAAAACTACAGGAATTGCCTGGAACTTGCGGTTTAAGCAAACACATCAGTGGGAACATTGCGGCATGATCGCACGTCAAATCCCTCGTTTCCTTGCTTCTTCGGTGGTCGCGGTGTCGGGCATTGGCGCCTCCGTCCTCGCGTCTGCGATCCCCTCCGCCTCCGCCGAACCGTGTCCGGACGTTCAGGTCGTGTTCGCCCGCGGCACCGATGACCCTCCGGGCGTCGGCAAGACAGGACAGGCATTCATCGATTCCCTGCGCCCGCGCGTTGGCGCGAGGTCGTTCGACGTATATCCGGTCAACTACCCCGCTACCCATGACTGGACGAGCGCGGGCGAGGACGGCATCAGGGACGCCGGCGCGCATGTCGTTTCGATGGCGCACGACTGCCCCAAGACCCAGATGGTGCTCGGCGGTTATTCCCAGGGCGCGGCCGTGATGGGCTTTGTCACCTCGGCTGCCGTGCCGGCTGGGATCGATCCGGCGAGCGTGCCCAAACCGATGGACCCGGAGGTGGCCAACCACGTGTCCTCGGTCGTGCTCTTCTCAGTGCCAAACGATCGGGCGATGAACTTCTTCGGCGAGCCGCCGGTCGTCATCGGCCCGCTCTATCAGGCCAAGACCATTCAGGTATGCGCCCCCGAGGACCCGATCTGCGCCGACGGGATGAATTTCAGCGCCCATGACAACTACGCGACCAACGGGGCAATTATTGACCAGGGCGCGAGCTTTGCGGCCAGTCGCCTTAGCGAAGTCCCTAGCGGGCCAGCGGGTGCGGGTCCTGGCGGGCTGCCGACCGTCGCCGCGTCTCCTTCTCCACGCCCGTCTCCAAGCCCTTCCCCACGCGGAAACTTCGGTAGCTAGTCCCTGACGAAGCCTTTGTTGCGCATCAGCACGTCCGCCAGGAACCCGTCGTGCGGGATTTGGGGTGCCGCGTAAAAGGTCGGGTGGCGGCCGCAGTAGACGTTGGCGACCGTCGGTTCAGCGATCAGGTAGTCGATCAGCTCCTCGTCTCCGGTGACCGCGGTGACGACCAACGAATGGCGCAGCGGCTCCACGCCCGCGCCGCGCGACCACGACGACACCCACGCGCACGGAAACGGCAATTCGACGTTCAGCGCGTCGGTGAGCTCGCCGGAGCCGGGCTCGGCCACCACGTGCAGGGCCGGACGCATTGCGGCGTAGCCGTCACCCAGGGGCGCGACCACCTGATCGGCGCCAAGCAGCGGCATCGTTCGTGCCGCCCTGACCGCCAGATAGTTCGCCAGCGCCTGCGCCTTTCGCAGGGGCTGGGTGGGCAGGATTGCCCGCTCGTCCTCGGTGGGGAGCGGCTCAATAGTCGCCAACCGCTCGGCAATCGCGCCCGCTAACGGGGCGGGGTCACCCTCGTAGAGCACCGCGGTGGTGTTGACGCACGCCATCCCACCCAGGTTGGCGATCGAGTCAACTACGAGGTCGACGTAGTCACGCCAATCCCGGTCGGCGGTGATCAAGATCTTGGCCCGTCCCGGTCCGTTCACCACCACCCTCGGATCGGTGGCGTACTTTTCGACCACGTTCTGTCCGCCGTACACCATGGCGAGGTCGGCCGACCGGATGATCTCGTCGGCGCCGCCATGGTCTGTGGGTAAATAGACCGCGTCTTCGGGGCGAAATCCCGACCGGCGCAAGGCGTTCACCAGCCGGTGTGCGGTCAGCGGCTCACGCCGTGACGGCCGCACCGCCACCCGGTAGCCCAGCGCGAGCGCCTGCGGCCACAGACCGTGCACGCCCGGGCCGTTTCCGGCGGCGTGCACGGCAAACACCTCCCCTCGCCGCGCCCACAGCGCACCGCCGTCGCGGGTGCGCTGCTCGCGCCAGTCGAGGGCGGCGCCCGTGGGCCGAGCCGGCCGTACTCCGTCGAATGCCGTGGCCATGCCGTCGGCCACGCTGCGCGCCCCGGCGCGGGTGACCGCGATCGGCAGCCCCGAAATCCGGCTGGCCAGGCGAACATAGTTCTCGAAGTCCAGACCGCCTATAACGGCAGTGGCGAAGGCATCGGCCGCGTTGGCCAGCGCTGCTTCCCGCTGTGCGGCCGGCAGCGGTCGGATCTTGCGTTGCGCACCGATGGATCGTGAAACGTACAGCGGCGGAACAACGCTCAACTCGGCGACCGCGACACCGGCGGTGCTCGTGATCACCTCGCGGTTGCGGGTGCGATACTCGCCGTCCGGGCCGAGCGCGTCGATGCTCACCAAATCGGCTGTAACGCTTGCCTGTTCGGATCCCATGTTCAGTACACGCCTTCGATGACGGCCTCGCCCTCGAAGGTCGTCACCGGGCGCACCTCACTGACGGAATCACTGACTTGGCCTGCCGGCCCGGGCACCCGGATCGCCAGATCGCGCTCCAGGTTGTTCGGTATGAACATCCCCTTGCTGATGTGGTTCATGACCACCTGGCCTTGTTGTCCGTATGGCACCTGTTCGCCGGTGTCGGGATCGACCACCCAGAACACGACGTAGGGCGTCCTCGGGTCGAAGACGAACGAGTCGCCGTCGATGGCCCGCGTCACCGCTTGCGAAAGCACCATGGTGCTGCCGAAGGCCATGGTGATCGTCGTGTTCGGGAAGATCTCGCGCAGCAGGTCGAGCGTGTCGGCGTCCACGTGGGCACCGCTCAGCAGCAGATAGCGGACCTTGTCGTTCACCAGATCCACTACGCGGTCGTTTCGGGCGATGGCCTCCAGCAGCGGCGGAGTGGTGTGCAGATTCGCAACGTTCTGCGTCTGGAGAACGAACACGGCCTGGTCGATGACATGGTCGACGTAGGCGGCGACTTCCGCGGCCGCGTTGCGCGCGGCGACCTTCTTCACCCAGCGGGGATCGATGTCGATCGCGTGGAAGATCGCGCCCAGCCGCTCGGAGACCCGGCGGGAGAAGTAGCCGACACCGTGCGGGCCGCTCGGCATCAGGCACAGGAAGCCCCGGCCGGACACGAAGCCGCCCGCGGCGAAGTCCTCCGTCTGCCACTCAACGACCTGAGCGATCCAATCCGGCAGCTGCACAGTCCGTTTCGGGGCGCCCGTGGTGCCTCCGGACTCGAATATCTGGGGCACCGGCGGGGGTGACCCCTGGGATCCCTGGGATATATAGCCGCGCGGAATGAGATCCTCCACCGGCACGCTGCGCAGTTCGTTGACGAGGTTGGGAAACAAGCGCAGGTCCGCGAAGGTTTTGACGTCGGTCAACGGATCGAAGTCGAGCGTCCGCGCGGTCCGCAACCAGAACGGGGAGCCGGTGTCCTCGCCGAAATGCCAGTCGATCGCTGCCCGTAGGTAGGCCTCAGGGTCTTCGACCGGTACCGATCTCGGGACGTCCAACAGCGAGAAATCGCCCATGGCATCGATCCTGTCGCATACCGGACGAGCCCGCCAGGCACGCCCGGGCCCGCTGGCATACAGAGATTGAACGGGGCCCCACGCAACGGCAAACTCTTTGCGGCTGCCAGGTTTTCATCGTTGGTCTGCCGTCCGAAGCGCGCGCGGATCAGCTGTTAAGCGCGGCCGAGGTCCGCGGTGATCGCCTCGTTGAAGGCGGGATAAATCTCGTCGTACATGCCATTGCGCTCGGCGAACCGGAAGCCCTTGACGCCCTCGACGAGGATCTCGTCGGCCTGCGGCTGGGTCTGCAACAGGGTCATCGTCTCGGCGATGTAGTCATCCAGGGGCATCGCCCTGGGGTCGAATCCCCGCTGCCCCTGCAACGCGGTTTGCACGTGCGGCGGAACGATTTCGATCACCTGGACCGAGGTCTTGCGGAGCTGGAATCGCAGCGACTGGGTGTAGGAATGCAGCGCCGCTTTGGTGGCGCAATACGTCGGTGTGATCGCGCTGGGCACGAATGCCAGGCCCGACGTTACGTTGACGATCGCCGCGCGCGGCTTCTTGAGCAGCGACGGCAGCAAGGCCGCGGTGAGCCGGATCGGGCCCAGCAGATTGATGGCGACGGTCAGCTCCGCCAAGCCGGCGCCGGCGGAAGTGAGGTCCTCGACGCGCTGGGTGCCGGCGTTGTTGACGACGACGTTGAGGTCCGGGTAGTGATCGGTCAGTTCGGTGGCGAACCGGCGGATGTCGGCGGGGTCGGCCTGATCCAGCGGCAGAACCTGTATGCCCGGGTTGGCCTCGGCGACTTGCTGCAGCGGCTCATGGCGTCGGCCCGCGATGATCACCTGGTTGCCGAGCCGGTGCAATGCTTCGGCCAAGCCGCGCCCGATGCCGGTGCCACCTCCGGTGACCAGCACCGTATTGTCCGTCATCTGCATCGCCGCTCCCCTCCTTCGGTTTCAGTACCGGATAACCACGATTGTCATCCGAACCGCAACCACTCAAGCAGGTCTTGGCGGTGGGCTTCAATGCCCTTGCGCATCCGAATCGTTGTCAGGCGACAATCGGGCGCCGGTTGTGCAGTCGGCGCGGGTCGACGCTCGCGCGGCGCCACGCCGTGGCCGCCCAGGGCGTGTAGACGAACCACAGGGGCAGCCGGTTGATGAGCGGATTCAGCGCGCGCACAACGGCGGCGAACAGCTGGAATCGCTTCTCCTTCTTCGCATCCCACTCCAGCCGGCAGACCTCACGCATCTGCGGCGGCAGGGTTCCGACCAAGACCAGCCGGGCGTAGGCGTTGAGCGGCGCAGACAAGATCTTCCAGACCGGCCCGGGAATCCAGCGCGGGCCCGGTATCCCTTTCCTGATGTAGCCGGTGGCGTACAGCACGGTCTTGTGCGGGACGAACCGGTCGAGCATCTGGTCCCAGTAGGCCACGAACTCGTCGTAGGTCTGCGGCTGGCCACGGTCGCTGACCCCGTAGAGCCGATACCAGGTCTTGCCCTCGTTGAAGATCTGCTCCTTTTCCGCACGGGACAGGCGGCGGATAAACGTGTCGGTCGTGTAGATGACCTGGTCGACGAACGTCGCGTGCGCCCAGTAGAACAACTCCGGATTGAGCGCGTGGTACCTCGAACCGTCACTGATGGTGCCCTTGATCGGCTTGTGAAAGTCGCGGACCTTGCGGCCCCACCTGTGCGGGTCGTTGGAGTAGACGGTTTTCATCACGGGCGGTGCGGTTCGCTTGGCCCGTCCCAACGTGTCGCTGAAGATCACCGAGTGATCGAGCACGCCCTGGGCGAGCTGCTCGATGCAGTTCTCGACACCCGCGACGCGCTGAAACCCGAAGAATTGAGTGCGGTGATCGCCGTAGAACTTCCATATCAGCGACTCGGGCCCTAGCCGGGCCGAGGCGTCGGCGACTTCGTCGACGGGCATGGGCACCGCTTCGCGCACGCCGCTCTCGAAACGGGCACCCGCGGTTAGCCCGGTCAATTGGTCATGCTGGGCGGTCATGCCGGCCTCCTCGCGTCAATACTGAAGCAATGACACAAACTAGTATCTTTGTTTCAAAGCCTAGCAACCCGTCGGCGCCGTCCGCAAAGTAGGTGAGTTCGATACGATGCGGCCAATCATGAAGTCCGAGATGGGCGCCGAAATGCGCGTTCATAGCAGCGAGTCGATCACCGATCTCGACCGCACCATCCTGGATACCGCGCGGACTGTCTTCGAGACCTACGGCGTGCGTCGCGCCAACATCGAAGACGTCGCCGCCCGCGCCGGGGTGAGCCGCAGCACCAT
>Ga0318549_10000049_pt1 | contig 16719 bp, 19 predicted proteins | sample GRESIP169b2f22_FD_203666 | JGI IMG/M metagenome (GOLD analysis project Ga0318549, IMG submission 203666) | Tropical soil microbial communities from Luquillo Experimental Forest, Puerto Rico - GRE.SIPMG.169b2f22 | ecosystem: Environmental > Terrestrial > Soil > Tropical forest > Bulk soil... | reverse complement strand
CCATCATCATCGGATTTGTGGCGGGAGTGATCGCGAGATTCCTTCATCCAGGGAACAAGTACGAGCCTAAGGGCTTTATTTTGACAACCCTGCTCGGGATTGTTGGAGCTTTTGTAGCAACATATCTTGGCCAAGCGGTTGGGTGGTATCGAGCCGGCGAAGGCGCGGGTTTCATCGGCGCAATCGTTGGCGCGATCATAGTGCTGGTAGTGTGGGGATTAATCGCGCCTCGTCTTGAGCTAACATAAGTCACTGCAACGATCGGTCGTATTGAGTTTGACTGCAAAGAGCATCATCAACTGAGTTCTAATGCTGCCCTCGTAGTTATTCAGATTTCTACTCGGCTTTACTCTGTGCATTGCAGTCAACGTCACGTTGCAATTGCTGCGATAGCGGGCCCCTTAGACAACAACAAACACGATCCTCGGCATCAATCAGTACATTCGAGGACCCAGGATGTCCGATTTGGCACTGAACGGGCATCCGACTATCGCCCGCTTGGAGTCTCCTATCGGGGACAAAAAGGAGACATCACCTCGGCTGCCATCCCGCTCCACAGGAGTGGCGGAGCAAAAACCGTTTAACTTTGACGGCATCAGGCTGAGACAGCACATCGACGTTACGCAAAGGCTCATGTAAAAGCTATTTACATGAGCTGGTCGAAAGATGAGAGGGGTGGCCCACGCGGCTACCACCACGGTAACCTGAAAGAGGCGCTGCTGCGCGCCGCCTTGGAATTGATCGCGCAGAAAGGATCGGCGGGTTTCACTTTCGCCGAGGCCGCGCGGTGGGCGGGGGTGAGTCCAGCCGCGCCCTATCGCCATTTCCGTGACCGCGACGAACTTCTCGCTAGCGTCGCACTACGCGGCTTCGAGCGGTTCGCCATTGTGCTTGAGAAAGCGTGGGACGATGGTCGCCCGCAGCCGTTCGCCGCGCTCGATCGGCTGGGCAAGGCCTACCTTGAATTCGCGCGAGCCGAACCCGCCTATTACTCCGCGATGTTCGAGGCCGGCATTCCGCTCGCGACTAGCCCCGAATTGCGTCAGGCCGGCGAGCGGGCCTTTGCCGTACTGCGAGGCGCTTCCGAGGTGATATGTGCTCAAAAGCCCGCGCAGTCTCGGCCGCCAGTCTTGATGGTCGCGCTGCATATTTGGGCGATGTCACACGGCATCGCCTCGCTGTTCGGCCGCGGCGACGCCGCGCAGCGCACGTTGCCAATGTCGCCCAAAGAGCTGCTTGAGGCAGAAGTGTTGGTGTACCTGCGCGGCCTCGGACTAACTTCTCAGATGAGCCCCTCTTGACACTTGGAGCATGAGATGTAAATGTTATTTACATTCACAGTGAGGTCTCGCCATGCCCATCGCAGCAAGGATCGATGAATTCGGAAAGCCAGCCTGGATCGTGCTGATGATCTTGGGCTTTTGGGCCTGGTGGCCCTTGGGCGTCGCCATCCTCGCTTTCACGATTGGGAGTGGACGAATGGGTTGCTGGAATCATCGCGGCATGAACCGTTGGCAGGACAAGATGCGCTCAAAGGTGGATTGGTGGGGAGCTACCGCTCCCTCAAGCGGTAATCGCGCTTTCGATGAATATCGCGCCGATACGTTACGCAGACTTGAAGAAGAGCAGCGCGAGTTTAAGGAGTTCCTGCAGCGACTGCGCTTTGCCAAGGACAGGGCCGAATTCGACCAATTCATGGCTGAGCGGCGCAACCGTCCGGACGCTCCACAACCGCAATCCCAGCCGTAAGGCAAAATATCATCCTCAAGGGGCGGGATGATGACTTAAAAATATCGTCCCGCTCCAAGCAAATCATCGTTGAAGTTGAATGATACGGAATTTGACTGGATAACGTGCCCCTTTTGAGCAGTTCAACGGCCTAGCGTCTTTCATTCAGGTCTGACCGAGTCACCATCGTGCACGACCGGCCATGCATTCGCGATAGGCATGATTGTATATTCTCGATGCATGCGAACTACGTCGGACGCCGCCGGTAATAGCGCCGACACCGGCACCTATCGCCGCGCCCGCTCCTGCGCCTCCTGCCAGCGCTCCGATGCCGGCGCCCAGCAACGCACCGCCTCCCGCTCCGCGGAGCACCTGCCCATTCCGGCTGTGAGTACGTGCATATTCCTGCGCATATCGATCGCAGTCGACGGGCGAGGGTTGGGCGCGAAGCTTTTCAGCGCCGAGCATCCCAAGCACAGCTAACCCCCCCGCTAGAAAAAGAGCCTTGGCGTAAATCATAACGTCATCCCCCTACGGTGCGGCTTTGAGTCCTTCAAATTAAAACTTGCATGTCAATTCTCCCAACTATTTACGCGCCTCCAATTCGGAGATTTTTGGGCTTGCAGACTCCCATTTGTGGCACGTTGGAGACGTGACGAGCTCATGATTGTGTCCGTTATTGGGATCTAAGCGGACCGACGTGGATATCGTCTAGCTGATGTCCGATGGGGGTGACGAGTAGATCTTCCTCTGTTAAAGGGTCGTTCGTTTTCGGGGGTTGCAAGGGTGACAGCGGACAGACTTTCGCGGCATTTGCCGACGCTGCTAGTCGTTGTTCTGGGACTTGCATGCGGCGCTTGCACTGGTCGGCCATTGCAAGGCGTCCTCGTCCCGGCGGCACAATCTGCGACTGGCGTATCGCGAGTCCCGATACTGGTGGCCACAACCCGCAAACGGTCGACCGCCGATCCGGGCGATATGTTTAGCGCTGATCCGGCACAAGATCTTTCTTATGCCTCTATAACTGTCTCGATTCCGCCCGATGCCGCCCGAAAGATTGGTCAGATTCAATGGCCAACTACGTTGCCAGGGAATCCAACGCGCGACTTTGTGGCAGCCTCGGCTGAATACCTTGATAGGCAGTCGTTTAATAAAGCTCTCTCGGCCGCGGCCAAATCAACAGGACGAAACAAGGTCTTAGTATTTGTCCATGGATTTAATAATCGTTTCGACGAAGCGGTCTATCGACTCGCACAAATTGTCCAAGACTCAAAAGCGCCAGTTATCCCGGTTCTCTTTTCCTGGCCGTCGAAAGGTTTGGTGCAATTAGCCGCGTACAAAGATGACGTTGAAAGCGCGAACCAGTCTCGTGAGGCGTTTAAAGAGCTGCTCGACACGGTTGCCCTTAATCCGAATGTCAAAGAGATCACAGTGCTGTGTCATTCGGCGGGATGTTGGCCAGGGCTTGGAGCATTGGGGCCAAGGCCCGTTCGCGTCAGCAGACGCGCGCAGATCAAAAACGTCCTGCTTGTCGCGCCCGATGTAGACGTCGATGTCTTTCGCACCGACGTCCAGGAAACGACCAAACCTAAGCCTCGCATCGCGTTATTCGTGTCTCACGACGATCGCGCCCTTAAAGTGTCAAGATCAATCTGGGGAAAGCCTCGTCTGGGCGATGCTAATCTTGACCAAGCCTACTGGAGTGATTTCGAGCGCGAAGGAATTTTGGTTTTTGATCTAACAGATTTACAAGGTAGCGCACATTCCAGAGCCTTCGAAGATGTGACTTCTGTAATGGGAATGATCCAACGAAGGCTTGCGGAGGGGCAGCAGATGACGGAAGGCCAACTGGCGCTATGCGATTCCTCACCCTGATGCGACTCAATATTTGAAGGCTTTCAATTGACGCTTTTTGACGTGCAATCTGATACCGGGCTCCCAGCGCCCTTGGGAACCGCCATAAAAACAGATCCGAAATTGTTAAAGGAATTGGCCTTTGTCCCGGCGCCGGGGCCCGCTCCCGTATATCTGTCGATATGAGCGCCCTTGATGCGCCCGCCGATGTCTTGCGCGACCGCTATTGAAGAGGTGGTCCCGCACGCGTTCGTCGCGGGTACGTTGAGCAAGGTGACGGTGCCAGTGGGAATAGAAGTTGGATCTGTGGCGATCGAGGCGTTTGGCGTGATCGGAATATGATCGACGCCTTCGTAGCTCACCCCTCGTTGGTAAAAGACTGTCGATGGATTGTAATGGACGGTGTCCCGATAGGCCTCATCGGGATGACGGGCATAGTAAGTTGCAAATGAACCTCCTATTTTTTTATTCTCGCACTTCAGGACGTCGCCGATCATGTTATTGGGCCGACCGTTCGTTCCAGCAAAATTCAAAAGGACATTTTCTACGGAGCCGTCCTTCTGTCTCAAGTTCACGCTTCCAGCGCCTTCCAGCATAAAACCAGAAACATCGTAGAGACTCCGGAAATAAGCGATTTTCTGAGTTTTCCCATCCAAAGCGCCGCGAGCGATCTGCTCGCGGGTGGGGAGTGCGGAATAGGTGCCGTTTTTATTGTCAATGCACCAATGGATTGGAAGTTTGGTCACCTCGTCGACACCGCAGCCCTGACCCAATTCCGGCTTAGGATTTTCAAAATACGTGAGACCTTCGGGCGCCGCATAGAGCGGGTAGCGGTACACATCCGATGGATCAGCGGAGGCGTCAACCGCGATTGGACTATAGTACCCGGTAAACCGCGTCGTTCCGGCCCTGAAATTCCCGTCGTTGCCCTGGCGGCCGTTGCTTTCGTACCAGTCAAACTCCCGCGCTGCTCGGTTCACGAACATGGTGTAATCCATGTTGGGCAAGCTCGCGAGTTTCAACATCTCCAGATTGGCGTTCAGGCAATAGTCCTCTTTCTTCACCATTCGGCAGCCGAACTGGAACAGCTGGCCCTTTTCCTCGGCCGACTTTCTTTCGCAATTTGCGATTTGATTCCTTAAGGCGCTTTTTATTTCCTCCAGGTTCCCAGCCACACACTGAATGGGAAGATCTTTCGGAGGGTTTTGAACAGGATGCGATGTCACATGAAACGTGGGAGCGATTTTTCGGGCGAGATTCAATTGAACCAGATCTAGGCAGTGCTGCACGGGGTCAGCCGCGGGCGCCGCTTCGCCCGCAGCATAGGCCACCTCTCCTTGGTACCGGAAGACGGCGAACCCCAGCACGCTTATTGAGACGGCGCGACGGATATTCATCGACGATAATCCACACGCTTCGGGGCCGACATTTCCCAAATAAAATATGGCTTTCAGTGGGCGTGGAAGAATTTGTGATCGACGAATTCTTTCTGAGGTGTTGCGTTCAGGCTGGCCAGCGGCAGTACACTTGGCTCAGCCATGACATTCCTTCTGTTACCCCCCTTGTCATGGCTAGGGCTGGCGCAAGGTTCTTCCCAAACCTTCCTTGCGCTGGCCCGCCTTACGCGACGCTAGATTGTTGGGATTGCGCAACCTAACGCCACGGCCTTGGCCCGAGCCTCCGCGAACATCCCGGGATGCTCCGCGAGCCAAGCCGCAGCCCTCAACACGATGTCTTTGTGTGAGTAGTCGCCAATCCGCTCACTCCGAGCGCGGATTTGATTTTTGATTGTGTTGCGTGCGGCTAGCCCAGATCACATCAATTCGCACAAGCTCCGCAATCTTTGTTTGTTTGCTCACGATTGTTTGTTTAATCGCCAATCAATTCAAAGCGTTGTTTATTTGATCGCGTTGCGCCAGCGCGACCCATCCGAGATTTTTCGATTTGATCGACCCCCGGGGCAAAAATCAGTCGCTCGCTCGCTATACCCCTTCGCAAACTAGCCGGCAAGTCGTGTCAGAGCTAACGGCGCAGACGTCACGGAAATTATTTGTGACCTGAAACCTTTCGCAGCGCGTTTACAGCATCGGCCGCGACGTTTCCCCTCCAAGCTACTATCTGATCAGGCCGAATAAGGGCAAGATCGGCCCCATAGAGATCACGGGCTTGGTCTGTGTTGATGTCCAGGATTTTCAAAGGCATACGTTGTGACTGCGCTGCCGCGCGAAGCGGAGTTGCGTCGGGCGGTTTTGCCCCGAGCCGCAGAAGTGTGAACTCAAAGCCGAACATATCATAGAGCGAGTATTCATCCTCGAGCCATAGGTGTGGTGCGCGTCCACCAGGGCAGCCCGTGGGCACATATTCATTAGGTTTGTCCGGCGGCGGTGTAGTGCCGTCAGCGACCACGATGGGCGAGCCGTCGTAGCGGCCACCGAAGGTAATGCCCGGAATGTTGAACTCGAAGCGGGCGTGATAGTCGAAATGCTCGCTTGCTATTTTCCGCGCCGCCCGCCCTTCCGCCGTGTCATCCTCCAGTTCCACCGGCGGTATGTACAGCCCGACCGAATCGGCGAAACCTCGCGCGTACTTGGTATTGCGCCTTGCGAGTGCCTGCCGCTCGATTTCGTAACTTGCGAGTAGGGCCGGGCCGCTCCAGCCTTTGAGCACCGAAGCAAGTTTCCATCCCAAGTTGACGGCATCTTCGACCGCAGTGTTGTACCCGAGCCCGCCAGTCGGCGTGAAAAGATGGGCCGCATCGCCGGCAAGAAAGATACGTCCCCTTTGGAATTTTTCGGCCACCAAAGTGTAGCCGGAGTTCCAGGTTGATCGAGCGATAATCTCGACGTCCAGTTCGGCGCCGAGTGCGGCTTGGAACATCGCCTTCGCTTGTGCAACCGAGATCTGGTCGGGCCGCTCATCGGCTCGAAGCTGAGTGTGGAAGGTGAACTCATCGCGGCCGTTGACGCTTGGCATCAGCGCGCGGCGCTGAGGGTTGACCGCCCAGTACATCCAAGCGCGTGGATGAGGAATGATCTCATATAAATGCGGGCTGCGAATGTGCAGTGCGAACATGCGCCCACCGAGGAAGTCGCGGACTACACCACCCTCACCGACATAATTATAGGCGAGCGTTTTGCGCGTGGGACTGCCAGCCCCATCAGCCCCAATTGCATATTTCGCAAGAAAACTCGCTCGCTCTGAGCCGTCGCTGCGCTCGGTCTCGACTTCAATGTGGTCGCCGTGATCGTGTATGGCAGTCATTCGCCAGCCCGGCCGCAACGAGACTGACGGCAACGCCGCGGCCTCCTCGCGCAGCACGTCCTCAACGAAAATCTGCGACACCCGGTGCGGCAGTTCTGCTGCACTCCAGGAGCCGGTCAATGTCCTGACAATCTCGCTTGCTTGTCGCGCAGACGGTAGATTGATGCGAGCCAATTCATGTTTGGTAAATCGAGTGAAATAAGCGATGTCCGTTGGGTAGTCGGGCGGTAGACCTTTCCCACGCACCTTCTCAGCGAAGCCGAGCCTGCGATAGTGCTCCATTGTGCGAGCTTGCGTTGCGTTCGCGGAGGGAAATCGCGACGGACGCACCTTTTCCTCAAGCACCACCGTAGAAATGTTGCGACGACCTAGTTCAATCGCGAGTACAAGGCCACACGGACCGGCGCCGATTATAACAACAGCGCAATCCCGCTTAGGCCGCTCTCGAGTCTTGGTTTGCATGTGCTGGCGTAAGAATAGCCCATTTTGCACGCTGTTCTTCTGCCGGGATCAATTTCCACTATTGGCACAAAGTGGACGTCCCAACAGTGTTTCGCCCCAACAGTGTTTCGCAATGTTCGCTTTCGGGGGTAAAGCAGACATGGATGCGGTTCAATGTCCGCTAATGACCCATAACGGACATCGGCCGTCCTGTTTTGCCGTGATGCACTGACGCCGCATTTGGTACTATCCACACTTACGGGCCTCCGGGAGGAGCAATCACCATGGCACAGAAACTATCAGGCGGATGCGCTTGTGGTGCTATCGATTATGTATGCAGTGCTAGTCCAGTCATTATGTTGAACTGTCATTGTCGGGACTGCCAACAGGCGAGCGGCAGCGCTTATGCTGCGATCGTTGTAGTGCCGAAAGCCACCGTTCAGATTGGTGGAGAGCTGCGTTATCACAAGGTTGTCGGGCAAGGCGGCAAGGCAATCGAACGCGGGTTTTGCCCAAATTGCGGTAGCCAAGTCACGGTGAAATTGGAGCGGCTGCCCGATATCCTTGGATTGCAGGCAGGAAGTTTAGAGGATCCATCAATCTATCGACCCGCGATGGACGTTTTCACCGCTAGCGCGCAACCGTGGGATCATATGGATCCCTCCGTCCAAAAGCACACGCATGCTCCACCGATTTAGATTGCCCGCTCTCGAGAAACAAGTGGACGCTTGCGTAGGATCCCATTGTCAAAACGGAGTTTCCTATGGCGCAACGACAGGACTTTCGGCGCATCGGTTTGCTCGTTCCATCCTCAAGCTCAGTACAGGAGCGGGATTTTAGCAAAGTACTGCCGGAAGACATTACGCTGCACGTGGCGCGGATGCGATTGAGCAACGTTGAGGCGGAGTCGACGCTGCGGATCGTCCAGGAAATCGAAACCGAGAGCCAAAAGTTGGCTGATGTCGACGTTGACGTGATTGTTTTTCCAGCGACAGCGCCCTCCTCGCGCAACGGCATTGGTTACGACCAGGAACTGATCAAGCGAATAGGCGCAGCATGCGGGAAACCGGCCACTACGGCCTCAACCGCGTTGCTTGAGGCGTTGCGCGTGCTTTACGCCAAACGAATCGTTCTCGGCGCGCCTTGGAGCACCGCAGTCAACCAGACCGTCGCAGCGTTTATTGAAGCAAACGGAGTCGAAGTCCTTGCCCAGGAGGCACTGGGGTTTGTCCGCAACCTCGAGATAGGTCTTCTTGACCCACAAACTGCCTTCGACGTTGGGCGCCGTGTAAACAGGCCGGGAGCCGACGCGGTTATACTAGCGTGCGGTAACTGGAGTACGTTCAGCATCATCGATCAATTGGAGCGTGATCTGGGAAAACCCGTGCTGACCACGAACCAAGTCAGTTTATGGCACGCTCTTAAGATAATAGACAGGAAACCCCTCGGCGGCCTTGGTGTTTTGCTGCGCGAGCACCTGGGCGACGCATGCCCATTGCGTCAGCCGATGTCGGCTTCCGGGGATAAAGCGGACATCACGCAAAGGTCCCAGGACGTCCGCTTCTGACCCAAAGCGGACATTCGCCGAGTCACGGCTCCCGCGAAAGCTGCGGCAGCTTGGCGACGTGAAGTACGAAGTTATGGGTGCGTGCGCAGGGTTCGCGTTCGCAATCATCATTGTGTTTCTTGCGGCACGATTGAGCGAGACGCTAATCCCCGGGACTTTCATAACTGACCACGCGGGCGGTGATTCGTGGATCGGCTTCCTGTATGCATTCGCGCTCGTTCGCGTGTTTCCTTTGCCATAGCCACGAATGTCTACGTTTGGCACTTAGCGGTCATGCCTGTCGCGCTTCGGGATGTCTGCTCTCTGGAGTAAAGCAGACATCCATTTCTCCAGGGCCAATATCATCAAGTCACTAAATTCGCGTCCCGCCAAAGGACCCATGTCCCGTCAGACTGCTTGCGAAGGATCGAGAGCGCGTATCCTCGTCGCTGCATCGCCGTGCCGTTGGGCGGCGTGACCGATATCTCGATGTAGTTGCGGATATAGGCCCAATCGCCGAGCACCTTAAGTTCGCGAATATCACTCGTTCCCGTCAAACGGACTTTTTTCATTGTTTCCGAAGCGGCGCGGAATTCCTCTTTCCCAAACGGCTCACGGCCCGGCGCCATAAAGATCACATCATCCGCCATCAGGCTCAGTACGGTGTTTAGGTCGCCGGCTTCGCTCGCCTTCATCCAAGTTCCAACCAAATCCCGAATTGCACGCTCGTCGTCAGTCATGTCACCTCTCACTTCTAAGATGTTGAAGATGGTGGCAGCGATCAGCTGATTAGATGCACAATTTCAGCGATGGCGGCGAAGCAGCACATCCTTGGCCTCATTGATTCGGGCCGCAAGATAGGTCGTCCCTCCTTGGTCCGGGTGTAGTTTCTTAATGAGGGAGCGGTGCGCGCGACTGATCTCCTCGGGGCTCGCCCCGGGCTGAAGGCCGAGGATCTGATAAGCCTCCCTCTCAGTCATTTTGCTACCATCCGCCGGCCGCGCGCCGGCGCCCGCACCGCCCTGCGCGTATTCACGCCAGCCGGGCTCCCTGCGGTCGAGATAAGCCCCTAGTAAATCGCGGCTATCGTCGTCGATTTCGCTTAACAATTTGATCAGGGTGGCTCGGTCCAGGGTCTCGAGCGAAGCGCCCTGATAGGTGCCGGCGAGAACCTGGCCATTCATCCTGCCAGTGTCATGATCGAGTTCCATTTCAAGGAAGGCCGTCCGCACACGCGACGCCTGTCCCGCGCTTCGCTGCGTTCGCGATCCAAAAGGGGCTGGCCAAAATGACGCCCAGCCGAGCAGACTCAGGCCGAACGCACCGAGCGGGATGGCAACTGCAATTGCGCCACGAAACAGCAAAAATCCGGCAAGCAGCAGTGCGGCGCCGCCGCCAATCCAGCGCAACACACGCGCAACTTGTTTGGGATCGGCTTTAACGAACGCACTGACCGCGAACACCAACAGGAGAAGGGCCAGAACTCCGAGCAGAAATACCGGCATGGCTACTTCAGTTGCTCAATCAGCCTTGCAACGGCGGGACCATGCGCTTTGAGTTCGGCTAGGGCAGTAAGCCCACCAGCGGCATACGCTGCCGCCGCGCGCAAAAGCTCGGCGAGTTCGTGCGCAGCTCCCGGCGCAAATCGGCAGAACGCTCCGCCGGTGAGGCGAGCGATCTCCCGGAAAGCCTGTTCGGAGATTGGATCGTAGCCCTCCTGAAACATAAACGCCTTCACGTTGCGCAAGCCAAGCTCTCCAGCGCGGGCGCATAACTCGTCGAGCGATTCCTCCATCGCGTCGCCAACAAAGACCAATACTGCGACCTTGCTGCTCTCGTTTTCCCGGAGGGCGTGGGCTAGAACCTTAGCGATCTGGGTGTGACCGCCGCGGCAATCGATGCCCGACATCAACGTGCCAAGTCGATCCGAATCAGCAATCCAGGATGAAGCGCGGCATTCGGCCAAGCCGCGATAGTAAACGAGTTGGATGTCAAGACCGCCCACAGCTGCCGCCTCGCGGAACATCTCGGCCTGCAACCCACAGGCCTGGTCCCATGTTGGCTGCCGACTCATCGTGGCATCGAGGCCAAAGATTAGGCGCCCACGCCGTCCTGTTTTGACAGCAGGCCCAAGCGCTTTGACCTGATCGAGAAAACGATCAATCTCGGCGCGTGGCGACGCGGCCGGGGCCGAACCGGCGGGATTATCCAGGGGTGCTGGACTCGACGTTTCATCGGATCGGTGATTGCCCATCGCGATAGCCTTGACCTTATGCTCTAAGTGGTCCTCCCCGCGAAGAGACGCAATGGCACAACACGGACGCACTAATCGCACTATCAATTCCTCATTCTGCATAGTGGCCAACGGCATACCATCCAATGGCGAAGAGACCTTTACCGACGTGCACGCACACGGCGTCGCATTGGTGGAAGGACTCCCAGAGATCGGGCCGGACATTGATCCAATTCGCGCCTGCCGGCGACGCATCGGGATCGACTTTGACCTGGTACCGCACAGAGCTGCCTTTTGGTCCACCAGAGACATGAATGCGCTTGTGATCGATTACGGATTGCGTGTCGTGGCCTGATGACGCATCGAGCATGACGTCAGCAAAAGTAAGCGCGCCATAGCAATACGCGACCGCGAAGATCGCGATTGTGACGCCTTGATTGAAGTCGCCCCTAAGCTGCGGATCGAAACGCCAGAAGAGGGTGAATACCGCCAATGCGGTAAGCATCGCCGCTACGATCAAGGGCGCGTAGCTCTCAAAATTGAGATCGGTCCCCGCGCGCATGGCGAGCGCAATCGCAGGTGCCAGGAGGACCGTAGCCAGCGAGAGTGGATAGCGGCGGCCGCGCCGCGATTCGAACCCGAGCGCGCCTCTGGTACGCATCTCAAGGGCGAGAGCCCAAAGCGGAAGCAGAACGCAGAGCGAAAGGCCAACTGTATAAAGCCGTCGGGAACAAGATTGTCCACAAACCGAGGGCGAAGGCGGCGCCGTTGCCTAGCGCGATCATGCGTTTGAGCCGTGCCCGGCTGTAGCCCGGGATGTGCGTAACTGGAGTGCGTGCATCCATCGCGCAAAGAATCGGTGGCAAATGGAAAAGAATATGTAAACGGGCTCGGTTACCGGACCCAGAATGTGGGCGCGAAGCCTGACGTCGCTCAGAAATTGCTTCAAATTCGGCTTTTCACGAAAGCGACATCGGCGTTCTCAGTCGGATGACTTTAATGCCGGTCCGACCAGCCGACGGCCAATTGTTAGGAAATAAAGCTGCAAAATCGGGGCTATTGATCGCCAGTGAACCTCATTGAGGCGTTGCAGGGTTAATCGAATGACAATTGATAACAGGGAGATGAATCGCCGTCTGATTCGACTTTCCGAAAATCCGACCTCGCGATTTTGGCGTCTTGACTACCAAGATCTGTCCATTCCAGAGCGTGTCTTTTTGGTCATCTGGGAACTCGAAAGTGAGGTCAACAATGGAGGTGAGCGCTCGCTCCCCACATTGTGAGTGCCTTAAAAGCAATAGGTGCACAAGCAACGGCCGTCGTACAACGCGCGCTTAACACGGTGGCTAGTGCAATTACGTCGTGGTCTGATGATGCCGATCGCCAAGCACTGATCAACCAGCTCTCATCGTAAAATCGGCAATTCCTGGAGGGCTGGATCAGGAATATTATACATGTGCCGAAGATCTCACACCGTTACTCCACAAATACGTTGCCGATCATCGAACTGAGGTTCATGCGCCGTCGGATTTTTGAGTGACACGATATGGTCGAAAGGACAGAACGCCTTTTCAAGGAAGCTTTCCTGTAAGTTTTGGCAAAAAAACCGCAATGTCCGCTTTGGCACGAAGCGGACTTCTGGATGGCATCGGTCAATGTAGACGTCCGTTCCTGACCCAAAGCGGACATCCGCGCGGGTGATTCTGCAAGAGACATTCGAACGGCGTCTGCAGTTCCGACGGAACCGAGCTTATTGGTGACCCACAGCGAGGGCGGTAAGTATCACGGCCAAGGCGGCGATAATCGGAAGTGCGATGATTAGCACTACGATCACGATCAGATTGTGATCAAGCTCCAATACACGCTTGGCTTCCTCCAACTGTCGCTTCTTCTTTTCCGCAATAAGCCTTTGCTCTTCCGCAATGAGGTTTTGAGAGTGGGCGGCAGCAATCTTGGCGTGCCGCTCAGCTGGCAGAGCGGCGATGACCTCACGAAGGTTTCTTGCCATCGGTCCTCCCCACGAAGCCCTTGCCGCGAATAGCCTGGGCCGCAATTAGGTATGTTCGAGGCGTCAATGATGCGGCGGTTGCTCTGCGGCTTGTCCTGCAGCTCGAGCAGGTACCATGCCGGTGACGCTGGCAGGACTTGAACCTGCAACCTCCCCCGTCCCCCGGAGAACAAGGACGCTCTATCCCCCCTTGAGCTACAGCGTCGTCACGATCTTCATGACGGTTTATGGCGGCGCAAGGGCGCGCCGCTGCCCGCCGTAACTATTACTTCTCGATTTTGATTATGCGAGTGGTGATCGCCCCGCAGTTCTTGCAGGTATAGACCACGTCGCAGAGGCCGCTTCCCGCCACGAGTCGAGGACCAACCTCTGACAATATCGGTTGGCCCTTAATGTCTTGCCCCACACCAGTTGAATACGCTGCCAATGCGCCCGCATGCGCGGGTTTATCCACTGGGGGATTCTTTTGCGCGGTGGACACCCATTGGTTTCTCTTGCGTTCGCATGCACAGCGCTGAAACTTCACGACTTCAAACAAAAAGGCGCAAAAGGAGTAGGCAGTCCCCAGTTCGCGGAATGTTTTGAGCTTTTCCACAGGGCTGCGCCTAGGGAGCGGGGTATGTGCCGGACAAAAAAGAAAGGCCCCGACACCTAGGAGGCCGAGGCCGAAGTTTGTGTCTTTTGGCCGTATGGCGGACGAGCCTCCCGGGCTTTGGTGTCAGACGCACGCGTAGCTGATGGCAATTCGATATTGCGCGATGTGACGCGAGCACAAAAAGACTGAGTTCACACAGCAAAGCCGCCAGCGATACGCGCCAGCGGCTTTGCCTTCGTCCCCCATAAGTGCCGTTTTCTTGGACGACAGACGTTTGGGCATCGAACCGGCAGTGAAGGTGGATGCTGGTGTTGCGGCTCCTTCACCTTCCGAGCCCACGCTTTCGTTACGCTACGCGAGAAGGAGAGACGGCCAGTCCGAGCAGGCGGAGCTTAGCGCCCGCGCCGCTACTCGTCTAAGAAAAAGAAGGCCCCGACGCACATAATGTCGAGGCCTCCAAGGCGGGTGTCGCAAGTACGCTGACCGCTAATTTTTTCATCGAGCAGGCATATCCGGACTTCAGGATTTTTCTTGGGCGCGCGACGTTGACCCGTACTAGTTGAGATTTTGCCGACCTGCCGGTGATCGACGGCATCAACCATCCGGCGGAGCATGAAATCGTCGCCCACCTGCGCTTCATTCGCACCGAACGTCGTTAGAATTTCGGTCGATGTGTTTACGATTTGTTATCGCTGTATGCCGTGTTAACCACACAATTTCAACATCGGTGATTTGGATCACAGACGTCTCGCTTGATGGGTGATCATACGTCCGCTTTCGGAGTAAAGCGGACATTACTTCTGGCCTCCGACGGTCACGGCGCTTTAACGATCCGCTTGCATGCGGTGGGCAAACCGGCCAGCGTCAGCGGCGGTTTCGGTTCGGACGGCGGCGGATGCAGCGTCGATTCCTTGAACCAAAAGTCGAGCTCGTGACCGCAGCCGTCGCTTGGGCGCGGCGCGGGCTGCGGCTTGCATTCCGCACTGCCCGCCGGACACGCGATTTGGACATGAAAATGCTCGGCGTGACCATACCAAGGACGTACCTTGAAAAGCCAGACGCGATTAGCGCCGGCCTCGCGGCACAGTGTTTTCTTGATCGCGGCGTTGACTAAGATGCGGATGACTGCCGGATCCTGCGCAGCGGTGCGGATGAGTTCGGCGTGCGTATGGGTCCACACTTCCGAATCGACGTCGAGCTGATCGGGCGCGACCACATCGGTGGCCGAGCTGAACTCGCGCTCCTCTCGACTTTGCACGTGGTCTGGCATCGGCGTAAACCAAATATCGACGTCGAGGCCGATTTGATGACTTCTGTGCTCGGAGAGCATCGGCCCGCCGCGCGGCTGCGACATGTCGCCGACCAGAAGACCGTTCCAACCGACTTTTTTTGCGTTGTCGGCAAATCGTTCGATGAAGCGAACTAATTGCGGATTGCCCCAGTTGCGGTTGCGCGACAGCCGCATGACTTGCCAGGTAGGTCCAGTGATCGGCAGCGGCACAGCGCCGGCGAGGCAGCCGTCGAAATAGCTGCCGATCGAGCGTGGCGGCCCGAGAAACGGAGTCGATTTACGAGCGAACAGTTCCTTGGCCGGCGTCGACGGCGCATCCGGATTTTGCAGCGGCGGCAGAGGCTCGGGATTGAGCGAGCCGGGTGGCGTTGGGTCAATCAAGTGCTTTTCTTGCGCGACCGCAGAACCCGCGGCAGCGAAGACGAAAACGGTGAGCAGGCAAGCGGCAGCGCGCATCAGCCACTCTACTTCTTATGGATCTGTGTCGCATTGGTGGCGCAGTAGGCGACGGCGCGCGCCTGGCGCCAACGAATGTCCGCTTCTGGTACAAGGCGGACATCAGACGGATGTGCGTCAACGTCCGCTGACGACCCTTAAGCGGAAGTCGCGGCGAGGATACGTCATAGGCTAGGTCAGGCGTGCTGCTTCGGTGGTTCGCCTGCGAGGTAGGTGGAATCAGCAAAGGGATCGGGGCCGCCATGGAGCTGTTGGGCAACAACCGGTCTGCGGCCTGTACGCCTCCTGGCGGTGCAATTCAGATGGTTCTGATTTGCGCAAAGCCATGAACTTAAGAACATCGGCGTCGCTTGTTAGGCGAGTGAAGTCGCTATGTGGAACCCAAGGCCCCGCTAATCGCTATTTGGGGCTCGTCATTTACGATTGGGGTGGTAAGCTACACACACATTAGAGCAAGTCGGGGGACGGGCTCATGCACCCAAGCGTTATTCGACCCATAGCTTTGTTTGGGACGGTGGCGGTAATGGTCACCCTAACTGTCGTGGTGACGCTTTTCTCGTACTAAATTGAGCGGCCGATACGACGCGTGCGATCAGACTAGAAAACACAACAACAACACCAGTGGCGTCGCGCAACAAAACGCGAGCACGATCTGGCCTGAGACGCGAAGCATCGGGTGCTGGTTCACCACATGCGATAAATAAGTCATCTCGCGTCTCCGTGCTGTTCTAGCCACACGTGTGATCGAAACCACACATATCTTCTACATCTACATTACTGAAGGAGAGGTTGGCGTCAAGCCATTCTGTCCGGCAGAATACCTAATCTTCGGAAGCGTTGCCTCTTGGCCACATAAGTTGCCCTGCAGCCACATTCTTTTGTGGCCACCAAGCACTGGGCAAATAACATCACAGTCAGAACCGGCAGCGGTCGCCTTCGAGTGCCGGCCCCCTCGGATCTCGATCCCCAGGGCTGCTGCGCAGGTGGGCCTTTCGCCCTGCTGTTCTAACCGCTTCATAGCCGCTTCCCGCCATGGTCCGACCCGACGAGCAGCTCGGTCAATTTCTCAGTGTGTCCCAGCTCGCTCGAAACAACACCGACAACAACAAGAGCCACCGCAAGCATGAATAGAATGAATGTTGTGGTAGCCACCGTGACGTTCCCCCCGGCATGAAAAGCGGCGCACTACAAAATGTCCTCAAAAGCTATGCTCTCGGCCGATAAGGGTCTGTGACAGCTATCACAGGGGGCTTCCTTTAAGCGCATGAATGACGCCTCGCCGCTTCCTGCCGCCGTGGTCCAATCC
>Ga0318549_10000033_pt1 | contig 18113 bp, 19 predicted proteins | sample GRESIP169b2f22_FD_203666 | JGI IMG/M metagenome (GOLD analysis project Ga0318549, IMG submission 203666) | Tropical soil microbial communities from Luquillo Experimental Forest, Puerto Rico - GRE.SIPMG.169b2f22 | ecosystem: Environmental > Terrestrial > Soil > Tropical forest > Bulk soil... | reverse complement strand
GCGTGCTCATCGGGGCTCTGTCAGTGCTCATCGGTCCTCGCTTTGCCAAGTCGCCCAACATGGGTCTAATCTGCCCGCGCGCGGATGTGGCCCGGTAGCGTCATTCGACCGACCTTGCGGTAAGTGTCGTTATTCCCTGCGCGGGTTTTGTCGTCATTTGACGTATAGCGGCCAAAGATTTTGGGGTCGCACGGCTGGCGGAGGCGCGTCGCGGAGTGTGGTTTGGTAATGCGACAGTGCCACAACGGTTTTTTCATCCAGTGCCAAAGTGCCAATGCTTCGCCCGGCTTCGCAGCCGCCGTCGTTACCCCCGGCGTGAGGGATATTTAGGCCTTCGGCAGCCGCCGGTTTCTCGAGGCATGTCAATACGTCAAATGGCGACAACCGAGCGGCGGGAGTAACCGGAACTAACTGCAGGCTTGGTCGAATGACGCTACCGGCCTGCGGCCTGCGCATGCAGATTGGACATAGCCGCCAGCCAAAAGACCGCGAGACCAAGGAGCGATGCATGCCCTCGACCAACCTACCCCAGGCCAGAGCAGCACGGGCAGCGGAGCGTGCTCCCCATCACCTCAACAGCCTTCCGCCGCGGGGATGAAGACGCGAAATGACAATCGCAGAAACAGAATTCGAGAAGGCAACCCTTCGTGAACTTGACTTTGACCCGCCGTGCGACCAAAAGCTGATCCTCAACCTTCTCGGCCGCATTTTGGTTGTGCGCCAATGCGACAGGTCCCCGCGTTGGGCCGCGAAGATGGTGTGCTGCAGTCACCAAACCTTGTCCTGCCCGAAACACCGCTACAGCATCAGTATCAACCGGTGTTCGTGGTGCAAACAGTGGGTGGACCCGCTCAAACTTCGCTGGCGGCGGATATGAAACCGGGCAATGACTCTTGGTTCACCGTAAGTCGAATGACGACAAACCCGTGTACCGGGAATAACGCCACTGCCAGCAAGCTCGGTCGAATGACGCTACCGGCGCGCGGCCCTGCGCGCGCAGAGTGGGCATAGCCACGAGCCAAACGACCGCGAGACGAAGGATCGATACATGGCCCCGACGAGGGTACCTCCCGCCAAAGTCGTACGGGTAGTAGAGCGTGCGCGCCATCACCTCAATCGCCTGCATCGGCGCATGGCTCCTCCCCACGCCGTGATGATGGAGCTGATCACCGGGGCGTGGACGGCCCAGGCGATCACTGCGACGGCGGAGCTCGGCGTCGCCGACGCGCTCGCGAAGGCTCCGCTGTCGATCGATGAGCTGGCGGCGGCGGTTGACGCCGACCCTGACACCCTCGGTCGGCTGCTCAGGGCGTTGATCAGCCGAGGTATCTTTCGTCAGCGGCGTGACGGCCGCTACGACCTCACCCCGCTCGCGCACACCCTGCGTTCCGACGCCGACGTGTCAATCGCCGGATTGGCCCGATGGCTGGGTTCTCCCGAGCACCGAGAGCACTGGAGTCACCTAGCGGACGCCGTCCGGACGGGCCGGGCCGTTATCCCCGAATTGCGAGGCAAGCCCGCCTTCGAGTATCTGGCCGACGAGCCGGAACTCGCCGAGATCTTCAATCACGCCATGACAAGCGTGTCCGAACTCTCGATCGCGCCGGTGATCGCCGCCTACGACTTCAGCCCTTACCCGACGATCGTCGACGTGGGCGGCGGGCACGGTCGGCTCCTTGCCGCGATCCTGGCCGCAACACCGGCGGCGCGCGGTGTCTTGTTCGACCTGCCGCAGGTGGTGGCCGGCGCCCCAGCCCTACTGCGTGAACACCGCGCCCAAGACCGAGTGCGGATCGTCGAAGGGTCGTTCTTCGAACGCGTACCTGAGGACGGCGATACGTACGTGCTCAAAAACGTGATTCACGACTGGCCCGACGATGACGCCGTGCACATCCTGCGCAACGTGCGCGCCGCGGCCCGCACGGGTAAGCGGGTTCTGCTTGTCGAAACTGTAATTCCGAACCACGACCGGGAGTTTCTCGGCAAGTGGCTTGACCTCGAGATGCTGGTCGGCGCAGCTGCGCGTGAGCGCACCGCCACCGAGTACGGCCAACTGCTGAACCGTGCCGGTTTCCAGATGATGCGGGTGGTCGAAACGGCGTCACCCTTCAGCATCGTCGAAGCGACCGCGATCTAAGTCCCGACAAGCTGAAACTTTGTGGCGCCGAATGGTTCCGACGTCCCCAGCGCGAACACCGTCGACGGCCTGACGCGATACACGTACCACGGCGCCGGGCCTGCCGACTGGGCACTGTACTCGGCCGTGAGCGCGTCGCCCGCAACCTCGCAAGGCCATCCGGCGTTGACGAAAGCCTTAGCGACGGAAGCCAATTCGCCTGCGTCGGTAACCCGCTCGGCGGCACCCTCGATAACGAGGTCGAACGGATCGGTGGCGACGCTGACCACGCATCTGTCGTCGCGGGCCAAGTTGCGCGATTTCCGAGTCGCCGGACCGGAGGTGAAGTACCAGCTGCCGCCCCGCGCAACCACTCCCACCGCCGTCACATGCGGGCTGCCGTCGGGATTGATCGTCGTGAGCCACACCGTGTGGCGTTGCGGACCGCCGGTGCCCGGCGCCTGCGTCAGCTGACCGTCCAGCACGGTTTTGACGCGGGCCCATTCAATCGGCGGCGCGCCGTATCCGTCGAGATTGCGCTCTGTGATCGTCATATCGGTGTTGACCGATGCCGGCCGCAGAACTCATCGCCCGCGCAGCAGGAACAGGCCGTATGCGGCGATCGACTGCGCGTCGGCGATCACGCCCGAGCGGATCATCTCCTCGACGTCTTCGCGGGGGAACCACGCGCTGCGCATGTCCTGCTCCTCGTGCTCGCGGTCGGCCTCGCCCTCGGTGATTCCGGTGGCCAAAAACACCCACCCGCGCTGACTGGTCATTCCCGGGGCGGTGTCGAGCTGGCCGAGCGCCTCGAACGACGTCGCGCGCAAACCCGTTTCCTCGCGCAGCTCACGCGCGGCCAGCTCGGATGGTTCGGCGTCCGCTAGATCGGGAGCGGTTCCCTGCGGAAACTCCCAGCGCCGCGCGCCGAGGGGATACCGGAATTGCTCGACCAACCGGAAACGGCCTCGGTCATAGGGCATGACAAGCGCGTAGGTCTGCTTGTCCACCACGCTGTAGATGCCCGGGCTGCCGTCCGCGCGGCGGATATCGTCCTCTCGGAGCACCAGCCATGGGTTCCGATAGATCTCGCGGGTCGCGACGCGTTCGATGAAAGGCACGTCGACCAGTATCACCGTGAAGCGGAACCGATGTAGCGTCCGAAGTCATGCCCTCCCAGGAAGCCATCACGCACACCGTCAATCGCTATCTCGAACTCCTCGCCACGGGAAAGGCCGACGACGTCCTGACGCTGTACGCCGCCGACGCCACCATCGAGGATCCGATCGGATCCGATGTCCGGCGCGGCCACGACGCCATCCACGAGTTCTATGCGGGGTTCCAAGACGCCAAAAAAGACACCGAACTCGCCGAACTGCGAATCGCCGGCAGCGAGGCGGCTTTTTTGTGGCACCTCACGCTCGACGCCGGTGGCAGCCGCACCCGAATCTCGCCCATCTCGATGATGGCGTTCGACGAGGACGCCAAGATCACGTCGATGCGCGCGTTCTGGTCGCCGTCCGACGCTCGGGTGGTGTAGAAGCCGAGCAATCACACGTCCGCTTCGGCGGCCCGCTTGATTCGCCGGAGCGTCTCCTCGATGCCTCGGTTAACCTGACGTCCCCGTGGGACAAGCACTTCGGCGAGTCTGTTGGGAATCGAGCACCACAGGAACTCAAAAGACTCGGTGAGCAACGTTCCCGACGACGACGGCTCCATTGAGTAGCGCCAACGCGTTTCCTCACGACCGGCACCGTCATTGACCGTCGTGAAGCCGAATTCGCGACCCCGGTCGGCGGTGTTTACCACGGCCGTTCTTTCCCAGCGCAAGCGGCCGAGCCGGTTGTACCCGCGAAACCGCACGCCCGGGGCCGCCGCGATTGCTCCGTCCAGCCATTCGCACCGGTAACACTCAGGGCTCCACTCCCCCATCCGGGCGACGTCCGCGATGAGGTCGTAGACGAGCTCAGGCGGCGCGGAGATTTCGATGCTGCTGTGGCCGCGCCGAGCTGTGGGCATGGCCCGAGTATTGCATCTCAGGCAAGGCTTTTCGGTGGCATAAATCGGCCCGGTGACCGATAGTCATAGCAACGGGCGAACGCCAACGTCACCAGAGGTGGGGGCTTATGCCGGACGGCTCGAAAGATGCATAGCCACATCATCGTCAGCGGTGATGACGCGCTGGCGACGACGATCGTCGAGGAGCTCAACAACGCCGGCGTGCACGTCGTCAAACTCGCCCACGCCGCCGAGCTCGCCAATGCCGGGGTCGCCCGCGCCCGCGCCGTGATCTGCGCCGGGAAAAACGACGCGACAAACCTCGAAATCGCCCTGCTGGCAAGGAAAGCCAACCCCCACGTGCGGGTGGTGGCGCGGCTCGCCAACGACGTACTGCGCACAGCGATGGCCGCCGATAAGCGCCCCGGCGCGATTCTGGACGTCGCGGACCTCGCGGCGCCGTCGGTCGTCGAGGCGTGCCTGGCGCACTCCGTGCACCCGTTCGAGGTGGCGGGCATCGAATTCGTCGTCTCGGGCGCCGAGGCACCGCGGGACGCGACGCTGCGCGAGATCTACGGCGACCTGGCACCGGTGGCGGTGATTCACGGCGAGCACTGCGCCACCCCGGGCGAGGTGGAGGCATGTCCGGGCCGGGATCTGCCGGTGCACGCCGGCGACTGGACCGCGATGATCGGTACCGCCGACGAGTTGGCCGCCCGCGGCATCAAGGTCCCGCGACCGACCGCGACGCGCTCACGCCGGCCCCGGTTCCGGCGATTGCTCGACGTCGTGCGCGGATTGCGCGACGACGTCAACCCGATGTTCTCGCGAATGTTGTTGGCCGCGGCGTGCTTGCTGACAGGGTCGACGGTCATTTTGCGCTTCGCCTACCAGCCGCATCCGAAGATGACGTGGCTCGACGCGTTGTATTTCAGCACCGAGACGATCGCGACAGTGGGCTACGGCGACTTCAGCTTCCTGCAACAACCCACCTGGCTGCGACTGTTCAGCATCATGCTGATGCTCGCCGGCGTGACGACCACCGCGCTCCTTGTCGCGTTCATGGCCGACCTGCTGTTGTCGCGCCGCTTCGCCCACTCGGCCGGACGCCGGCGGGCGCGCCACCTGCGCAATCACGTCATCGTCGTCGGGCTGGGTTCGTTCGGCAGCCGTGTCGCCGCAGACCTGACCACGGCCGGATACGACGTCGCCGTCATCGAGCGCAACGAGAACAACCGGTTCCTGTCGTCGGCGGCCGACCTCGACGTGCCGGTGATCTTCGGGGACGGGACGCTGCGGCAGACGCTGGAATCGGCCGGCGTCAAACACGCCCGCGCCGTGGCGGTGCTGACCCGGGACGACATGGTCAACATCGAGGCGGGGATCGTGGTGCGCGAGATGCTGGGCCCCAGGGTGATGCCGGATGTTGTCCGGCCCGACGTGCCGCTTGTCCTGCGCGTATACGACCGCGTGCTGGGGGCCGCGGTGGCGCAGCGGTTCGGATTCGAGAACGTTCGCTCGACCGTCGAACTGGCCGCACCGTGGTTCATCGGCGCCGCGATGGGCCTGCAGGTGCTGGGGACGTTTTCGGTCGGCCAGCGCTCCTTCATGGTCGGCGGGATGCACGTGGCGGCCCGCAGCGAACTCGATGGGCTGAAGATGTTCGAGCTGTCGACCCAAACCCGCGTCATCGCGATCACCCGGCAGGACGCGCCCATCGAGCTACACCCGCGACGCGACGCCTGGCTCCGCGCGGGCGACACCGTCTACCTCGTGGGCCCGTACCGCGAGTTGTTGGCGACGCTGCGCAAGGGCCAGCCTCCTCAGCAATCCGGCACCGACGAGGTTCAGCTCATCCCGCCGAGAGTTGCCCCGCCACCTCGGCCGCGCGGCGCAGTTGGTCGAGGTCCGAACTCGTGGGGATGAGCTGAACCTCGTCGGTGCCGATCCCCTCGAACTTTTGCAGCACCGCCAGCAGCTCGTCCTTATTGCCGGCCCAGCCGGTCATCGGCGCCATCGCGTCGACGTATTCGGCCGGTATCCAGTTCATGTAGCGCCGCAGATGCCGATGCACCTGGGCGCGGGCCTGCTCGTGTGGCCCGAACGCGAACCAGAACGACGTCACCAGGTGGGGCTTGGGCTTGCCGGCCCGCGCCCACGCGTCGCGCGCCACGTCGAACAGCTCGTTCTGCTTGGCGACGTCGAGGTCCAGCGTGGTGCCGGCCAGACCGTCGGCCCACCCCGCGGCGCTGCGGATGGTCTTGGGTCCGATGCTGCCGACGAACAGCGGCGGACCTCCGGGCTGGACCGGGGCCGGCCCGACCGGCAGCACCGATTCGGTGATCTTTTCGCCGGCCCACACCCGTTTCATCACCGCCACGCGTTCGGCCATGGCGCGCATCGTCTGCGTGGCCGGGTCGGCGCCCACGGCGTGATAGTCCTCGTGCCTGCCGCCCACGCCGAGGCCCACGGTCAGTCGCCCGCCACTCAGCACGTCCCCGGAGGCCAGCCCCTTGGCCAGCATCACGGGATCATGCAACTGCGGCACGATCACGGTCGTCAGCAGCCGTACCCGATCGGTCCAGGCGGCCAGCGCGCCGAGCAGCGTCAGGTTGTCCGGGTTTTCGAACGCGATGCGCTCGCCCCAGCACAGCGACGAGAACGGGCCCTCGTCGATCGCACGCGCCCAGTTTTCCAGCACCGTCGCGTCCACGTCCGGCTCCATCACCGGCATGGTCATCGCTATCTGCACGGATGCGATTCTGGCAGCATGGGCCACATGGGCATAACCACCACCTCCGTCGCGCACGTCCGGCTGACCGTCACCGATATCGAGCGATCCCGGCAGTTCTACGAGAGTGTGTTCGGCTGGCCGGTGTTGGTGGAGGTCCCCGAGAATGCCGACGAAGCAACCCGCCAACAGTTGGGCTTCCTGTTCGGCGGTGTCGTCTACGACCTCGGCGGCACGCTGCTCGGGCTGCGGCCGGTCGCCAGGGACCGCTTCCACGAGGATCGTTGCGGACTCGATCACATCGCGTTCTGGCTCAGCAGCAAGGCCGAGATAGATGCCGCGGCGGCTCATCTCGACGAGATCGGCGTCCAGCACGAGCCGGTCAAAGACATTGGCCCGTCATACATCCTGGAGTTCCGCGACCCGGACAACATCGCTTTGGAGCTCACGGCGCCGAAGTAGGCGCGACCGCCGAGACTGCGTTCAGCGCGCGAGTTCGTCGACAATTCGCGCGCTCAGCGCAGGATCGACGCCATCACCGCAGACTCGGCGGCGTACCCCCACCCGCTTGCGGGGAAACACGCGCGCTCGCCGGAAGGCGTAGAGAGGAACTATGACCATCAGTTTCAACCACACCATCGTCGCCGCGCGCGACAAGCGGGAGTCCGCGGAATTCCTCGCCGAACTGTTCGGCCTGCCCAGCCCGAAGCCGTTCGGCCACTTCATGGTTGTCGCCCTCGAGCATGGCGCCAGCCTCGATTACGCGGATGCCCCCGAGGGCGAGGAAATCCGGCCGCAGCACTACGCATTTCTCGTTTCCGAAGAGGACTTCGACGCGATCTACGGCAAAATCCAGGCACGCGGCTTGCAGCACTGGGCGGACCCCCGTCGAGATCGGCCCGGCGAGATCAACCACAGGGACGGCGGGCGCGGCGTGTACTTTCCGGATCCCTCGGAGCATGCCATGGAGATCCTGACCCGGCCCTACGGCTCGGGCGGCTAGCCTAGTCGCCGCGCCGCGGTGAGCCGTGCCGCACGTGCTCCTGATCCAGATAGTTATCGGCGAGTCGCGCGACATGCTCGGGCAGGGCACCGGCCGCGACGTCCGCCAAAGTGGTTTCTTCCAGCACCGAGCGCATGCTGGCCCGAAGCGCCCGCCATACATCGGCCAACGGCGCGGTGGGCCCGGAATAGGGCAGGTCGCCGAGGCCGATGTCGCGGACGCTGGCCAGCGGTCCGTCGATGCAGCGCAACACGTCGGCGATGCTGATCTCGTTTGCGGGACGGGCCAGTTCGTAGCCGCCTTCGCGGCCGCGATGGCTTCGCACCAGGCGGTCGGTGCGCAGGTTGGTGAGGATGTCGACGAGAAATTGCGGCGGTATGCGCTGAGCCTGGGCCAGGTCGTCGGTCTTAACCAGCGTGCCGCTGCTCACCGTGGCCAGCTGGACCATCGCCCGCACCGCGTACTCCGCCTTGGCTGACATGCGCACCCTGTGGATTGTGCCACCAGCCCGAGCGGAAGATGCGGGACCGCGCGCTAGGGCCGCGACTCGAGCAGGTCGATGATGCTCTGCGCCTGCTCGTCGAGGGTGCGGTCGGGGGTGAGCCGCAGGTCAGGATTCTTCGGCCGCTGATACGGGCTGTCGATGCCGGTGAAGTGGGTGATCTCACCGGCGCGCGCTTTGGCGTAGAGCCCCTTGGGATCACGCTTCTCGCAGTCGGCGAGCGGGGTGTCGCAGAAAACCTCGACAAAGTCGAAGCCGGCGTCCGTGTGCACTTTGCGAGCCAGTTCCCGGTGCTCGGCCAGCGGACTGATCGCGGGCACCAGCACGGTTTGGCCCGTGTCGGCCAGCAGCGTCGCCACATGCGCCAGCCGGCGCAGGTTCTCCGCACGGTCGGCCATGCTGAAGCCCAGGTCGGCGTTCAGGCCGTGGCGCAGGTTGTCACCGTCGAGAACATAAGCGGGAAAGCCCTTTTCGAGCAGCTTCTGTTCGACCAGCATGGCCACCGACGACTTGCCGGAGCCCGACAGGCCGGTGAGCCACACGGTTGCGCCCCGGGCCACCCTGTCTGCGGTGGTGACCAATGACTTGTGCAGCACGGTGTTCGGGCTTGCCGCGTACGGCGAGACACCGCGCAGCACCATGCCCGCCGCCACCGTTCCGTTGGTGTCCGGGTCGATGAGGATGAACGAGCCGGTGCTGGCGTTCCGGGTGTACCCGTCGAGTAGCAGGGGTATCTGGGTGCGCAGCGAAATGCGGCCAAGTTCGTTGAGCTTCAGGGCCGTTGCCGTCTTGTCGCGGTGCAGGGTGTTGACATCGAGCCGGTAGTCCAACCCCGTGATCCGTGCGCGGGTGGTCCGGGTGGTGTGCTTGATGACGTACTCGCGGCCGGCCTCCAGAGCTGCGCCGTCGGCCATCCAGCACACGGTCGCGTCGAAGTCCTGGACGACCCTGGGCTGGTTGTTGGTGCGGGCGATCATGTCCCCGCGCGAGACGTCGATATCGTCGGCGAGGCTGATCGACACGGCCATCGGTGGAAACGCTTCCGCCACTGGACCGTTCGGTCCGTCGATCGCCGCGATACTGGTGGTCTTGCCGATTGGCAACACGACCACTTCGTCACCCGGGCGCATCACTCCACCGGCCACAGTGCCGGCATAGCTGCGGTGATCATGATGCTCGTGCGTTTGCGGGCGGATGACGTACTGCACCGGGAACCGCACGTCGACCAGGTTGCGGTCGCCGCCGATGTAGACCTCTTCGAGATGCGACAGCAACGCGGGGCCCTCGTACCACGGCGTGTTCTGCGACTTGGTCACCACGTTGTCGCCGTGCAGCGCCGACATCGGGATGGAGGTGACGTCGTGCACTTCCAGGCGGGCGGCAAAGGAATAGAACTCGTCGCGGATCGACTCGAATTTCTCTCTGTCCCAACCGATCAGGTCCATCTTGTTGACCGCGAGCACAATGTGGCGAATGCCCAACAACGACGCCAGGAAGGCGTGCCGGCGTGACTGCTCCAGCAGGCCGTGCCGGGCATCGACGAGCACGATCACCAGCTGGGCGGTCGACGCGCCGGTGATCATGTTGCGCGTGTACTGGATGTGTCCCGGCGTGTCGGCGATGATGAATTTCCGCTTGGGAGTGGCGAAGTAACGGTAGGCGACGTCGATGGTGATGCCCTGTTCCCGTTCGGCCCGCAGGCCGTCTGTGACCAGAGCCAGGTCGGTGTACTCGTGGCCACGCTCCTTGGACGTCCGCTCCACCGACGCCCACTGGTCTTCCATGACGGCCTTGGAGTCATACAGCAGGCGCCCGATCAGCGTGGACTTGCCGTCGTCGACGGAACCCGCGGTCGCGAGGCGCAATAGCGTTGTCATCAGAAGTAGCCCTGCCGTTTGCGGTCTTCCATTCCGGCCTCCGAGATCCGGTCGTCGGCTCTGGTAGCGCCACGCTCGGTCAACCGTGCGACTGCGGTCTCGGCGATGACCTCCGACACGGTGGCCGCCTCCGATTCCACGCATCCGGTACAGGTGACGTCCCCGACGGTGCGAAAACGCACCGTCGCCTCGAACACCGGCTCGTCGGCGCGGGGCTGCATGTGCCGGTCTACCGCCAGCAGCATGCCGTCGCGTTGAAACACCTTGCGCCGGTGCGCGAAATAAATCGACGGCAACTTGATCTTCTCCGCGCCGATATAAGACCAGATGTCGAACTCGGTCCAGTTGGACAGCGGGAAGACCCGGATGTGCTCGCCCTTGTGGTGCCGGCCGTTGTACAGGTTCCACAGCTCAGGCCGCTGGGCCTTCGGTTCCCATTGGCCGAATTCGTCGCGGAAGCTGAACACCCGCTCCTTGGCGCGCGCCTTCTCTTCGTCGCGGCGCGCACCGCCGAACGCGGCGTCGAACCTGTTCTCCCGGATGGCCCGCAGCAGGGTGATGGTCTGTATCGGGTTGCGCGACGGGATGGTCTCGACGACGCGGCCGGCGTCGATGTCTTCCTGCACGGACGCCACGATCAAGCGCACCCCGGACTCGGTGACGAGTTCGTCGCGGGTGGCGATCACCTCGTCGAAGTTGTGGCCGGTGTCGACGTGCATGACCGGGAAGGGCAGCCGCCCCGGGCGGAACGCCTTGAGCGCGAGATGCAGCATGACGATGGAGTCCTTGCCACCCGAGAACAACAGCACCGGCCGCTCGAACTCCGCGGCCACTTCCCGGATGATGTGGATCGCTTCGGCCTCCAGCGAGCGCAGATGGCTCAATTCGTACTGGCCGGCGGTGGGGCCACCCTTCACAGCACTGGTCATGGCTTCCTTGTCGTATTCCCGATAAATCTGGTAGGACTGACCATGTTTACGGTCATTGTCCTATATGCAACCAGCCGGCCTCGCCGGTGTCAATGACCAACTGCGTATTTGCGGCGGCTCGCCGATGCGAAAGCATGGACGGATGACCACCGAAACTCAGAGCGGCCGCGACGTCATCGCGCAGTTCATCCCCCACTCGCCGTTCGTCGCGAAACTGGGAATTGTCGCCGATCAGCTGGGCGACGACGAAGTCAGGCTGCGGCTGCCGTGGGATCCCTCCAACGTCACCGTCGGCGACATGGTGCATGGCGGCGCCCTTGCCACCCTCGCCGATCTGACCGTCATGGCGGCGGCCTGGTGCGGCGCGGAGGCGCCCCCGGAACTGCGAGGGGTGACGGTGTCGATGACGCTGGACTTCATGGCGCCGGCGCGGGCCACCGACGTGATCGGGGTGGGCCGGGTGCTGCGGCGCGGCCGGTTGCTAACCAATTGCGAGGCCGAGATCGTCGACCCGGAGGGCAGGCTGCTCGCCAAGGCGCTGGCCACTTACAAGGTGGGTTAGAGCGTGACTTCACTCGCCCCTTTCGCCGACTGTGCGGCTGGCCGCACGCTCGGCTTCGAATTTGCGGCTGGCCGCACACTCGACGGGGCGATGCCGGGGTTAGAGCGTGACTTCCTGGAGCTTGCCGGTGGCGACGTCGAAGATGAAGCCGCGCAGCGACACGTGCTTGTTCACGAACGGGCTGTTGTCGATCCGGCGCAGCGACTGCCGGACGTCCTCGGCGACGTCCGGGAATGCCTCGGTCGCCCACGGGGGTTTGACCCCGATCTCGTCCTGGATGGCGCGCTTGAAGTCGTCGTCGTTGAAGGTGAGCATCCCGCAGTCGCTGTGGTGAATCAGGATGATCTCCCGGGTCCCCAGCAGCCGTTGGCTGATGGCCAGCGACCGGATGACGTCGTCGGTGACGACTCCGCCGGCGTTCCGGATGACGTGGGATTCCCCCTCGTTGAGGCCGAGGATGCGATAGACGTCGAGCCGGGCATCCATGCACGCGACGACCGCGACGTGCTTGCTCGGCGGCATCGGCAACGGGCCCGTGAAATTGCCTGCATATGCGGCGTTGTTGGCCAGATAGCCGTCGGTAACTGTCACGCGAGCCTCCTACGGTCCGTAGTTCGGTCGGTGCGTCGCGAAACATAAACCATGCACACCCGCGTCGGCGTGTCGTGTGCGTGGCTTATTTGTCGCGAGCCGAGCCCGACCTCCTGCGTCTCGGTGGATCCTAGTAGCCGGGCACCGGCGTTTCACGCATGAAAATCAGCCGGCTCGATAACCTGTCCCAATGCGGCACGGCGGTCGGGCATGATTCGCTTCCTGGCGCGTCGGTTCCTCAATTACATCGTGCTGCTGGTGCTGGCGTCGTTACTGGCCTTCTGCCTGGCCTCCGTGACGTTCCGTCCGCTCGACACCTACACCCAACGCCACCCACTGCCGCCCAAGGAGCTAATCGACCGCAAAGCGCATGAGCTTGGCTTGGACAAACCCATACCCATTCGGTATGCGAAATGGGTTGCCGGTGTGGCGCACGGCGACTTTGGCACGACGGTCACCGGTCACCCCGTCTCCCGGGAGCTGTGGCACCGGATAGGGATCAGCCTGCGGCTCGTGGTGACCGGTTCCGTGTTGGGCACACTAATCGGCGTCATCCTGGGGGCCTGGGGAGCGATCCGACAGTACCGGCTGAGCGACCGCGTGATCACCGTGCTGTCGTTGATCATCCTCAGCATTCCGTCATTCGTGCTGGCAGGCCTGCTCATCCTGGCCGCGCTGCGGGTGAACAACTTCATCGGTGTCCGGATATTCCTCTACACCGGTGAGACCTCACCGGTTCCGCCCGGCGGTCTGTGGGACCACTTCGTCGACCGCGTGCAACACCTCGTATTGCCGACGCTGACGCTGGCCCTGCAGGCGATGGCGGGCTTCAGCCGCTACCAGCGCAACGCCATGCTCGACGTGCTCGGCGAGGATTTCATCCGCACCGCGCGCGCCAAAGGCCTGACCCGCCGGCGTGCCCTGTTCAAACACGGACTGCGCACTGCACTGATTCCGCTGGCCACCCTGTTCGCTTACGGGGTCAGCGGACTGGTCGTCGGCGCAGTCTTTGTTGAAAAGATCTTTGGTTGGCACGGCATGGGCGAGTGGGTGGTGCTGGGCATTTCCACCCAGGACACCAACGTTGTCGCGGCGATCACGCTGTTTTCGGGGCTGGCGATTCTGCTCGCCGGCCTGTTGTCCGACATCTTCTACGCGCTCTTGGACCCGAGAGTGCGGGTGACATGACGACCCAAGAGGCCAGCGTGGAAGTCAAGGCCGGGATCCACCCGGCCGCGTTCACGTCGCGGCGAAACCTGGTGGCACGCAGATTCATCCGCAACAGGCCCGCGGTCGTGGCGTTGATCCTGCTGGTGGTGGGCTTCGTCGGCTGCTACGCGCTGCCGCCGCTACTCCCCTACGACTACAACCACCTCGACTACGACGCGCTGCTGCAGCCACCCTCGCTCAAGCACTGGTTCGGCACCAACGCGCTGGGTCAGGACCTGCTGGCCCGAACGCTGCGCGGCATGCAGAAATCTATGCTGATCGGGTTTTGTGTGGCACTGATCTCGACCACCCTTGCCGCCACCGTCGGGTCAATCGCCGGTTACTTCGGCGGTTGGCGCGACCGGGCCCTGATGTGGCTGGTCGACTTGCTGCTGGTGGTGCCGAGCTTCCTGCTGATCGCCATCGTCAGCTCGCGCACCAAAGGGTCCGGCAACGTCCTGTGGCTCATCGTGTTGCTCGCGGCGTTCGGCTGGATGGTCAGCTCGCGGATGGTGCGCGGCTTGACCATGAGCCTACGCGAACGCGAATTCGTCCGTGCGGCAAGGTATATGGGGGTGTCCAGCCGCCGGGTCATCGTGCACCACATCGTGCCCAACGTCGCCTCGATCCTCATCATCGACGCCACCCTCAACGTCGGGTCGGCGATCCTGGCCGAAACCGGTCTGAGCTTCCTGGGATTCGGTGTCCAGCCACCCGACGTGTCGCTGGGGACGCTGATCGCGGATGGCACGACTTCGACCACCACGTTCCCGTGGGTCTTCCTGTTCCCGGCCGGCACGCTGGTCCTGATCGTGTTGTGCGCCAACCTCACCGGTGACGGCTTGCGGGACGCGCTGGATCCCCGCAGTCGGCCACCGCGTCGCAAGAAGCGGATCCCCAAGTGACAGCACTGCTAGAGGTGACGGACCTGAACGTCACCTTCGAAACCGGGGACGTTTCGGTGTCCGCGGTGCGCGGCACCACGTACCACATCGAGCCCGGCGAAGTGGTCGCGATCGTCGGCGAATCCGGTTCGGGCAAAAGCACTGCAGCGATGGCCGTGATCGGATTGTTGCCCGAGTACGCGAACGTCTCGGGGTCGGCCCGCTTGCACGGCGAGGAACTGCTCGGGCTGAACGACCAGGCGATGTCACGGATCCGCGGCAAGGCGATCGGCACCATATTTCAGGACCCGATGTCGGCCCTGACCCCCGTCTACACGGTCGGCGACCAGATAGCCGAAGCCATCGAGGTCCACAACCGCGACATCCGCCGCGCGGATGCCCGCAAGCGCGCCGTCGAGCTGCTCGATCTCGTCGGTATCTCGCAGCCGCAAAGCCGGGCGAGGGCCTTCCCCCACGAGCTGTCCGGCGGCGAGCGCCAGCGGGTGGTGATCGCGATCGCCATCGCCAATGATCCGGACCTGCTGATCTGCGACGAACCGACCACCGCGCTGGACGTCACCGTGCAGGCCCAAATCCTCGACGTATTAAGGACCGCGCGCGACGTCACCGGCGCGGGTGTCCTGATCATCACCCACGACCTGGGCGTGGTGTCCGAGTTCGCCGACCGGGCAATGGTGATGTATGCCGGACGCGGGGTCGAGGTCGCCACCGTCGAAGATCTATACCGCGACCGCCGAATGCCCTACACCGTTGGACTGCTGGGGTCAGTGCCGCGGCTGAATGCCCCGCAGGGCACCCGGCTGATTCCGATCCCCGGCGCGCCGCCGACGATGTCGTCATTGTCGCCCGGCATGTGCCCGTTCGCTCCCCGCTGTCCGCTGGCGATCGACGAATGTCATTCGGCCGAACCCGATCTCGTTGCCATCGCGGACGGACACCGGGCGGCGTGCATCCGCACCGAAGACGTCGCGGGACGCAGCGCAGCCGAAATCTTCGGCGTGTCAACCCAGCCGCTCGAAATCGAGGACGCCGCAAGCGAACCGCCGCTGGTGCTGCGGGTGTCCGATCTCGTCAAGACCTTCCCACTCACCAAGGGCGTGGTGTTGCGCCGGCGGGTGGGCGAGGTGCGTGCGGTCGATGGCGTCAGCTTCACCCTGGAGGAGGGACGCACCCTGGGCATCGTCGGCGAATCCGGTTCGGGCAAATCGACAACCCTTAGCCAGATTCTCGAACTCGCCAACCCCCAGGCTGGTTCCATCGAGATTCTCGGCACCGACGTCTCGGCCCTCGACGCGGCCACCCGCCGTAACCTCCGGACCGAACTGCAGGTGGTGTTTCAGGACCCGGTGGCCTCGTTGGACCCGCGCCTCCCGGTGTTCGACGTCATCGCTGAACCGTTGGTCGCTAACGGGTTCGACAGGCCACGGTGCGAGGAACGGGTCGCCGAGCTACTGACGACCGTCGGACTCGACCGCGCCGATGCCAGCCGCTATCCCGCCGAGTTCTCCGGTGGGCAGAAGCAGCGGATCGGCATTGCCCGGGCGCTGGCGCTGCAGCCGAAGATTCTTGCGCTCGACGAGCCGGTGTCGGCGCTCGACGTGTCGATTCAGGCGGGCATCATCAACCTGCTGCTGGACCTGCAGCGGCAGTTCGGTTTGTCGTATCTGTTTGTGTCGCATGATCTTTCCGTGGTCAAACACCTGGCCCACCGGGTAGCGGTGATGTACCGGGGGGCGATCGTCGAGCAGGGCGACGGCGACCAGGTGTTCACAAACCCGCAGCACGAGTACACCCAGCGATTGCTGGCCGCCGTTCCGCGGGCACACCCCGATGTTGCCGGCGGTTAGCATCGTGAGAGTGACGTGCCCGCCGATGGTTCGCAGGATCGCGCTGCTGTCGCTGGTGGTTGTTTTGATTGCCACTGGCTGCTCAGACGGTTATCAGGGCCTCCAACAGGCGTCGACAGCGCGGGTCGGCGCCGGTCCCGACATCAACCCCCGGGATCCGGCGACGCTGCGCGACGGCGGCAACCTTCGGCTCCCGCTGACAATGTTCCCGGACAACTTCAACGTATTGAACATCGACGGCAACACGGGCGACACCGGTGCGGTTGTCGGCCCGACACTCCCGGCGACCTTCATCATCAACGCCGACGGGACGCAGAAACTCAACACCGACTACTTCACAAGCATCGAACTGACCAGCACCACCCCGCAAGTAGTCACCTACACCATCAACCCGAAAGCTGTATGGAGCGACGGGTCGCCGATTATCTGGAAAGACCTCGAATCGCTGTACAACGCATGCAACGGCCGCGACCCGCGCTTCTTGATCGCCAGCAAATCTGGATTCGAACGGATCAAGTCGGTGACCAGGGGTGTTGACGATCGCCAGGCGGTAGTCACTTTTGCCCAGCCCTACTCCGAATGGCGCGGGCTGTTCGGCGCCCTGCAAGCCAGCCGCATGACTTCCGACCCGGACGTCTTCAACAAGGGCCAACTCGAAGCCCCCGGCCCGTCAGCCGGACCGTTCATCGTGTCCACGGTTGACCGGACCGCGCAGCGCATCGTGCTGACCCGCAATCCCCTATGGTGGGGCCGCAAACCGCGACTGGACTCCATCACGTTCCTGGTGCTCGACCCCGCCGCCGTCATCCCCGCCCTGCAAAACAAAGACATCGACGCCGCCGACGTCGGTTCAATCGACGACATGGTCACCGCCCAGCGCACGCCCGGTATCGCGGTCCGTAGTTCACCGGCCCTGGTCTGGTATCACATCACCTTCAACGGCGCACCCGGGTCCATCCTGGCCGACGAGAGGCTGCGGCTGGCGATCGGCAAAGGCATCGACCGCCAGTCCATCGCCACAGTGGTCCAGCACGGCCTGACCGCGCATCCCGTGCCGCTGAACAACCACATTTTCGTCGATGGCCAGGTGGGCTACGAAGACAACAGCGGCCCTGCCGCCTACAGCCCCGACCAGGCCAGCCGAGACCTCGACGCGCTGGGCTGGAAGCTCAACGGGGCCGTGCGCGAGAAGGACGGCAAGCAACTGGTGATCCGTGATCCGTTCATCGATCAGCCGTTCCGACGGCAGATCGGACTCATCGCTCAGCAGAACCTGGCGCAGATCGGTGTCAAGCTGGTGCTCGAACCCAAGCCGGGGACCGGATTTTTCAGCCAGTACGTGAACTCCGGCGACTTCGACGTCGTCGAATTCGGTTGGGGGGGTGGCGGTTATCCGCTTGCCGCGCTTCCGCAGATATACGCGTCGCACGGCGAAGGCAACTCCGGCAGGATCGGAAGTCCGGAGATCGACGCCATGATCGATCAGACGCTGTCCGAGCTGGACCAGGACAAGGCGCGCGCGCTAGCCAACGAGATCGACAAGTTGATCTGGCAGGAAGGGTTCAGCCTGCCGCTGTTCCAGTCGCCGGGAAACATCGCGGTGCGGAGCAAAGTGGCCAACTACGGCGCTTTCGGGCTGGCCGACGTGGATTACACGGCAATCGGATTCATCCAAAGCTGATCCCGCCCGGCGGTCACTTGGGCCGTGCCGGCGCCGCGTGACCGCACATCAGATCCATAACAATGGCCCATGCTGCGGCTAGCAACGAAGCGCACACCTGTAAGGATGACAAGAAGCAAAGCGGTGCTCGCGTTGCGGGGCCACAACGTGGAGGGCTACGCC
>Ga0318549_10000030_pt1 | contig 18419 bp, 15 predicted proteins | sample GRESIP169b2f22_FD_203666 | JGI IMG/M metagenome (GOLD analysis project Ga0318549, IMG submission 203666) | Tropical soil microbial communities from Luquillo Experimental Forest, Puerto Rico - GRE.SIPMG.169b2f22 | ecosystem: Environmental > Terrestrial > Soil > Tropical forest > Bulk soil... | reverse complement strand
CCCCCGCACCCGCGCCGGCCGGGGAGTCGCCGCCGGCCGATCGGCCCGCGCCGCCGGACCCGCGCAAGGATCTCGCCGAGCGCATCGCCGATGAGAAGAAGTGGCGGCAGAGCACGCGGCAGGGCATTCAGTACCTTGCCCTGCAGTTTCAGGCGACCCTGTGCAACAAGGATGACATTCTGGCCGGCAACGACGACCCGACGCTGCCCCTGATCACCTGCTCGACCGACCACAAGGTGGCGTACCTGTTGGGGCCGTCGATCATCAGCGGCGACCAGATCCAGAACGCCTCATCGAGCATGAACCAGCACGGCATCGGTTACGTCGTCGACGTGCAGTTCAAGCCCGCGGCGACGAACACCTGGGCGGACTTCACCGCCGCCCATATCGGTACCCAGACCGCGTTCGCCCTGGACTCGCAGGTGGTCAGCGCCCCGGTGATCCAGGAAGCCATTCCCGGCGGCCGGACCCAGATCACCGGCGGAAGCCCGCCGTTCACCGCTTCGACCGCGCGCCAGCTGGCCAACGTCCTCAAGTACGGGTCGCTGCCGCTGTCCTTCGAATCCTCGGAGGCCCAAACCGTCTCGGCGACATTGGGATTGACGTCGCTACGGGCCGGCCTGATCGCCGGCGCGATCGGCCTGGTCCTCGTGCTGCTGTATTCGTTGCTGTACTACCGAGTGCTGGGGCTGCTCACGGCGTTGTCGCTGAGTGCTTCCGGCGCAATGGTTTTCGCGATCCTGGTGCTCCTGGGCCGATATATCAACTACACCCTGGACCTGGCGGGTATCGCGGGTCTGATCATCGGTATCGGTACCACCGCGGACTCGTTCGTGGTGTTCTTCGAACGCATCAAAGACGAGATCCGCGAAGGCCGTTCGTTCCGCTCTGCGGTGCCACGGGGCTGGGTGCGGGCACGCAAGACGATCGTGTCCGGCAACGCCGTCACCTTCCTGGCCGCCGCGGTGCTGTACTTCCTGGCGATCGGCCAGGTCAAGGGATTCGCCTTCACCCTGGGCCTCACCACGATCCTCGACCTGGTGGTGGTGTTCTTGGTGACCTGGCCGCTGGTGTACCTGGCCTCCAAGTCCCCGACGATGGCAAAGCCGGCGTTCAACGGCCTCGGAGCTGTTCAGCAGGTCGCGCGCGAACGCCGGGCTGCGTCGCATGTGAAGACGGGACGGGGATAGCGCATGAGTATCTCCAAGGCGTCCAAAGGCAAGGCCGAAACCGATGCGACCGAAACCACCGAAACCACCAAGGCCGTGGAGCTGACCGACAGCGCCACGGAGCTACCGCACCACAGTTTCATTGCCCGGCTCTACACGGGCACCGGTGCTTTCGAGGTGGTCGGACGGCGCCGGCTGTGGTACGGCATCAGCGGTGCGATGGTCGCGATCGCAATCCTCAGCATCATCGTGCGGGGCTTCACCTTCGGCATCGATTTCAAGGGCGGCACCACGGTGTCGATGCCCGCCGCGGGCGGCACAGGCACAGTGCAGACCGCACAGGTGTCCGATGTGTTCAAGAAGACCATCGGCGTTGACCCCGAGTCGGTGGTCATCGTCGGCAACGGTTCCTCGGCGACGGTGCAGATTCGTTCGGAGGCGCTGGCCAACGACCAGACGACAAAGCTGCGCAACGCCCTGTTCGACGCCTTTCAGCCCAAGGGCACCGACGGTAAGGCGAGCAAGGCGGCGATCAGCGACTCGGCGGTCTCCGAAACCTGGGGTGATCAGATCACCAAGAAGGCGTTGATCGCGCTGGTGGTGTTCCTGGCGCTGGTAAGCCTGTACATCACCGTGCGCTACGAGCGCTACATGGCCATCTCCGCGCTCACGTGCATGTGTTTCGACCTGACCGTCACCGCGGGCGTGTATTCGTTGGTCGGCTTCGAGGTCAGCCCAGCCACGGTGATCGGCCTGCTGACCATCCTCGGTTTCTCGCTCTACGACACCGTGATCGTGTTCGACAAGGTCGAGGAGAACACCCACGGCTTCCAGCACACCACCAGGCGCACCTTCGCCGAACAGGCCAACCTGGCGATCAACCAGACGTTCATGCGCTCCATCAACACCAGCCTGATCGGGGTGCTGCCGGTGCTGGCGCTAATGGTCGTGGCGGTGTGGTTGCTCGGCGTCGGCACGCTGAAGGACCTGGCGCTGGTACAGCTGGTCGGCATCCTGGTTGGCACCTACTCCTCGATCTTCTTCGCCACTCCGCTGCTGGTCACCCTGCGCGAACGCACCGAGCTGGTGCGCACGCACACCCGCCGGGTCACCAGGCGGCGCCGCCCCGGGGCCGAACCCGCCGAGCAAACGAAACCCGTCGGAGAGGAACCCGCCTCGGAGGCCTCAGAGGAGACCGAGGAGAGCGCCGAGGCGGCGCCAGCGCCCACCAAGCCCACCGCGAACAAGCCCGCGCCGGGTGCACGCCCGGTGCGGCCCACCGGGACCCGGCGCCCGACCGGCAAGCGAAACGCCGGCCGGCGGTAGGCCAGATGTTGCGTGCCGGCTGGCGGGGGCTAAGGGGGTGCGCATCCGTCGGGCTGGCCCCGACGCTCCTGGCGGCCTGCACGCTGACCGCGTGTTCCGGTAGCGCCGCCCCGCAGATCGATTACGTGGTCGACGGCGCGCTGGCCACCTACAACACCAACACCGTCGTCGGTGCGGCATCGGCTGGAGCGCAGGGCTTTGCCCGAACGCTCACCGGCTTCGGCTATCACGGCCCCGACGGACAGGTCGTCGCCGACCGCGACTTCGGCACGGTCTCGATCGTGGGTGGTGCGCCGTTGGTGCTGGACTACCAGATCGCCGACAACGCTGTGTACTCCGACGGCAAGCCGGTGACCTGCGACGACCTCGTGCTCGCCTGGGCGGCCCAGTCCGGTCGGTTTCCCGGCTTCGACGCCGCCACCCAGGCCGGCTACGTGGACATCGCCAACGTCGAGTGCATCCCGGGCCAGAAGAAGGCGCGGGTGTCTTTCATCCCGGACCGCAGCGTCGTCGACTACACCCAGCTGTTCGCCGCGACCTCGATGATGCCGTCGCACGTCATCGCCGACCAGCTGAATCTGGACGTGACTGCCGCGCTGCTGAGCAACAACGCGCAGGTGGTGCAGCAGATCGCGAAGGTGTGGAACACCACCTGGGACCTCAAGCCCGGCCTCAAAGCCGAGGATCTCCTGAAGCGCTTCCCGTCGTCGGGGCCGTACAAGATCGAAAAGGTCTTGGACGGCGGCGCGGTGGTGCTGGTCGCCAACGACCGCTGGTGGGGCCCCAAAGCGATCACGAAGCGGATAACCGTGTGGCCGCAGGGACCCGACATCCAGGACCGGGTCAACAACCGGAGCGTCGACCTGGTCGACGTCGCGGCCGGTTCCTCCGGAGCGCTGGCCACCCCGGATAACTACGAGCGCACCGATTCGCCGTCGGACGGCATCGAGCAGCTGATCTTTGCGCCTCAGGGGCCGCTGGCGCAGGCCAAGGCCCGACGGGCGGTCGCGCTATGCACGCCGCGCGACACGCTCGCGCACGACGCCGGGGTGCCGATCGCCAATTCACGCCTGGATCCGGCCGCCCAAGACGCCATCGCCACCGGCGACGGGGCCACCGAGGCCGGCCCGTTCGGCAAGGCGGATCTCGCCGCCGCCCGCGATGCGCTGGGTGGCGCACCCCAGACGGTGCGGATCGGTTACCAGGGACCCAACGCGCGGCTCGCGGTCACCGTCGGGGCCATCACCAAGTCCTGCGCGGCGGCCGGTATCACCGTTTCCAACGTCACCCTGGACTCCTCGGGGCCCCAGGCGCTGACCGACGGAAAGATCGACGTGTTGCTGGCCAGCACCGGCGGAGCCACCGGCAGCGGATCGACCGGATCGTCGGCGATGGACGCCTACGCTCTGCACAGCGGCAACGGCAACAACCTATCCCGGTATACAAACCCTCAGGTCGATAGCGTGATCGGTGCGCTGGCGGTATCGGCCGACCCCGCTGAGCGGGTCAGGCTGCTGGCGCAGGCGGCCCCGCTACTGTGGGCCGATATGCCGACGTTGCCCCTGTATCGCCAGCAGCGCACGCTGCTGATGTCGAAGAAAATGTATGCCGTCAGCAAGAATCCGACACGTTGGGGAGCGGGCTGGAACATGGACCGATGGGCCCTGGCACAGTGAGGCCGCAGTGACGAGCGCGAGCGGCACCACCCCCGTGGCCGAACTGATCGCGGCGCTGACTCGGAACGTGGCCGATTTTCCGGAGCCGGGCGTCCAGTTCAAGGACCTCACCCCGCTGTTCGCCGACCGTGCGGGGATGACGGCGGTGACCGATGCGTTGGCAGACATCGCGTCCGGCGCCGATCTGGTGGCCGGCATCGACTCCCGCGGCTTCCTGGTGGCGGCGGCCGTCGCCACGCGCCTGGGCACCGGCGTGCTGGCGATCCGCAAGCCCGGCAAGCTGCCGCCGCCGGTACACGCGGAGCGGTACGACCTCGAGTACGGCAGCGCGACCCTGGAAATCCCCGCCGACGGCATCGAGCTGCGTGGGCGCACCGTCGTGATCATCGACGACGTGCTGGCCACCGGCGGCACCATCGCCGCGACGGCCCGGTTGCTGAGGCGCGTCGGGGCCGACGTCCCCGCGGCGGCGGTGGTCGTGGAAATCACCGCCTTGGGCGGTCGCGAGGCCCTCGCGCCGTTGCCGGTGCACAGCTTGAGCCGCGCCTAGGGAACGCTATTTGGCGATATCCTCAAGGTCGGAGGTGACCAACGTGGCGGACGAGAAGAGCACAGCGCAGGCTCTTGAGGCGCCCGCGGAAGTCTCGCTCGTTCCGGAGCCGGTTTCTGAGCCGGAGCCGCCGGTCGAGACGCTGAAGTCGAGCAGCAGCGCCTCCCGTCGGGTTCGGGCCCGGCTGGCGCGGCGGATGACCGCCCAGCGCAGCGCCCTCAATCCCGTGCTGGAACCGCTGGTGGCGGTCCACCGGGAAATCTATCCCAAGGCGAACCTGTCGATGCTGCAGCGAGCCTTCGAGGTCGCCGACCAGCGGCACGCTACTCAGCTGCGCCATTCCGGTGATCCGTACATCACCCACCCGCTGGCCGTGGCCAACATCCTGGCCGAATTGGGCATGGACACGACCACTTTGGTGGCCGCGCTGTTGCACGACACCGTCGAGGACACCGGTTACACGCTGGAGGCGCTGTCCGAGGAATTCGGCGAGGAGGTAGGCCATCTCGTTGACGGCGTGACCAAGCTGGATCGGGTGGTGCTGGGCAGCGCGGCCGAGGGCGAGACGATCCGCAAGATGATCACGGCGATGGCCCGTGATCCGCGAGTGCTGGTGATCAAGGTCGCCGACCGGCTGCACAACATGCGCACCATGCGCTTCCTGCCGCCGGAAAAGCAGGCGCGCAAGGCCCGCGAGACGCTGGAAGTCATTGCGCCGCTGGCGCACCGGCTGGGCATGGCCAGCGTGAAGTGGGAGTTGGAGGATCTGGCGTTTGCGATCCTGCACCCCAAGAAGTACGAGGAGATCGTGCGGCTGGTCGCCGGTCGTGCGCCGTCGCGCGACACGTACCTGGCCAAGGTCCGCTCCGAGATCGTCAACACGCTGGGCGCGTCGAAGATCAAGGCGACGGTGGAGGGCCGCCCCAAGCACTACTGGTCGATCTATCAGAAGATGATCGTCAAGGGCCGCGACTTCGACGACATCCACGACCTGGTCGGCATTCGCATCCTGTGCGACGAGATCCGGGACTGCTACGCCGCGGTCGGCGTGGTGCATTCGCTGTGGCAACCGATGGCGGGGCGGTTCAAGGACTACATCGCCCAGCCGCGCTACGGCGTGTATCAGTCACTGCACACGACCGTCGTCGGGCCGGAGGGCAAGCCGCTGGAAGTGCAGATCCGCACCCGCGACATGCACCGCACCGCCGAATACGGCATCGCCGCGCACTGGCGATACAAGGAAGCCAAGGGACGCAACGGCCTTCCCCATCCGCACGCCGCCGCCGAGATCGACGACATGGCCTGGATGCGGCAGCTGCTCGACTGGCAACGGGAGGCCGCCGACCCCGGCGAGTTCCTGGAGTCGCTGCGCTACGACCTTGCGGTCCAAGAGATTTTCGTGTTCACCCCCAAGGGGGACGTCATCACTTTGCCCACCGGGTCGACGCCGGTTGACTTCGCCTACGCGGTGCACACCGAGGTCGGTCACCGCTGCATCGGCGCCAGGGTGAACGGGCGCCTGGTGGCGTTGGAACGCAAGCTGGAAAACGGGGAAGTCGTAGAGGTTTTCACGTCCAAGGCGCCCAATGCCGGGCCGTCGCGGGACTGGCAGCAGTTCGTGGTCTCGCCGCGCGCCAAGGCGAAGATCCGGCAATGGTTCGCCAAGGAGCGGCGGGAAGAGGCGCTCGAGGCCGGCAAGGAGGCGATGGCCCGCGAGGTTCGGCGGGGCGGACTTCCGTTGCAGCGCTTGGTGAATGGCGAGTCCATGGCGGCGGTGGCCCGCGAGCTGCATTACGCCGATGTGTCCGCGCTCTACACCGCGATCGGTGAGGGGCACGTGTCGGCGAAGCACACCGTGCAGCGGTTGCTCGCCGAGCTCGGCGGCATCGACCAAGCCGAAGAGGAGCTGGCAGAGCGGTCCACGCCGACGACCATGCTGCGCCGCCCGCGCGGCGGCGACGACGTCGGGGTCTCGGTCCCCGGTGCCCCGGGAGTGCTGAGCAAGCTGGCCAAATGCTGCACCCCCGTGCCCGGCGATCAGATCATGGGCTTCGTCACCCGCGGCGGTGGGGTCAGCGTGCACCGCACCGACTGCACCAACGCCGCGTCGCTGCAACAGCAGGCCGAGCGCATCATCGAGGTGCTCTGGGCGCCGTCGGCGTCGTCGGTGTTTCTGGTCGCCATTCAGGTCGAGGCGCTCGACCGGCACCGGCTGTTGTCGGACATAACGCGGGTGCTCGCCGACGAGAAGGTGAACATCCTGTCGGCGTCGGTCACCACCTCGGGCGACCGGGTGGCCATCAGCCGGTTCACCTTCGAGATGGGCGACCCCAAGCATCTCGGGCATCTGCTCAACGTGGTGCGCAACGTCGAAGGCGTCTACGACGTCTACCGGGTGACCTCCGCCGCCTAGCCGCTGTCGAGTGTGCGCTGACGACGTTGAACCCCCGGGTTTAGTCGAGCAACAGTGACCTGATGGTGACCTCGAGGGCCGGCGGCCCGTCGTCGCCGCCCCCGGCGACGCCGGCCTTGGCGATCTTGTCCAGGACGGTTAGCCCGTCGGGCTGGATCGTGCCGAAGATAGTGTATTGCGGCGGCAGCTGAGAGTCCCTGTAGACCATGAAGAACTGGCTGCCGTTGCTATTTGGCTGCCCGCTGTTGGCCATGGCCAGCGTGCCACGCGGATAGACAACGGGCTGTTGTGCCTTCGGGTCGTTCGGCGGGTATTGGTCGGTGGGATATTCGTTGCCGAACCCGTAGCCCGGACCGCCGGTGCCGTCGCCCTTGGGGTCACCGCATTGCAGGACGCCCAGGTCCGGCGAGGTGGTCAGCCGGTGGCATTTGGTGTTGTCGAAGTATTTCTGGCCGATCAGGCTGGCGAAACTGTTGACCGTGCAAGGCGATTCGTTGTTCGCCAGCATGAGGCCGATGTTGCCCTGGCTGGTTGCCATGCTCGCGCTCACCTGCGCCGGGTCGGTGGGGATCTTGCCGGTGCGCGGCGGCTTGACCGGCTTGGCGGCGGCATCCGGCGACGCGGGGTACTGGCAATTGGCGCCCAAGCTGGCCGACGGCTTGAACGGCGGCAACGGAGGGGCCGGCGGTGTCGGTCCGGCGGGCGTCGTTTCAGGGGAGTTGCTGGCGGCCGGGGTGGTGGTTGTCGCGGCGGTATTGCTCTTGTGCTCGTGCTTGGTGTTGACGATGGCGATCACCACCGCGGCGATTGCGGCCACCACCACGATCGCCGCACCGCCGATCACCAGCGTCCGGCGCGTTCGCGCGCGCTTTTGTTGGCGTTCCAGCTGCCGTTCGAGTTTGCGCTTGGCGTTGGCACGTCGCTGTTCATTCGTCGGCACGGCCGGTATGCCTCCATTGGTCGGTCGATAGGGGCCTCGAAGGGGTCTCGGTAGCCAGCCCAGGCTAATGTGGGCGCCGCGACCCGTGTCAACCGGGGATGGGAAACTGGGAATCGTGTTGATCACCGGATTTCCCGCCGGCATGCTGCAGTGCAACTGTTATGTGCTGGCCGACCGGCCCGGAACGGACGCCGTCATCGTCGATCCCGGACAGCGTGCGATGGGCCCGCTGCGGCGAATTCTCGACGAGAACCGGCTGACCCCGGCCGCGGTGCTGCTCACCCACGGACACATCGACCACATCTGGTCGGCCCAGAAGGTTTCCGACACCTACGGCTGCCCCACCTTCATCCATCCCGAGGACCGGTTCATGCTGAAAGACCCGATCTACGGCTTCGGTCCGCGGCTCGCACAGGTGGCGGCGGGTGTCTTCTTTCGCGAGCCCAAGCAGGTGGTGGAGCTGGACCGCGACGGCGACAAGATCGACCTGGGCAGCGTGACCGTCAACGTCGATCACACGCCGGGGCACACCCGCGGATCGGTGGTCTTCCGGGTCGCCTCCGACACTGACGTCGTGTTCACGGGTGACACGCTGTTCGAGCGCTCGGTGGGCCGCACCGACCTGTTTGGCGGCAGCGGCCGCGACTTGCTGACGTCGATCATCGACAAGCTCTTGGTGCTCGACGACAACACCGTGGTACTACCCGGTCACGGCAACGCCACCACCATCGGCGCGGAGCGGCGTTTCAATCCATTCCTCGAAGGCCTGAGCCCGTGACGGAGTTCTCGGCATTCTCGGCGCCCAAGGGGGTACCGGACTACGTCCCGCCCGACTCGGCGCAGTTCGTTGCGGTGCGCGATGGATTGCTGGGCGCCGCCCGCCGGGCCGGTTACGGCGACATCGAGCTGCCGATCTTCGAAGACACCGCCCTGTTCGCCCGCGGCGTGGGCGAATCCACCGACGTGGTGTCCAAGGAGATGTACACGTTCGCCGACCGCGGCGACCGTTCGGTGACGTTGCGGCCGGAGGGGACCGCGGGGGTGGTGCGCGCGGTGATCGAACACGGCCTCGATCGCGGCGCGTTGCCGGTGAAACTCTGTTACGCGGGGCCGTTTTTCCGTTATGAACGCCCGCAGGCCGGCCGCTATCGCCAGCTGCAGCAGGTCGGCGTGGAGGCGATCGGCGTCGACGACCCGGCGCTGGACGCCGAGGTGATCGCCGTCGCCGACGCAGGTTTCCGCTCGCTGGGCCTTGACGGGTTCCGGCTGGAGATCACCTCACTGGGAGATGACAGCTGCCGCTCGCAATACCGGGAACTGCTGCAGGAGTTCCTGTTTCGGCTCGATCTCGACGAAGAGACGCGACGGCGCGCCGAGATCAACCCGCTGCGGGTGCTCGATGACAAGCGACCCGCGGTGCGGGCCATGACGGCCGACGCGCCGGTGCTGCTCGATCACCTGTCGGATGTCGCCAAGCAGCACTTCGACACCGTGCTGGCTCACCTGGACGCGCTAGGGGTTCCGTACGTCATCAACCCGCGGATGGTGCGCGGGCTGGATTACTACACCAAGACCACCTTCGAGTTTGTGCACGACGGTCTGGGCGCACAGTCCGGCATCGGCGGCGGCGGCCGCTACGACGGTCTGATGCATCAGCTCGGCGGACAAGACCTGTCCGGCATCGGATTTGGGCTGGGGGTGGACCGGACCCTGCTGGCGCTGCGCGCCGAAGGCAAGAGCGTGGGGGAGACCACCCGCTGCGACGTATTCGGGGTCCCGCTGAGCGAGCCGGCCAAGCTCCAGTTGGCGGTGCTGAGCGCGCAACTGCGTGCCGCCGGCGTCCGCGTCGACATGTCCTACGGTGACCGCGGCCTCAAGGGCGCGATGCGCGCGGCCGACCGTTCGGGCGCCCGTCTTGCTTTGGTGCTGGGCGAGAAAGACATCGAGGCTGGCACGATCGGCGTGAAGGATCTGGGCTCGGGTGACCAAGTATCTATCCCGATGGATTCGGTTGTTGGCGAAGTGATTTCGCGGCTAGATGCCTGATTACAACCCGCCGTCTGGCGGCAATCATCAGCAACCGCCAAGACGGCGACGGGTTTGGCTGTGGGTGCTCGGCGGCTTCGTCCTCGTGGTCGTTCTTGGCATTGGCGGATATGTGGCGTTTGTCCACCGCGTCGCAAACAATGTTCAGGAGGAGTCAAAATACGCGGTCGATGTCACGTATCGGGTGGAGGGTTCGGGCAGCTCTGTAGCCATCACCTACACAGTGGGCAAGGCTCACACCGCGAAAGATTCGGCCGCGCGCCTGCCGTGGTCCAAGGACGTCTCCACCGGCGGCGTGGTGTTCTTGACCGCCACGAACGACCAATCAGGCGGCACGATCACCTGCAGAATCCTCGTCAACGGCGAGCAAATCTCGGAGCTGACGGTGACCGGGCCGCTCGCCAGGGCGAGTTGTGTCGGTGACGTGGGCCAGCTCCCGGCACGGTAGCCGCGTCGCGACTCAGCCCGCCGCCGACACTTGGACCGGGACGCCGTTGAGGACGGCCGTGCCGGACAACGGATCGATGAGGGTGCCGTCGTGCAGTTGGTTGACGTTGACGCCGGGTTCGCTCGAGGCGACGCGCAGCCGCATGCCGGGGCGGTCGTGGCCCCAGCCGTGCGGTAGGCAAACGACACCGGGCCGAATCGCTGTGGTGACCTCGACGGGAACGAGCAGTTCACCACCCGGACCCTTGACCACCGCGGTATCCGTGAGCCCAAGCCGGGCGGCGTCGTCGGGATGGATCTGCAGCGTGCAGCGGTTGCTGCCGCCGGTGAGCGCGGGCAGGTTGTGCATCCAGCTGTTGTTAGACCGTAGTTGGCGTCTCCCGATCAGCTTGAATTCGTCCGACGCACGGTCCAGCGAATCGAGAAGCCGGGGCACGTCGGCCGCCAACGCGGCCGGCGCGAGTTCGACCATGCCGGATTGGGTTCGCAGTACCTCGGGGATTCGCGGGCTGAGCGCACCGAGGTCGACACCGTGCGGGGCGGCCTTGAGCTTCTCCAGCGTCAGCCCGTCGGGCCTGGCGCCGAACGCGTCACCGTACGGACCAAGGCGCAGCATCATGTCCAGACGACGTTCATAGCCGGGGCCGTCGGCCAAGGCGGCCTTCAGCTCATCGACGCTGCGTCCGGCGACCGGTGACTGGGCATCGGCAACCTCCCGCGCCAGCACCGCGCCAATGACTTGGTCGTCCACCAGCCCGGGGTCGGCCTGCCACCCGACGCCGGACACGATCAGCGCGAGCCGGGACAGCATCTCGGTCTCATCCGGGCGACCGTCGGCCAGGGGCAGCGCCGGCGGCGAGTACCGGGCGTTGTTGCGAGTCGCCACGTTGGCGAGCGCGACGTCGAAATGCGCGGTCTGTGACGGCGGAGGCGGGGGCAGGATCACGTCGGCGTGCCGAGTGGTCTCGTTGAGGTAGGGGTCCACGCTCACCATGAACCCGATGCCATCCAGCGCACGTTCCAGCCGCAAGCCGTTCGGTGCCGACAGCACCGGGTTGCCTGCGATGGTGATCAACGCCTTGATCTGACCGTCGCCCGCGGTGTCGATTTCCTCGCCGAGCGCCGCCGCGGGCAGTTCGGAGACCGCCTCGGGATGCCCCGAGACCCTGCTGTGCCAGCGACCGACGCTGAACCCGCGGCCGGGCCGCGGCGGACGCGGCGCGGCCCCAACCGGTGACCGCGCGAACATCGCGCCGCCAGGGCGATCCAAGTTGCCGGTCAGCGTGTTGATGACGTCGACGAGCCAGCTGGCCAGGGTGCCGAACTCGACGGTGCTGGTGCCCACCCGGCCGTACACCGCGGTGGCCGGCGAGGCGGCGATGTCGCGGGCCAGTGTCCGGATGGCGTCGGCGGGCACGCCACAGTGGGCTGCGACGACATCCGGCGCAAAGTCAGCGGCCAGCGCGCGAACGCCGTCGACGCCGGTGACATGGCTAGCCACCCCGCCGAGATCCGGTGCAATCAGGTCCTCGTCGAAGATCACGTGGACGACCGAAAACAGAAGTGCCGCATCGGTTCCCGGCCGAGGCGCGATGTGGCGGTCGGCCAGGTCGGCGGTGCGGGTTCGGTTCGGGTCGATGACGGTGAGGCGGCCACCCCGTTTCCGTAATGCCTTGAGCTTGCGGGGGAAGTCGGCCGCGGTGGCCAGGCTGCCGTTGGAAACCATCGGATTGGCCCCGACGATCACGAGGTGGTCGGTGCGGTCGATGTCGGGCACCGTAAACGCGAACGGGTTGCCGAACAGATAGCCGCAGGCGACCTGCTTGGGCATCTGGTCCAAGGTGCTGGCCGAGTAGACGTGCCGGGTGCCGAGCGCGCGGATGACGGCGGGCGCATAGAGGGTGCCGGCGATGGTGTGCGCGCTGGGATTGCCGAGGTAGACCGCGACCGATCCGCCACCGTGCTCCTTCAGCACGCGCGCGAGGCCGTTGGCCGCGGCGGTGTAGGCCTCATCCCAGGTGGTCTCGGTCAGTTCGCCGCCGCGACGGACGAGCGGGCGGGTCAGTCGGTCCGGGTCGTTGTCCAGTTCAGGGAAGCTGGCGCCCTTCGGGCAGACGAAGCCCGCGCTGAACACGTCATCGCGGTCGCCGCGGGCACCGGTGACGCGGCGGTGCTCGTCATCGATCGTGAGCACCATCCCGCAGGTGGCCTCGCACAGTGGGCAGATTCGCAGCGCGGTTGTTGTCATTGCTCTAGGCCTCCGATCGCGGTAGGGCTCAGCGTACGACCCAGGTGCGACAACCAGTCAAAGGTTGTCAGGAGCGCGAGGTCATCGAGGGCGTCGGCCACCCTCCCGGCCAAGCCGTGCGGGTGTGGCTTCATCGCGTCGGCCGTCATCGATCCACTCATCTATGTTGCCGAGCATGCCAGTAGGTTGCTGAACATGCCGGCAAGTGCATTGGGAAAAGATCTGTGTCGCCTGATCGGATCGGACGCGGTTCTGACCGATGAGGCGGCTCGCGTCCTGGCGGGAACAGACTTCATCACACAGCGCGGCGTCCCAGCGGCGGTAACACGGCCGACCTCGATCGATCAGGTCGTGACCCTGCTGGGCTATGCAGCGGAGCGAGGCATACCAATCGTCAGTCGCGGCGCGGCGACGAACCTCTCCGCGGCGATCGTGCCCGGTGATGATTCGCTGATGCTGGATCTGGCGGGCATGAATCGAATCCTTGAGATTGATGCGCAGGCGCGGCGCGCGATCGTCGAACCAGGTGTGATCAACGCGGACCTCAAGGCCGCCGCCTCGCGAGAAGGTCTGGTGTATGCGCCGGATCCGGCCTCAAACCCGATCTCGACGATCGGCGGCAACATCGCCGAGAACGCCGGTGGGCCCGGATGCATCAAATACGGTGTCACGTTCCACCACGTGCTCGCGCTCGACGTCGCGCTCGCCGATGGGCGGCTGGTCACCTTGAGCGAGAGTGACGACGTCGATCTGCTGGGCGTGACAATCGGATCCGAAGGGATCCTCGGGGTGGTGACGCGTGCGGTACTCAACTTGATGCCGATCCCGGCATCGCGCTGGACCGCCCTGGCTTCCTTCGAGCGTGTCGAGGACGCCGCCCTGACTGTCTCCGAGATCATTGCCGCCGGGATCCTGCCAGCCGCGCTTGAGATCTGCGACAAGAGGTTCATGGAGATCCTGGAAGCCCACCTTCCGTCCGGCTATCCGACGGACAAGGAAGCGATGCTGATCGTTGAGCTCGACGGCGACGCCGATCACCTGGCTCGCGAGACGCCTGAGCTCGAAAAGGTTTTGCGGCGTTGGGATCCCGCGCTGCGCACTGCGGCCGACGAGCAAGAACGCGTCGCGCTGTGGGCCGGTCGTCTCGCCGCGGCGCATGCCCTACGAGCGACTGGAAAGGCGTTCTATATCTGCGATTCGACGGTGCCGCGGCAGCGAGTGCCCGAGATGATGGCGCACTGCCGCCAGATCGCCGCGAGCTATGGACTTGACGTCCCAATGCTGGGGCACGCTGGCGACGGCAACTTGCACCCGACCGTGCTCTATGAACCTGGCCAGTTGGCCACGGTCGACGCAGTCGCACGAGAGATTACAGACAGGGCCCTGGCACTCGGTGGCACACTCACAGGCGAGCACGGCGTCGGCACCGCGAAGCGGGACCACATGCGAAGGGCCTTCGGTCCAGTCGAACTAGCCGCCTTCCGCGCGATCAAGCGGGCTTTCGACCCGGACGGGCTTTTAAACCCGGGTGTGATGTTGCCTCCGCCGGAGCGCACGGAGCCGCACCTCAGACAGTTCGGCGAAGCCGTCAGAACAGCGCTCGTCGGCCAGACACGGGTTTTACCGCCACCCGGGGGTGCTGTGCCGCACGACATGACGATCGCCGTCGACGCCGAGAACATGAGCCTCACCGCCGGTGGCGCCGCTATGTGTAGCGACGTCGCCGCTGCGGCCACGGCGGCGGGCCTCTCTTGCCGCGCGATGGAGATCGATGGTGCGGTGGCCGACGTCATCGAGGTCGCCGGACATCGCCAACCGGCGCGAAGCGCTCTGCTCGGCGTCAAAGCCATACTGCCCGGCGGACATCACGCGACGTTCGGCAGCGCGGCGATGAAGGACGTTGCAGGACTGGATGCCAAGCGGCTCGTCGCTGGAGGTCGCGGAACGTTCGGCCGAGTGGAGCGCGTGACCTTAAGAGCGGCCCCCCATCGCAATTGAGCGCTGCGAGACACCCCCCAGCAACGCATAGCGAAAGACTCCCCGCCCTGGCGCCTTCAGCAAAGTTTGAGTGCAGCGTACCGACCCAGCCTCGCCACGGAGGAGCATAATTGTTAACAGCCCTGGAGCTAATTGCCCGAGTGGAAAGGGGCGCTCCGGGACAGACTGGGTAGACACAATGACTGACAGCGAGAATTTTCGTCAGTTCGGGCCTAGAGAACTCATCGAGCAGGCACAAGACATCATCATGAACGACTTCGGTCTCGATGCGGCGCAAGCCTTGGGAGTGCTCCGCAAAATGTCGCAGCACACCAGGACGCAAATGTGCGTGGTCGCCGAGGCGATCATCAACCACGCTGTGCCAGATGAAGCCGAAGCCAAGCGCATCCTCCTCGAGGCCGCGCACGGCTGAGGACGAAACGGCAGAGTGACCCTGGGGAGCCGCCCAGCCGGTGCCGCGCCTTCGGCGGCATGCCCGCACTCGAAAAGTCGACCCGCCGCTTGACTACTGCGCCGAGCGCACCGCGATGATGCCCAAACGCGCACGCACCCGCGCCCAAGACTGCGCCGCGCGAATCGCCACCCAACGCCGACACAACCGCGAGGCCCGGCAATCCAAGGGCCAACAACGCCAGGAGGCTTACTTCGGTCCCGCCCCGCCAGGCAATGGCGACGATGAGCCACCGCCATTTTGACGGCCCGTCAACAGCTTCACCCTGAGGCGACGGCGAAAAGGTGCCATTCACCAGGCACACCCTTGAGCTCGTGAGTGCCTCGCTCCTCGAACCCGAGTCCTGACCCGATCACGAGGTCGCGCAGCGTACTTGACACGAGCACGTCGTTCGGCCCGGCCAGGGCTCTCACGCGCGCGCCGATGTGCACGCCGATTCCGCTGATGTCGTCGCCGCGGACCTCGCACTCACCGGTGTGCAATCCGGCGCGCACCTGGATGCCCAACGCTTGCACGGCATCTCGAATCGCCATCGCGCAGCGAATCGCCCGCTGAGGACCGTCGAACATCGCCAGGAAGCCGTCCCCCGACGTGTTCACCTCGCGGCCTCGAAAGCGAGCCAGCTGCGACCGAACGACGGCGTCGTGCGCGTCGAGCAGCGCGTGCCAGTCGCGATCGCCCATCTCAGCGGCCCGGCGTGTTGAGTCCACGATGTCGGTGAACAGCACCGTCGCGAGTACCCGATCATCCGCTACCTCAGGCTGCTGGCCGGTGAGGAACTCGGCGATCTCCTGGAAGGACGACCGCCAGGGCTCAACGAAGTGATACATGTTGCGACCGGGAAGCGTGACATACTTCGCGCCCGGTATGCGATCGGCGGCGTACTTGCCCTGCGCGGGCTGGATGAACTGGTCGTCCGTGTGATTGAGGACGAGGGTTGGCACGCGGATCGTCGGCAGGACCGCCCCGACGTTCAACTCGGCCGCGAGCGGCCCCAAGACGGCGACGGTGTTTGGGCTCGCCGTCAGACGTTCCATTCGAGCCCACGCTGCCCGAATCTCCTCGTTCCAGGGCATGTCCGGATTGAACACATGCTGGGACTCGCCCGTCCCCCACATGGCGATGGAGGCTGCGTAGCCTTCCTCGTATTCCATTCCTCCGGCGCGGTCGGCGTGCGGATCCGCGTAGCCCTCGAGCGCGACCAGTGCTGCCGTGCGTGACGGATGTGTCGCGGCGAACAGTGCCGCTGGCGCGAACGCGCCGTCGATCGCGATGAGGACGGCTTCACGACTACCGAGATCGTCGAGCACGGCGGTGATGCTGTCGGACCATTGCTCCATGGTCGGCAGCGCCCCGGGCGTGACGGGGTCGGACGCTCCGGTGCCTGGCTGGTCGAAGAAGATCAGCCGACCGAGTGATGTCATCGCCTCGACCCAGCCCTGAACGGACGGCAGCTCCGGAAAGACCTCACAGTTCGTGATCCAGCTAGAAACGAACACGAGGTCGCGGGGACCTTCGCGCGATGTGCGGTAGGCGACGTGCAGATGCCCGTTCAGCGCATAGCGCGTTTCCGAGAACACTGCCGAAGTGTAAGCCTCCAGCGCAAAGCCAATCAGGCGCAAGAATCTTACAAGCTGTCGGCGTTAACCTACGGCCTGACAACGGCAAAAGGAACGCGCCATGCACACCACCCGCACCCTGAAGAAGGCCCTGAAGAAGACTCTTGCCGGTGCGGTGCTGTCGGGCGGCGTCGCGGTGGCGGGTTTGGGGCTTGCGTCAGGCACCGCGCAATCCGAGCCGGCACCGCAATTCAATGGTCCATTCCCGGCAGACAACTTCACAGTTCCTCACCAATGGTGCCCCGGGCAACCCTTGCCGATGCCAGACGTTCGTTGGGACATGGGCGTCTGCCACCACTGGTACTGGGTCCCCGTCGGGGGCATGGGTAACGTTGGTCAATTCGTTTGGGAGGGAGATGCTCCACGGCAGCCGCTGGGTCCGCCACCGTGCTATGGAGCCCCCATCTGCCTGCCCGGATTGTAGTGATCAGACCGTAGCTCCCTGACGAACTCTGCTACCGCCAGGCCGATCTCGTCCGGGCTGTCTTCTTGGATGAAATGCACTCCGGGAACAGTGATTTCTCTGAGATTGGCCCACGTCCGGACATAATCGCGAATGCGGCCGGCGAGGATTGCGCCAGGCTCGGCGTTGACGAACAGCGTTGGCACGTCGCCTTTTTCGAGCCAGCTGCGGTACTCGTCGACGACGGCGACGACTTCGGCAGGCTCGCCGTCGATGGGTATGTTGCGTGGCCACGACAGGGTCGGTCGCCGGTCCTCGCCGGCGTTGACGAACGGCTGCCGGTAGTGGTCCATCTCCTCGTCGGAGAGTTTTCGCCGGATCGCGCCGGGCAGCACCCCTTCGACAAAGGTGTTCTGCTCCAACACCATTCGCTCACCGTCCGGCGACCGGAAGCCCTGGAACACACCTCGCACGCTGGGATGAAAGTCCGCCCATGTCATGGGGGTGACGATCGCCTCCATGAATGCGATCCCCTGAACGCGGTCGCGATGCTGGTTGGCCCAGTCGAAGCCCAGCGCCGACCCCCAGTCGTGCAGCACCAGTACCACCCGGTCGCCGAGGTCGAGTGCGTCCCAGAGTGCGAACAAGAAGTCTCGTTGCTCGGCATAGTTATAGCGGTCGGGACCCGACGGGCTGAGTTTGTCCGATGCACCCATCCCGATGAGGTCGCACGCCACCAGACGGCCCAGCCCTTCCAGATGCGGCATGACATTGCGCCACAGGTAGGACGACGTCGGGTTGCCGTGCTGAAAGACGATGGCATCACCATGTCCCTCGTCGACGTAGGCCATGCGCTTGCCGGCGATGTCCTGGTATCGCAGCTGCGCGTAGGGAGCGACTCGGTCTGGTGCCATTGGGACATCTTGTCACTTGACATTCCATCGAACGCCAGTTCGAATAGGGGTATGCGCTGGGCGAGTCAGGCCGTCGCAGTCAACGGAACACCCGTCGACGACGGCGCGCTACCGGGCCTACAGCGGATCGGCCTCGTCCGCAGCGTGCGCGCGCCGCAGTTCGAGGGCATCACCTTTCACGAGGTGCTGTGCAAGTCCGCGCTCAACAAGGTGCCCGAC
>Ga0318549_10000024_pt1 | contig 20148 bp, 17 predicted proteins | sample GRESIP169b2f22_FD_203666 | JGI IMG/M metagenome (GOLD analysis project Ga0318549, IMG submission 203666) | Tropical soil microbial communities from Luquillo Experimental Forest, Puerto Rico - GRE.SIPMG.169b2f22 | ecosystem: Environmental > Terrestrial > Soil > Tropical forest > Bulk soil... | reverse complement strand
CCCGGCTTCGGCCGCGGCGAGCATGGCTCACGCTGCGGCGCTGAACGCCAGTTGCATGCCGATGAACGCGACCAGCAGCAGCACCATGATCGACAGGTCGAAGCGGACCGCACCGATGGTGAGCTGCGGGATCAGCCGGCGCAGCAGCTTCACCGGCGGATCGGTGATCGACATGATGATTTCCAGGATCACAACGGTGATGCCGGTCGGACGCCAGTCACGGCTGAACGAGCGGATGAACTCGACGACGACCCGGGCGATGAGCAGCAGCCAGAAGATGAACAGCGCAAACCCAAGGATCTGAAAGAACAGCACCAACTCCGAAGCCCGACCTTACCGATGAGGTGACCGATGATGTCAGTCGCCGCTCGTCAGAGCGGCAAGCGCCAGCGTACCGACTCTCGGGTGCGGGCACACACCTCGCGTGGGCCTCGCGGCTATTGGTAAGCGTAGAAGCCGGTTTCGGCGATCCGGCGGCGCTCCTCCGGTGACACGTCGACGTCGGCGGGCGACAGCAGGAACACCTTGGTCGCGACCTTGTCGAACGAGCCGCGCAACGCGAACGCCAAGCCGGCCGCGAAGTCGACCAGCCGCTTCGCGTCGGCGTTGTCCATTGACACCAGGTCCATGATGACCGGGGTGCCGTCCCGGAAGCGCTCGCCGATTGTGCGTGCCTCGCTGTAGTCCTTGGGCCGCAGCGTGGTGATCTTCGACAGCGGGTGGCCTTCCTCGAACATCATCGCCATGCGGCGTGGATCCATGGCCAGCGCGCCTCGGGTGGAGCTGCGCAACCACGACCCTAACCGCGGGCGACCCATGTCGGGCCGGTCGTACTCGCGGGGACGGACGGAACCGTAACGGGACTCCTCCCCGTAGCCGCCGCGGTAGCTGCTGGACGGCGGGTAGTCGGCGGGCTCGCCGCGCGGGTCGTCGTAGTCGCGGTCTTCATAGCGGCCGTACCCGTCGTCGAACCGGGGGCGCGGGAAACCGCGGGAGGGGGCGCGGTCGTCGTAGTACTCGTCGTCGTAGTCCTCCATGGGAGCCATACCGAAGTAGGCCTTGACCTTGTGCAGTGTGCTCATTGCGTAACCCCTTCTAGCCCCTGGGAGTTGTGGTGTCTGTGATGAAGGTGTGACTACAGTGACTACTCACGGAGACGGTAGCCGCCGAGGACCCAATAGCGCGGTACCGACACGCACACATGTCGAACCATGTTTGACGGCGATTTCGAAATCGCTGGACATGCCGGCGGACAGACCCACCGCCTTCGGGTGCGATGCGAGCACCCGGCGGTGCTCCGATTGCAGCCGGTCAAAGGCCTCGTCGGGATCCCAGTCCAGCGGCGGGATGCACATCAGCCCGGCAAGCTCCAGGCTTTTCGACTCCTCGACCTGCGCGCAGACCTGCTCGACCGCACCGGCCGCGGTGATGTCGACGCCGCCGCGAGACACGTCGCCATCGAGGCTGACCTCGACGTAAACCCGCAGCGGGTGCTGCCGACGGCCCTCGGCCAGGGCCGCCGATACGGCCCGACCGAGGGCGGTCACCAGCCGCGAGCTGTCGATCGAGTGCGCGGTGTGCGCCCAATTGGCCAGCGAGCGCGCTTTATTCCGCTGGATCCGGCCCACCATGTGCCAGTGCATATCTCGCAAGTCATCCCGCCACGAGGCCGGCGACGAACTACTAACCAACCGAGCGACTTCCGCTACCTTCGCCGAAGCTTCCTGATCCCGAGATTCGCCAACGGCCCGACAACCCAATCGAGACAAAATCGCAACATCGGTTGCTGGAAAGAATTTGGTAATGGGTAGCAGTTCAATTTCCCCGACATTGCGGCCCGCCGCTTCCGCGGCCGCCGCAAGTCGCGATCGCACACCGGCCAACGCATGTGTCAATTCCGATTCGCGGTTGCCATGGTTTTCGCGGGCCGGCATGTCCACCGCCATGGCGGTCATTCCATCCAGACCAGCGACGCCAGCCGCCCGGTCGGCGCATTCCGGCGATGACTGAACAAAGTCGAGTCGGCCACCGTGCACCGCGGATCGATGTCGATCGCCGTGACACCCAAATCCCGCAGCTGGCAAGCGATTCCGGCCCGAAGGTCGAGCCCGGGCGTGCCCGCCGCCGTGATGGTGCGGCTGCCCGGCAACACCGCCTCGACCTCGTCAGCCATCGCCGCGGGCACCTCGTAGTTGCGACCGCTGACCGCAGGGCCGAGCAGCACCGAGATATCGGCGGGCTGCGCGCCCAGGGCCAGCATCGCCTCCACCGCGCGAGCCACCACCCCCCGCTGCGCACCGACACGACCGGCGTGCGCGGCCGCGACCACGCCGGCGCGCGCGTCGGCCATCAACACCGGCACGCAGTCGGCGGTCACCACCGCCAGCGCGAGTCGGGGTGTGCTGGTCACCAACGCGTCGGTGTGCTCGACCGGGGTATCCCGCGCCTCGCCGACAACCTCGACCCGATTCCCGTGGACCTGGTTCATCCACACCACCCGGCCGGAGCCGAGGCCGATGGCGGCGCCCAGCCGGGCCCGGTTCGCGGCCACCGCCGCCGGATCGTCACCGACGTGGTCGCCCAGGTTGAAGGTGTCGAACGGTGGCGCCGAAACACCGCCCGCGCGGGTGGTTGTCACCCGCCGGATGCGAACGCTCACGTGACCAGTATCCGCAGAACCGCAGTCGGCCCGCCCGCACCGGCCCGGCCGACTGCGGGGCCGGGATTCCAATGTCACCGAGACGGCCTCAGCGGCGCATGAACGGCGGCACGTCGACGTCGTCGTCGTCGCCGCCAATGCTCAGCGTCGAGCCGTTGGTGTGCACCGGCACGCTGACGGCGTCGACAGGCTCGAACAGCGTCGAGGTGAGCTTGCCCGCCCTCGCCGACTCGATCCGGTGCGCGCCCGTCTTTTCCCCGGCAGTCCCGCCCACGACGGGCTTGCGGCCCGGGCCGGCGTCGAAGCCGGCCGCGATGACCGTGACGCGCACCTCGTCGCCCAGCGAGTCGTCGATCACGGTGCCGAAAATGATGTTGGCGTCCTGGTGGGCGGCGTCCTGCACCAGCGATGCCGCCTCGTTGATCTCGAACAGGCCCAAATCGCTGCCACCGGCGATCGACATCAGCACGCCCTGGGCGCCCTCCATCGAGGCTTCAAGCAGCGGCGAGTTGATGGCGATCTCGGCGGCCTTGAGGGCGCGGCCTTCGCCGCGGGCCGAGCCGATGCCCATGAGCGCGGTGCCCGCGCCCGACATGATGCCCTTGACGTCGGCGAAGTCGACGTTGATCAGCCCCGGCGTGGTGATCAGGTCGGTGATGCCCTGCACGCCGTTGAGCAGCACCTCGTCGGCGCTGCGGAAGGCATCCATCAGTGAGACCGCGGCATCGCCCATCTGCAGCAATCGGTCGTTCGGGATCACGATGAGGGTGTCGCAGCTCTCCCGCAGCGCGGCAATGCCGGCTTCGGCCTGGTTACCGCGCCGTTTGCCCTCGAACGAGAACGGCCGGGTGACCACACCGACGGTCAACGCGCCCAGCTTGCGGGCGATGGTGGCGACGACCGGTGCCCCGCCGGTGCCGGTCCCGCCTCCTTCGCCGGCGGTCACGAAGACCATGTCCGCCCCGCGCAGCAGCTCTTCGATCTCGTCCTTGGCGTCATCGGCGGCCCTGCGCCCGACCTCAGGGTCCGCTCCGGCACCCAACCCACGGGTGGAGTCGCGGCCGACGTCGAGCTTGACGTCGGCATCGCTCATCAACAGCGCCTGCGCGTCGGTGTTGATCGCGATGAATTCCACGCCCTTGAGGCCCTGCTCGATCATCCGGTTGACGGCGTTGACGCCGCCGCCACCGATACCCACAACCTTGATCACGGCCAAGTAGTTGTGCGGGGGGGTCATCATTCGTCTTCCTCCCTGGTGGGACTCGGTGTGTCTGCCTGGCCAAACCCTCAACCTCAACCATAGGCTTAGAGTTATGTCAAGTAGTTCCGCGCAACCAGAACGGTATGGGTACGACGCGCGCTAACCCCGCAGGCGCGCCGACGCGCGGTGTGCAAATTTTTTTCGCCATCGAGCGTGCGGCTGGCCTCACATTCGGCGCCGAGCGTGCGGCTGGCTGCACATTCGGGCCTGTGCGGCTACTTGACGGTCGGCAGATCCGGGCTGGACACGTCGTAGGTCTTCCCGGGCTGCGTCAACAGCGCGGCGAGCTTTTCGGCCTTCTCCTCGGTGCGATCGGTGGTCCCCCAGATCACCAGTCGCCCGTCGTTCAAGGTCAGGGTGATCGACGCCACCGACGGGGCCGCGACCCGACCCACTTGGCCGGCGACCTCGGGACGCAGCGCGGTCAGCACCTGCAGCGCGGCCTTGGTCGCCGGGTCGGTCGGGCCGGGGTTGGCGGCATCGATGTAGGGCAGCCCCGGTGGCGGCGGGGCGGTCGCGAAGTCGACGCCGTCACGGTCGAAGAGGTGCGGGCCGTCCGGAAAATCCTTTACCACCACGGGCACTCGCTCGACGATGGTGATGCGCAGGGCCGAGGGATACTGGCGCTGCACTCGCGCGCTGGCCACCCGCCGGATCGCCGCGACCCGGTCGGCGACCTGGTTCGTGTTGATCTGCAGCAGCGGCGTTCCGGGCCGCACCTGCGCCGCGTCCAGGACCTCCTCGCGCGTCACCACCCCGATTCCGGTGACGACGATGTCGCGCGCCGACATAGCGGGCGTGAAATACAAGACCAATCCGAGCCCCACCCCGACGACGGCCACCACCACGCTGGCGAGCAGCATTTTCAAGCCCCGAACAACGCCGCGCGCAACGGGTTTCGGCTGGTTGACGATGCGTCCACTGGCCTGGCGTTTGGCCTCGCGGCGGCCCTCCTCGATGGCTCGGGCACGAGCCTGCGCGGCGCGGCGCTCGGCCCGCTCGCGACGGGCGCGCCGGCGAGGCCCCTCGAATTCGCCTTGATCCGCCTGCGGTTGGCCGTCCTGTGCCCCGACGGCCAGCGGCTCGGTGATCGCGCTGTCGACGTCGGCGACGTCGGTCGGTGTGGCGTCGGCCGGCTCGGTCATTGCAGCACCCCCGGACGGCCCGGCGCGCTGCGGTTGGCCCGCAACCGCAGCGCGGTCACGATTTCCGGCCCCAGCAAGGTCACGTCGCCCGCACCCATCGTGACGATGACGTCACCAGGGCGCGCGACCGCGGCCACCTCCCCGGGCACCGCCGAGAAATCCGGGAGGTAGCGGACCGGCACGCTGACGTGCTCGGCGACGCTGGCCCCGCTTACGCCGGTGAGCGGTTGTTCGCGCGCGCCGTAGACGTCGAGGACGAACACCTGGTCGGCGGCACTCAGCGCGCGACCGAACTCCTCAGCGAAAGCCTTTGTCCGCGAATATAAATGGGGCTGAAACACCACGATGCAACGACCTTTGAGACCGTCGCCGCCCTGCTCGAGGGCGGTGCGAACCGCGGCCAGCGTGGCACCGATCTCGGTGGGGTGGTGCGCATAGTCGTCGAACACCCGCACCGACGCCTGACCGGTTCCCGAGGTTCCGACCAGTTCCAGTCGGCGGCGCACGCCCTCGAAGCCCGCCAGCCCGTCGAGCACCTCGTCGGCCGTCGCACCGATCTCGATCGCCGCCGCCAGTGCGCCCAGCGCATTCAGCGCCATGTGCCGTCCGGGCACCGACAGCCGCATCACCCGCGGCTGAGATACGCCGGCCAGTCGGATGTGCGCGACCGCCTCCGTGCCGTGTTGCTCCCACGACAACAGCCTGACGGCCAAATCCTCGCCCGGCCGCTCGGCGGAGCCATATCGCAGCACCCGGATTCCCAGCTCGGCGGTCCGTTGGGCCAGGCCGGCCGCCCCCGGGTCATCGGTGCACACGACGAGCGCTCCCCCCGGGGCCAGCCGCTCCACGAAGGAGTCGAAGACCTCGACGTAGGCGTTGGCGCTGCCGTAGAAGTCCAGGTGATCGGTCTCGATGTTGGTGACCACCGCGACGTTGGGCGTGTACACCAAGAGCGAGCCGTCGCTTTCGTCGGCCTCCGCGACGAAGCAGTCGCCGCTGCCGTGGTGAGCGTTGGTGCCGGCCTCCCCGAGCTCACCGCCGACCGCGAAGGACGGGTCCCGCCCGCAGTGCTGTAGGGCCACGATCAGCATGGACGTCGTAGTCGTCTTGCCGTGCGTGCCGGTGACCATCAGCTTGGTGCGCCCGTCCATCAGCCTGGCCAGCACGGCCGGCCGCAGAACCACCGGGATGCCGCGCCGCCGGGCTTCGACGAGCTCGGGGTTGGTCTTCGGAATGGCGGCGTGGGTGGTGATGACCGCCGTGGGGCCGCCGGGCAACAGATCCAACGACGACGCGTCATGTCCGACGCGGATCAGCGCCCCCCGGGCCCGCAGGGCGTGCAGGCCGCGCGACTCCTTGGCGTCGGATCCGGATACCAGCGCGCCCCGGTCCAGCAGGATGCGCGCGATACCCGACATTCCCGCGCCCCCGATGCCGACCATGTGGACGCGCCGCAGCTCGGGCGGTAGCTGTTCGGCGCTCACGGTAGTCCCCCGGCCGCCGCCCGTTGGTGTTTGCGCGCGATGTCCAGCGCCGCCTTGGCCACCTGGCGCGCGGCGTCCCGATGTCCCACCCGCGCGGCGGCCGCGGTCATCGCCGCCAACCGCGGCGGGTCGGTGAGCAGGCCAGCCACCTGCTGGGCGACCACGCCCGGCGTCAGGGCGGCATCTGCGACCAGCATGCCGCCACCGGCGTCGACCACCGGCAGCGCGTTCAGCCGCTGCTCGCCGTTGCCGATCGGCAGGGGCACGTAGATGGCCGGCAGGCCGATGGCCGAGACTTCGGCGACCGTCATTGCCCCCGACCGGCAGATCGCCAGATCGGCGGCCGCGTAGGCCAGGTCCATCCGGTCGAGATAGGGCACCGCCACGTAGGGCGGATCGCCCGGTTGCGGTTCACGCAGCTCGAGGGCGTTCTTAGGCCCGTGCGCATGCAACACGGACACGCCCGCGCCGGCCAGGTCTGCAGCCGCGCCCGAGACGGCCCCGTTGAGTGATACCGCGCCCTGCGAGCCGCCGAACACGAGCAACACCCGGGCGTCGTCGGCGAAGCCGAAGTGCTCGCGCGCCTCGGCGCGCAGCGCCGCACGGTCCAGCGCGGTGATGGCCGCCCGGACCGGCACGCCCACCACCTCCGCGCCCGGTAGCCCGCAATCGGCCACCGCCGAGAGCACCCGGTCCGCGCGGCGGGCGCCGACGCGGTTGGCCAGCCCGGCGCGGGCGTTGGCTTCGTGGATGACCACCGGGACGCGGCGGCGCGGCCTGCGCATGCCTGGTCTTCCGAGCGCGGCGAGGTACGCCGGCAGTGCCACGTATCCACCGAAACCGATCACCACGTCGGCGTCAACTGCGTCGAGCACCGCGCGCGTCTCCCGGACGGCGCGCCACACCCGCGGCGGCAGCCGCGCCAGGTCACCGCTGAGCTTGCGCGGCAGCGGCACCGGGGTGATCAGCTCGAGGTGGTAGCCGCGCCCCGGCACCAGCCTGGTCTCGAGGCCCCGTGCGGTGCCCAGCGCGGTGATTCTGACCTGCGGGTCCAGCGCGCTAAGCGCGTCGGCGACGGCCATGGCGGGCTCCACGTGTCCGGCCGTGCCGCCACCGGCGAGCACGACCGACAGGGTGGATTTGGCCGATGATGCGGCACCGGCGGGCGAGGGGCTTGCCCCCAGCCCGCCGGCCGGCTCGTTGATCGTGCCGTTCACCCGTAACGCTGACCTTCCAATGCGCGATCTCGCCGTGTCGGACGCTGGCCGGCGTAACGCTGGCCAGATCCATGATGCCTTGAGCGACGGGCCGACCGGGCAGCTGTTCGGCCGATCGCCGGCCGCGGCGGCGCGTCGGGGCTGCGCGACGCCTTCCGCGCGGGCGGCTGGGCGCCCTTCCGGGGTGCCGCCGCCTTGGCCGGTTGCGGGCGGACCCGCTTGCGATCGCGAAACGACTCGAGGCGGCTCGGCACATACGGCTGGGGCAGCGCCAGCCGCAGCAGCCGGGTCACCTTGTCGTCGCGCCCGGCTCGCAGCGCGGCCACCGCCTCCGGTTCGTGACGCGCCGCGTTCGCCATGATGCCTATCATGAAAAGAGTTGCGGCAGTGGACGTTCCGCCAGCCGAGATGAGTGGTAGCTGCAGACCGGTGACCGGCAGCACCCCGATCACGTAGCCGATGTTGATGAACGCCTGACCGAGGATCCACATGGTCGTGGTGGCGGTCACCAACCGAAGGAACGGGTCGGCCGACCGGCGCGCGATGCGCATCCCGGTGTAGGCGAACAAGCCGAAGAGGGCGAGCAGCCCAAACGCGCCGACAAATCCCAGCTCCTCGCCGATGATCGCGAATATGAAGTCGTTGTGCGCGTTGGGCAGATAGTTCCACTTGGCGACGCCCTGGCCGAGGCCGTCGCCGAAGATGCCGCCGTGGGCCAGCGCGAATTTCGCCTGCCGGGCCTGGTAGCCGGTGTCCTGGGGGTCGTTCTCGGGGTTCATCCAGGATCGCACCCGGTCCGAGCGGTACCCCGCGGACATGGCCAAAACCGCGCCCGCCACGAAGACCGCCAGCAGCGAGGTGCCGAAGACACGCAGCGGCAGCCCGGCGTACCACAGCAGGGCCAGCAGGATGATGCCCAGCGACACGGTCTGGCCGAGGTCGGGCTGGGCCACGATCAGCGCCAGCGCGATGACCGCCGCCGGGACCAACGGAATCAGCATCTCCCGCAATGACGCGCGCTCCATGCGCCGGGCGGCCAGCAGGTGCGCACCCCAGATGGCGAATGCGATTTTCGCCAGCTCGGAGGGCTGCATCGAAAAGCCGGCGATCACGAACCACTTGCGAGAGCCGTTGGCCAGGTTGCCGATCCCCGGAACGAGCACGAGCACCAGCAAGATGATCGTCACCACGTACCCGGTGAAGGCGACGCGCCGGATGAACCGCACCGACACCCGCAACGCCAGATAGGCACCGACGAGCCCGATGACGGTCCACAAGACCTGCTTGCCGAAAATCACCCACGCCGACCCGTCCGCGCCGTAGGAGCGCACGCCGGACGCCGACAGCACCATGATCAGGCCGAGCGTCGTCAGCAACCCGGCGATGGCGATGATCAGGTGAAACGAGGTCATTGGCCGGCCCAGCCACGCACCGAACCGGCTGCGCGGGCCGCCCGCTTGGGCGGTGACCTGGGCCTTCGCCGGCTTGCCTTCCCCCGGCGCATCCGCGCTTTCCAAAGCGTCCGTCGGGGCCTCGGCGTCCTGAGCGTCCGAGGCGTCCGGGACGTCTGGGGCCGCCCCCTCGTCCTTCCCGGACGCGGCGGTTTCGTTGCTCCCCTTGCCCCGGCGCAGCAGCCGGGTCAGCGCGTTACCCACGCCCGCCTACTGGATCGCCACACGGACGGCGGCCGCGAATGCGTCGCCCCGGGCGGCGTAGCCGGTGAACTGGTCGAACGACGCGCCGGCCGGCGCCAGGAGCACCGTGTCACCCGGCTTTGCCAAGTTCCGGGCCGCGGCCACGGCCGCGATCATGACGCGAGTTCCGAGATCCCCGCCGGAATGTATCACTTCTGTCATATCTGTAGCAGAAACCTCAGGAGTCGCATCCATACCAGCATCCTCGCCTGTCACAACCTGGACTACGGGGACATCCGGCGCGTGTCGCGATAACGCCTCCGCAACCTCTGCGCGATCTCGGCCGATGAGCACCGCACCGACCAGCCGGGACGCCATTCTGGCGACCTCGGCCTCGACGGACGTGCCCTTCAGCAAACCGCCGGCCACCCACACCACGCGCGGATAGGCCAGCACCGACGCCTCGGCGGCGTGCGGATTGGTGGCCTTGGAATCGTCGACGTAGGTGATCCCGTCGGCGACGGCCACGACCTCGGCCCGATGGCGACCCAGCCGAAACGAGGCGATCGCGCTCGCGATCGCCTCGGCGGGCACGCCGACGCTGCGAGCCAGCGCCGCGGCGGCCAAGGCATCCAGCACTCCGACCGGACCGGGCACCGGTATCGACTCGGCGGGCAAAAGCGACAGGTCGTCGGCAAACGCGCGGTCAATCAGTTGGCCGTCGCGCACCCCGAGTTCGCCCGCGGCCGGTTCACCGAGCCGGAAGCCGGCCCGCACCGGCGCCGCCGCGGTGTCCAGCAACGCGGCGGCCCGGACGTCGTCCAGCCCCACCACCGCGACCCGGCCGTTGAGGACCCGGGCCTTCGCCGCCGTGTATTCGGCCATCGTGGCGTGCCAGTCCAGGTGGTCTTCGGCGATGTTGAGCACAACGCCCGCCTCGGGGCGCAGCGACGGCGCCCAAAACAGCTGGAAGCTGGACAGCTCGACGGCGAGAAAGTCGGCCGGCTGCTCCAGGACATCGAGAACGGGGTCGCCGATGTTGCCGCACAGCAGGCTGCGCCGGCCGCCGGCCGTCAGCATGGCGTGCAACATCGACGTCGTCGTGGTCTTGCCGTTGGTGCCGGTCACCACCAGCCAGCGACGCGGCGGCCCGTAGCTGCCCGCCGCGTCGAGCCGCCAGGCCAGCTCCACGTCACCCCAGATGGGCACCCCCGCCACCGCGGCTGCGGCCAGCACCGGCGCCGTCGGCTGAAAACCGGGACTGGTCACGACCAGCGGATACTCGGCGATCCGGGCGATCGCGGCCGAAGGCTCCACGGTCGCCACGCCGCGCTCGGCGTACGGGCGCAGCATGGCCGGATCGTCATCGCACAGCGTGGGCACCGCGCCAAATCGGGTCAGCGCGTCCAGCACCGCCCGGCCGGTCACCCGGGCCCCGGCGATCAGCACGGGCGCGCCCGAAACCAAGGGCTCAAGCACGTCAGGCACCGATCGTGGCGAGCCACTCACCGTAGAACAGGGCGACGCCCAGGCCGCAGGTGATCGCGGTGAGCAGCCAGAAGCGGATGATCACGGTCGTTTCGGCCCAGCCGACCAACTCGAAATGATGGTGGAAGGGCGCCATCCGGAACACCCGGCGCCCGGTGGTGCGAAAGGCCAGGATCTGCAGCACGACGGAGGTGACCTCCGCGACGAACAGCGAACCCAGCACGACGGCGAGGATCTCGGTGCGGCTGGTGACCGACAGGCCCGCGATAATGCCGCCCAGCGCCAGCGATCCGGTGTCACCCATGAAGATCTTGGCCGGTGCGGCATTCCACCACAGAAAGCCGATGCAGGCGCCCGCGGTGGCGGCCGCGATGATCGCCAGGTCCAGCGGGTCGCGCACGTTGTAGCAGCCCAACCCCGGCGCGGTGACGCACGCATTGCGGTACTGCCAGAAGGTGATCAGCACGTAGGCGCCGGTGACCATCGCCATGGTCCCGGCGGCCAGCCCGTCCAGTCCGTCGGTGAAGTTGACCGCGTTGGACCAGGCGCTGACGATCACCACGCAGAACAGCACGAACAGCGCGGGAGCCAGTGTGACGGTGGCGATTTCGCGCACGTAGGACAGGTTGGCGCTGGCCGGGGTCAGGCCGCTGGCATTGCGGAACTGCAACACCAGCACGCCGAACAGCACCGCGGCGGCGATCTGCCCGACGGTCTTGGCCGTCTTGTTCAGCCCGAGGTTGCGCGACCGGCGGATCTTGATCAGGTCGTCCAGGAACCCGACGCCGCCCAGCAGGGTGGCCAACCCCAGCACCAGCAGACCCGACGCGGAGATGCCCTCGCCTTCGAACGCCAGCCCTGCGAGGTGCGTGCCCAGGTAGCCCGCCCAAATGCCGGCCAGGATCGCCACACCGCCCATCGACGGTGTGCCGCGTTTGGTTTGGTGGCTGGGCGGCCCGTCCTCGCGGATCTGATGGCCGAACCCCTGCTTGTTGAACAGCCGGATCAGTGCCGGGGTCAACAGGATCGACACGGTCAGCGCGATCGCGACGGCGATGAGGATCTGTCTCACCGAGGTGTCCCGCCGAGAGAGCCCTCGGAGGCCAGAGCGTCGGCCACTGCGCCGAGGCCGGCGGCGTTCGACGCCTTGACCAGGACCACGTCACCGGGCCGCACCTCGTCCCGCAACAACGCCAGGGCGGCGTCGCCGTCGGGCACGCTGACGGCCCCCCTATCACCTTCCGAGCCCCACGAGCCTTCCATGACCGCTCCGTGGTGCATGGCGCTCATCGACCTCCCGGTTCCCACGACAACCAGTCGAGACACATCTAAGCGCACCGCGAGCCGGCCGATGCGATCATGCTCGGTTACCGCGTCTTCACCGAGCTCGGCCATCTCGCCGAGGACCGCCCAGCTTCGCCGGGCGCTCGAACCCCGCTCGGCCCCGCCCTGGGCGATCCAGGCCAGCGCCTGCAGCCCGGCTCGCATCGAGTCCGGGTTGGCGTTGTAGGCGTCGTCGATCACGGTGACGCCGTCGGCGCGGGTGGTCACCTGCATCCGGTGCCGCGACCCCGGACGCGCTCCAGACAGCGCGGCGGCCACCTGCTCGACGCCGGCGCCGCATTCCAGCGCGACCGCGCCGGCGCACAGCGCGTTGCTGACCTGGTGGTCGCCGGACACGCTGAGCCGAACCTGCGCGCTGCTGTCCCCCGCGTGCAGGGTGAAGTGCGGCCTGGCCAACTCGTCGAGTGACACCGGGCCTGACCACACCCTTCCTGGTTCCGAGCCGGTACTGCGGCTGACGCGGACCACCCGGGCCGCCGTGACCTCGGCCATCGCCGCCACGACCGGGTCGTCGACGTTGAGGATAACCACACCGGATGGCGGAACTGCTTGTGGCAGTTCGGCTTTGGTTCGTGCGATGGCTTCGCGGGAGCCGAACTCACCGAGGTGTGCGGTGCCGACGTTGAGGACCACCCCGATCGCCGGCGGGGCGATGTCGGCCAGCGCGGCGATGTTGCCGGGATGGCGTGCCGACATCTCGAGAACCAGGTAGTCGGTGCTGCGGGTCGCGCGCAACACCGTCCAGGGATGACCCAGCTCGTTGTTGAACGACCCCGGGGGGGCCACTACCTGACCCATTGGCTCGAGCACGGCCGCAACCAAGTCCTTGGTGGAAGTCTTTCCCGACGAGCCGGTGATCCCGATGATGGTCAGCCCGCCCGCTAACAGCTCCGCGGCCACCGCCCGGGCCAGCTTGGCCAGCGCGGCCAGCACCGCCGCGCCGGAGCCATCGGCGTCGTGCTCGAGCACCCCCGCCAGCGCTCCCTCGGTTCTGCCCCCTCGCGGTTCCGGGGAAACCACGATGGCGGGCACCCCGACCGGCCGGGCCGCCAGCACGGCGACCGCGCCGGCCGCTACGGCCGAGCCCGCGTGGTCGTGCCCGTCGGAGCGCGCTCCCGGGAGCGCCAGGAAGAGCCCGCCCGGGCCGACGGCCCGCGAGTCGAATTCGACCGTGCCGGTGACGTGGAGTTCGGCTGCGGCCTGCGGCGAGATATCGGCCAGCGTGCCGCCGACGATTTCGGCGATTTGGGCGACGGTGATGTCGATCATCGCCGTGCCTCCAGCGCCCGGGCCAGCTCGACCCGGTCGTCGAACGGGCGGACCTCCCCGGCGCCGCGCTGTCCGGTTTCGTGGCCTTTGCCGGCGACCACCACCACGTCACCCGGGCCGGCCCAAGCCACCGCGTGCCTGATGGCCTCGCGCCGGTCGGCGATCTCGACCACCTGAGCCGCACCGCCGCCTTCGACCGCTCCGGACAGGATCTCGCTCCGGATCGCCGCGGGATCCTCGCCCCGCGGGTTGTCGTCGGTGACGACGACCAAGTCGGCCAGCTGAGCGGCGATCTCGCCCATCGGCCCCCGCTTGCCCGGGTCGCGCTCGCCACCGGCGCCGAACACCACGGCCAGCCGGCGATCCGGCTGCACCAGGGTGGTCAGCACCGCCCGCAACGCTTCCGGCTTGTGCGCGTAATCGACCAGCGCAAGAAAATCCTGACCGGCGTCGATCTCTTCCAGCCGTCCGGGCACCCGCGTCTGCAGTAGTCCCGGCGCCGCCCGCTCCGGGGAGATTCCCACCGCGTCGAGAATCGCCAGCGCGACAAGGCAATTGGCGACGTTGTAGCGGCCCGGCAGCCGGATGCCGACCCGGTGGTGCACGCCGGCGGGGTCGACCACGGTGAACTCTTGCCCCGCCGCGCCCATCGATGCGATGTCTACGGCGCGCCAGTCGGCGGGTTGGTCGGCGGCGCTGACGGTGATCGCGTCCCCGGCCCGGGCGGCCATGGCGCGCCCGGCGTCGTCGTCGATGCACACCACGACGCGATGGGCGCGCAGCGGCGAGTCCGGTTCGAACAGCAAGGCCTTGGCCTCGAAGTAGTCCGCCATGGTGGGGTGAAAGTCGAGGTGGTCGCGGGAGAGGTTGGTGAAACCACCGACCGCGAAGTTGGTGCCGTCGACCCGGCCCAGCGCCAGCGCGTGACTCGACACCTCCATGACCACCGTGTCCACGCCGCGCTCGGCCATCGCGGCGAACATCGCCTGCAGCGCGGGGGCCTCCGGAGTCGTCAGCGCGCTGGGGATGTCGGCGCCGTCGATGCGGATGCCGATGGTGCCGATCAACCCGGCCGTGCGCCCGCCGGCGCGCAGGCCGGACTCGACAAGATAAGTCGTGGTGGTCTTGCCCGACGTTCCGGTGATCCCGACGACCGTCACCCGGTCCGACGGGTTTCCGTACACCGTGGCGGCCAGGCCGCCGAGCACGCCGCGGGGCGCGGCGTGCACCAGCGTCGGCACGGTCTTGGCTCGGGGACGGGCCTGTCCGGCCATCTCGGCGACCCCGGCGGCGTCGGTGAGCACCGCGACCGCGCCGCGTTCGATCGCGTCGCCGGCATACCGGGCGCCGTGCGTCAACGAGCCGGGCAACGCGGCGAAGAGGTCACCGGGCAGGACGTCCTGGGCGCGCAGGGTCACGCCGGTCACCGGCAGGTCGGGGACGGCCGCACGGCCATCCGGGTGGTCTGCCGGCACCGCCCCGATCTGAGCCGCCAGCGCAGACAGCGGCACACCGTCGCCGGCGCTGGGGCGCAACCCAGTGGGCACCGACACCACCTGTCGTTCACACCTCCTCCGCGCGTAATCCCATGATCGGCCATGACACCCTACCTAGGACTACCGGCCGACGAGGTTAGCTCGTGTGCGTTGAGGGCTTTCACTGTGCGTTGGCGGCGTAATCGGGGCCCGGATTCCGCCTTGAGCGCACACTCAACGCCGTCAGAGCACACTCGCGTGGGTCGCTCCCCTAGGTGGCCTGCAATGTCAGCGGCGGCCCCGGATCCGGTGACAGCGGGACGTTCTCACGCTGCATCAGCCAGCCCGCGATGTTGTGGAACAGTGGGGCCGCCGAGTGCCCGGGCGTCCCGTCGGGGTTGCGCACCGGGTTGTCCATCATGATGCCGACGACGTAGCGGGGATTGTCGACCGTGGCCATCCCGGCGAACGTGACCCAGTAGACGTCGTCGAAGTAGCACCCACAGCCCGGGTTGATCTGCTGGGCGGTGCCCGTCTTGCCGGCGATCTGATAGCCCGACACCGCGGCCGCGGGGCCGGTGCCCTGCTGGTAGCCCATCGGGTCGCGCTGCACGACGGCGCGCAACATCTGCCGAACGGTCTGCGCGGTCTGTGCCGACACGACCCGGATGCCCTCCGGGCGCGGTTCTTCGGTCCGAGTGCCGTCGGGTGCGATGGTGGCCTTGATGATGCGCGGCGGTATTCGCACCCCATCGTTCGCGATGGTCTGATACATATCGGTCATCTGCAGCAGTGTCATCGAAAGACCTTGGCCGATAGGCAGGTTCGAGAAGGTGCTGCCAGACCATTGGTCGATGGGCGGTACCAGCCCGGCGCTTTCGCCGGGCAACCCGACGTTGGTGCGTTGACCCAGGCCGAATTTGCGCACCATGTCGTAATAGCGTTCCGGGCCGACGCGCTGCGCCAGCATCAGCGTGCCGACGTTGGACGACTTTCCGAATACGCCGGTGGTGGTGTAGGGCATCACGCCGTGTTCCCAGGCGTCATGCACGGTGACACCGCCCATTTCGATCGAGCCGGGCACGTGCAAGACCTCGTCGGGGTTGGAGAGGCCGTACTCGATGACCGAGGACGCCGTGATCACCTTGTTCACCGAGCCCGGCTCGAAAGGCGAGGACACCACCAGGTTGCCCAGCTGCCTGTCGCCCTGACGCCCGATGTCCTGGGACGGGTCGAAGGTGTTGTCGTTGGCCATCGCCAGCACCTCGCCGGTCTTGGCATCCAGCACCACGGCCGAAACATTGTGCGCCCCAGATACATTCTTTGCCTGCTGGACCTGCTGCTGCACGTAGAACTGGATGTCGTCGTCGAGGGTCAGCTGGATGGTCGAACCGTTGACCGCCCTGTGCCGGTTGCGGTAACTGCCGGGGATGGCGACGCCGTCGGATCCGCGGTCGTAGGTGACCGAACCGTCGGTTCCGGACAGCACGGAGTCCAGCGAATCCTCGAGTCCCAGCAGCCCGTGGCCGTCCCAGTCGATGCCGCCGACGATGTTGGCCGCCAGCGATCCGCCCGGATACTGGCGCAAATCCTGCCGCTCGGACCCGACCTCGGGAAACTTGTCAGAGATCGCGCCGGCGACGGCGGGATCGACGGCGCGCGCCAGGTAGACGAAATTGTCGTTGCTTTGCAGTTTCTTCAGCACGTTTGCGAAGTCCGGCTTGTTGTTCAGCCGGGCGGAGACCTCTTTTGCGATGTCGCGCAGCCGCTCCTGCGGATCAGGGGCCGCCGAGTTCTTCCGCTTCGCCTCCTCCAATTGCTGGCGAATCCTCTTCGGCTGAAACGTCAATGCCCGCGACTCGATGGTGAATGCAAGTCGTTCGTTGTTGCGGTCGACGATGCTGCCGCGCACGGCTTTTTCGACGTCGGTGACCTTGAGTTGTCCGGCCGCCTGGGCCCGCAGCTTCGGGGCATTCGTCACCTGCAGGATGAACAACTGCACCGCCGCCACCAACATCAGTACCAGGATTACCGCATTGCCGGCTCGGTGCCGGAAGACGAACGACGCGCCCCGGGTCCCCGCTTCGACGATGAGGCGGGTGCGCCGCTCCCGCGCCGAGCGACCGGCCGCCTGCGCGTCCGGCAGTTCCGCCAGGCCGATTTTCTTGGCCTGCTTGGCTTTCCGGAATCTCTTCGGTGCCACTTCGGGGCCCTGCTGGGCCCGCCGTGGCTTCCGGGGCCGCTTCGGTTGCCTGACCGCCTTGGCTTCCTGCGATTTACGGGGACCGCGCGTAGGCCGCGCCGACTGCGACCGGCCTGTCCGCCGGGCCTCGCCCCGGGTCACCTGGGGGCACCCGGCGCCGCGACGTTCAAGGGCCCGAACTGCTCGCCGTTAGCCGGCCCCTGTGGCGGCACCGCCGGTTGCGGCGCCGGTACCGGCGCCGGGGCCGCCAGCACCGGCAGTCCGCCCACCGGAATCGGCACCTCGCCGAGCGCTGGAGCGGGCGCCGGTCCCGCCGGAGCGGGCAGCCCCGGCGTCGGCATCACGCCCGGCACCTGGCCGGTGACCGGCCCGCCCGGCATACCGGGCAGCGGGGCAACGGGCTGGGTGGGCAGGTGCTGGCCGCCCACGGTCGACGAGCCGTCCGGAGCGCGCAGCAGCGCCTCGGGTCCGGACCTGCCCGGCACTGCACCGGCGGCGCCCGGTTGCACCAGAACCGGGATCTCCGGCGGGAGCTCGGGCGGTTTCGGCGGCGGTGGCGGACCCGGTTCGGGAAGCTTGCTGTTCAGCGGCGGTGGCGGAACGCCGTCGGCCGGCTTGGGCGTGCCGACGACCACCCAGCTACCGGACGGGTCTTGGACCAGGTGTGCGGTGTCCCTCGTCGGGATCATGCCCTGTTTGCGGGCCGCCTCCGCCAGCGCCGGAGCGGACTCGGCTTCGCGCACATCGCGTTCCAGCGCCTCCTTCTGCTGCTGCAGCAACCGGTTCTTCTCCCGGGCGTGGCTCAATTGATAGGAACGCTCGGCGGATGCGGTGGACAACCACAGCGTCAGGCCGAGCCCCAGCCCGAGCGCGCCGATGACCAACACGACAAATGGCACCTTGCTCGCCAGCGTTCGGGGCCGCAGGTCAATCGACGCCAGCCGGGTGGCCAAACGCTCAGTTAAGGGAGGACGGACAACCTTGGGCGCCTTGGCTTTCCGCGCCTTGGCCCGCGCCTTGGCCTGGCTCGTGCTCTTGGCCCGGGCCGAACGCTCGACCGGCCGCGCGATCGGGCTGGTCTGCGGCCCGGACTTGGACGAGCGGGGTTCACGAGTGGGCGCCGAGGTCGTTGCGTGTCGGGTACGGCGCGACGACGGCGAATCGGCCGCGGTGGGCCTGCTCTTCCGGACGGAACGGTCTCGTCCGCCCCGACGGTCGGTGCCGCCGCGGCGCTTTGGCGTCTCGCGCTTCGCCTTCATGAGCCGCCTTTCGTCGTGGCCTGCTGCGGTTCGACCCACTGCTCCAGGCGTTGCAGGGCCCGCAATCGCACCGCGGCGCTGCGAGGGTTGCGTTCGATCTCGGCGGCGTCCGCGCGTTCGGCGCCGCGCGTCAACGAACGAAATCGCGGCTCATGGCCGGGAAGCTCGACCGGAAGGTCCACCGGCGTCCGCGAAGCGGCCGCTTCGGCGAACACGCGCTTGACGATCCGGTCTTCCAGAGATTGGTAGGCCAACACCACGGCACGTCCGCCGCCGGTGAGCGCCCCCAGGGCGGCGGGAAGGGCGCCGCGCAGCGACGCCAGCTCGTCGTTGACGGCGATCCGCAGCGCCTGGAAAGTGCGCTTGGCCGGATGTCCGCCGGTGCGCCGGGCCGGAGCCGGAATCGCTTGATACAGCAGGGCAACCAACTCCCCGGTCGAGGTGAACGGGGTGCGGGCGCGCCGGCGGACGATCTGCGCGGCGATGCGGCGCGCGAACCGCTCCTCGCCGTAGCGGCGCAGGATATCCGCCAGCGCCGCCTCCTCGTAGGTGTTCACGATGTCGGCCGCGGTCAGCGGCGACGACGGGTCCATCCGCATGTCCAGCGGCGCGTCCTGGGCGTACGCAAAACCCCGTTCGGCGCGGTCCAGCTGCATGGACGAGACGCCGAGGTCGAATAGCACCCCGTCGACCGATTCAGCTGCGGCGTAACCGGATTCGGCCAGTGCAGTGACGAGCCCGTCAAAGCGCGTGTGCACCAGCGTGACACGGTCGGAAAATCGCGACAGCCGTGCGCGGGCGATATCCAGGGCGCCGGGGTCGCGGTCGAGGCCGATCAGGCGCAGGCCGGGGAGTTCGGTCAAGAACCGCTCCGCGTGCCCACCCGCCCCTAGGGTGGCGTCGACGAGGACAGCGTCCGACCCGTCGGGGTGATGGCGCGTCAGGGCCGGGCTGAGCAGGTCGACGCAGCGCTGCAGCAGGACGGGCACATGCCCGAAAACGTTTGTCCCTGAACCGGAATCGTCAACCACCGCAATGCCTCCCCGGATCTGACGGGTGGCCCCTGCACCCGGGTCCCTGTCCGAAGGCGCGAACCTGGCGTTGGGGAAGTACGCCAGGGTCGGTTCGGGCAGAGGCCACGATGCACGGGCACGCGCCTCAGATGATGTCGCCGAGTGCTTCATCGCTGGCCGCGGAGAAGTTCTCTTCGTGGGTCTGCTGGTAGTCGTGCCAGGCCTGCGCATCCCAGATTTCGAGATAATCGACCGCTCCGATCACCACGCAGTCTTTGGACAGGTTCGCGTAGCGGCGGTGGTCGGCCGACAACGTGATCCGGCCCTGGGCGTCGGGATGCTGCTCGTCGGTGCCGGCGGCGAGATTGCGCAGGAACGCTCTGGCTTCGGGGTTGCTCCGCGACGTCTTGCTCGCCCGGCGGGCGAGCTCCTCGAATTCCGCCCGCGGGTAGACGGCCAGGCTGTGATCTTGGCTTTTGGTGACCATCAACCCCCCTGCCAGCGCATCGCGGAACTTGGCGGGCAACGTCAGCCGCCCCTTGTCGTCGAGTTTGGGCGTGTAGGTGCCGAGAAACACCAGCTCACCTCCCCCTCGGGGTCACCCAAACACTGCAGCCACCATACCCCACAATCCCCCACTTCACCCCATTACTGGGGCGTTGTGGCGATGTTTTGCGGGTTATTCGCCACCCATCGC
>Ga0318549_10000014_pt1 | contig 25260 bp, 29 predicted proteins | sample GRESIP169b2f22_FD_203666 | JGI IMG/M metagenome (GOLD analysis project Ga0318549, IMG submission 203666) | Tropical soil microbial communities from Luquillo Experimental Forest, Puerto Rico - GRE.SIPMG.169b2f22 | ecosystem: Environmental > Terrestrial > Soil > Tropical forest > Bulk soil... | reverse complement strand
GCGGTGTTGCAACTCGCCGCGGCCATGCCACCGAGAAAAAGGTAGACGCCGACCCACACCATCGAATGCACCGATGCGGCTGCATAGGCCGCGGCCGCGGTGAGCCCCGAGCCCAAGGTCAGCACGAGCCGCTCGCCGACGCGGTCGAGCACGTAGCCCCAGAGGACCAGCGTGACGACCATGCCCCAGCTCGGCATGGACGACAACAGACCCGCTTCGGCCAGCGGGGTTCCGCGCGTGGCTTCGAGCGAGGGAATCAGGAAGGCGATCCCGTTGATGAAGAGGAAGGAACTTGCCGTCACGAACAGCGACACGACCATGACCTTCCAGCGCACTCGCGCGCTGAGCACGGCCGGGCCGTCCTCGGGCATCAGCCCATGCTTCCACAACGCCCGGCTGCCGGACCGGCTACGGCGCGTCAGTAGGCTCAGGCGAATGCGCCTCGGTCGAATCGCCAGCCCCGACGGTGTCGCCTTCGTCAGCATCGAGGGCGAATCCGACGATCCCACCGGAATGATCGCCCGGGAGATCGCCGAGCACCCATTCGGCACCCCGACGTTCACCGGCCGATCATGGCCGCTGGCCGATGTCCGGCTGCTGGCTCCGATGCTGGCCGGCAAGGTGGTCTGCATCGGCAAGAACTACGCCGATCACATCGCGGAGATGAGCGAGCTGACCGGCCCGGCACCGGCGGACCCGGTGATATTCCTCAAGCCCAATACCGCGATCATCGGACCGAACGTGCCGATTCGGTTGCCCGCCAACGCATCACCCGTTCACTTCGAGGGCGAGTTGGCCGCGGTGATCAGCCGGCCGTGCAAGGACGTCCCGGCCGCCCGGGCCGCCGACAACATCCTCGGCTACACCATCGGCAACGACGTGTCGGCGCGCGATCAACAAAAGGCCGACGGCCAATGGACCCGAGCCAAAGGGCATGACACGTTTTGCCCGGTGGGGCCGTGGATTGTCACCGACTTAAGTCCTCTGGATCCCGGAGACCTCGAACTCCGCACCGAAGTCAACGGCAAAGTAAAGCAACAGAGCCGTACCTCGCTGATGATCCACGACATCGGCGCCATCGTGGAGTGGATCTCAGCCGTGATGACCCTGCTGCCCGGCGATCTGATCCTCACCGGAACACCGGCGGGGGTCGGTCCCATCGAGGATGGTGACACCGTCTCCGTCACCATCGAGGGAATCGGCACCCTCGCCAATCCTGTAGTCCGAAAAGGAAAGTCTTGACCGTACGAGTCCGATTCTGCCCGTCGCCCACCGGCACCCCGCACGTCGGGATGGTCCGCACGGCGCTGTTCAATTGGGCGTACGCCCGACACACCGGCGGCACCTTCGTCTTTCGCATCGAGGACACCGATGCGCAGCGCGACACCGAGGAGAGCTATCTCGCGCTGCTCGACGCGCTGCGCTGGCTCGGCCTCGACTGGGACGAGGGCCCCGAGGTCGGCGGGCCCTATGGCCCGTACCGGCAATCGGAGCGCACCGACGTCTACCGCGATGTGGTGGCCGCGCTCCTCGAAGCGGGGGAGGCCTACTACGCCTTTTCGACGCCCGAGGAGGTCGAGGCCCGTCATATCGCCGCGGGCCGCAATCCCAAGCTGGGCTATGACAATTTCGACCGACAGCTCACCGACTCACAGCGCGCGGCATTCCTGGCGGAAGGTCGTAAGCCGGTGGTACGGCTGCGGATGCCCGACGAGGATCTCGCCTGGGACGATCTGGTGCGCGGGACCACGACCTTCGCGGCGGGCACCGTGCCCGATTTCGCGTTGACCCGCGCGAGCGGAGATCCGTTGTACACGTTGGTCAACCCGTGTGACGACGCGCTGATGCAGATCACCCACGTGCTGCGGGGCGAGGACCTGCTGCCGTCGACTCCGCGCCAGCTGGCGCTGTATCGGGCGCTGATCCGGATCGGCGTCGCCGAGCGCATTCCGGAATTCGCTCATCTTCCAACGGTTTTGGGGGAGGGGACCAAAAAGCTCTCCAAACGTGATCCGCAGTCGAATCTGTTCGCGCACCGCGACCGTGGCTTCATCCCCGAGGGCCTGCTGAATTACCTTGCGCTGCTCGGCTGGGCGATCGCCGACGATCACGACCTGTTCAGCCTCGATGAAATGGTGGCCGCGTTCGACGTCGTCGACGTCAACTCCAACCCGGCCAGGTTCGACCAGAAGAAGGCCGACGCGATCAACGCCGAGCACATCCGGATGCTGGGAGCGCGGGACTTCACAACCAGGTTGCGCGACTACTTCAATGCGCACGGCCATCACATCGAGCTGGATGACGCCGGATTCACCGCCGCCGCGCACCTGGTGCAGACCCGCATCGTCGTGCTCGGCGACGCATGGGACATGCTGAAGTTCCTCAACGACGACGAATACGCGATCGACCCGAAGGCCGCCGCCAAGGAGCTCGGTCCTGACGGGATCGCGGTGCTGGACGCGGCGCTGGCCGCACTGGATGGCGTGACGGACTGGACCGTGGAACAGATCGAGGCCGCTCTCAAGGCCGCCCTCGTCGAGGATCTGGCGCTCAAACCGCGTAAGGCGTTTGGTCCGCTCAGGGTTGCCGCCACCGGGACGACGGTCAGCCCGCCGTTGTTCGAATCGCTGGAGCTACTCGGCCGCGACCGCACCCTGCGTCGGCTGCGGGCCGCCCGCGACGATGCGGCCTAAGTTTTTGGTAGTGTGCACTGCGGTTTACAACGGCCGACAACGGCTGGCAGCGGCGGTCTGAGGACACGTGTTTGAGTCCGCAGAATGCGTTCTGACCAGCGGTTCTAGGCAGCCGATGGGGTATGGTGTAATTGGCAACACAGCTGATTCTGGTTCAGCCATTCTAGGTTCGAGTCCTGGTACCCCAGCAAAATCCGGCCACCACAAGCGATTAGGTGGGCATATCGGTGTGAGCTATGCTGGCAGCTCGGATCGGTTCCGGCCCCGTCGTCTAGCGGCCTAGGACGCCGCCCTCTCACGGCGGTAGCGTGGGTTCGAATCCCATCGGGGCTACAAATTCGCGGCTCGCCGCGTTACTGGCCGATCCCCAGCACGGCCGGTGCCGTCGACCCACCCACCGGCATGGCCGGCAAGCCGAGCTTGCGGTGATCCCACGAGCGCGCGCGGCGGGCCACGATGCGCACGCAGACCCGCTTGTTCATCATCTGCTCGACGATGGGCTTCATTTCGTCGCTGTAGGGACCGGTATAGCGCTCGAACACGCTGACCCCCACCCGGTGCGAGACGTCGGGATCGTCGACGATCTCCGCGACGCCTTCGAAGGACACGCCGCGCAGCGTGTCGTAGGTGTCGCCGCCCTCGATCAGGAAGCTCACCCGCGGATCCCGTTTGAGGTTGACCGCCTTCTGCGACTTGGCCTTGGTCTCCAGCCAGATTTCCCCGTCGACGACGGCGTACCACATGGCGGTCAAGTGCGGCTGGGCGTCGGGACCGACGGTGGCCAGCGTCCCGGTGCGGCTCTTGACGACGAAATCGGCGATCTCGTCCTCGGACATGACGATGCTCGCGCGCTGATTGGTTCCCATGGCGTCAGTTTGTCAGGCCGTTCGCGGTGACTGTGCACTGGTGGCTCTCGACGCGGGTTTAGAGGCGTCGGGCGATTTCTTCGGCCGCGGCGACTAGGTCGGCGGCCCAACGCGCCCCGGGGCGTCGGCCCATGCGGTCGATCGGGCCCGACACCGAGATCGCCGCGATGACAACGCTGCGGCCGTCGCGCACCGGTGCCGATACGCTGGCGACCCCCGGCTCGCGCTCGGCCACGCTTTGTGCCCAACCCCTTCGGCGCACATCGGCCAGCACCCGGTCGGTGAATTTCGCCGACGGCAGCACCTCTTTCTGGATCGCGGCGTCGCTGTAGGCGAGTAGCACTTTGGCCCCCGAGCCGGCCGTCATCGGCAACCGCGCCCCGACCGGAACCGTATCGCGAAGACCCGCAGCCGGTTCCAGGGCGGCCACGCAGACCCGCGAGGTGCCCTCGCGGCGATACAGCTGGACGCTTTCGCCGGTGGCCTCGCGCAGCGCCGGCAGCACCGCCGCGCTGGCCGCGAGCAGGGGATCGTTGACCCGGGCCGCCAGTTCGGTGACCGCGGGGCCAAGCCGCCAACGCCCTTCGTCGTCGCGAGCCAACAGGCGATGAACCTCCAAGGCAGCCGCAAGCCGATACGTGGTGGCCCGGGGCATCCCGGTTCGCTCACACAGTTCGGCTAGCCCGCACGGGGATTCCGCGATCGTGTGCAGCACGCCCACGGCTTTGTCGAGGACGCCGATGCCGCTATGCTGTCTCATAAAGAGATACTAGCGTCTCGTATTCTGAGATCAAGTTGACGAGCCGCAATCGAGTGAAAGAGGCAAAAATGCCACGCACGCTGGCCGAGAAGGTCTGGGACGACCATGTTGTGGTGGCCGGTGAGGGCACCGAGCCCGACTTGATCTATATAGACCTGCATTTGGTCCACGAGGTCACCAGCCCGCAGGCTTTCGACGGCCTGCGCCTGGCCGGGCGGCCGGTGCGGCGTCCCGACCTGACGCTGGCCACCGAGGACCACAACGTGCCCACCATCGACATCGACAAGCCGATCGCCGACCCGGTGTCGCGCACCCAGGTCGAGACGTTGCGGCGAAACTGCGCCGAATTCGGTGTCGGGCTCTATCCGATGGGCAATATCGAACAGGGCATCGTCCATGTCGTCGGCCCGCAATTGGGACTCACCCAGCCGGGAATGACGATCGTGTGTGGCGACAGTCATACCTCCACCCATGGCGCATTCGGCGCGCTGGCGATGGGCATCGGTACCTCGGAGGTCGAGCATGTGCTGGCCACTCAGACGTTGCCGCTGCAGCCATTCAAGACGATGGCGGTCAATGTCGACGGGCGGTTGCCCGCGGGCGTCACCGCCAAGGACATCATCCTTGCGTTGATCGCCAAGATCGGCACCGGCGGCGGGCAGGGTCATGTCATCGAATACCGGGGCAGTGCCATCGAATCGCTATCCATGGAAGGCCGGATGACGGTCTGCAACATGAGCATCGAAGCGGGTGCCCGGGCGGGCATGGTGGCGCCGGACGAGACCACCTACGAGTTCCTGCGGGGGCGCCCGCGCGCACCGACCGGTGCGCAGTGGGATGCCGCGGTCGAGTACTGGCAGCGGCTGCGCACCGACCGTGGTGCGGTCTTCGACACCGAGGTCTATCTCGACGCGGCCTCGCTGAGTCCGTTCGTCACGTGGGGAACAAACCCCGGCCAGGGGGTGCCACTGGACGCGTCCGTGCCGGATCCCGAACTCATGACCGATGACGGCGAGCGGCAGGCCGCCGAGAAAGCCTTGGCATACATGGACCTTCGGCCCGGAACACCGATGCGCGATATCGGCGTCGACGCCGTGTTCGTCGGCTCTTGTACCAACGGTCGTATCGAAGACCTGCGGGTGGTGGCCGACGTGTTGCGTGGCCGCAAGGTGGCCGAAGGGGTGCGGATGCTCGTCGTTCCGGGCTCGATGCGGGTACGCGCGCAGGCCGAAGCCGAGGGGCTGGGCGAGATTTTCATCGCCGCCGGCGCCGAATGGCGTCAGGCGGGATGCTCGATGTGCCTTGGTATGAACCCCGATCAGCTCGCGCCGGGGGAGCGGTGCGCCGCGACGTCCAACCGCAACTTCGAAGGGCGGCAGGGCAAAGGCGGCCGCACCCATCTGGTGTCGCCGGCCGTCGCCGCCGCAACCGCGGTGCGAGGCAGGCTGTCCGCGCCGGCCGATCTGAATTCAAACTGACTTCAAGCTGACGAGGAATCGAGGACGAGGATGGAAGCCTTTCGCACCCACACCGGCATCGGCGTGCCGCTGCGGCGGTCCAATGTCGACACCGATCAGATCATTCCCGCGGCGTTCTTGAAGCGCGTTACCCGAAGCGGTTTTGAGGACGGCTTGTTCGCGACATGGCGCTCGGATCCCTCATTCGTCCTAAATCTCAGCCCTTTTGACAGAGGCTCGGTTCTGGTTGCCGGACCCGATTTCGGCACCGGATCGTCGCGTGAGCATGCGGTGTGGGCGCTTATGGACTACGGGTTCCGGGTGGTCATCTCGTCTCGATTCGGTGACATTTTTCGGGGCAACGCCGGCAAGGCGGGCCTGCTTGCGGCCGAAGTTTCCCAAGACGGCGTGGAACTCCTTTGGAAGCTCATCGAGGAGAGCCCGGGGTTGGAAATCACTGCCAATCTTCAAGATCGAAATATCACCGCCGGAACGGCGGTGTTGCCGTTCAAGATTGACGACTATACCGCCTGGCGACTGCTCGAAGGTCTCGACGATATAGCCCTTACGCTGCGGAAACTCGAAGAAATCGAGACATTCGAGGCGGCCCGCCCAGAGTGGAAGCCGTGCACTCTACCCGCCTCCTAAAGGGTCGATCGGGACGGCGATTTCGCCCCCGGACGTTTAGGTAGCCCGTCTTATTTTGCGGTCGCGCCACCGGTCAAGGGCGGCAACCGGATTGCGAAAACCCCGGTTGTTCGGTCCTGAAATTGCGCGTGGCTCTTGGAAATTTGCTGGGTAAGGGTTTACCGTGTCCACTAGTCGGTTCGCAAAAACGAGGACCACTAGCTTCGGAGGGTTGGATGAACAAAGCAGAGCTCATAGATGAGCTCACAGCGAAATTGGGCTCGGACCGCCGACAGGCGACCGCCGCCGTCGAGAATGTCGTCGACACCATTGTGCGTGCGGTGCACAAGGGAGACAGCGTCACCATTACCGGTTTCGGTGTTTTCGAACAGCGGCGGCGCGCGGCGCGGGTGGCCCGCAATCCGCGTACCGGCGAGACGGTAAAGGTGAAGCCGACGTCCGTCCCGGCGTTCCGGCCCGGTGCCCAATTCAAAGCGGTTGTGTCTGGCGCACAGCGCCTCCCGGCGGAAGGACCAGCAGTGAAGCGTGGTGTTGTGGCGGGCGCAGCCAAAAAGGCGGTGGCGAGGAAAGCCGTCAAGAAGGCTGTGGCCCGGAAGGCAGTGAAGCAGGCCGTGGCGAAGAAAGCCGTCAAGAAGGCTGTGGCCCGGAAGGCAGTGAAGCAGGCCGTGGCGCAGAAAGCCGTCAAGAAGGCCGTGGCGCAGAAGGCCGTCAAGAAGGCCGTGGCGAAGAAAGCCGTCAAGAAGGCCGCGGTGAAGAAGGCCGTTAGAACGGCTGCCGTTAAGAAGGCTGTCGCCAAGAGGGCGCCTGCCAAGAAGGCGCCCGCCAAGAAGGCTCCGGCCAGGCGCGGCCGCAGGTAGGAAAGTTCCAGACGCAGATGCTCTTTGGGGCGGCAGCGATGCCACCCCAAAGAGCATTCGCGTGTTAGGCCCGCACGTTGGCGGCCAGGGCGCCGCCGATGTGGTCGGCCGCCACCAGTCGACCCGCCGATAGCGACATCACCCAGGTGCTGCCCTTGTGGTTGCGGGCTTTGTCGGGACGCACTCCGTCGCGTTCGCACCACCACGCGATCAAGTCCGGAATAACCTTGCCCTGCGTGCAGATCACGGGTGTGCCTTCGCGCTCGGCGATGCGCAGCATCCGCTGGCGGGCGCGTTTGGGGCTCTTGGCGTAGGACTCCTCGGTCAGGGTGGGCTCGTTGTGGACAGTCACGCCCAGTTCCTCGGCGAGCGGTTCTACCGTCTGGTGGCAGCGGAGCCGGTCGGCGGCGTACACGTCGGAGGCCCCGAAAGCCAGTAGCTGTGGAACCAGTGCCTCCGCCTGCGCACGTCCCCTTTTGTCCAGCGGTCGTTTGGTGTCGTCACCTGAGAAACGCGATTTCCTGCCCGCGGTGCCGTGCCGGACGATCAGCACGGTATGGGTATCCGCAGGTTTTTTAGCGAAGTGGCGCAACATCTTTCGCTCTTGTGCGTAGCTCAGTCTCTTCATCGCGTCGGCGACCGGCAGCCACACCAGTTCATCGACCTCGCGGCCCGGTGTGAATTCACCGCCGATGCCGCGCGCCGCCCAGTAGTAGACCTTCTTGACGCCCAGGTCGATCGGGTAGCTCACCGTGTCGAGGCGCCTGCCAAGAATGGCGCGCTGGCCCGTCTCCTCGAGCACTTCCCGCGCTGCGGCCACCGGTGCCGTCTCACCGGCGTCCACTTTGCCCTTGGGCAGCGACCAGTCGTCGTAACGGGGCCGGTGGATCACAGCGACCACGGGGCCCGCGTTCCCCGAATCGGTTGGTCGCCACAACACCGCGCCTGCGGCATACACGATCCGGCTCCCCGGGCGTACAGCCGCGGACGAGTTTGGGATCGACACCTTAACTCCTGCGGGTCAATTCGGCCAGGGTCGCTCGCGGTCGTGGGTTTGACCCGGGAAAGCTACCACACGGCGTCAGGGGCTGCGGTGCCGCTCCATGAGCGATACCTGATGGTCGCGCACGCTGCGGCCCTCCTGCGGCGACGCGGTCCACTGCCCGTCGGACCCGAGTTCCCAGCACCGGGTGGACGGATCCAGAGCGGACTCGAACAATTCGTCCAGATACGCAGTGAGCCTTGGATCCTTGACCTGAACCAGCGCCTCGACGCGCCGGTCGAGATTGCGGTGCATCATGTCAGCGCTGCCGATCCAGAACTCGTTGATTCGGCCGAAATGGATGATCCGCGAGTGCTCCAGGAATTGGCCGAGAATCGAGCGGACAGAAATGTTCTCCGAGAAGCCCTCCGCGCCCGGGCGCAGCGCGCAGATGCCGCGCACCACTATCTCCACACGCACGCCGGCTTGAGACGCCCGATAGAGCGCGTCGATGACCTGCTCGTCGACGAGAGCGTTCATCTTCATCCGGATCCGCCCGTCACCGCTTTGGCGGTGCGCCTCGACCTCGCGCTCGACGCGTTCGATGATGCCGGTGCGAATGCTATGCGGGGCCACCAAGAGGTTGCGGTAGGCCACCTTCCGCGAGTAGCCGGTGAGCGAATTGAACAAGTCGGTCAGATCGGCCCCGATGTCGGGGGCGGCCGTGAGCAGACCAACGTCCTCATAAAGCCGCGCCGTCTTGCCGTTGTAGTTGCCGGTGCCGATGTGGCAGTAGCGCCGGATCGCCGAACCCTCGCGGCGCACCACCAGACAGGTCTTGCAGTGCGTCTTGAGTCCGACGTATCCGTAGACCACGTGCACGCCCGCTTGCTCTAGTTCGCGCGCCCAGCGGATGTTGGCCTGCTCGTCGAAGCGCGCCTTGATCTCGACCATCGCCACCACCTGCTTTCCGGAGTCGGCGGCGTTGATGAGTGCCCGGACTATCGGCGAGTCGCCGGATGTGCGGTACAGCGTCTGCTTGATCGCCAGCACGTTGGGGTCGGCGGCGGCCTGCTCGATGAATCGCTGCACGCTGGTGGAGAACGAGTCGTACGGATGATGAACCAACACATCGCCTTCCCGCAGCGTCGCGAAGATGCTCCTGGGCGTTTCGCGATCGGCGAAGGCGGGGTGGGTGTCCGGAACGAATGCAGGGTCTTTGAGCGCCGGGCGGTCCAGCCCGTAGATCTGCCACAACGAGGACAGGTCGAGAAGCCCCGGCACTTCGATGACGTCACCGGGATTCACGTCGAGTTCCCGCAACAGCAGCTCCAGCATGCTTTCGGTCATGTCGTCGGCGATCTCGAGTCGCACCGGCGAGCCGAACCGCCTGCGCGCCAACTCCCGTTCCAGCGCCTGCAGCAGGTCTTCGTCGCGGTCCTCTTCAACCTCGTAGTCGGCATTGCGAGTAATGCGGAAAGCGTGATGCTCGACGATGTCCATGCCGGGGAAAAGCACCGGAAGGAAGGCCGCGATCAGCTCTTCCAACGGCAGGTACCGGACGACGGTCTGTCCCTCGGACCCTTCGGCACCGCCGGCGCGCTCGAGTTCGACGAAGCGATCGACGTTGTTAGGCACCTTGACTCGGGCGAAGTGCTGGGCACCGTCCTCCGGCTGCCTTACCGTGACCGCCAGGTTCAGACTCAACCCGCTCACGAACGGGAAGGGGTGAGCGGGGTCGACGGCCAGCGGTGTCAGAACCGGGAAGACCTGCTCGTTGAAATAGGTCGACAGTTGGTCGCGCTCACGCTGGTCCAAGTCCGCCCATGTGACGATGAGGATGCCTTCCTCGGCCAGGGCTGGTCTCACCGAATCGAGGAACACCCGGGCGTGCCGGGTCGCGATGCGCTGCGTCTGCTCGCCGATCCGGGCCAGTTGCTCACGCGGTGTCAGACCGTCTGCCGAACGGACCGATAGCCCCATCTCGTCGCGGCGCTTGAGGCCGGCCACCCGAACCATGTAGAACTCGTCGAGGTTGGAGGAAAAGATCGCCAGGAATTTCGCCCGCTCCAGCAGTGGCAGCGAGTTGTCCGCCGCCAGTGCCAGCACGCGGGCGTTGAAGTCCAGCCAGCTCAATTCCCGATTGAGGTAGCGGTCGTCCGGCAGCTCGCGTGTGAGCGCGGCGGGGGTGGCCGCGGGCGGCGCTGTCACGGCCGCCTCGCCCGTAGGCCACAAATTCTCGTCGGGCCGGGCCTCGGCTTCGATTTCAGTCACCATGCGATCATTGCTTATCACCCGTTGGTCGGGCTAGCGTCCGGCGGACATCTACCCGTCGTTGGCGCGCCGTTCACCGCTCAGCCAGGTTTGCCGCTCTGCCGGTTGCGCTAATGCGGCGCTATGACGCGGGCGGTCGCCGCCCCGACGCCGAGGCGGCGCGCGGCCACCAGGTCGGCCGGGGTGTCGACGTCGCATCGCAGGCCGGGCCACGCCCCCGTGAGCTCGATCGCGCCCGAACGGCGGTGCCGCGCCGACGAATCCGATCCGAACTGCGGGTCGAGCGCCGTTCCGAACGCGCAGAGCGCGGCGGTTCCCGTCGCCAGCCGGTCGGCAACGAAGCTGCGCCGGTGGTGGCGTGCGGCGGTGATCGCCTCGGCCAGCTCCTGGCTCTGCAGGGCAGGCAAATCACCTTGCAGCGCAACGATATTGGAGAAGGACCCGGCCACGGCTCGTTCCGCCGCGGCGATCGCGTTATTCAGCGGATCGCCATGGCCCTCGGGCGTCGGGTCGGCCAGCACATCGGCTCCGAGCTCGGCTGCGGCGGCCGCCGCGGCCTCGTCGGGCGTGATGACGGTGATCGAGCCGAGCGATGCGACGCGCGCGGCCGCGGTCAAAGTGTCGACCAACATGGCCAGCACCACGTTCTCCCGGGTCCGCGCCGAGAACACCGGCGCCAGCCTGGTCTTGGCGGCGGCCAACCGCTTGACGGCGATAATTAGCGCCACATCACCCGAACTGTCACCCGCAGCGTCGGTCCGTGTGCCGCTCATGACGTTCATCCTGCCAGCGGCGCCTGGCGCAGTGCTCGCTAGCGTGACGGCGGCCCGCCGCTGTTCTAGGGTGTAGCGGCTGCACATGCCTTTGAAATGCCGGAGACGACAGACGGGGGTGCTGAATGCCCAGTTCAGAGGGCGCCGTGGCGGTGATGGGCGCCGGTGCCTGGGGCACGGCGCTGGCCAAGGTGCTCGCCGACGCCGGGGGACCCGAAGTAGAGGTCAAGCTGTGGGCGCGCCGCGTGGGAGTCGCCGAGCAGATCAATGCCACCCGATACAACCCCGACTATCTCCCGGGTACGTTGCTGCCACCCGGCATCCGCGCCACCGCCGACGCCAGTGAGGCGCTCGGCGGCGCGACGACGGTACTGCTGGGGGTGCCGGCGCAGACGCTTCGGGCCAACCTCGAGCGGTGGGCACCTTTGTTGGCCGACGGCGCGACTCTGGCCAGCGTGGCCAAGGGCATCGAGCTGGGCACCCTGATGCGGATGAGTCAGGTCATCGTTTCGGTGACCGGCGTAGACCCGGAACAGGTCGCGGTAATTTCGGGTCCGAACCTGGCCAGCGAGATCGCCGAATGTCAGCCCGCAGCCACGGTCGTCGCGTGCACCGATTCCGGCCGGGCGGTCGCACTGCAGCGCATGCTGAACAGCGGGTACTTCCGGCCCTATACCAACAGCGATGTGGTCGGCACCGAGATCGGCGGGGCGTGCAAGAACGTCATCGCCCTCGCGTGCGGGATGGCGGCGGGCGTCGGGCTTGGCGAGAACACGGCGGCGGCGATCATCACCCGCGGCCTGGCGGAGATCATCCGGCTCGGAATGGCGCTCGGCGCCAAGGGCACCACGCTGGCCGGGCTGGCGGGTGTCGGTGACCTGGTGGCAACGTGCACGTCGCCGCATTCGCGTAACCGTTCCTTCGGCGAACGCCTGGGCCGCGGCGGGACCATGGAAACGGCGATGCAGGCGGGAGGCGGGCACGTCGTCGAGGGGGTGACGTCATGCGAGGCGGTGCTCGCGCTGGCGTCCAGTTACGACGTCGAAATGCCACTCACCGACGCCGTGCACCGGGTGTGTCACAAGGGACTCTCGGTGGACGAGGCGATGGCGCTGCTGCTGGGCCGCAGGACCAAGCCCGAATGAGGCCCCTGCGGCCATCGAATCCCCAGCTAGCGGCCCGGTGCCCAACCCGCGAGCGCCCCAACCGGTAGCCTCTCCAGGTTGTGAATGCCAGCGACCGGTCCCCGACGCCACGGCCGTCACGCGCCGGCCGGGTGCGCGTCGCGGTCGTCTTCGGCGGGCGCAGCAACGAACACGCCATCTCCTGCGTGTCCGCGGGCAGCATTCTGCGCAATCTCGACCCGCAGCGTTTCGACGTCGTCGCGATCGGCATCACCCCCGAAGGTTCGTGGGTGCTCACCGACGCCGACCCGGATGCGCTGGCGATCACCGACCGGCACCTGCCGGGGGTGACGGCCGAATCGGGCACCGAGCTGGCCCTGCCGGCGGATCCGCGCCGCGGCGGTCAGTTGGTTTCACTTCCCCCCGGTGCCAGCGAGGTCTTGGCGTCCGTCGACGTGGTGTTCCCGGTGCTGCATGGCCCGTACGGCGAGGACGGCACGATCCAGGGACTGCTCGAACTCGCCGGCGTGCCCTACGTCGGCGCGGGTGTGCTGGCCAGCGCCGCGGGCATGGACAAGGAATTCACCAAAAAGCTGCTTGCCGCCGAAGGACTTCCGATCGGCCCGCACGCCGTGCTGCGCCCCTCGCGGGCGGCGCTGCGCCCCGAGGAGTGCGAGCGGCTGGGCCTGCCGGTGTTCGTCAAGCCGGCACGGGGGGGCTCTTCGATCGGCGTCAGCCGGGTCTCGAGCTGGGACCAGTTTCCCGCCGCGGTGGCGAATGCCCGCCGGCACGATCCGAAAGTCGTCATCGAGGCGGCGATCAACGGTCGTGAGCTTGAGTGCGGCGTGCTCGAAATGCCGGACGGCACAGTGGAAGCCAGCACAGTCGGCGAGATCCGGGTGGCCGGTGTGCGCGGACGCGAGGACTCGTTCTACGACTTCGCGACCAAATACCTCGACGACGGAGCCGAATTGGACGTGCCCGCAAAGGTCGACGACGACATCGCGCACGCCGTGCGCAAGTTGGCGATCCGGGCGTTCAAGGCCATCGACTGCCAGGGTCTGGCCCGGGTTGATTTCTTCCTCACCGACGAGGGTCCGATCATCAACGAAATCAACACGATGCCGGGCTTCACCACGATCTCGATGTATCCGAGGATGTGGGCGGCCAGCGGCGTCGACTATGCCACCCTGCTGGCGACCATGGTCGACACGGCGCTGGCCCGCGGCGTCGGTCTGCGCTAAGGCCCGCCGGCGAGCCTTTAGGCAGTGGGCTATGCCGCTACCTCCCTGCCGACATGGCCTGACGATTGCGCATCCGGATTACTGGAACGGTGCGGTCCACTGTGTAAGCGTGAACGGCAGTGCAGTTGAGATGCTGGTCGGCAATGGCCGAGGCGACCTCAGGGGCGGCGGTGATGCCTTCGACGTCGGCACGGGTCTTTGTGCCGAAGATGACTGCGGCGTGATAGCGCCGGTCGGATGGATTGTCGTGGTTGACGCCAAGGGTTGCGTGGGCGACCGGGGCCAGCGGCATGAAGGTATAGGTCCGCAGGTCGTGGGCGCCGACGGAGTGCAGGGCGGCGCCGAGCTGGGAGTGGACGAACGACCGGAAGATGCGTCCGCGCACGCCGCGACGTCGCCGTAGTAGAAGGACCGTGCGGTGACCGAGGGTGTCGTCGTGGCCCTTCGTCCACCAGCGGCCTCCGCCGAGTGTGGTGATGTGGCCTAGGCAGTGCTCGAACACGTTCTGTTCGTCGAGGTAGATGTCGCGCATGTGCAGTCCCGTGCGTAGCCCGGTGGCGAAGCTGGGTAGCCGAACTTCGCTGAGTCCGTCGAGCGGTGCGGAGGGTGGGATAAGGGTTCCGACGGTAGTGGTTGCGGGCCAATATCCCCGGTCGGTGTTGGAGAAGTGGTATTGGTTGTACTCCATCAGGTTTGGCAGGCGGCCGGCGATTTCGGCGTGTGGTCCGGCCCAGTAGGTGTAGGCGGCATCGCGCGTGAGATCTGTGCGCAGGCGCACCGGGTAGATCGCCGATAGCGTTCTCGTGGGTGTATTCACGGGGTCTCCTGGGCTGTCTGGTGGTCTGTCAGATGCGGATGGAAGTGAGCATTAGGTCCTTGCGGGAACGGATTTCGTCGTTGTAGCAGTCGATGGGTTTGCCGCCGAAGCGTGCGATGCACCCGTTGCAGTAGCCGCAGACCGGGATATCGGCGGGGGTGGCTGCCGCTGTGACGTGCCGGTAGAGGTACGGGTCGGCGATGAAGGCTCGCGCGGCGGAAACGGCGTCGCATTGGCCGGTTCGGATGGCTGATTCCATGGCTGGGGCGGTGTGGAATCCGCCGACGCAGATCACTGGGATGTCGAGGTTTGTGGTGAACCGTTCGGCTTGGGGGAGGTTGAAGCCTTCGCCGCCGGGCGCGAGGTGCTCGGCGGCGCCTTCGATGAGCGGGGCCAGGGCGAGCATCGCCACCCGTCGACGTCGAGTCATCTTCGTGCCTGAGCCCTCTTTGACTTGGCCGGAGATGAACCCCCTGTAGTGCCCGAGGATCATCCCGGGCCAGGATTCGTAGTGTCCGCGCGAGATTTCGACCGCATCGATGCCCTCGTCTTGCATGGTGTTTGCGACGCGGAGCAGTTCGCTGGTGGTGGCGCCCTTGCGCAGCGGCAACATGTCGGTGCCGTTCATCTTGAGCAGGACGGGGAAATCGTCGCCGACGCGGCGGCGGATGCCCTGGTAGACCTCGCGCAGGAGGCGCATGCGGTTGTCGAGGGTTCCACCGTATTCGTCGGTGCGCCGGTTGGTGTGGGGGGTGAGGAACTGCCCGAGCAGGTATCCGTGGGCGGCGTGGATCTGCAGACCGTCGAACCCGGCCTCCCGTGCACGTGCTGCGGCGGTGGCGAAACTGTCGACTAGTGTCGGGATTTCGTCGGTGCGCAGGGGGCGCGGCTTGGTCCCGTACAGCGGTTCACGGACCGAGGATGCCGAGACGGTGCGCTGGCCGGGGACGGCGGATTCGACCATCTGCCGCCCGCCGTGGTTGAGCTGGGCCACGAGCATGCTGCCGCCATCGTGCGCCAGTTGCACCCATTGTCGGAGGCCGGGCAGCTTGTCGTCGGCGTCGATCCCGGCTTGGCGCCTGGCGGACTTTCCCTGCAGGGATACGAACAGGTTGCCGGTCACGATCAGCGGGGTGCGTGCTTGCACGATGGGTTCGTAGAACTGCAGCAGTTCGTCGGTGACGAAACCGTCTTCGGTGGCGCGGGTTTCGCTCGTCGCAGATTTGAAGAGCCGACCGGGAACCCGCAGTTTGCCGATTTGTAGTGGCTTCAGCAGGGAGCTGGCTGAACTTGTGGGCATGGGTAGCTCCTGGGGCGTGAATCGGTGGGGGCTGACGCGGCCAAGGCTGCTTGACCTCGGCCATTCGCGGATCTCGCCGGGACACTTTTCTCTGTAATGATCGCTACATTACTGTAATGATCACTACAGATGCAACCCCGTGACGGGCTTCAAGGGATGGGCGACGGCGCAATCGAGAAACGCGTCGACCTCGCCTCAACGAGGCTGACCCGGGTCGATGCGTACCGCGGCGACGGTGTGGTCTATCACTTCTGAGAGCTGCTGGATGGGCGTCGGCCCCGATCCCGACGGCAGCGTGAGCGCTACGTACACCGGCCGGTCCACCGTGTACCACGTGGACCTGCCGGCTTCACCGGCCGATTGCTGCGCGGCCGTCACCTGGAACCACTGCACCTTATCTACGACCTGGATCGGGGAGCCCACGACGAAGTCGGCGGGCCGGTCGAGGCCGCAGCGCAGCACCACCGGGTCGCCGCCGGCCCCGGCCCGCCAGGCCGCCGCGCCCGGGGGCGCCGGCTGCGCGAGGGACGCGCGTTGATAGTCCCCGAGCCGTTGCGGGAGCGCGTCGGCCAGTGCGCGGCACGCGGGGTTGGTCGCCTGCGGCGCCGCGACGGCGGGAAGGACGACCGGTTGCGGCGGCGCCCGGCGGGTCGCCGCGATGACCAGGATGACGCCGATCGCCACGACGGCCAGCGCGACCGCGGCGATCAGCAGTGCGCGCGGCGGTCCGCCTGGGTCGGCAGCGGTACCGGTGTCAGGGTCGGTCGTCACCGCCCGCGCACCTCCTGTCTCGTACACTGGCGCGGTCCGGCAGGCACTTAACTTACCGCAGGTCGGGCGGCCGTACAGTGGCCGTCGCCGGACCGTAGGAGGTGGCGTGCGCGACCACAAATTCGAGGCTTTGGGGGAATCCCCCACGCTGCAACAGCTCGGCGAGTTCGCCGTCATCGATCGGTTGGTGCGGGGCCGCCGACAGCCCGGCGCGGTCCTGCTCGGTCCCGGCGACGACGCGGCGCTCGTGTCCGCCGGTGGCGGTCCCACCGTGGTTTCGACCGACGTGCTGGTGCAGGACCGGCACTTTCGGCTGGACTGGTCGACACCCCACGACGTCGGCCGCAAGGCGATCGCCCAGAACGCCGCCGACATCGAGGCGATGGGCGCGCGGGCCACGGCTTTCGTGGTCGGTTTCGGAGCGCCGGGTGATACGCCGGTGGCGCTGGTGGACGCGCTGGTCGACGGGATGTGGGACGAGGCGGGGCGGATCGGTGCCGGCATCGTCGGCGGGGACTTGGTCGGCTGCCCGCAGTGGGTGCTGTCGGTGACGGTGCTGGGTGACCTGGACGGCCGTGCGCCGGTGTTGCGGTCCGGGGCGAAGGCCGGCTCGGTGCTCGCCGTCATCGGTGAGCTGGGCCGCTCCGCTGCCGGATACGCCTTGTGGCACAACGGAATTGAGGGATTCGACGAAATCCGGGGCCGTCACTTGGTGCCGCAGCCGCCCTACGGCCAGGGCGCGGCGGCCGCGGCCGCGGGCGCCCAGGCCATGATCGATGTCTCCGACGGCCTGATCGCCGACCTGCGGCACGTCGCCGAGGCATCGGGCGTGGGTATCGATCTGTCCACCGCGGCGCTGGCCGCAGACCACGACGCGCTCACCGCGGCCGCCGCCGCCGTGGGCGTCGACCCTTGGCCGTGGGTGCTCGGTGGCGGCGAAGACCACGCTCTGGTGGGCTGTTTCGCCGGTCCGGCGCCGGTCGGCTGGCGAGTGATCGGGCGGGTGCTCGACGGGTCGGCGCGAGTGCTCGTCGATGGACGGGAGTGGCGGGGATACGCGGGCTGGCAGTCGTACTAGGGTGACGCCGATGACCGTCTACGCGATCGCCCAGCTGAGGTTCACCGACCGGGCAGCCTACGACCGGTACCAGGCGGGTTTCATGGACGTTTTCCGTCGTCACCCGGGAACGCTGCTGGCGGCCGACGAGTCGCCGCAGGTCATCGAGGGGAAGTGGGACCGCGAGAAGCTGGTGCTGATGTCGTTTCCGGACGAGGCGGCGTTCCGCGGTTGGGCGCAATCACCCGAATACCAGGACATCTCGAAGGACCGGCTGGCCGGCGCCGACACGCTGGTGCTGCTGGTGGAAGGGCTGCAATGACCGCGCGCCCGTTGAGTGAACTCATCGAGCAGGGCTGGGCGACAGCGCTCAAACCGGTCGACGACCAGGTCGCCCAGATGGGACAGTTCCTGCGGGCCGAGATCGCGGCCGGGCGCAGGTACCTACCCGCCGGCCCGAACGTGTTGCGCGCCTTCAGTTATCCGTTCGATGACGTCAAGGTCCTGATCGTGGGGCAAGATCCCTACCCGACACCCGGGCACGCTGTGGGCCTGAGTTTTTCGGTGGCACCCGACGTGTCTCCGTTGCCGCGCAGTCTCGACAACATCTTCGACGAATACGTCGCCGACCTCGGCCATCCCAAGCCGTCGTGCGGCGATTTGACGCCTTGGGCGCAGCGCGGCGTGCTGCTGTTGAACAGGGTGCTCACGGTGCGCCCAAGCAACCCGGCGTCGCATCGGGGAAAGGGATGGGAAGCGGTGACGGAGTGCGCGATTCGCGCGCTGGCAGCGCGGTCGCGCCCGCTGGTGGCGATCCTGTGGGGCCGCGACGCGTCAACCCTGAAACCCATTCTGGCCGAAGGCGATTGCGTGGCGATCGAGTCGCCGCATCCCTCGCCGCTGTCCGCTTCCCGCGGTTTCTTCGGCTCGCGCCCGTTCAGCCGCGCCAACGAGTTGCTGGCGGGAATGGGCGCCGACCCGATCGATTGGCGGCTGCCCTGACCGAGATGACCGCTTTGCGCGCACACCACCGGGGTGGCCCGGAGGTGCTGGTCGTCGAGCGCGCACCCGTGCCGGTTCCCGCGGCCGGCGAGGTCTTGGTGTCGGTACGCGCCGCGGCCATCACGTTCGACGAGTTGACGTGGGACGAGACGTGGACCCGCGACGGCGTCAGCCGGACCCCGGTCATCCCGTCCCACGAGGTATCCGGCGTGGTCTTCGAACTGGGCTCGGGGGTAAGCGACTTCAAGCCCGGCGACGAGGTGTACGGACTGATCGAATTCGACCGCGACGGCGCCGCGGCCGAATTCGTCACGGTCCCCGCGACCGACCTGGCCGCAAAGCCGTCGACCGTGTCGCACACCCGCGCCGCCGCGCTGCCGCTGGCCGGGCTGACCGCGTTGCAGGCCCTGGTCGATCACGCCGCGGTCCAACCCGGGGAGGCGGTCCTCGTGCACGGCGGGGGAGGCGGAGTCGGTGCCTTGACGGTCCAACTGGCCGCCATCCTTGGCGCACGGGTCACCGCGACCGTGCGCAGCGATGCGCGCGAGCTCGTCAGCGGCTTTGGCGCCGGCCGGGTAATCGACGTTCGCACAGAGGCGTTCGACGAAATCGGCCCCGTGTACGACGTCGTCATCGACACCGTCGGCGGCGAGACGCTGGACCGGTCGTTTGGCGTGCTGCGCCGAGGCGGACGGCTGATCACTCTGTCGGCGCCCCCGCCGGTCGGGAGAGCCGACGACTACGGCGTCACGGCAACGTTTTTCATCGTCGTGCCGAATCGCGACCAGCTTGCCCAACTTGCCGCGCTCGTCGACAGCGGGCGACTTCGCGTGGAAATCGCAGAGACGTTTCCGCTCGACGACGGGCGTGACGCATTTGAAAGCGGCCGGCGCTCACCCCGGCGCGCGGGCAAGACCGTCATTGTCGTTCGGGACTGACGTCTTTCGACGGGTGACGTGCGCGGGCGGCGATAGTTAGCCGCGGACGACCTTGCCGGCCTTGATGCAGGACGTGCAGACGTTGAGCCGCTTCTTGTTGCCGCCGGGACGGGTCACGACGTGCACGGTCTGGACGTTGGGGTCCCACCGGCGGCTGGTGCGGCGGTGGGAGTGCGACACCGACTTGCCGAAGCCGGGGCCCTTCCCGCAGATATCGCACACAGCGGCCATTGTTCTAACTCCTCAAATCCTTCAGACTCCGGCACCTGGCCGGGACAGCCCCGGATGAGCCGGGCCAAGCCAGGATACCGACTGGGGTGGGCAACCACCAAAACGCGGCGCTTTCGGTGCTCGGCGAGCACAGCGAGGCCGCACCTAGAACGGCGGCGGGTTGTCGTCGGTCTCGGGTGGGGCTGGCCCGACACGGCTTGCTGGCTCTGGGCGCCGCTCTTCGCGGTTCTGTCGGCGTTCGGTGGCGATGCGGTGGGCGCGGTTTTGGGCGCGGGTGCGCCGGCGTTTGGGCATCATCGCGGTGCGCTCGGCGCAGTAATCCAGCGGTAGGTCGGCCTCTGGTGCCGGCATGTCGCCGACCGCGTGGCACAGACTCGGGAAGAGTAGGGCGCTGCCCGGGGTGGTGACATAGGTCTGCCCGGCTAGGCTTGTTGGGTTGGTATAATGGTGTATGGACGCCGCCATTTACACCAGGATCAGCCAGGACGCGACCGGCAAGAGGGCCGGCGTCACCCGCCAGCTGAAGGAGTGCCGGGCACTGGCCAAGCGCCTGAAGTGGAAAGTCGTCGACACCTACGACGACAACGACACCAGCGCCTTCAATGGCGATGTCCGTGAGGATTTCGAGCGCCTGCTGGCCGACATCAAGGCGGGCCGCATCGATGCCATCGTGTGCTGGCACCCGGACAGGCTGTACCGACGAATCCGCGATCTGCAACGGCTGGTGGAGATCACCGACAAGGGCGTGCAGATCGCCAGCGTCAACGGCGGCGAGCTGGATTTGAGCAACGCCAGCGGCAAGATGTTGGCGCGCATTTTGGGAAGCGTGGCCGAGCAGGAGAGCGAGCACAAGGGCGAGCGGCGGGTAGCGGCCAACGCCGACCGCGCGGCCAAGGGCGCGTGGCGAGCCGATGGCCCGCGGGTCTTCGGCTACACCCAGTACGGCGTGCCGGTGGAGCCGGAAGCCAGCGCGGTACGGCAGGCGGCCGAGGAGGTGCTCAACGGCGTCTCGCTCCGGTCGATCGCCATGGATTGGAACGCGCGCGGGTTGCTGACTAGCCGCGGGAAGCCATGGAGCGCCCTGACCTTGCGCCGGATGCTGATGCGACCCCATTACGCCGCCCTGCGCGTCTACCGGGGCAACGTCGTCGGTCCAGGCGAGTGGGAGGCATTGTTTGACCAGGAGACCCACCAGGGGTTGGTCCAATTACTGACCGACCCCGCGCGGCGGAAGCCATCGGCCTTCATCCGCAAGTACCTCGGCTCCGGGGTCTACGTCTGCGGCAAGTGCGGCGGCAAGCTCTACGCCGCGCACCCGCACGGCCCCGACAAACTCATGTACGTGTGCAGGACCACCCACCTGGGGCGGTCCGGCGCACCGATCGACGCCATGGTCGAAGCCGTGGTGCTCGGGGTGTTGGCCGAGACGGACATCGCCGCGCGGCTGACTAAGCGGCCTGGCTTGGACACCGTGGCCCTGCGGGTGAAGCGCCAGACCATGCTGGCGCAACGGGATGAGTTGGCCACCCTGTTCACCGATGGCGTGCTGGACGGACCCGCAGTGCGCCGTGAGTCGGAGAAGCTGGCCGCCAGGATCGCCGCCATTGACGCCCAGCTGACCGAGGCCGCGCGCCGCTCCACCGCCGCCACCCTGCTGGCCGACGGACCCGGGGAGGTGCGGCGGCACTGGGAGGCGGCGTCACCGGACATCCGCGGCAAGGTGGTGGACGAGCTGATGGTGGTCACGGTTCTGCCCGTGCCGGAGGATGCGCGCGGGTACCGGGGGTTTGACCCCAACCTCATCCGGATCGTGCCGAAGGAGGCCCTGTGAGCGACGAACACGTGACCGTCAAGGTGCTGCAGGGGACTCCACGGCCCGATATGTTCCTACGGCTCTTGAAGTTTGAGTGCGAGTTGGGCGACGGCCCTGTGGAGATGCTGGTGCAGGCCGTCTGGGATCAGCTGACCGCGAACGAGCCGCAGGCCAAGTGGGCGATCGAATTCCACAAGAACCTTCGCCGAAGGCTGAAGGTGGGTGACGTGGTGGTGGTCGGAGAGCAGGCCTTCGCACGCGAACCCACGGGCTGGCGGGCGGTGACGGTCAGCCCTCATCAGGTGTGGGTGGAGCACTGTGAGCTGGCCACCTTTGTGACGGAGGATAAGGAATTCGCCCCGTTGCGAGAACCCGAATCAACCCGTGGACCGCTGTGCCCGCCACGGCCAGTGAGCGCGCCATCAGTCGCGCCGGTTGCACCTGGGGGACCTGTGAGGGAATTGAGGGTTGTAAGCGCCGACCACTTCCCGCTCGGAACGCCGGTGATCTGCTGGGGGCACTCCTACGGGATCGTGACGGGACCGATCAAGTTCGTGGGCTGGGTCAGGAGCTCCTGCCGGTGCGGGGACAGGCACCGGCTGGTGGTGCGGGTGTGCTGGCCGTGCGGACAGGAGCAACACGTGCCGGTTCCGCACGTCTCCCCGCTCCTTAACTAGCAGGCGGCGCACACTGTGCTGCATGACGGAGTACAACGACTTCGACGACCCGTTCGACGACACGATGGAGGGCGAGTGGCGCCCGCGACACGCCCGAAATCCCGTCGATGACCAGCGCAACAGCGCGGAGTACCGGGCGCTAAGGCGCGAGTTTCTGCGGCAGGCCGCCGCGCACAGAAACAGCGATGGCACCTACGGGGTGGTCTGTGCGCTCTGCGGAAAACCGGTGAACTATCACCTGCGCTGGCCGCACGCGATGTGCGCCACCATCGATCACCGGGTGCCGGTCCGGCTGGGCGTCGTCCCGGTCTTGGAGATCTCGAATTGGCGCGTCGCACACAACCGTTGCAATGGGTCCCGGGCCCGCCGCCTGGAGGACGAGAGATCGGCGATCGGCATTCCCTCGGAGAAGTGGTGACAATTCCAGCCCGCTGACACATCGCGCGCGTTAGCGTGCTGACATGGCCGTCGATCGCGCAGAGCTTGCCGGGAAGTTGACTTGGATCTAGGAGCACAAAGAGATCTTCAAGAGCGAAAACCATGGATGGCAGGAAGGGGGGCAGACTTCGCGGCAACTGGGCCGCGGGGAATAGAGAGGAAATAGAAATGGCAATTGTCTCGACTACCATCGTCCAGGCGAATCCGGGCGCCCGCTCGGCGGACATTCTCAAGCTGCTTGGCAAGGCCAAGGGCCTGATCACCAAGCATGGCGGCGAGAACGCCACGGTCCTGGTCAACGTGGTCGGGGGTCAGGGGACCAATTCCTATGGTTTGCTGTCCACCTCCGAGGACTGGGCTAGCTACGGCAAGGTCATGGGCGGGGTCGTAGCCGACCCCGACTACGCCGCCCTGGTGGCCGACTCCGAGCAGATCGCCACTTGGGAGAACCACGTCCTGATGACGGTGGACGTTTAGTCCGGGTGCCCGCGTGCTGGGGGGCACGCGGGCACGCTAGAGCGCGCGATGACATTCCGGACAAATGTCCGTCGGTTTTGACTTCAAAAATTCCTCGACGTCTGGCGGTTTGGTGAAGTCCTCTTGCACGGCTTCGCCTACCCATACCTCACCCATAGGTGTGGTCATTTCGATGACGTACCCAACGACGCGCACGGCCGACCCGTGGGGCATGACGTGGGCGTTATCCCGTGTTCTGACCGGCCGCGAGATTCTTCCGACTATGTCCGCCATGCCCCGATCCTTCCAGGGGACGGCGCTGAAACGCACGGTGTAGCGGCGCTTCCGGCGCGGTGATCGTTGGGTCCGTCAGCTCCGCGTGGCACCCTGCCCGAAGCCGCCCTCCCGAATGCGCTGGACCGCACGCCGCACGCCGGACTCCGTCAGGCCCACACTCTTACCGATGCGCGCATTCGACCAGCCACGCCGCTTGAGCACCACAATCCAGTGGTCGCGCTCGGCGGCCGGCATCTCGTAGAAGCGGCCCGGTCTGTCGGTCATTTCCCCAGGATCGCATGCAGCGTGCTCTGGGCACGCTGCATCGCGCGCAGAGGCTGAATCCCAGGTTGGAGCTTCGGAGCTCATGTTCACCAGGAAGTCGCAACCGCTGCATCGGTAGGGGGGGTTGAAGGGAGCTTCGCCCAGACGGCCATCGTGAGTGAGCCATAGTTTTGACCCCCCTTCCGTCGTGAGGCTCGGGGACGGACCGTGGTCGACCTCAGGGCGAGCGCCGTGCTCCAAACCACTTGTGCCGCAGGCAAATTGACGTTCAGCGAACTGGCGAGGTCTGACATCCAAACGTATTATTGCTGGTAGGCGCGGCACCGGGCCGCACCAGAAGGAGAGCCAGCAAATGACAACCAACGGAAACGAGACGCCCGCGCCGGTGAGCAACTTGCGCGCCGCTCGCAAAGAGCTGACGCAGGCGCTCGCCGCGTCCAAGGCCGCGCATCCGGCAGGCAAGCAGACGCCTGCCAAGGCACCGGCCAAGAAGGCACCCGCGAAGGCACCTGCCAAGAAGCAGGCGGCCAAGACCGGCACGCCCAAGCTCCGGTGGCAATTCCCCAGCGGCTTCGCCGAGCGGGCGACCACCGGCCAGACCGCCAGCTTTGACGGTGGGGAGCTGGCCATGAAGCCGGTGGACGGCAAGTGGAAGGCGACCTTCACCAAGGGCGGCACGGAGACCGTGTTGGCCGAAGGCGTGGGCGCGGCCAAGGCGTACACGGCCTGCGTCGGCTACGTGAAGGGGCAGGCGGCGTGATCGCGGCGGTGCTCGGGGCGCTGATCGGGGCGAAGCTTGGCGGCAAAGCCGGGCGAGCGTACGGCGAGCGGGTGGCCGATGCGCTGGCGTGGAAGATCGCGACGGAGCTTGCCGCTCAACAGCAGTCGACGAAGGGGGTGCAGAAGTGATCGCGCTGGTCGTGGCGCTGGTCGGCCTGGTGGCCGCGCTGTGCGCCGTGTTGCTTGGCGTGCACCGCATGGTCAAGTAGCACCAAACGCCCGGCCCAGGGGAGGACGCCCTGGGCCGGTGCCATCTGTGAGGCGTTCAGGTGGGGTGGGGTCGTGAGCCAAGCTTTAGTGAGCACCTCGCAAGACACCGAAACTCGACCCCATCCTCGGCTTACACTTCCGCAATGTTCTCGGAAACGCGCTATGCGCTGAACGGGGACTTGCGCGTCGCCTATCGCGCGTCACGCGAGGGCCCGCGCGACATCGTTTTCGTCCCGAACTGGTTCACGAACTGTGAGGTTCTTCCGGAGTTGCCGTCCCTACAAGGATGGATCGAGGCGATGACATCGCTCGGTCGGCTGATCTTCTTCGACCAGCCGGGCACCGGAGCATCCGATCCCGTCACGCCCGGTGCGCTGCCGACCTTGGAACAATGGTCCGACAGCATCACCGCAGTATTGGATGATCTCGGGAGTAGCGAAGCGGTCCTCGTGGCTGCCAACGCTGCGTTCGCGACTGGTGCGCTGTTCGCAGCAACCCATCCATCCCGCACCTCGGCGCTGGTCGTGCTTG
>Ga0318549_10000011_pt1 | contig 26167 bp, 20 predicted proteins | sample GRESIP169b2f22_FD_203666 | JGI IMG/M metagenome (GOLD analysis project Ga0318549, IMG submission 203666) | Tropical soil microbial communities from Luquillo Experimental Forest, Puerto Rico - GRE.SIPMG.169b2f22 | ecosystem: Environmental > Terrestrial > Soil > Tropical forest > Bulk soil... | reverse complement strand
TCGTGGCGGCCGCATCGCGCCACCACCAGCCGTCACGTTTCATCGCGCTCGCAGCCGCGACAAAGCGGTCGGCAATGGCTCTAAAATCGGCATCGCTGTAGTCGAGACTGAAGATCACCCGTCCGGTCCCGATCCAGCTCAGCATCAGCCCTTCCGTGCGCAGGTAGTATTGCAACATCCAATTGTAACGCGACGGCTCGGTGTAACAGACCGTCCAGATCGAAGACATGTTGGCGACGCGCACGGGCAGATCGGTCGCGGCAAGCAGGGCATTGAGTGCGTCGGCGCGTGCGTTCCAGACATTATCCAGATCCCGATAGAGCGCATCAATCTGGGGCGCTTCCAACGCATGCAAGAATTCGTTCATGGCCGCCATGACGTAGGGATGCGAATTGAAAGTGCCGCGGGCGAGGCAGATATCGGCTGGACGCTCGTCGCTAAATCGCTTCATCAGCTCATGGCGTCCGCAAACGACGCCAATCGGCAGCCCGCCGCCAAGCGTCTTGCCGTAGGTGACGAGGTCCGCTCGCACACCGAAATATTCCTGGGCGCCGCCCTTGGCCAGGCGAAAGCCGACAAACACTTCATCAAAGATCAGGACAATGCCGCGCTCGGTGCATACGGCTCGGAGCTGCTTCAGCCAGTCGGCATAGCGGGCTCTGTCGAATCGCGCGTTGCGGCCGCTGTCGATCAGTGCGGAGTCGCTCGGTGGGGCGACATTGGGGTGCATCGCTTGCAGCGGATTGATCAGTACGCAGGCGATATTGCGGCGCTTGCGCAGAATCCAAAGGGTCGAGTCCGACAGTTCACGCAGCATATAGGTCTGTCGCGCTGCCAACGGATTGCCGATGCCGGGCTGCACATCGCTCCACCAGCCGTGATAGGCGCCGCTAAAGCACACGACATGCGATCGGCGGGTGTGATAGCGCGCGAGCCGCACGGCCTGCATCACCGCTTCGGTGCCCGACATATGGAAGGAAACCTCGTCCAGCCCCGATATAGCGCGCAGCATCTGCGCATTTTCGGCGACGACCGGGTGATAAGAACCGAGCACCGGCCCGAGTTCGCGCACCCGTGCAGCGCCTCGTTCGATCGTACCCTTGTAAAAGTCGTTGCCGAGCAGGTTGACGCCGTACGAGCCAGTGAGGTCGTAACTGGCATTGCCATCGAGATCGGTGAGCGTCACGCCATGCGAAGACGCGACGAAGCTTGCGGACGGCAGATGTGCCCGCACCAGGCTTCGATACTGGAACGGCACGCGATAGGTTCCGGTAAATTGCAGGTCCGACAGCGTTTGCGCTGCCGCGGCGGTGCATCGAATGGTCTCGGCAAACCGCGCCCGGTAAATTTGCGAAAGCTCTTCGAAGGCCGCGCGTCGCCGCTCAGCGATGTCACGCGGCGCGCCATCGGAGCAGAAAAATCGCTCCGGGCTGTATTCGTAAAACGGCACGAAGCGGGCCAACCGGCGGGCGATGCGCGCATGGCCGGCGAGCGAAGGATACTTGGCTTGCGACAGTTCGAGCCGCTTGCGCAGGGTCGCGACCGAAGCTGCCAATGCGGCGGCGCCGACTTCATAGAAGGCGAGAGCCGTAGAACCCCATTGCATCGAATCGCGGTTTAAACGTGAGTTTTTACAACCGCATGACGGTCAGAGCCCAAATCCTGAAAATCTTTGCGCAGGAGGACATTAATTTCCTGCTCACCAACCGCATTCCGCGGCGTCTGGCGACGCAATTCATCGGCTCGTTTTCCCGGATCGAACAGCCACTAGTCCGTGACATCTCAATCGGCATCTGGCGCTTGTTCTCGGAGCTCGATCTCAGCGAGGCCAAGAAGGAAGCATTCACGAGCCTTCACGATTGTTTCATCCGCGAGCTCAAGGACGGCGCCCGTCCAATCGACCGCAGTTCCGGTATTCTAGTCAGCCCCTGCGACGCCATTGTCGGCGCCTGCGGAAAAATCGATGGGACCGCGCTGTTCCAGGCCAAGGGTTTTCCTTACCGGCTCGACGATCTGCTTTGCGATCGACAGTTGGTTGAATGCTATCGCAACGGCTCCTATGCGACGCTGCGGCTGAAATCGAGCATGTATCACCGATTTCATGCACCGTATGACAGTCGCATCGCGCGGGTCCGGTACATTTCGGGCGACACCTGGAACGTCAATCCGATCGCGCTCAAGCGGATCGAGCGCCTCTTCTGCAAAAACGAGCGCGCGGTACTGAGCCTTGACCTCGCAGCGAATGGCGGGATGGTCACGCTGGTGGCAGTCGCGGCAATCCTCGTTGCCAGTATCCGGCTGCATTGTCTGGCAAACGTGCTCAACCGAAGCTACAGCGGCCGCAACGTGATCGATTGCGACAATCTCGTGAGCAAAGGCGAGGAACTGGGATGGTTCGAGCACGGCTCCACCATCATCGTGTTCGCGCCGAACGGTTATGGTTTGTGCGAAAATGTCCGCGACAGTGCTGCGATCCGGATGGGCGAGCCGCTGATGCGGCTACCGTGAAGCTGGCGCGGCATGTTTCGCTGGGCTAGCCGCTTGCTTTTTTCAATTCCGCAGCTTTTTCGTCGTCAAGCTGTGTCGCGCGTGCATATGCTGGTCTGGCACTCATCCGCTGCCAATAGCGCTCGAAAGCAGGCCGCGGCTCCAGTGTTTTGAACATCATGCCAAAGCCGATCTGCGATGAGACGTAGAGATCAGCAGCGGTAAAGCTGTTGCCGACTAGATAGTCGCTAGTCGAAACCGCGGCCTCAAGCGTGCTGACGACCTTGTCGAAATTACCGTAGCCCATCATGCGCTCACGGTCGGGCGGGACCACAAAACCGAGAACCCTGTTGCTTGCGGCGGCCTCGAATGGTCCGGCGGTGAAGAACAGCCAGCGGTAATAGGGCGCACGCAGGCGATCGCCCGGCGCGGGAGCGAGTCGGCTTTTCGGAAAAGCATCGGCGAGATAGGCGCAGATCGCGGCTGTTTCCGTCACGACCACATTGCCGTGCCGCAGCGCCGGCACTTTGCCCATCGGATTGATCGCGAGATAGTCCCGGCCTTTCATGGTGGAGGCATAGTCGAGTACTTCCACTTTATACGACTCACCGATCTCTTCGAGCATCCAACGAACGACGCGGCCGCGCGACATCGGATTCGTATAAAAAATGAGGTCGTCGGGCATCGTAACCTCTCCCGGGTATAGGGCGCGATATGGGATGATGCGCCTAAGCTCACAAGCCACGTTTACCGCGCCGCTGCTTTCGTGGCGGCAAGAACCCCTTCCAAGCGGTCAATGTCCTTCGTTTTTGCGTCAATGACACCTTCGAGCCGCGAAATATTTTGCATTAGGCGCTCGGTCGTCAGGCGCAGAAAATAATAACCGAATTCGGGGTTCTGAAAATAAAGCTCCAGCAGTTTTTCGTAGGTGATGGTCAAAACGTCGCCGTCCTCGCTGCACTCGACGGTCTGAGTGCGCCGGTTTTTCGGGTCGACGAAGCCGAGTTCACCTAGGATGCGGCCGGGCGGCAGTTCGATGCCGATTTCCGTCACGAGAAATTTCCCCGTTATCGTCATGAACATCTCGTTGGCGGGATCGTTTTTATGAAACAAGACGTCCCCTTTGCGGTATTTGCGCGGGTTCATGAACGGCCGCAGCCAATCCATTGACAAATCGCCTTGCGCCGACACCCGCGCTTTTTTGACCAGGGTCAGCATTTGCCGCAGCCGGATAGCGTTGATCGGCAGCGACAAAAGATAAAGGAAGAATGTCGCCATCGATCCGGCGAGCGCGCCATAGGCGATGAAGAATACATTGCTGATGATGCCAATGATGCGCAGCGGCACGATCGTGCGCACCATAAGCGTGGCGACGAAAAATACCGCGCCGGTCAAAGCCAGCATATTGGCGAGCGTAATGTGGCTAAGACCAACATCCAAAAGGCGATTGGCAACGGCGTCGAAAGTGATGTTGCTTGGGTCGAGGCCGAGCTGCAGAAATATTTTCTCGATCCGCAGATTCTGCATCGCCGCCGCGAGGATGCGGTCGAGAATGGAGGTCGGATCCAAATTGGCGCTGTACATGTCGGCCTCACAAAGTCCAGGGTGCGGCACCCTGATGCCGCCAAATTAGCATCCGATCCCCCTTGTGGAACAGGAATTAGCACGTCGTATGTAGGCATTGAGTGGCTGCTTAGCGGCCTGTTCGCGCTGAGCCAGTTTGCATCTACTGCGATGCCGTGAATGCGGGGTTCAGGGCATCCAGACCGCTGCGCCGTTGGGAGTCTTCATCGCCAACGGCGGTTTGAGGCTCGTGCCATCCGACTGTTTCGTGCTTCCTGGGACCGGGAAGTCATACCCGATGTTGGCTTTGCCGATTGCTTCTTAGCTCCTGGGGTTTGCACCGATCCAACGCATCAAGCGCAAATAGAATCCGGGCCGACCCGACGCCACAGCGTCGCTTCGTAGCGGTTGAGGCGAACTATCACGCCGCTTTGCGGGCGTGGTCGCTGTGCAGCTTGAGCGAGAGTTCGCGGCGCAGATCGTTGAAATCGGCAGCGACCACGTCGCGCGGGCGCGGCAGATCGACGGGGAATTCCGTATCGATCCGGCCAGGTCCCGGCGACATCACCATGATGCGGTCGCCAAGAAAGATCGCTTCCTCGATCGAGTGGGTGACGAACAGCACGGTCAGCCTGGTGCGCTGCCAAATCTCCAGCAGCTCGTCCTGCAGTCGTTCTCGGGTCATGGCATCGAGCGCGCCGAACGGCTCATCCATCAGCACGATTTCCGCCTCATTGGCGAGCACGCGCGCGATCGCCACACGCTGCTTCATGCCGCCCGAAAGCTGATGCGGATAGGCGTCGGCAAAACGCTGCAAGCCGACCATCGTGATGAAGCGCTCGACCGTCTCCTTTACCTCCTGCGCCGGTCGCCCGCGGGCGGATGGGCCGAAACCGATGTTCGCGCGCACTGTCAGCCAGGGGAATAATCCGTAGTCCTGGAACACCATGCCTCGCTCCGGACCCGGCCCGGTGATCGGCCGGTCCCACATCAGCGCCTGGCCGCGTGTTGCCGTCTCGAAGCCGGCAACAATCCGCAATAAGGTGGATTTGCCGCAGCCGGACGCGCCGATCAGACAGACAAATTCGCCAGGACGCACGCGCAAATTTGCGTCTCGCAAGGCTTCAATCCGCTCGCCTTGCAGCTCGAACTGCTTGCTCACGCCGCGCAGGGCGAGGATGGGATTGGCACCTTCACGCAAAGCTCGGACTCCAGCGCAACAGCCGCTTACCGAGGACAACCACGATGCGGTCGGAGATGAAGCCGGCAACGCCGATTACCACCATGCCGCAAATGACGATTTCGGTGCGTGATAGCTGGCGCGCTTCCATAATAATTGCGCCAAGGCCGGTTTGCACCCCGGTCATCTCGCCCACCACGATCACCACCCAGGCAAAGCCAAGGCCGAGTCGCAGCCCGGTGAAGATCGCGGGCAAGCTTGCCGGCAGGACCACGCGGAAAAATTGCGCCGTGCCCTGGCAGCCAAGCATGCTGGCGGCCTCGAATAGGCGCTGGTCAACGGTGCGCACGCCGAAGATCGTATTGATCAGAATCGGATAGAAGGCGCCGAGGCAGACCAGGAAAAAAGCCGAGCGCGGACCCAGGCCGAACATGATCATTGCCAGCGGCAGCCAGGCGGTCACCGGGATCGGCCGCAGCACCTGCAGCGTCGGATCAAGCACGCGGCGGATGAGTGCGATGCGGCCGATCAAAAGACCGAGCGGCAAAGCCACGCTCAAGGCGATGGCAAAGCCGCCATAGACGCGGCTGAGCGACGCCAACAGGTGGATGTGCAGGGTCTTGCTATACGCATCGTCGTTGATCCCGCCGAAGGCGAGATCCCACAGCGCCAGCGCGACATCGCTCGGCGGCGGGATCAGGCTGTACTTCTGCCCGTAGGTGGCCAAATGCCAGACGATCACCATGGCGCCGGGAAAGATCACGGCCAAGAGCGGATTGCGCAGCCGGGAAAACAGTGACGATGAGGAGATCGGCGCCGCCTCTGGTAGCGCCGCGGTCACGGGAGCAGCAGATGCGGTCTCGAGCGTCAGGCTCAAGCCGCTTTCTCCATGGCCGAAACAAAACGCGTATCGAAGAAGTTCGTAAAATCGGGCAGCTGCTTGATCTGCTTGAGCGCCAGCATGTGTTCGGCATAGGTCTTGGCTTGCCCGATCTCCTTATCGCCGAACTTCCAGGTCAACTCGACGTTCGAGACCGCAATATCGACCGCTTCGCGTTTCTGGCCGAGCTTGGCGACCGTCATTGCCGCCATCTCTTTGGGATTCGCCATGGCGTGTTCCGAAGCTTTGCGGTGGATGTCGAGGACGACCTTGGTCAGCTCGGGCTTGCCCATAACGGTGTCGCGGTGCGCACCGAACACCATGTTCAGGGCTCCCATGTTTGTGCTGTAGGGATATTCCACGAGCTTGCCGACGCCGGTGGCTAGGCTGACGCTCGGGCCTGGCTCGGCGCCGACGTAGGCGTCGATATCGCCATGCGCGAGCGCAAGATGCATCTCCGAGAAAAAAATGCGCACTGGCGTGATGTCGGCGACGGACATCCCTTCCATGCGCAGGCGTTCGAAAATGAACACTTCCTGCGTTGAACCTGGCCAGATGCCGATCCGTTTGCCCTTAAGGTCTTTGATCGAGTCGATGAGCGCATCTTTGGCGGCGATCACCGCCATGCCCTTGTTGCAGGCCGAGGCGATGACGACGATTGGCTCGCCGGCGGCTGCCCCGAGTGTGGCTGCGGCAATCCCGAACATCCCGTAATCGACAGATTTGGTGACGACGGCATTCTTGCCTTCTGTCGGACTCTCAAAAGGAATGACCTCGACCTGATAGCCGGCCGGGGTGAACTTCTCGTAGAAATAGGGCGCGATGGAGTGGATCAGTTTGAGTGCGCCCATCTTGATGACAACGGTGTCGGCGCGTGCGGCTGAACCGGCGACGGCGGCTGCGCCGGCGCCGATCAGCAAATCTCGACGGCGGATCATGGAGCTGCTCCCGTACAGTCTTCCTCTAAGACGCAGCAAAGAGCGTGCCAGCAAATTCCTCCGTCCCCGTCGCTACGGTTCTGCCGGGCTGCCTAGAGTCCAGGCAGATTGCTGAAAATCTGACGTTACTTCGCCAGCGCCGCTGCCTGCACTGGCGCCCCGAGCGGGAGGGAGCAATCGGCTTGAAAGGCCTTCGCGAGCGACGCCGCGAGCGCATCCTGCCCTCCCGGTGCAATAAAGCTGATGCCGAACGGCGTGCCGTCCTTATGCAAGGCGGCGGGCACGGCGGTGCCGCAGAGATCGAGCAGGTTGACAAAATTCGTGTAGGTCCCGAGCCGTGAATTGAGCATGATCGGGTCCGCCTCAACCTCAGCACAGGTGTAAACCGTCGGCGCGGTCGGCAGCGCCAGAGCAGCAACATGTTTGAACATGTTCTCGGCCGCTCGGCGCAATTCGGCCAGGCGATAAAATGCGCCAAAAGCGTCAGTGGCTTTGACCTTGGCGCCGCCCGCCAAGATCTCGCGCGTGACCGGATGCAGCGCGTCGGGGTTGTCCTGGAGCAGCTTGCGGGCAACGAGATAGCGCTCCGCTAGCCAAGGTCCGCCATAGAGCAGCCGCGCGGCCTCATAAAACGGATCCATGTCGATTTCCGTGAGCGCCAGGCCGAGGCATGATAGGCGCGCCAGCGCCGCGTCGTAATCGGCTGCGGCGCGTTTGTCGGCAAAGAACAACCGTTGCGACACAAATGGCACGCCGATCGTCAACCCAGCCGGCACTTCGCCTAAACTGCCGACTTTGCGCTCGCGAGAATAAGGATCGTCCGCGTCATAGCCGGCGATCGCCGAGAACGCCGTCCAGGCATCATCGACTGTAAGCGCGAATAACGAGACGCAATCGAGCGTGCGGCAGGCCGGTACAACGCCGCGCGTCGACACCAGGCCGAGGCTTGGCTTCAAACCCACGATATTGTTGAGCATGGCTGGCAGCCGGCCCGAGCCCGCCGTGTCGGTGCCGAGCGCGAGTGGCGTGATGCCAGTCGCAACTGCAACCGCCGAGCCGGCGCTGGAGCCGCCCGGAATGAGATCGCGGCGGAGCGCATTGCTCGGTGGCGGGTAGGGCGTGCGCAGTCCGACGAGACCGGTCGCGAATTGATCGAGATTGGTCTTTCCGATGATGATCGCGCCAGCACGCTTGAGCTGCGTGACCGCTTCGGCATCCTCTTTGGCCTTATATGCAAAAGCAGGACAGCCGGCTGTCGTTGGCATTCCCGCGACATCGATGTTGTCCTTAATAGCGACCGGCACGCCATAAAGATCGCCGGTATCGTTCAGCGAATGGGCCTCGGCGAGAACCTCGTTTTTATCGCGCAGGCTGATGAAGATACCGGGGTCGTCGAGCAGGCGGATCCGCTCGTAGCAGTGGCGAACGGTTTCTGAAGGCGTAACCAGGCCGTTTCGATGAGATTCGACAATCCCGGATACCGTGAGGACATTCATACGTTACCAAGCGGCCGGATGAAAAACGGGTCTTGCTGTCGAAGTCTAATTCAATTCTTGATTGGAAAATATCAAAACTCGACGCTTACTAACCGGCGCCGCAAGCTTCGCTGTGCCGGACGTGCGCTGTTTCTTTCTCACTTGGGCCAGCTGGGTTTGGGTTGCCACTCTTCGCACGGGGATCAATCGCGTGGCTGTTTCTCGGACTCGACGGCGTGAGGCTGCTACGGGGTCATCAAAGAATTGAACGACGGACGAGTTAATAAAAATTCCGGGCGTTTCTTTCAGACCCAAAACTCAATCAGGATGTCCGCTTTTGGCACAAAGCGGGACATGCCAATGACGCTCGTGATGTCCCTTTTTGGGGGGTAAAGCGGACATCGGGTGAAGGCGCTGGGCAGGAGGACAATTTGACCGCTTGCCGGGTTTTGCCGAGGAGCTGGTTCGCCGCAATGTTGCGCTCGTTGTGACTTTCGGCGGAACGGCCGCGACTCTTGGCCGCCAAGGCGGCAAGCACCACGATCCCGATTGTCTTTGCTGTGGGTACGATCCTCGTGTCACACAGCGAAGCGGTACGGCGCTGCACAGACCGAAGGCCGTTTAATAGTTGAGCCCTGCGCGCACTGCAGATCTCCACAAGTGGCGCCCTGCACATTTTGAATATCGCTCCATAGCCGAGCCCTGCGCTTAATGAGGATCTCTACACAGTATCAATATCAATCTCTACACAGTGCAGTGCAGCCGTACCGCCTTGCCGAGATTGACGGTCGTTACTCAATCGAGCCATGCGCAAAGTGAGGATCTGCACACGGTGGCGCCCCGCATAGATTGAATATCGCTCCATAGCCAAGCCCTGCGCATAGTGCACACGCACAATACAGTGCCTTTCCGGGTGCGGGTTGTTAGGGTATTCGTTTAAGCGCTTAAATTGTTTCGCGCTATTTTTTCAAGAGTTACTCGGTATTTAGCAAAGTTCATCGCTGGCTAGAGGGTCTCTACTTTTGTTCTATTTTAGAAGAATAGAAGAGCGCCGCCGCACCGCTCGCAAATTCACTACTTTAGTGGAAGTAGTGGGGGCGGCCCTCTGTGCGAGCTACTTTAGCTAAGTAGCTCCCCCTTCACGTTACGGCTCGATCAGCTTCCCGGTCGCCGCTTTGATCGCAGCCTCCGTGCGGGTCGTAGCGCCGAGCTTAGCGACCTGTTCGCACTAAGACAGCTTCCATCTATTGCGATGCCGCGAATGCAGGGTTCAGTGGATCAAAACCACTCTGCCGGGGGCGAGCCTTCATCGCCAAAGGCGGTTTGAGGCTCGTGCCATTCGACTTGTTCGTACTGCCTGGGACCGGGAAATCATAGCCGATGATGGCTTTGCCGATCAGGCGATCAGAGCCTGACGTTAGGCCGTAGCCAAGACCGAGTTCGATATCAAAATCGCCGAGCTTGAAATCGATCACCGCAAAGAGCTCATGCTGCTGCTGCTCGAACGGTAGAAAATCGCCGATCTTGCCGAGGTCAGTGTAATATTCGACGGCGATGAAGCGGTCATTGCCGAGATTGCGCGCAAGCCGCGCCGCAGGCAGGAAATCAGCCTCGCCAAGAGCTCCGAATCCGATATCGACAATCGGGTTGACAATGAATTCCCATTCCTTATTGCGCACGCCGGCGATCGGCCGGATTTCGGATGCAAAACGGGTCTGTGAGAATGGCGGCGTCTCGTAGCTGAGTTCGAAGTTGATGCCGTAGAAAAAATTTCGCTCGCCGGCGTGCGGCACGGCGAAGAGACTGCGAATCTTTGCGCCATTGGAAAGGAAGACGCCGCTGCCGCTTACCGCAAAAGGTATATAGAAACCGACCTCCCACCAATCGGTCATACCGTAGGCAAATTCAGGTGTGCCGTTTAATGCGTGATTCGGCACTAATCCGCCCGGAAAATCCGGTTCTTTGCGGCCGTTGAACGTGTAATTGAGATGCTGTTGGAAGGTCCATTGTCCGACTGCGGCAATCTGGGCGTTGTAGATTTGAATCTCGTCGGCGGCGCGTGCTGCGCTTGCACTCGCCAGTAGTACGACAAGGCTCGCTATCATTGACTTCATGACGATATATCTGCCTTCCGACAAACCCTAGCGGCGCGTAAAGCAACTCGCTCATTTTGCAAACTGTGCGGCACATCGGCAACATTTTCCACCCGCGCTGATCGGCTTTTCGCCGCAGGTGCCGGCGGCAGGCGCTTGATGCGGTAGGTGCCGACCGAGATCTGGGATGAGGTTGACACTTGTCATCTCAACGGCACCGCGCGCATGGGCGACGATCCGCGCCGCAGTGTGGTCAATGCCGATTGCCGGTCATGGGACATTCCCATCTATGGGTTTGCGACGGCTCGGTTTTTCCGACAGTCGGCGGGGTCAATCCGTCGCTGACCATCCGGGCAATCGCGTGCCGCACCGCCGGTCGGATCAAAGCGATGGCGGCGCGTGGCGAGCTGTGACGTTGGCTCGGGCTGGTTACCTCTTGCTGGCGGGCCGCGATACGCTATTTTCGCGGCGATCGGGCTTTCGGGTCCGGCGCGGGTGTAGCTCAATGGTAGAGCAGAAGCCTTCCAAGCTTATGACGAGGGTTCGATTCCCTTCACCCGCTCCATGACTTAGCCAAAACATATCACCCTGGAAATCGTCGCGGGTAACACATCGGGCATCGCACATAGGAAAGTTGCGCGGCCCCACACCGAGGGTAACAGGACTTAGCGGAAATATGGGCCGGGCAGCCACTGGAGCAATATCCGTAGCAGGCTGCGAAACCCCCATGCCTGAATAAAGCTCCTCACGGCCATGCGCTTGCGCCGCTGCCGCAGCAAGTTTCGGCGAATCCTGTCGTTTAGCGACATCGATCGTCGATTTGCGATTGGCCGGATCCCTATGTCGCTCGATTTCACAAACTCGGGGTGCAGAAACTGCTGATCGTGCTCGAACAAGCCGGGCCGGATTTCCAGCACGCGCAAACCCGCGATGTGGCAGTCATGGAAAAACATGAAATCGACCGGCGCTTTGATCGCGCCGATTTGCCCAACCAGCTTGCGCAAGCCGGCGCGGCTGTAAATCATTCCCTGGGTACCAAATCCCGGGCGTGCCATTGCATAAATGCAGCGATCATGAACACGCGCCACTTGCCATGCCGGCATTCGCCAGCGTGCCGGGTCGCTCATCATTCGCAACACGTCAAATTCTGGCAGCGCGGCAAGCGTTTGCGGTTGTAGAAAATGCCGGATGTTGTCGGACAAAGGTATTACGTCATCTTCCAAGACGCAGGCAAAATCATATTCCTCGCCGACGAATTGGCGGATCACGGCAAAATGGCTCGTTGCGCAACCGATTTCACCCGAGGTCAGCGATCGATCGAATAGAAGTGAGGATGGTGGCGCTAGGCGTTCGAGTTCCTTCGCTGACAACAAATGGCCGTCGATGGCATCGAAAAAGTGATAATCAATTCCGAGATTTTGTAGACGTGCATCAATTTGTTGCCGGCGCGCCGTACTCGACTTCAAGTTCAGGACAACGACCGGGACCATCTCCGCGGTGGTATCGCCATCGCTCATCCTCGGCTGGCGCGCCAATGTAGCCTTTGATCGGGAGCGATCTCGTATCTAATCGCACGATTGCAACTCTTGCAGATCGTTTTGTCGCTGTAGCCAGGCTTGGTGTTTTCGGTATGCAGTTCTGCCATTCCACGCGATGAGAATAACGAAAAATAATCGCCTTCGATTAGGTTGCCGATCTTGTGCTTGACCGAATAATCCATGCAGCAAATCACGACGTCCCCGTTGGGCAGAAGGACATTGTGATCGTAAAACGGCGTGAAACTGCAGCTGACCGGCGTCGCATGGCGCGGGGCTTGCTCAACCGGCTGATTGCCGATTGCGGATGTGTCAAGGGAGCCGGCGCGCGTGTGGCCGGACCACCTCGGCAGCGACTGCAACAGACGCGACCGGAATAGACCGCGCAGTCTGCGAGATCGGGCGAGCGGCAGCGAGCGGACGAGATTGCGCAATTGCGGGTGAACGGTGCCGCCTTTGTCCATCGTCATGGCTTCGAACTTGCGGAGCACGCCGCTTTTTCCGAGTTTGATAAAAGCGCGGAGCACAGTTTCGAATTCCGCCGAATAGCGAAAGCCGCGCATATTTCCATTTTGATCTGGCAGATGTAGGCACAAAAACTCAACCTGCTCCGCATGTTTGGTAATGAGCGCGATGATCCGCTCGGCCTCTTCTACCTCGATCCCATAGAGTGTCGTGTAGATCGCAACATTGAAGTTCTGTTCCAGCGTGTACGCGAGCATCGAGGTGGCTTCAGGATTGGCCCAAGGCTCCGCCATTCCGGAAAAATCAATGCGAACATACTGCGGAACTTTCGACAAGATCAGCTTGAAGTTCTCGAAGGAAAGGTACTTCTCGTTCTGGCCATAAGTCCCGCGCAGCTGGTCCTGCGGACAATAGGTGCATTTGAGGGGACACCCGACCATTGTCGTGATTTCGAGACTAGGCATTTAGCCCCCCGAGGCTTGGCGGCTGCTAATATAGCATTGCCGATCCGACGCAGCCATGAATTTCGAACCGGTGTCCATAAACAGTAAATTCAGCTGTCGCAACCTTCTGGATCTCCTCTTACTTTTCCCTTTGAGACGCACTCCGATCATTTGCACGAGGACTTTACGATGGGCGTGATCATGAGCGCGAATTTGGCTGATCCTTTTGCGGAGAAGTGGTCCCTGTCCGCGAAGTCGTCATCATGAAATTGGTCGATCGCGGGAATGAAGTTTGAAACCCCGATCGAGTTGGCGGTGGATTTGACGATGCTGTTGAAATGGTCTTCCAGCGGCCAGATATCCACATCCCGGACTAGTGGGAAAAAACCGTAGCGTTCTCTGCTTTGCAATTTTGCTCGGCTCCACACCTGCCCAATAAAAATGCTGATGATTTGGCGTTCCCTGTTGATGGCGGCAATTGCTTCCAGGTTGCGGCGAAAGATCTGCTCGAGCCGCACATCCGTGCCGGGCACCGGCGGATCGTTGAGGAAATTCGGGGCTAAGGGCACGGGGTCGAAGGCCGCTTGAAGCGATCGATTCATGACGCGCGCCAGCGGCGAAAAGCTAACTTCAAGCGGTTTTTTTCTCAGATTCATAATGTCAAATTGGCTCAGTAGGTGAAAGTTTGCGTATGCGGGGTCTAGATTGGGCAGGTGGGCATTGCGAATGTCATTCCACCCAAGATAGACGGCGCAGTGCGGCCGGACGCCGTAGGTGTCCAGATAGAAGAGCGTTTGCAGAAGGTTCTCGACAGAGGAATATCCGGGAACGCCATGGTTAATGACAGCGTATCCGCGGCCGAGTTGCTGTTCGAGATCGTCCGACCACGTTTGGCCGTTTGGAACGGCCACATCGTAAGTCGTGCTTGATCCGACCGTCGCAATGACCACCTGCTGTTTTAGCTCCGTACTCGTGCGCTCCGGCCCACGGATCCCATTGGAGTCATGTGAGATAGCGAATGGATGGAGACGGGAGTAATTTGGAGTAGGAATTACCTGAAGAAGTGGATGATATTGGAACTGCCCGACATTTGCAGTTGCGGTTGGGGGAAAAAGCGGCCGCGGTAATACATGGATTGCGGTCAACGCATAGCCGCCGACACCGATAAGAAACTCGGTGAAGCAAATTGTAAGAACAAGCCAAGCGATCCGTGGAAAGATACTGAGCAACATCCCCGCCAGCGAAAGCCCAATAACGTAGAGCAAATAGGCTTCTCTTAGCGCCCCCCACGACAGATGCCGAGTGGCAGCAAACCGTGCCCCAGAAACAACCAGTATAGTAAGCAAGAGAAAGAGACCTGCGAGAAAGGGAAGGATCTTGTGAAAGTCGTATGGTTTGTTGAAGCCGTAGAGCGCCTTCATCGACCCACGCACCAAGCGCTGCGACGATCTTGTCGGCCCCATCGCATAAATCGGTGGGCGAGTCATCATCTTGGTCTATAAAGGCGATTGAACCGGAATAGCGTGAGCGATGCATTCTTAAATGCCGTCAATAGCTGTCGAGCGCTCATGATAACGGCTTTCCGGTTAGCAGTTTTGCGTTCGGGGCAGTTTTACCTTGATAAAGGAGATGCAGTAGCGCCTGAACGCCTATGATCAATCTAGTTCAAACGCCGAGCTGTAATCTTTCTTCAAGTGGGTGTCCTGCGCAGATTTATACAATATTGAGCGGCCGACAACGAGCAACTCAAGGTCATTGCCCATGAAGCAGCGGAATGCATCTTCCGGCGTGCAAACGATCGGCTCACCCCGTACGTTGAAACTGGTGTTGACCAGCACGGGGCAGCCAGTCAGCTCCTTGAATCGGGTGATGAGACGATGGAACAGCGGATTGGTGTTGGCGTGCACGGTTTGAATACGGGCTGAGTAATCAACGTGCGTCACCGCCGGGATTTCAGAACGCACAACGTTGAGCTTTTCGATGCCAAAAAGGGCTTGCTCGTCCGTAGTCATGCTACGGCGACGGTCCTCACGCACGTCAGCTACGATCAACATGTATGGGCTGTCGGAATCGAGCTCGAACCACTCAGACACATCCTCACGGAGCACCGAAGGTGCGAAGGGCCGAAAACTCTCTCGGTATTTGACTTTCAAATTGAGATTGCGCTGCATAGTCGGTGAGCGCGGATCGCCAATGATCGAGCGCGCACCGAGCGCGCGCGGACCAAACTCCATACGGCCCTGGAACCATCCCACGGCCTCCTGGCCGGCAAGAGCCTGGGCGGTCCTCTCAATCATCTCGTCTTCGCTTAGCACCGTGAAGTGCGCGCCTGATGCCGCGAGCCGCCGTTCGATCTCTGGTTGAGGAAAGCTCGGCCCAAGGAACGACCCGAACATACCGTCACCACCATTTGTGCTGCGTGGTTGGCCCTTGAAGATATGGACGGCCGCAAGTGCCGCGCCCACCGCGCCGCCGGCGTCGCCCGCCGCTGGTTGAATCCAGATGTTTTCGAACGCGCCATCGCGCAAAACCTTGCCGTTAGCGACGCAATTGAGCGCAACGCCACCAGCCACACACAAATTCTTCGCAGCGGCTTTCTTGGCCAGACCGCGTGTAAGACGGAGCACTACCTCGTCTAGAACCGCCTGGATGGAGGCTGCAACATCCATATGGAAAGTGGTGAGTAGTTTATCGGGGGCGCGCACCGGCTCGCCGAATAGCGCCGAGAAGCGCTCGTTGGTCATTGTCAGGCCGGTGCAATAATCGAAATACGACAGGTCGAGTTGGAACGAGCCGTCTGCCTTCAGATCGATCAAATTGTCGAGGATAAGGTTTTTGTATTTCGGTTTACCATAAGGCGCTAACCCCATCACCTTGTACTCACCGGAATTGACTTTGAAACCGGTATAATAGGTGAAGGCCGAATACAGTAGGCCAAGCGAATGCGGGAAGTGAATCTCCTGGAATACTTCGAGATTTTTGCCACAACCTATCGCCGCCGAGGTCGTTGCCCATTCGCCGACGCCGTCCATCGTCAGCACAGCGGCATCTTCAAAGGGCGAAGGATAGAACGCCGATGCGGCATGGCTAAGATGGTGTTCACAAAACAATAGTCTGGCAATGTCGAAACCCTTGGCAAATTGTTTCAACTCGCTCTTGAGCAGATTCTTTTGGAACAGCTTCTCTTTTAGCCAGAGCGGGATTGCCATTTGGAATGAACGGAAACCGCGCGGCGCCATCGCCAGGTACGTTTCCATTAGTCGTTCGAATTTAAGGAACGGCTTGTCGTAGAACACGACATGATCGAGCTCATCGAGTTTGGCGCCGGCCTCCTTCAGACAATAGGCGATGGCTTTTTTTGGAAACGATGAATCGTGTTTCTTGCGGGTGAAGCGCTCCTCCTGCGCGGCGGCCACAATGCGGCCGTCCTCGACCACTGCGGCCGCGCTATCGTGGTAGAAAGCTGAGATACCGAGCACGCGCATCGGCAGCTTCTAAAACAGCGTATAGACGAACGGCGCGACTGCGGAGCCTTTGCTCAGCAGCACCAGTCCGCCGAATACCACCATCGTGATGAGGATGGGCAGTAGCCAGAATTTCTTGCGAACCCGCATAAAACGCCAAAGCTCAGCTAGGAAGTCCATGATGCTTTCCCCTAAAACTGGTCCTTCATGGATTCGGGGGCAGGCCCGGCTGGGCGCCGTTCAATCCAGTAGCTGTTAGCGTTGGGTCGCCGCTTGAGACGCAGCGGATCCTTGCCGGATGCTCGCATGATCAGACCGGTCGGCAGCACAGTGCCGAAGAAGATAAGCGCCATGACAATTGGATTCACCACTTTGTGCAGCAACATCCCGATCTTGAACCAGAGCTGATTTAGCGGCCGCAACGCGCGTGGATAGAGTACCGCGGCCGCAAGGAAAAAGACTGCTATTCCGCCGGTCCAGCCCCACGAATGGCCGCCATGCCACCACTTGAGTAACGATATCGCTGCGAAAGCGACGGTCATCACGATTCCAAATGAGCGTTCCGAGCCGCGAGCTATTGTGTCCTCGCGAGAATAGCTTTCGTGGAATTTTGTCATTGGATTATTGCCTGCTTGCTGCTTTGTCTGGCGTTCTAATCTCTTTGTCTGGCGTTCTAATCTAGCGACCCAGCTTGGCCGTATGCCTATCACCGGGCTCCGAACTGGCTTCATATACGAAAATTTAAGAGCAAAACACCCGCCAGCCCATCTAAGGAGAAATGATGGCGGGAAGATGGAAAAGCGCGAATTCCAGAAACGTCAAAGGATTTCAGAAACGTCAAAGAATGAGAGCGAGCCAGTAGCCCAAGGCGGGTTGACGCCGCGCCGTGGACTACGTTATTCGCCAATCAGCGAAAGTGCGCGCCGTTCCCGTTCTCTATGCCGAACCCAATGAACGGCAGCTATGCCGATCTTCGAGATATGATCATGAAACGAAAGAAAATCTTCGACCTGCTCGCGCTCCTGATAAGCATCGTCATTGCGGCGCTGAGCACGGAGGTGGCGGTCCGTGCTTTCGTCGATGACGGGATGCAATACGACCTCGAGATGTGGAAATACGCCCTTGAAGTGAAAGGTATTTCCTCGGATCCGCTGATCGGTCACAATCATCGGCCGAGTCGTCACGCCTTCCTAATGGGGGTGCAGTTCGATACCAATTCGAAGGGTTTGCGCGACGGTGAGTTTTCCTATGAGAAGCCGCCCGGCAAACTGCGCATCCTAATGCTTGGCGATTCACTCACTGTCGGATGGGGAGCAAAATTCGAGGAGACGTTTCCGAAGCGCATCGAACGCTTGTATGCGGATCGGGGTATTCCAGTCCAAGTGATCAATACTGGGGTTGGTAATTACAATACGATTCAGGAGGTCGAGTATTATATTACCGAGGGCTACAAATACGGTCCCGACATCGTCGTGCTGAACTTTTTCGTCAACGACGCCGAACCGGTACCGGCTGCTCATCCACCGCCGGCCATTTTGCGGATTTGCTATTCATGTGTTTTCATTGCGGGCCAAGTCGATTCGTTATTTCGGGAGATCTTCGCCAAAAAAGACTGGGCCGATTACTATCTCAGTCTATATGGCAACGATGGACAGGCCAAAGGATGGCGCGATGCGAAGGCGTACATTGCAAAGCTAGCGGCATTTACCAAAACGCATGGCACGAAGTTGCTTATCGCTAACCTGCCGGAGTTGCACGACGTTGAGCACTATCGCCTACAGAAAATAACCGATTTGGTACACGAAGCAGCTGACGAGAACGGCGTAGCTTTTGTCGACCTGCTGCCATATCTGCAAGGGGTACCATCACGGGAGCTGTGGGTGACAGCGCCCGATCCACACCCAAATGGTCTTGCGCATAAACTATTTGCGGAAGGGATATTCCAGGCTCTGGAAAAACTTACTGTCGATGAAACCGCTAGCAGCACTGAGTCAGCCCGCTCAGCTCGTTGAATTCCATTCGGGCAATGACCACAACCTCCGCAGGCACTAGGGAAATGATTGTCGCAGCTAGGAGCAAGATTCAGTCGTGCAGAACCAAGGCACAGGTTGAAGGTGAGCATCTTAACGACCATGACGGCACCAAGAGGCCTCTTGAGAGTCGGTCGAGACGTTCTGATCATTGTATTGATTACAGTCGCGTTGGGAGAAGTGGGCCTTAGGATTTATAATTCTATCGATCCATTGCCGATTTTTTATAGTGGTAACCCCGATCGATTCCGGGGCAGGGCGTTTGCGCCATTTTGGAATTTTCACCTCAACTCCAGAGGTTTCAACGACGTCGAGTTCAGCACGCATAAAGCTCCAGGAACAATTCGTATACTCGGCATCGGAGATAGCTTCGCCTTTGGCGTCGTACCATACGAATACAATTACCTGACCTTGGTGGAGCAGTATCTGAAGGAAAGCGGCCACAATGTCGAGTTGATCAACATGGGTATTCCGGGCATAGGGCCAAAAGAGTATCTGTCTCTCTTGGTCAATGAGGGATTTGCGCTCGAAGCCGACAGAGTTCTCCTTTCTTTTTCTATCGGCGCTGCTTTTTCGGAGAGCCGACGAAGAAAACTCCTCGACTATTCATACGTGGCATCCTTGATCACATATGTTCTAGAACGTTGGAGAAAATACGAAGGACCAATCAGTGTGGGGACATATGACGATAATGCGCCTACATTCACCGACGATGCTTATTTGGCGCTTGAGCTCAAAAAGAGCATCATTTTTGTGCGCAACCAGATTGCTAGATCGCAAATGTTGGCCACGGGATTTCGGCGATTCGAAGAGCGCTTCGCGGAGGTTCTGTCGTACATTTCAGAGATAAAGCGATTGTGCGACAGTCGGAATATTGGTTTGACGATCGTGCTGATACCGGATGAGATGCAGGTCAGTAAGCCGCTGCAGACACGGGTCGTCGTAGCGTCCGGGCTTGCTCCGGCATCTTTCGACTTCACCCTACCCAACAAATTGCTGTATGCAAGTTTCGAGGAGCTCAAGATAGACTATATAGATTTGACCACTGAATTCTCCAACCACTCGATCAACGATAGGCTTTACCGTCCAAACGACTCCCATTGGAACATCGCGGGTAACGCACTGGCGGCGGAGCTAATTTTGCAATACGTGTCCGCTCAACTACAGCCCGGTAATAAATGACGTCGTCGATTATGGGTTAACGATCTCGCTGGCGCATGGCTGACCGCGTGCATCGGGTCAAGATCGATCGATGTTGCTGCTCGATGGCAATCCTATATCGACTTTTATTGCAGGTCGTTACTGTGGAAAGTGATTAGCACTTGCAGCGATTACTTCCGCGCTCGCCCTCGCACGATCCGCGCAAACATTCGCGTCTATTGCTCTACCAAATTTGTTTGGACCTAAAATTACTGCATCGTCAGGCACGACAGTCCACTTACCTTGGAGAGGCCGGCGTCGCGGCTCCCCCTGCCACGAGCACTAAGCAGTAGATTTATCATTACTGTTTAATGTTGTTGTCTTCGCGATGCTTGAGCGTAACGCGACCATCATTTGCAGTAGTCGTTGCGCTCTGCATGCCAGTGCGAGGGCGCATGAGAAGTGGCGTCTACCTTGGACTATTGGTACCTCAGACATTCATTGTCCTGATCAAGGTCGGGTCGGCGCTGATTAGAGGTCAAAGGTTGAGGCCAGCCGGTAACGGGACCTCGGCACATTCTCCATCTACTGTCTGGGGTGTTGTGCCACGACAGAGCTAGTCTGCTCACTAGTCAGCTCCCAACACAAAATTTGCAAATCTTGTTCGGGATTCCGCGACGGAAGGGATGCAGCTGAGTATACTCGAACATTTTCCAATGAAGTTAATCTCGTAAATGCTCGGGTGCGACGTAGGGTTTTTGGAGACAATGATAACCAGTGTTCGACTTGCCCCCGGAGGTTCCTCTGTTTTGATGAGACCATCTGTTTTGGTCCGCAATTTCAAACCCGAGCTTTCAAGCACCCATTTGTAAGCCCTCTCCCATTTCGACTCGCAATCGGGTCCAGCTTGGCACCTGATTTGATCTGATTTCGACAAATTGACATCCAAATCATGAGTTCCTTCGGAACAGCCGCAGGCACTAAAAAGGACACCTGTTATGAGCAACAGTTGAGGATACCGCATGCAGCGCATTTTATTTGAGGCCGTGCCCGGCGTACATCCGGCCAAGGCGCAATCGCCGCTTCCCGCCGCCTTGGACAGCCGAAGTCACGCCCAACTGTTTCATCGTGCCTGACGCCAACGGTCAGGCGCTAAGCTACGTCTATTATGAATGTGAGCCCGGTCGCCGCTCCGCAGCCAAGTTGCTCAGCGAGGATGAGGCGCGAAGGATTGCAGCGAATATCGCCAAGATGCCGGAGCTATTAAAGCGGGACTAGGAGCGGCAAAGCAGTAGCTAGGTATTTCACTTACTAAGCTTATTTCGATTAAACAGACCGCTGTTCTGCTCGTTAAACTAATCGGCAATGTAAACTCGTCGGAGCCCCAGTACTTTTGCAATGGCCTCGCTAGCGCGCAGCTGGCGGCTCAAGATACTGTTTACGCGACTACGATCGACCGCATAGCGCTTCGCAAAAGCGGCTTGCCCGCCCTCGCGTCCAACAGCAGCTTCTAGTAAGCGAGCAAGATCATCTTCCTCGAATATCTCCGCAAAGCGGCCTGTGTGGCATGGAAGCATTGTTTTCTGTTTCACTTCACGAGGCATGGGAATGCGCCAATCTCCGCTTCTTTCGGGCCTCACCATTTCGGGCTATGGTTTGGGACCGCCCGACCAATTGAACTTGTAATTGAGGCCAACGATGATCGCGTGGAGATTGGAGTTTACGCTGACCGGTGTAATCGCGTTGAAATTGTAATTCTTGCTGCCGAAGTCGTAAAAGTCATACTCGATCTTGCCCGAGAGATTTTCTACCAGACCGAGTTCAATGCCAACACCGACCGTGAACCCGGTGCGATTGTCGGTGAGGACCTGAGTTGCGGCAGTAACAGGCGCGCCAGTGGTAAGAAGATCCTCGGTATATCTGGCACTCATCCAGGCGCCGCCGGCCTTGGCGTAGAACAGCCAATCGTTCGCGGCGTAGCCGACCCGTCCGGTCAGAGCGGCAAACCACTGGGCTTGAGACGTGAAGCGTTCCTGCCCGATGGCCGTTGTTCCGACCACACAAGGGCTTGTGCAACCGATCAAGGTATTTCCGTTAATCGCAGAATCGGTCCATGAACCTTCGAGGCCAACAACCCAGGGCGCGAACTCGTAATTGGCGCCAATCTGTGCACCGCCAATGACTCCGGCCGGCCTCACATTGCCAGTGTTCGCAAGATTGAAGCCGCCCGGCGAGACGCCGTTCTGGCTCACAGAATCAACCAGCATTCCACCACCGATGTGGCCACCAACATATATGCCGGTCCAATCATAGATCGCGGGCGGAGGGAACTTGGGATAATAAGACGTCGCTGGGACGGCGATATCGGCCGCTAAAGCGGGCGTTCCACTCAATGCAACGGCTATAGCGCCGGTTGCCAGTCTCTTCATGGCCGGCACCCCCAAAACATGCAGAAATCTACCATGTGGCATGTCGGACGGCTGTTGCCGTTACAGCACAGTGAAGGGAAAACGCGCGGCGAGCGATTCCGGCCAGCGACCGCAGCGAAGCTGCTCGCAAGGATGAAGCGCGGCGGATCGCGGCCAATATCGCCAAGCTGCCGGAGCTACTACGCCGAACGTAATCCGAGCCAATTCTGATGTCCGCTATTGGAGGTAATGCGGACATTACTCAGAAGATGTCCGCTTTTGACCCAAAGCGCACATCAGCTGGCTCCGGCACTGGCACTTCCCGGGCACCAGCGCGGATTGCTACCATCGCGTGTCCCGAGGTTCGGGCTTTCTAGGGCACACCGACGCTACGGCCGCTAGGGCGCGTAATACGCTACGAAAAACTTAGAAACAGAAGGGGCCCATGCGGCACTTCACCAGCACTCAAGACTGGACTGTCGGGGAATTGCAGGCGCTTTTCGATCAGGCGGCGGACCTCAAGTCCGATCCCGTGCGGCCGCTGCTGCAGGGCAGGACCCTCGCACTGCTGTTCCTGAACCGCTCGCTGCGCACGCGCGCCTCATTCCAGATCGGCGCCGCCCAACTGGGCGCCACGGCGATCGTCCTGGAGCCGGGCAACGGCGTGTGGGGGATCGAGTTCGATTCCGGAAAGATAATGGACGGCAAGGCCGAGGAGCATATCGTCGAGGTCGCCAAAGTGCTGTCGCGCTACTGCGACCTCATCGCGATGCGCGCATTCCCCGGCTTCAAGAACTGGCAGTACGACCGTGAAGACCCGCTGATCAAGGCGCTCGCTCGGCATGCGAAAGTTCCTGTCATCAACATGGAGACGATCATTCACCCCTGCCAGGAGCTGGCGCTGGCGATGACCCTCCAGGAGAGGATGGGCCAGCTGAAGGGAAAGAAGCTGTGCCTCACCTGGACATGGAACCCGCAGCCTCTCAGCACAGCGGTGGCCAACTCGGTGGTGCTGATCGCCACGAAGTACGGGATGAACGTCAGCTTGCTTTGTCCAAGTCCCGAGTACGTCCTCGACGAGCGCTTCATGAAGGCGGCGCAGGAGAACGCCGCGGCGAGCGGCGGCCGCCTTTCTGTGACTCACGAGATCCGCGACGGCTACGAGGGCGCGGACGTGGTCTACGCGAATAGCTGGGGAGCGCTGCCGTACTACGGGGACCCGGAGAGGGAATGGAACCTGTCGAGGGCTTACGTGCGCTTCATCGTCGACGAGGGAAAGATGGCCATGACCAACAAGGCGATCTTCAGCCATTGCCTGCCGGTACGCCGCAATGTCGAGGCGACCGATGCGGTCCTGGACGCTCCGAGTTGCGTGGCGATCGACGAGGCGGAGAACCGGCTACACGTGCAGAAAGCGCTGATGCTGGGGCTGCTGGGGGTCGCGGTAGGCTGACGATCGTCAATCTAAAAAGGATGGCAAACCGACCTTCACCATGAATCTGGAAAGAACTGGCGCACAAACGGGACCAATGACCGCCCTTTGGTGCGCCCCCGAAGGCTAACGTCGATGTCCGCTATTGGCAAAAAGCGGACATGGCGGTCGCGTTCAGCGATGTCTGCTTTTGGGGGTAAAGCAGACATTGTCGTGTTGGTTGAGGGTTGGTTGTGTTGGTTGAGGGTTGGCGTTAAGACCACCCTTCGAGGCCGCAGATAGATGTGTGCGAGCGATAGCGAGCACGAGGTCACTTGGGATTTTGAAGGTGGATTTGAGCCAGCGTAAGCGCCACAAAACTTAGCGGCTCCTGGAAACGGTGGCCGCTCTTATTTCCGGCATTGTCTCGGGCCGGTCGCTGCGGGCCAATACGCGCGCCTTATCGCAAAGCATAATCAAACGCTCGGCGTAATTTAGAACCACAGCCTTGTAGAGAACGCGGGCGGCTGTGAGGCTATCGTGACGCACTAATATCTTTTCGATGCTGGCGCCTTCGCCGCCATCGCGGAATAACTCGATGCTGTATTTGCCCTCCATGCGTGAAGTTTAGTTGAAGCCTTGGCGTGGCGATACACGGCGGATCGCGGCGAATATCGCCAAGCTGCCGGATTCCTGTGCTGAAGACGTTCAGGGCCGCCACCCCCTGACCCAGTGTCTGTGGCGCGCGCACATCGTCGATGTTATTAACATCGAAGCCACAGCCATGCCCTACCCCACAATGTCTAAAGCTACGGTAAGAACCACTCCGGCCCAAAAAGTACTGCTAGTGCTCGGTGCGAGCCTGCTGATGCTTGTTTTCCTAGGTGCCGGCGAACTTTATTTCCGCTGGTTCATGCGCATCAACTTTCAAGGCACCAGCCGTGACATGTTCATCGCCCAGAAGTTCGGGGACAGCTATGGCAACGCGTCCGATTACGAGGGCATTTCTTTCGGCGCTAAGTTTCGGACCGACCAGAACGGTTTCCGCATCGATCCGACTTTTCGCGACCCGGCGAGCAACATCGCGGTCCTCATCCTCGGCGATTCGGTGGCCTTCGGCCCGGGCGTGGAAGAATCGAAGACGTTTGTCGGTCTGTTGCGGCGCTCGATGCCGAACGTTCGGTTCTACAACTCTTCCACTATCGGATACGGCCTGCATGACTATGCGAATGTCGTCGAGCAATTCGTTTCGTTGAAACCGGAGATCAAGTATGTGCTTCTGTTCTACTGCTTGAATGACGTTTCCGATGTCAGTGCGCAACAAGTCGTTCAGACCCTTTCAGGCCTTCAGGAGGCGGACCAAGCCGATCAAGATAGGTTTGCTAGCCTCGGCTATAGGTTTACGAGCATTCAGTCCGCGATCCACTCACTCAATGTCTATCTGCGTTCGCGTTCGAAGTTCTATCTTTTCCTAAAGGGTGCGCTCACTGATCCAGCCATGAGATATTTCAAGCAAGACTTGGCCGAGTATCAAAAAGGAAACGACCACGTTACCGCGTCGCTGCGCCCGCTCGAGGAGATCGCTAAGAAGCTTGCCGCTAGAAGAATTACCTTTGAGGTCTTCGTGATGCCCTACGAGGCTCAAGTACGGACCATGGTGCAGGCGAACCTTTTGCCGCAGAGAATGGTCGACGGCTTCCTGCGCCGGAACGAGATCGACTATTACGATCCGGCTGAGAAATTTATGAATTCGGGCATCATCGCAGAAGATTTGTATCTTTATGGCGACCCGATGCATCTGAGCGAAAAAGGGCATCGCCTCGTATCCGAGATCGTCGGCGGCGAACTGGCTAGAATGATGGCCCGCCGGTAGAAGGGGGGCGAGAGCCCGTCATCCGGGCCGGGCTGGCTGCACGAAATCAAACATGATGTGACTTTCGCATCATGGCTCGTTCCGGCGCACTAATTGCCAGTTCGTCGCCCATGAGCATCGTTCCGCGGCAGTTAGGAGTTCTTGGCTTTGGAAACCCAACTGTCACCCTTTCGCCGTCTATTGCTGTGGTTGATTTCGATCCTCATCCTGTTCGGGGTTATGGATGGCCTCTCCGTTGTCTTCTTGAAATTCGTACTCAACTCGAGTGCGCGCTTTCTCGTTTGGAATCCGGATATTGACGCTTCCAAGGTGTGGGCAGCGGCAGGGGGAAATTGGGACGACGAACTAGGTTGGCCGTCACCGCGCGACGCCGTCGCGCCACCCCGCGACCGAACAGGCGCCAAGTACAACCCGGATTTTTCACAGTCCAATTACCCGTGCGCCTCGGTCTATGGCGCCTCGTTCGTCTGGGGGGGGGAAATCCCCCTCGCCGATGGCTGGGTCGAGCAACTGTCGCGCAAGCTCGGCTGCTGGGTCGCCAATTACGGTGTACCTGGCTACGGCACCGACCAAGCCTATGTTCGCTTCCAGCGTATGAAGCAGGACCAAGCACCGGTAACAATGCTCGGATTCTCTCCTGAGCACATCATGCTGAACGTCAACCAGTATCGCGGCTTCATGGGTTACGGCCCGAGCCCGACCGGCATTAAGGGCCGCTTCATACTCGACGGTGAGGGTCGCCTCGAATGGATTCATCGACCCCGGATCAGTGAGAAAGAATT